>Ga0209543_1000367_pt1 | contig 60563 bp, 57 predicted proteins | sample MesohylFT_FD_187296 | JGI IMG/M metagenome (GOLD analysis project Ga0209543, IMG submission 187296) | Host-associated microbial community of the marine sponge Aplysina aerophoba from Gulf of Piran - sponge mesohyl, lysed by freeze-thaw... | ecosystem: Host-associated > Porifera > Sponge >...
CCGCAGCGTGACCTGGGACGAGACGGCCTGTGCCTGGAGCACCGGTGCTTGGGGAGATCCTGGTTCGCCTTCCTGGACGCCGTGGAAGCCCACCGGCGTGACCCGCGCTGCGCCGGCCAAGCCGGCCGATAGCCAGAACATCGTCGCGCGCAGCGAGACCCGCTGGGCCGAACCAGTCGGCGGACGGACCGCTGAGGAGCTACGCGATTCGGTCCAACGGCAGAGCCGCAGCGTGTCCTGGGACACTACGGCCGGCGCATGGAGCACCGGTACTTGGGGAAACGTCGGCCCGCCCTCCTGGACTTTGTGGTCAGCCACTGGTGTCACCCGCGCTGCGCCGGCCAAGCCGGCCAATAGCCAGACCATCGTCGTGCGCAGCGAGACCCGGTGGGCCGAACCAGTCGGCGGACGGACCGCTGAGGAGCAACGCAATTCGGTCCAACGGCAGAGCCGCAGCGTGACCTGGGACGAGACGGCCTGTGCCTGGAGCACCGGTGCTTGGGGAGATCCTGGTTCGCCTTCCTGGACGCCGTGGAAGCCCACCGGCGTGACTCGCGCTGCGCCGGCCAAGCCGGTCGATAGCCAGAACATCGTCGTGCGCAGTAACACGCGCTGGGCCGAACCAGTCGGCGGACGGACCGCTGAGGAGCAACGCGATTCGGTCCAACGGCAGAGCCGCAGCGTGACCTGGGACGAGACGGCCTGTGCCTGGAGCACCGGTGCTTGGGGAGATCCTGGTTCGCCTTCCTGGACGCCGTGGAAGCCCACCGGCGTGACCCGCGCTGCGCCGGCCAAGCCGGCCAATAGCCAGACCATCGTCGTGCGCAGCGAGACCCGGTGGGCCGAACCAGTCGGCGGACGCACGGCCGAAGAGCAACGCGATCTGGTACAGCGACAGAGCCGGAGCGTGTCCTGGGACACGGCGGACTGCGCCTGGATCACCGGTTCGTGGGGGAATGTCGGTTCGCCTGCCTGGACCCCGTGGCGGCCGACCGGCGTGACCCGCGTCGCGCCAGCCAAGCCGTCCGGTAACCAGTCCATCGTCGTGCGCAGCGAGACGCGCTGGGCCGAACCAGTCGGAGGCAACACGGCGGAAGAACAGCGCGACCTGGTCCAGCGGCAAAGCCGGAGAGTGTCCTGGGACACGGCGGACTGCGCCTGGATCACCGGTTCCTGGGGGAATGTCGGTTCGCCTGCCTGGACCCCGTGGCGACCGACCGGCGTAACCCGCGCCGCGCCGGCCAAGCCCTCCGACAGCCAAACCATCGTCGTGCGCAGCGAGACGCGCTGGGCCGAACCAGTCGGAGGCAACACGGCGGAAGAACAGCGCGACCTGGTCCAGCGGCAAAGCCGGAGAGTGTCTTGGGACGCAGCTGACTGCGCCTGGATCACCGGTTCCTGGGGGAATGTCGGTTCGCCTGCCTGGACCCCGTGGAGCTCGACGGGGAGGATTCGCACCGCGCCGGCCAAGCCAGCCGGAACGCTGGTTGAAGAGGTCAGTCCCCGCCGAACGCAGTTGGACTGGCAGTTGCGCGGAATGACCGCGCACGAGGTCATTCGAGTCCGAATGCAACGCCGCAGCCGCAGTGTGACCTGGGACGAGACGCTCTGCGCCTGGCAGACCGGCCAATATGGCCGGGCGACGTACTTCTGGTCGGGCTGGAGCGACACGGGCAATACGAAACCCAAGCCGTCCGACGATGTCGTGCGGGTCACTGTGCAGACGACGACCCAGACGCGCTGGGTGCGGATCGACGACGGCGTCTTCTGCCTGCTGGAGGAGCAGAGCCGGACCGGTGTGCGCTACTCCTATCATCGGCGGCCGCACGTCTGGAGCGACTCCGCGCACGCTTGGCTCGACGGACGGCGCAACCCGAGGCCGTACTTCACCGAGCCGCCGGGCGCGTTCCACTGGAGCTCCTGGACGCGGACCGGGCGCTCTCAGCGCTGTTTACAAAGCCCTGCCGACGGCACAGCAAGCGGTCAGTCTGGCAGCGCCGCTACCGCTCCCGCAGCCAGGCTGCAGGCCGGTTCCTACCACTTCGTTTGGGGTGCGCACGCCTTCACGTTCGCTGTGCCTGAGGGCGCGACGGTCATCTTGAGCGCGCGCACGCTCGGATCAGGGATCGAGGCCGCGGTCTTCAGCAGCTCGAACGGGGCGGAACTGGTCGTCGATCCAGGAAGCTTGCCCGCCCACAGCGCCTCGAGCGGGCCGACGGTCACGGGCGTCACGGACGCGACCCTGCTGGCCATCGCCGCATCAATCCGCCAGGCCGCACCGCAGGTGGCAGCACAACAGGCGGAGGCAGAGCAGGCGTGCGCGGTGGCCGAAGGAGGGTCCTTCCGGCTCGATCTTGACGCAGACCCCTGCATCGCAGTCTGGGGCGGCGGCACAGCGACCGTCTCGCGCAGCGGAAGTTCGCTTACATTGGTGCTCGCGTCGAGCCGGAGCTGGTTAGTGGTGGCAGCTACCCACGGCGCATCAGAGATTCCCGCCGTGATGCTGGTCGACATCGCCAGCGGCGGTTACCTGACAATCAAAGCCGCCGACGGCACAGAACTGAGCCGCAATCTCGGAACGGGCGGTGAAGTGCTCGGCGCACTCTTCGACGCCATGCTGCCCCAGCCGGGCGACGACACATCCTAGCCCCTCCGGCGCTCTGTCGGTCGCTCAGCAGTCGTGCTGGGCTCGACGACCCGCAGTTGGTTGCCTTGTGCCGCACCAAAGCGGATGCTGGAATCTGGACGTTGCGATAAGGCTAGCGATACGACCACACCGCTCGACGAGGACGCGAAGGCGCAGCCCTTCGATGTCGCATAAGATGTTTCGAACATACGCTTGCTGCGCGCTGGCAGGCCATGCTTCGCTGCCGACAACGGGCGCACGGTCAGATGAACATCATCACGATTGGAACACCCCATGCAAGAGCTAAACCAAGCGACGACCGCCGCGCTCTACGCCCGCGTTTCCTCGGACCGCCAGGACGTCGACCTCTCCGTCGCCGCTCAGCTCCGCGCCCTGCGCGACTTCGCCGAGCGCAACGGCTACCGCGTCGTGCGCGAGTACATCGACGAGGCCGAGTCGGGACGCGTCGCCGACCGGCCCCAGTTCCGCAAGATGCTGAACGAGGCCTCGGAGACCGAGTCGCCCTTCCAGGAGATCCTGGTCTGGAAGTTCTCCCGCTTCACCCGCAAGCGCGAACACGCCGTCGCCTTCAAGTCGATGCTGCGCCGGCGCGGGGTCCGCGTGACTTCGATCACCGAACACGCCGACGACACCCCGACCGGCAAACTGATGGAGGCGATCATCGAGAGCGTCGATGAGTTCTACTCCGAGAACCTGGCCCAGGAGGTCCGCCGGGGGATGCGCGAATCGGCCCAGCGCGGCTTCTACCTCTCCTCCGTCGCGCCCTTCGGCTACCGCAAGGTCTACGTCCCGGACGGCGGCAAGCAGCGGCCCCGGCTCGAACTCGACCCGCCCAAGGACGCCCTGGCCAGACGCATCTTCGAGATGGCGCTGCGCGGCCAGAGCATCCTCGAGATCGTGAAGACGCTCAACAAGGAAGGCATCCCTACGGCCACGGGCAAACGCTGGCTCAAGACCACAGTGCACAACATGCTCTCCAACGAGGTCTACATGGGCACCCTGGTCTGGGGGCTCAAGGCAACCGACGGCTCAGAGCCGGTGCGGGTCGAGAACGCGGTGCCCGCGATCGTCTCCGGGGAAGAGTTCGAGCAGGTCCGGGCGATGCTCGAAGCGCGCGCGCCGGCCAAGACCAACCCGCGCCGCGCGGCCAGCCCCTACCTGCTCTCCGGCCTCGTCGCCTGCGCGCTCTGCGAGAAGAAGCTCACCGCCGCCGAGGCCAAGGGCGGGCGCTACTCCTACTACGTCTGCGGCTCGCTGCTCAAGCGCGGCTCAGGCAGCTGCGAGACGCCCAGGCTCAACGCCAAGCGGTTCGAGACCCTGATCCTCGACCAACTGCGGGACCACGTGCTGACCGAGAGCAACATCCGCGAACTGGTCAAGATGCTGGACGAGGAGATGGACGGCGCCGCCCGAGAAGAGCGCGAGCGGCTGGAGACGATCGAAGCCGAGTTGCGCGAGATCCGGCTGATGCTGGACCGCATCTGGCGCGTGATTGAGAAGACCGACCTTGACGTCGATGACGCCGCACCGCGCATCCGCGAGCATATGGCGCGCAAGGAGCAGTTGGAGCTCGCCGCCGAAAAGGCTCGCAATGCCTTAGCCGAGCGCCGCGTGCTGCTGGACAAGGCGGAGGTCGTGGCCGAGTTCGCCGCCGACATGGCCGATTTCCTGCGCACCAGCGACATCACCGAGTCGAAGGCGTTCCTCAGGACATTCATCAAGCGCATCGCCGTCGAGCCCGGCCGGGCCACAATCCACTACACGATTCCGATGCCTGAGGACAGCCCCATCGGGCGCAAGGACACCGCCGAAGTGGCGCTTGCGGAGGGTGTTCGCAGTTCAGTACGTGATGGTGGGCCGGGCTGGATTCGAACCAGCGACCGAGCGGTTATGAGCCGCCTGCTCTGACCCCTGAGCTACCGGCCCCTGGGGATTTCTCCTGGTACTGGGTCAGTCTATCGAGCGCCTGATCTACGATCCTTGTATGCCTTCTTTGACTTGGCGGATGAGTTTTGTTGGCCTGATTGGGTTGGCCGCACTGCTGGTGCTGGCTTGCGGGCCTTCGGGTGACCCAGCGACTCGAGGTGGGGTGATTCCTCCGGCGGTGGAACGTCCGGCTGAGCTGGCGGGCCGGCTTGACTTGCCGGCGCTGGTGAGTGAGGTCGTGTTTCCGTGGTCGGAAGTGGTGGTCCGGCGCGATTCGGACGATCTTGCGCTGGGTGTGCTGGTGGCGAACACCCCCGACCGACGCAGCAGGGGAATGATGTACTGGAGCGGTCTGCCAGCGGATAGTGGGATGATTTTCATCTGGGAAGAGACACGCGCTCGCAGCGGTGGGTTCTGGAACCAGAATGTGCCGATCGATCTTGATGTGGCCTGGCTCGACCGGGATGGCGAGATCCTGGAGTTTTCGATTCTGCTTGCGGAGGATGAGACGACGAAGCGTCCGCGGCAGGACTATTTCTTTGTGCTGGAGGTGCCCCGAGGTCGGTTTGCAGAAATGGGAATCGAGCTCGGGCATCAAGTGTTAATTCCCGCCACATTGTTGCCGGAATAGGCAAACTGCACTGCGAATTGCCCGTCTATGAGGCAGGTTGGTCGTGATATTGTGCCGAGAAGCACAGGCCGCCTGATGGTGCGGTCGCAAGCAGAACTGGACGCACAATGAAGCGCATTATTGGTGTCGGAGCGATCCTTGCTGTGTTGGCCGCAGTCGCACGAGTCGTGATGGGTCGTCGCCGCGACGAAGAGGACGAGGCGTAACTCCTCGGTTGTTCCTCTCGCTCGATCAAGGGACATCGTCCAGCCGCGCCCTCGTCTGGGACGAGGGCGGGCGTGTGGTTGCCAGCGCGCAACGCAGCGTCGAGTCCAGTTTTCCTCGACCTGGTTGGGTTGAGCAGTCGCCGAGCGAGATTTGGGACACGCAACTGGAGGCGGCCAGACAGGTCGCAGCGCAGGTCGGCGTTGAGCGAATCCGCGCCGTTGCGATTGCCAATCAGCGTGAAACTGCGCTGATCTGGAAGCGTGCCACGCTCGAACCGATCGGGCCAGCGATTGTCTGGCAATGTCGCCGTACGGCGAGTGTTGCTGCGCAGCTTGACGACCTTCACGGTGAACAGATTCGCTTTCGATCCGGTTTGCAGCCCGACGCGTATTTTTCTGGACCCAAGTTCTCGTGGCTGCTCAACCACGCTGATCCGGCGCTACGTGCCAGGGATCGAGCGGAGGCGGGCGAGTTGGCCTGCGGCACCGTCGATACGTGGCTGCTCGCGAAGCTGACCGGCGGCGCGGTTCACGCTACTGATGTCACTAATGCCTCTCGGACGATGTTGTGGAATCTGAGTGACCGTGATTGGGACAAGCAGCTCTGCTCCTGGCAGGGCGTGCCAATGTCGATGCTGCCTGAGGCTCGTCCGAGTGGAAGCGAATATGGGTTGACTGAGGCGTCGCTGCTGGGCAAGGCTCTGCCGATTCTGGCGGTTGCTGGTGATCAACAGGCGGCGCTCTATGGACATGGGATCACGAGTCCGGGCGCAGCGAAGTGCACGTATGGGACCGGAGCGTTCCTGCTCTCTCATGCCGAACCAGAGGCCGATGCCGAATCGACTCCTGATGGCCTGCTGTTAACTGCGGCTGTGGATGGCGGGCTGGCGCTTGAAGGCGGCGTGTTCACGGCGGGATCGGTGGTGCAGTGGTTGCGGGACGAACTGGAGTTGGCTCCTTCGGCGTCGGAGATTTCAGCCCTGGCGGCCTCAACTGACACCTCCGGAGGAGTGATGCTGATTCCGGCCTTGGCCGGATTGGGATCTCCGCATTGGGATCCCGACGCACGCGGTGCGATCCTGGGGTTGACTCGGGGGACGACCAAGGCGCAGATCGCACGTGCAGCGCTGGAGGCAGTGGCGTTTCGGGTGCGCGAGATACTTGAAGCAATGGAGGCTGGGGCCGGTCCGATTGCGGAGCTACGGGTTGATGGTGGGATGACGTCGAGCGACGAGATGTTGCAGATCCAGGCCAATGCGCTGCAACGGCCTATTGTCCGGCCGGCCACGCAGGAGACCACGGCTTTCGGCGTTGCTCGGCTGGCGATGGAGGTCAGCGGACTAGATGCGGTGATTGAGATGGACGAAGATCGGTTTGAGCCAAACGCCGATCTTGAGAGTGCGTTTCAACGCTGGAGCGCCGCACGTCGGGCGATACAGACACTGTCACCCGACGGTGATTTGACTGAATAGACTCAGATCGAAATGGCTACGGCGGACTACGACGTCATCATCATCGGCGGCGGCATTAACGGCGCGGCGACTGCGTCTTCGGTTGCTGCTCGCGGATATCGGACGCTGGTGCTCGAGCAGGACGACTTTGCTTCAGGCACGACATCGGCCTCGACCAAGCTGATTCATGGTGGGTTGCGCTATCTCGAAACCGGAGACGCGCGACTGGTTCATACGTCGTTGCAGTCGCGCGAGCGTCTGTTGCGTGAACGGCCGCACCTGGTGCGTCCGATGGGCTTCATCCTGCCGGTCTACGAGGGCGATCCTCGGCCCGCGTGGTACATCCGCTCGGGGCTTGCGTTGTATGACCTGTTGTCTCCTCGCAAAGTGTCTCCCTGGCACTCATCGTTTTCTGAGCGGGAGTTGCAGCGCTTTGAGCCTTCGATTTCTACGGATCGGCTGAAGGCGGCGTATCTCTATCACGACGCCCAGGTCTGGTCGCCGGAGCGGCTGACGCTGGAGTATCTCGCGCAGGCACGGGCATCGGGCGCCGATCTGCGCAATCATGCGGCGGTTGACTATATCATTGTTGATGGCGGGAGCGCGCGAGGCGTCGATTTTCACGACGTGCTGACCGGTAAGCGGTCGACGGCATCGGGGCGGCTTGTGGTCAATGCTGCGGGGCCGTGGGTGGATGCAGTGCTCGACGCGACTGGACGTTCGCTGAAGCGGCGGATCGGTGGGACGCGAGGATCGCACCTGGTGATAGACCTGAACGGTCGAGGCCCGAAGCATGCGGTGCTGGCCAGTGCGAAGTCGGATGCTCGGCCGATGTTCGTCACGCCGTGGCTGGATCACCACATCATTGGTACGACCGATGTTCGCGACGATGAGGATCCATCGGACGTTCGCGCGGCCGGCTGGGAAATCGACTACATGATTGCCGAGGCGGCGCGGATTCTGCCCGGTCTCGGAATCGAGCATCGCAACGTGTTGTACGCCTACTCGGGAGTTCGTCCGCTGGCACGGGCTGGCGACGGAGTCTTTGAAGGCGCCATATCTCGCCGTTCGATCGTGGCCGATCACGCGTCGGAAGGTGTGGAGCGGCTGGTCTCGCTGGTGGGCGGCAAGCTGACGACTGCGGCCGATTTCGGACGGTCGGCGGCGGAGGCAGTGGCGCAACAGATTGGTCGTCCGAGGGCGCGTGGCATCGCTGCCTTACCAAAGGTGCCGACCAGCCGCGCGGTGTTCCTGCCGCCCGAAACGCAGGAGCATCTGCGAATGGTGTACGGGCCGAGAGCGCCGGAGGTCGCGGCGTATGCGGCTTCCGATTCGTCGTTGGCTGCGCCTGTTTCGGCCCACCATCGCGATATCGGGGCACAGGTGGCGTACGCGGTTGAACATGAGGGGGCTCGGACAGTGGCTGATGTGCTGCTTCGGCGGACGGTGGTTGGCTTGACCAAGGACCTGGGTCGCAGCGCGGCGGGTCCGACAGCCGAGGTCATGGCGCGCCGGCTGGGCTGGTCTGACGAGGTACGGGATCAGGCGGTGCGAGATTACTTTGCCGAGCTACATCGTCGGTTTGTGGTGATTGACTCTTCGGCTGGCATTCCGCCGTCGGAGGAGTTGTCGTCCGATGAAGTCGACGGAGTTGAGGGACTGGGCGGATAGGCCTGTTGCATTGTCACACGCCACTCCCAGTGCCCGCTCTACTAAGACCATTGCCTTCTCCGCTTCTCCCCTTTGGAGACCCTTGGATAAACTTCCCTTCTCCTCCCATTGCGGGGGAGATGCCGAGAGACTGCCCCGGGCTTGACCCGGGGGCAGATGGGGGTTCCCTGCCTCTTGGCCCTATCTGGTCATCGCCGGCCGACCCCCCCTCTGTCACTCTGTGACATCTCCCCCCGCAAGGGGGGGGGGAGAGGGGATCTGGGCTGAGACACTCTTCTGTGGTGTGAGGATTCCCTTATGCTCGCCAGCGGCTGAGGCGTAGGGCGTTGGTGAGGACTGAGAGGGAGCTGGCGACCATGGCCAGTGCTGCGGCAATGGGCTCGAACTGGCCTCTGTCTCCGAAGAGCCAGTGGATGCCTCCTGGAACTCCTCCGACAGCGTCGAAGATGGGTACAGCGAGTCCGGCGGCGAGCGGGATGAGCAGGATGTTGTAGGAGAAGGCGAAGGCCAGGTTCTGTCGGATGACAGATCGGGTGGCTCTGGCCAGTAGGACTGCCTGGGCGGCACGCCGAGGATCGGACTGCATCAGCGCGACTTGAGCGGTCTCGAGAGCGATGTCGGAACCGGTGCGCATAGCAAGGCCGAGGTCGGCTTGTGCGAGCGCTGGGGCGTCATTGACTCCGTCGCCCACCATCGCTACCCGGCGATCGCTGGTCTGATGCTCTGCGACGAGCGTTGCTTTTTCTGATGGCAGTGCGCCGGAGTGATAGCTCGCGATTCCTACTGCTTCACTAATAGAGCGGACAACTGACTCGGTGTCGCCGCTGATCAGCACGGAATCCACTTCACGTGTACTCAGCAACTTCACGGCCTCACTTGCCCCTGGCTTAGGTTGATCGCTGAGCCGGATTGTTCCGATCAATCTGCCTTCTTGGGCGATGTAGACAGGAGTCGAGACCGACTCTGGGTCGTCGATGGTGATTGAGTGCTCAGACATCATGCGTTCGTTGCCGACGACGAGGAGCTGGCCGTCAACAATGGCGGTCGCGCCGCTTCCTGGTCTGCTGCGAAAGTCGACTGCGTTGCCGAGCTCCAGACCGCGATCCTGGGCGTGAGCCACGATGGCTGCTGCCAGCGGATGCTCCGATTCCTGTTCGACTGTGGCGGCGAGTCGGATGAGTTCGTCATCTTCGACGCCGTTTGGCTGGACTGACGTCACTTCGTGTCGTCCGCTCGTGAGTGTCCCGGTTTTGTCCCAGACGACGGTGTCAATCTTGCCTGCCGATTCAAGTGCTTCGGCGTCGCGGAAGAGGATGCCCAGCCTCGCAGCTCGGCCGGAGCCGGCGGCGACGGCTGCGGGAGTCGCCAGTCCGAGGGCGCATGGGCAAGCAACGACCAGCACGGCGACGGCGCTGACGACGGCTGAGGTCCAACTGGCGTTGTCTCCAAACACCGCCCAGGCGATGAATGTGATTACTGCGATCACGACAACGATCGGGACGAAGACGCTGGCGATCTGGTCGGCGAGGCGTTGGATTGGCGCTTTCGAGGCCTGTGCGCGTTCAACAGTCGCCGTGATTCGTGCCAGCGCGGTTGCCGATCCGACCTGAGTCGCCTGGTAGGTGAATGCGCCTTCGGCGTTGATTGTGCCGGCGAAGACCGTGTCACCGCGTGCCTTCGTGACGGGGACGCTCTCGCCGGTAAGCAGGGCTTCATCGAGGGAACTCTCGCCGCTGACGACGACGCCGTCGACCGCGATCTGCTCTCCGGGTCGGACCCGGACAGTATCGCCGACCTGGACATCGGATGCGGGGATGTCTCGCTCGAGGCCGTCTTCAACGACTCGCGCAGTTTGTGGGGCGAGTTCCAAGAGGCGCGTCAGTGCCGCCGCTGCGCGCAGGCGGACGCGGGCTTCCAGCGCTCGGCCGAGGCTGACGAAGCCGACGATGATCAGGGCGGTGTCGAAGAAGACGTCTCGTGAAGCATCGGCGCCTTCGAATGTTACAGGCGCCAGCGCCGAGACCGTGCTGTATCCCCATGCGGCGGCGACACCGAGGACGATCAAGGTGTCCATGTCGGTGGTACGTCGGGCGGCGGCTCGTGCGGCGTTTCGGAGCATCGGCCAGACGCCCCAGGCCAACGTTGGAGTGGCCAGGACGAAAAAGACAGGAAAGACGGTGTCCGGGTTCCAGTTGATGTCGGCCCAACGGTTGGCCTGCATCGCGAAGAAGATGCCCCATCCGACGATCAGCGCGGGAACAGCCCTCAGCAGTTGGGGGCGAATCTCACGGATGCCGGGTTGCTCGTTCTCATCGTCGGAGTCGATCAACTCGTAGCCGGCGCCGGTGATGGCTGCGCTCAGCATTGGTTGTTCAATGGGACGATCGATTTCAATGATCGCCCGTCCGGCGATGAAATCGGCCGTGGCCTCGGAGACGCCATCGACCTTGACCAGCGCCCGCTCGACTCGCCTGACGCAGGCAGCGCAGTGCATGCCTTCGATCTGTATGGTCTGGGTCTGGCGTTCAGTCGCGGTGGTCATTGGTTGCAGCATATGTCTCCGGGTCAGCGGATAGGCTGACGCCATGCCACGTGTCATGTTGTTGATTCCCACCGCTTCCTACCGCGCACCCGACTTTATGTCGGCAGCCGACCAACTTGGTCTCGATGTAGTCGTTGCATCGGACATCGATCAGCCATTGGCCGACATGTATCCCGGTCGTTGGTTGACGCTGCCGTATCACGACCTTGAAGAAGGCGCGCGAGCGGTTGCGCGATATGCCGATCGATTTCCGCTCGACGCGGTCGTGGCGGTTGATGATCCGGGGACCGTGCTCGCTGCATATGCCAGCTCGGAGCTGCAACTGACGGGCAATAGCCCTGAATCGGTGATCGGCACGAGAGACAAGTCGGCCTTGCGGCGTGCCTTGGACGCGCATGGCGTTCGCTCTCCCTGGTGGCGAGTATTCCGATTTGACGATCCATCCCCGGCATCCGACCTCGACTATCCAGTAGTGATCAAGCCGCTGGGACTGAATGGATCTCGCGGAGTGATGCGGGCGAATGATTCGGTGTCATTTGAGCGCGCGCTGGCTCGGTTGGCTCGGATGCTTCAATCGAAGTCGGCAACAGAGGAATGCGGCGATCTGGTTGATCGCTACCTGGTCGAGGGTTTCATTCCCGGTGTCGAGGTTGCGCTCGAAGGGTTGTTGAGAGATGGAGAGCTGCACACCCTCGCCGTGTTTGACAAGCCTGATCCACTGGATGGTCCGTTCTTTGAAGAGACCATCTATGTGACTCCGTCCCGGCTGCCAGACGAGGATGTGGAGGAAGTGGTTGAGGCATCGAGCCGATCTGCAGAGGCGTTGGGATTGCGTGACGGTCCGTTGCACGCGGAACTGAGACTGAACGAGGCTGGCGCCTGGCCTGTAGATGTCGCGGCGCGCACGATTGGTGGGCTGTGTGCGAGGACGTTGCGATTTGGCGCGGGGATGTCGCTTGAGGAGATTGTTTTGCGCCACGCGATCGACGCGCCGCTCGAGACGCTGAATCGCGAAGCGACCGCGGCCGGAGTGATGATGATGCCGATCGTGGGTCGGGGCAGAATCCGGGCGATTGTCGGTCTGGACGAGGCTGCGGCAGTTCCTTTGATTGAGGACATCGAGATGGAGGCGCGGGTCGGCGACATGCTGGTCCCGCTGCCGGAGGGCGCCGACTATCCCGGTTTCATCTTCGCAAGAGGCGAGGATCCGGCTGAGGTGGAGTCGGCGTTGCGGGAGGCCTGGTCCAAGATCGCGTTTGTTCTGTGAATGAGGAACAGATCCAAGACGTAGTGAAGTGGACAGAGTCGCTTGAGGAGCAGGAAGTCGATCACTTGCTCTCGGAAGCTCAAAGAAGGTTCGATTCCGACCAGCAACAGTTCTCTGCGCTTGACTCAAGAATCGTCGCGATCGTTGGTTGGGCCATCGTTGGTGTCGGCACGCTGCTGCTAGCGAGGAGTCGCGAGTTTGATTTCTCTGGTCCAGGAATCGTCGCTTCCGTTGTGATTGTTGGGGCATCGCTTGTGGTAACGGCGGGTACCTTCGCCTTGTGGCCCAGGAGTTGGGCGTCGAGTCTTGATTTGGGGATTATATCGGATAGTGCCCAAGTCATTTGGTCACTATCTTGTCAGTGCAGCGTCGATATTGCAAGTGGGGGAAGGGTAGAGCCATCATCCCTCTCGGGTGGTGTGCAAATCCTCAGCCTGTAGATCATCCAATACCACGAAGATGACCGGTGCCATTCATCCAAGTTGTCGGGGTAGCCGAAGAAATGAACTCCGAAGCGTGCGTCGCCGCCTGGCGTGGCAAGCAGTCCTTGCCAGATGGTCACGGTGCGTCCACCGACGCGCGCAGTTCTTCGCGTCATTAGATCTCCATTCGGATCGTCAAAGAAGTTCCTCCAACTGGTGACTTCGACATAGGGCTCACTCGGCTTGATCTTCTGCCATTCATATTGTCTCTCTGCGAACGGTCCGAGTTGGACATCTCCGTCTGCGGCCAGAACTGCCCCGTAGATTCCCGCAGGGAGATTGAGAAACACCGAATGATTGGCGCTGTTCGGCGTCATGGCAAAGACCACCTGTCTCGCGCCGCACTCGGACGTTGGAAACTCGTCGAATGGCGAATCGGCGAGTGCAGTGCTCGCAACTGCGAGCATTCCAACGAAGACAATCAGGATCGCCGCGATCGCGGCTGTGGCTTTTCCGAGCATGGATAGTCCCAAGCTTCCCGGTGGCGTGCCCGAAACGGGGGTCAAGATGGACGGGATAAGTGAGCACGTTGGCTCCCTCCCTGGCACGAGGCGTGGTTAGTGCCAGCCAACCGACAACTCGCGTGAACACCACGGAGGGAGCATGGACACCACGCCTGGTTCGGTGGATGTTCATGCGAGTTCGATTGGCTGGCACCGGCACGCTAGCAGGATCAGGGTGGGGACGAGCACGCCGTTCGGCTGACGGAGGACGACCTAGTTTGGCACATTGGGGTATCGTGGCGTCAACGGCAGCAGAAAGGATGAATCATGGCTGCACCAGAGAAAGACCTGAGGATCCCGGCGCCGACGCGCGATGTGATCCAGGCAATGCTGCGCGGCGGAAAGAAGAAGCCCAAGCCGACCGCGACGGGTGACTAGGGTGTCGGGTGACGATCTCTACAACTTAAGTGGCAATGAATTCGAGGTTCTTGCAGATGAATCTGAACAAACCGTCAATTTGAGGATTGTCGCAAATCGTCAGCTGGAAATGACATTTCCACTGTCGGTTTCTGAGGCCCAGATTCTTGCTGATCAAATCCAGCAAGCCGTCGCGCGCATTCGTCGCACAGAAGACCGGGCTTGAGTTTCAAGATTACCTTGGCCATGCTTCCAGTCTATCCGATCAGCTCGGAGTAGCGCAGGCGCTTGCCGACCATGCCGCGCACGACGCCTCGCAGCTGGTCAATCGTGTCTGCGGGGCGTTGATTGTGGCGCCCAGCGAACTCAGTCACGTAGCGATCCAGATGTTGCGGGCTCATGTGGTGGTAGGTTCCCACGTATCCACGCTTGAGCATTGACCAAAACGACTCGATCCCATTCGTGTGCGCTTGCCCGTTGACGTATTCGCCGACCGAGTGCGCGACTACTTCACGGCGACGTGGCAAGGGCAGGTAGCCTTTGTGCTCGTCGGTGTAGACCAGCGCATCGGTTTCCGTCCGGTCGGTCACGAACGGCACCAAGGATGCTGCGTCCGTGCCGGGGACGACCTGCGCGGCAACCTTGCCCGTCTCACGATCCTTGACACCGACGACGGCAGTCTTGCCGACTGTTCCGCGACCAGACTTGAGCTTCTTATTCGCGTGCTTGTTCTTTTCCTTGCCACCCACGAACGTCTCGTCCGCCTCGACCGGACCATCGAACGGGTCCTGTTCACTGAGCCAGGCTTCTCGGATCCGGTGAGCCAGGAACCAGGCGGTCTTCTGAGTGACGTTGAGATCGCGGTGCAGTTTCATGCTGCTGACGCCCTTGAGCGACGTGGTCAGTAGGAATGCAGCCAGTGCCCACTTCTGGTAGCCGATATTGGACGCTTCCATGACCGTGCCGGTCTTGACCGAGAAGCGCTTGCGGCAGGTGCGGCAGCGGAACGGCATGGTCTTGTGCTTCGCACCGATCTGAACGTTGTCGGACTCGCAGTAGGGGCACTCAGGACCATCAGGCCAACGCTCGGCCACAAAGAACGCCTCAGCCGTCGCATCGTCCGGGAACATCTGAAAGAGCTCGACCAGACTGATGCCAGTGCGGTAAAACTTCCCCGGTGCGTGAGCGGTAACCATCGTGTGCCCCTTTCCCTGTGGGCACTATTCTACAGCAATGAAATCACTCAGCGCAAGTGGGCACTATCCGATATAATCCCCCTTGATTTGCACTGGTACCGGAGCTGGCAGAAGCCATCGGTCCAAATCATGAAGGCACGCGGATTGGCCGCTTTGCTGGTAGGGATAGATCTCAACACGGGGGTTCTGAATCGCCGAAACAGAGCACTACAAGTTGCGGCTGCTGGATTGTTGCTTGAGTTTGGTGCGCTGGTTGCTTCGCTGATACTGACTGAATAACGAAGCTAGAAGCTTCGCTTCGTGATGATCAATGGAACTCCAGGCGGAGGATCGCTTGGCTTTCGCGAGGGCTTGGCGTCGGCGGAGGGCGTTTTCGAGTCTTGCTTAGGCTTCGATGGTCGTCGTCTGAGGCCTGGCATCAGGGGCGCTCCGCTTCTTGCTTCTATGGGTTCAGGATACTCCGACCTCCTGCTGCTTGTTGGGGAGCGGCCCTTGTGATCAGCCGGCTGACCGCTCGTCGGAGCAGCATCCTGGGCGGTTTGGCGAAGTAGATTGGGATGAGGGCCGCGTAGGTGAGGATGGCGACGAGCGTGAGTGGGAAGTCGTAGGAACCCGTGATGTCTTCCAGAGCCCCGATAAGCAATGGTCCGAAGCCGCTGGATAGTTGTGTGGCCATCGCAATGAGACCGTAGACGGCGCCGAAACTGACGTAGCCGAAGACATCGGAAGTGAGCAGTGACTGCAGCATGTAAACATTACCGATGGTGAAGCCGAAGATGAGGATGGAGATGAACGTGGCGATTGGATGCTCGATGTGAATCACAGCGAGGGCTGCGGTTCCCTGCACGAGGAACATGATGACGGTGAGGATGCGCAGATCCACTCGGTCGGCGAAGAAGCGTCCCACAATCAGCCGCGCGATGATGCTACCCACTGCTGTCAGCGAGAGTGTGGTGCCTGCTGCGGTGAGTGAGCCGAGGCGCTGCTCGAGGAACGCTACCTGATGGAGGATGAACCCGGTCTGGGCTAACAACACGATGACGAAGCTGATCAAGATCGCCCAGAACGGCACCGTGCCCATCGCTTGCCTGATGGTCCACGTCCGCGTCTGATTCGCGGTTGACCTGGCCACGTTCGTGACCATCGTGGTCGCGCGTCTGAGCCCGTCCTGGGGCAACCCCATCTGGCGTGGATCCCAGACGAGCACAAAGATGACGATGGGGATTCCGACGATGAGGATCAGCCCACCCATTACCGGCGTGGCGATGTCAAGTCCGAAGTTCTCGATGAGCGTGGTGTTGAGCGGCGAGAGGACAGCGCCTCCGAGCGAAACGCCGGTAGACGAAACGGCCATGGCCCAGGCGCGTCGATGCAGAAACCAGCGAGCCAGTGTTGCGTTTACCGCGACGCCTGCGCTCATGCCAGAACCGATTGCCAGTCCCATGTAAGCGGCATAGAGCTGCCAGAGGCTGGTTACGTGGCCAATACCGACCGAGGCAAGACCGATGAGTAGCAGCCCGGGAATCATCCAACGGCGCGCGCCGTGGCGGTCGATCTGGGGCCCGATGACGGCCGACGAGAGTCCTGAGAACGCGAAGTACAGGCCCGTTGCGAATGAGACTTCGAAGTTGCTCCAGCCGTGCAACTCGCGCAGAGGTCCGAGATAAACCGCGAGCCCGTAGTAGCCGACGCCGACGGAAACGAACAGGAGCGCGGCACAGGCGAAGACAATGGCCCAGCCGTAGTAGAAGTTGGAGGGCAACAGACGCGCCGCTAGTGGTCGGTGCGGTGGGAGCTCGAATCGATCTGGGCTGGTCGGAGAGTTGGACAAAGCCGATTCAGAATACGACCGATCTCATTCCGCGCAGTGTGCGCTGCCTGACTAGACTGCCTCAGAATCTTCTGGAGATACCGCCGCCAACCGCGGCTGACGAGAGGCAATGTCATGGCTGAACGGCGAACGGGATGGGTGTACCACGAGCTGTACATGTGGCACGACACGGGGCGGACCAAGGCAATGGATCCGCAGTTGCGGCGCTGGATGCAGGCCTGGGAGCACTGGGAGAATCCTGACACCAAGCGTCGCCTGAACAATCTGCTCGATGTCTCGGAGTTCTCAGAGCAACTGGTACAACTCAAGCCGCGTTCGGCCAATCTTGAGCAGGTGCTGCGGTTCCATACTCCTGAGTATGTCGACCGCGTCCGCGAGCTCTCGGCAGCAGATGGCGGTGACGCCGGTGAGGGGGCACCGTTCTCGCACGGTGGCTATGAGATTGCCTTGCTAGCGGCCGGTGGGACGATCACGGCTGTCGATGCGGTGCTTGATGGCGATGTCGACAATGCGTATGCATTGACTCGACCGCCCGGGCATCATGCTGAGCGTGACCGTGGGCGTGGCTTCTGCATCTTTGGCAATGTGGCGATCGCGGCAATGCATGCGCTGGCTGAGCGTGGGATCGAACGAGTGGCCACGCTGGATTGGGATGTCCATCATGGCAATGGCACCCAGCAGGCGTTCTATGACCGCAACGATGTGTTGACGATGTCAATCCACCAGGATCAGTGGTATCCGCGCAACAGTGGCGCGATGGAAGACCAGGGCGAGGGCGAGGGCGACGGTTACAACATCAACATCCCGTTGCCTCCTGGCAGTGGACATGGCGCGTATGTCGAGACGATTCGCCAGGTCGTCGTACCGGCGATGCAGGCGTTCAAGCCGGACCTGATCCTGATTCCGTCTGGCTTTGACGGCAGCATGTATGACCCGCTGGGTCGGATGATGGCGTACTCGGAGACGTATCGGGAAATGACGAGAGATCTCATGGCGGTCGCCGATGAGCTGTGCTCGGGACGGCTGGTGATGAGTCATGAAGGCGGCTACAGCCCGACGTACGTGCCGTTCTGTGGCCTGGCGGTTGTCGAGGAGATGAGTGGCGTGCGATCGATTGCAGGCGATCCGTTTGAGGACAACTCGGCGACGGCCGGTGGTCAGGATTTGCAACCGCATCAGCAGGCGGTGTTGGATGATGCGAAGCTGCTGGTGGATCGGTTGCGTCGGTTGGAGGGGGTGTAGCGACCGGAGAGTCTATCTGTGGCAGCCTCGCACACCATCGCGCTCCCCCTCGCAGGGGGAGCTGTCATGGAGTGACTGAGGGGGTCACTCTGGCGTATCGACCGGACAAAGGAAGGCGGAGCGGGACCCCCTCCGCCTTCGGCACCTCCCCCTGCGAGGGGGAGGGAGGGGAAATCAGGCGCGTGCCTCCTGAGCAGGACGTTTACAGCTCGATCAGGCTGATTGGGCTGACTGATTGGTCGGGGCTGAGAGGGGCCAACTGGTCCCCGGTGGGCTCGGCTCAACAGAACCAGTCTTCGGTCAGGCCCGGTCTGTGAACGTGCAGAGCCTCGACGTTGGGCCATGGATTGACGCCAAGGGTCTCGCAAGCCACCGCTTTGATGTCGGCGAACGTTCCGCTTCGCTCGGCGATGCTCGCGATCTGCGACTGGAGATCGTCCATCCTTGGGTTCTTGTGTCGCCATTGCCAGGTTAGGCCGTCGATGTCGTAATCGACCAGCGAACCCATGTCGCGCATCGGTTCGACCAGCGGCGAATTTGCCGGCGCGAGCAATCGCAGGCCGAGTTGGACCGGGGGCGTTAGGTCGACCAGGTGCCGTGTCTCAACGAACTTGAGCAGGTCCAGGTAGTCCTGCGCCGAGGTCCAGGGTGTGAATGGCAGCCAGGTTGGACGGATGGCGATGCCGGCGTGGTCTGTCAGTTGGAGCGCTGTGTCGAGATCGGCGGCGGTATGGCCTTTGTCGAGGACTTCGAGCAGTTGGTCGTCAACAGACTCGAAGGCGGAGACGATGAAGCTGACGCCGAGTTCGGCCATTTCCGGCAGGAGCTGCTGATGCTCGATCAGGTGCTCGACTTTGATTGTGGCGTCGAATGTCAGGCCTGGATGGTTGCCCGCGCTTTCGCGTAGGAGGTGCATGGCCTGGTCGGGCGCGTTGAGGAAATCGGGATCGCCGAAGGTGATGTGCTCTGCGCCGACGACGACCTGTTGGTCGATGTCTGCGAGCACGGTTTCGGCGCCGTTGAGGCGGAGCCGACCGGCATAGATCGGCGTCAGCGGACAGTGGGTGCAGCGGTGGGCGCAGCCTCGGGTGGACTCGACGTAGCCAGACAGATGTGAGACTCCGCTGGCATCGCGGTACCTCGCGTACTGGTCGATTGAGGGCAGGATCGAGCGGTCGGGGATCAGCCGACTCTCGCGGTCGAAGAGCGGCACCGTCGACGGCGACTCGCCGTTGGCCATGGCGACGAGCTGCAGGTCCGTGTCGCCGCTGATTGCGGCTCCGAGGCCTGAGTCGCGTAACGAGTTGGCTGCCAGACCGTAGAAGGCGATCTTGTCCGACATTCCGGTGAGCGTCCGAGCGATACGTGTGCCGAGTCTGGCAGCGGTGTGCATCGGAGTGGAGATGGCGATCAGGTCGGCATCGGAAGCCTGAGCGATAAGTACTTCAGACTGGACAGACTCGACTGCGAGATCGATCGCTCGGATCTGGTGTCCGGCTGCCTTCAATGCTGCGGCAGGCGCGGCGATGCTGAGTGGCTGGTGGCCTTGTTCATAGGTGGAGATGAGGAGGACTTGTGTCACGGACTCACCATATCGCGGGCCAGGATGCCACTAGCGCTGGGCCTTGAACATGATCGCGTGAGGGCTGAAGGGCAAAGTTGGATCTCGCTAGTTGGCTTGTGGGGAGTGGGACCCCCTCAGCCTGCGGCAGCTCCCCGTGCAAGGGGGAGCGCGGAGCCAGGCCGTGCTTCTCGTGGAGCGCTTGCCAGCGAGGACGGAGGGAGCTACTTCTTGGAGGGCTGGTAGTAGGGGTTGTCGCCTGACTGGTGGTCGGTGACGTCGACGAGTTCCTCGATTTCGGGGAGGGCTTCTTTGACGGCGACTTCGATGCCCTGCTTAAGCGTGACGTTGGCCATACCGCAGCCCTGGCAGCCTCCGCCCATTTCGATGTAGGCTCGCTTGCCTCGGAGTTCGAGCAGTTGGACGAACCCGCCGTGGGCGGCGATTTGGGGGTTGACCTGCTCGTCGAAGATGCGCTGGATTTCTTGCGCCAATGGGTCTCGCCAGACGGGATTGGGGTTATGGAATTCGAGGCCGGAGACGTTGGGGCCCTTGAACTCGTAGTGGACGTTGGTGCCGCGCAGATCTTCGATGTGTTCGCCCTCGACGTAGAGGAGGAAGTCGGGATACTGGACGGTCGCGTCGTCTTCGGGTTCGATGCCCTTTTCGACGATCGTCAGGACGTGTTCGAATCCTTCCGAGGTACGCCCGGTGATCTTCAGGCGTAACCCAGCGACTTCTTCCGGATAACCGGTCAAGACCTCGACCAGTTTTGAGCGCGCCACATCCGAGAATGTGATACCCAGTTCGCCTGCATCCACGTTGGTGGTCATCGGATTCCCCTGTCCAACTCTCGTTTTCTAGCATAGCGTTCGTCAGACAGGTTTACGAACTGGAGTGTGATGTGGCCGTCGAACGCGTAATCGTCGAAAAGAACCTCGATATCCCCATGCGTGACGGCGTCATCCTGCGCGCCGACCTTTATCGCCCAGAGAACACTGACCAACCAGGCAAGGCTGTACCCGGCATTGTGACGCGGACGCCATATGACAAGGAAATGTCTGGTGCGGGCCTCGTCGCGGTGATGCCGAGCGCGTTGAAGTTGGCTGAACGTGGGTATGCGGTGGTCGTTTGCGACACGCGCGGGCGCTACGCCTCTGAGGGCGATTTCAAACCCTTCCACCAGGAAGGGCCGGACGGCTACGACACGCTGGAATGGGTCGCCGAGCAACCCTGGTGCGACGGCAACACGGCGATCTATGGGCCGTCGTATGTCGGCGCGACGACCATGCTGGCGGCTCGCGAGCGTCCACCGTCGCTGCGTTGCGCGATTCCGATCATCACCGCCGACGACTACTACGACGGCTGGACGTATCAGGGCGGCGCGTTTCAGCTCGGGTTTGTCGGATTGTGGGGCAGCGGTCTGGCGGCGACGGGGTACTTGCAGCAGGACCATACTCGTCCGACGGATGCTGCGGCGGAATTGACCGAGGCAGTGATGGGTAATGGATTCCAGTTGCTAGGCAGCCGTCCGTTGAACTCGATGCCGGGGATTTCCCAGGACGGTGTGGCTGCTTATTGGCACGAGTGGCTGGAGCATGAGACTCGCGACGACTACTGGGAATCGGTCAGGCACTCCGCCGACTACTCGCGTTTCCAGGTGCCGATGCTGCATATCGGCGGTTGGTTCGACATCTTTGGCATTGGCACGGTGCGTAACTTCCGCGGCATCTCGGCGGAGGGAAATCCCGAGCAGCACCTGATCATGGGTCCCTGGGCGCACACCAACTACGACCGCTGGCTGGGCGAGTTGGAGTTCGGCCCGACCGGCGCGGCGGCCGCGGCGAATGTGATCGCCGACATCAATGTCTTCCTCGATCGACACTTGAAGGGCCGCGATCGCGAATTGTCGAACGTGCGCTGGTTCCTGATGGGCGCGAACGAGTGGCGCACCGCGGAATCGTGGCCTCCGCCGAATGCAGAGGAACAGACGCTCTACCTCGGTTCTCACGGAGGCGGCAACTTGCATTATGGCGATGGCCGGCTGACTCCAGAATGTCCCGAGGAGGATCTTCGCTGGGACGAGTACCTCTACACGGGGTACAAGCCAGTGATCACCAATGGCGGATCCACGTTGCAACAGGCGATTGGCATGCCGGGTCCGCGCGACCAGAGCCGTGCGGAGAGTCGAGACGATGTGCTCTGCTACACCAGCGATCCGTTCACCGAAGCGGTTGATGTCGCTGGGCCGGTCGAAGTTGACATCTGGTTCTCCAGCGATCGTCCGGACACCGACATTACGGCCAAACTGGTCGATGTTGATCCGGACGGCAAGGCGGTCTCGCTGGTTGACGGGATTATGCGGGCTCGCTTCCGCGAAGGCTTTGACCGCGAAGTGTTCCTGTCCCCGGGCGAAGTGGTCAAGGTGACCGTAGAGCTGGCGTCGCTGGGGCATCGATTCGACGTTGGACACCGAATTCGGTTGGAAGTGTCCAGTAGCAACTACCCTCGCTTCATGGCGAACTCGAATGACGGCGGATCAGTCAACTCGGCGACCGAGATGCTGCCGGCGATCAACTCGATTCGTCGTGGCGGAGAGTATCCGTCGGCGTTACGCATGCACGTCTTGAACGACTGAGCACAGAAAGAGGAACGACTGATGATTTACGAACTGCGAATCTACACGGCGCACCCGGGCAAGATGGGCAGCCTGATGAAGCGCTTCCGCGACCACACGATGGAGCTGTTCGAGCGCCACGGGATCCACAACGTGGGCTACTGGACGAACTCGGTCGGCGGTCGCTCGGACGAGCTCTGGTACATCCTCAGCTACGAGAATCACGGCCAGCGCGAGGAAGCCTGGAAGAGTTTCGCCGCAGATCCGGAGTGGCAAGCCGCGCGAGCCGCGTCGGAGGAGGATGGTCCGCTGGTGCACCACATCGAGAATCGGCTCCTCCAGCCGACCGAATGGTCGCCGATGCCATAGGCGCCTGCGTTGGGCCTCCCCCTTGGGGGAGGTGCCGCGCAGCAGCGGAGTGATGGTCTGAGACTCGCAGTCACTTGGCGGTTAAACCAACCGTGGCCCCCTCAGTCACTTCGTGACAGCTCCCCCAAGGGGGGAGCTCCTCTCAGCCCCGATGCCGCAGGCGGGCGACCATTACTGGTGGGATGTCGGGCAGGTGGTCCCAGCTCAGCCGACCCTCGGCGTCTCCTTTTCCTCCATCGGTGATGGCGGGTTCCCGGATTCCATCGAGTACCCAGCCTCGGTTGAAGGCGGTTTCGAAGAGCTCGGTCAGGGTTCGCTCGAAGTATGGCTGGATGGCCGGTTGACCAAACACTGCGACTCCCTGGTGCACACCTCGATTGTGATAACTGGTGATGCGGACTCCCGATTCTTCGATCAGACGCCCGTCCGTGGTCTCGGTGCGTTCCTGAAACAGACGCACGTGTGGGCCTGGCGTGAACGCTGGGTGAAGGACGGAGAAGATGAACGGTGCGCCCTCGGCCAGGGCGAGCGGCAGCATATCGAAGATTGGCGTGATCTCGGCGATGTCCATCAGCGCCATATTGCATACAGCGGCTCCGAACGGAGCGTCCTTTGCGCCTGAGAGAGCAGCCAGTTGGGCGCGGTCGGTGGCGTCGAGTTTGAACAGGTTGATCGGCAAGCCCTCGGAGCGCTGGCGGGCAGCGTCGAGCTGAGCCTGAGAGCCGTCGGTGGCGGTGACTGAGACTCCCAGCCTTGCGAGCTGTCGCGCGAAGTTTCCGTTGCCACAGGCGATTTCCACTACGGAAGCCGGCAGCGGCTGCAGGAGATCGAGCGTGTTGGGAAAAACCAGCACCCGTTGCCAGTAGTTGCCATCGTCGCCCTGTGCTTCGTCCCAGAACTCGGCGTTCTGTTCCCATGCTTCGATCGATTCGGCGTTGTGGTCCGGGTAGTCGACCATGACGGACTCGATTTCGTTGCTACCGTATGCGCAGACCAGTGAGATTATCACCGTATATCGACGACGTGCTGGAGGTACCGGATGAGCGCTCCGCTTCCCGTAATCGTGCAAGGGCTTGGACCGATCGGACTGCGGATCGCTGAGGCGGCGCTGAGTGATCCGTTCCTTGAAGTCGTGGGCGCAGTCGAGATCAATCCCGACATGGTCGGCAAGCCGCTGTCCGATTTCATCGATGGCGCTCCCGAGATCGTGATCCGGCAGGCCGTGTCAGCGGCGCGGGTCGATGCGCGATCGGATGGGGGAATTCTGATTCACTGCACCGGCTCGTACCTCGAGCAGGTGTCGCCGCAGATTGAGGAAGCTCTACGACAGGACTTGCATGTCGTCTCGACCTGCGAGGAGCTGTCCTTTGCCCAAGCGCGGCATCCAGAGATCGCGTCCGGGCTTGACTTGCTGGCTCGGCGGGCTGACCGCACGGTCGTTGGCACTGGAGTGAATCCGGGGTTCCTGATGGATGCGCTGCCGGCGTCGATGTCGGCGATTTCGCACAGCATCAAGTCGGTCTCGGTGCGGCGTGTGCAGGACCCATCGCGGCGGCGGGTTCCGTTCCAGGAGAAGGTGGGGATGGGGATATCGCTGGCGCAGTGGGAAGAGAAGCGCGACGCGGGTGGATTCGGTCATGTAGGGCTGGTGGAGTCGGCCAGGTTGCTTGCTTACTCGCTGGGCTGGAAGCTCGTTGATTGGCAGCACGACATGGTCCCATGCGAGGTCGCAGGTCAGGAGCTCGTGCAAGGAACGCTGGAGACGCTCGAGGGCTCGACGTACGACGGGCATCGGGTGCGGTTGCACTTCGAAGCGAACGCGTCTGTTGATGAGGAGTACGACGAGATCGTGGTCGACGGAACGCCGCCGCTCAAACTTCGGTTCGAAGGTGGAGTGTTTGGCGACGATGCGACGGCGGCGGCGGCGCTGCGGGCGGCTCGGGTGATTCCTCATACTCGGCGCGGGTTGATGACGGTGCTCGATCTGCCGCTGCGTTAAACTGAGCATCCGCCGGATCAACGTCGAAAGGGAGCCACCATGGACTTCGATGACCGAGAGTTCCGCAATGCACTGGGGATGTTCCCGAGCGGCGTCACTGTCGTTACGACCGGGACTGATCCGAACTTCGTTGGGATGACGGCTCAGTCGTTTTCGTCGCTGTCGCTTGATCCCCCGTTGGTGCTGGTCTGCGTCGACAAGAGCGCGAGCGTCTTGCCGCTGCTCAAGGAGACAGGGGCATACACGGTCAATATTCTGCCCGACACGGCAATGGATACGTCCAACTTCTTCGCCAGCAGCAAGCGACCGCCGCCGCCTCACCAATTCGACGAGCATGAGCACGTGCTCGGTGAGACCGGTCAGCCGCGGCTGGCGGCAGCGACGATGGTCTTCGATTGCGACATTCATTCAGTCGTCGATGGCGGCGACCATGAGATCATCATTGGCGAGGTCAAGGCGTTTGTGAAGCAGTCAGACGATGAGCCAATCCTGTTCTACGGCGGCAACTATCGAAAGATGGGTCCACCCGACCCGTCGATGAGCTGGTAGCTGCCACGATGGATGACCGTCCGCTGCTGGCGACGGAACCGCCACTACCGGCCGACGACTTTATCCCTGCCCTGTGGGTACCACTGACCCGGGCGTTGCGTGCTCGCCGACGGTTGATACAGATGGTGGAGTCGTTGCCTGGTCCGGTCTGGCTCAAGGATTCGGCAGCGCCTGCGTGGTCTCGGCGCGATGTCTTGGCTCACTTGGCGGCCTCGGACCGTCGCTATCACGATGTGTTGATTGCGGTGCTCAATGGGTCGCCGTTGGAAGAGTGGAAACCGGATCCGTCGGTCCCGAGTCTCGAACTTGATCGGGCCAACGCGCTTGGAGCAGAGAGATTTCAGGGACAGTCGGTGGACGCGTTGGCGGAGCAGTTACAGGCGGGCGCGGAGAAGTCAACGATGTACTTCGCAGCGCTGACCGAGGACCAAGTGTTGATGCGGATGGGATTTGCGGGCAACGGACTGTCGCTGTTAGAGGCCTGGGCGTTGCACGACAATCAGCACGCAGATGACATCATCAACGGTCCGACGATGATGCGGACGTTGTGATGAAGGTTTGTGCGCTCGTCGGTTAGTGCCCTCGATTGGCGCTGGCGATTGTCCCCACCTCCGTCATTGCCGCGCTTGCCGCGGCAATCTCGCAGTGAAGTGCTCGACGTCTGTGCCTCGCAAGGCGAGATACCCGCGGCGAGCGCGGGTATGACAGTGGTCTGACCGAGCGGGAGCAGGTCCTTGCGTGAAGCGGGGACTGGGCTGCTATCGATTGATGCGCATCCGAGCTTCGAGTAGTCGCTCTGATTTTGCTGCGTCGACTCGCTCAATGAAGCTGTCGACCAGGGCGTTGGCCAGGGAGTCGGCTCCCTGGGTCATGAGCATTTGCAGCAGGCCTCGCTTGGGGCGGACGAGTGTGGTTCGTTTTTCTATGCCGGCGGCGTCGGCAGCCCACTCGATCGCGTCGCTGAGGTCTCCGAGCTGATCGACGAGACCGAGTTCGTGTGCCTCGGCTCCAGTGTGGATCTCGCCGGAGGCCAGTTCGGCGACGCGATCACGCTCCAGATCGGGGCGTCCTTCGGCGACGATGTCGACGAAGCGCTCGTAAACGGAGTGGATCAGCGCGTCGAGCTTCTGGTCTTCCTCTGGCGTGTTCTCGCGGAAGAGAGAGCCCATGTCCTTGTATTCACCCGCGGCTCGAGTCCGCATCTTGACTCCGACGCGGTCGAGCGCCTCGGAGATCATTGGCGCGGTCCAGATCACGCCGATCGAACCGACGACTGACGTGGGCAGGGCGAAGATCGGGTTGGCTGCGCAGGCGATCATGTAGCCGCCCGATGCTCCGACGCCCCGGATCGCTGCGGCGACCGGCTTCTTGTCGGACAGTCGCTTGGCCGCAAGGTACAGCGCCTCCGAGGCGGCTGCGCCTCCACCAGGCGAATCGATGTCGAGTACGACTGCGGGATATCGCGGGTTCTCAGCGATGCTGTTGAAGGTGCGGGAGAGTTCGCGTGGATTGATCCTTGCGCCGATCTGTCCGGCCACTTCGACAATGGCCACGCGCGGAGGAAAGAGGTAATGCTCGAAGTCCATGATTGAATATCCGTTCATCCCGACTGTCAGGGAGATTTTCTCAGTGTATGAGCGGGGCGGCTTCGCGCATCGCTCCGAGAGTAGGCGCGTTGACTGTGGTAGCCGTCCACGCGATGATCAGTGACAGCAGCAGCTTGATTTGACGTTACGTCAGGGAGGCCACCGTGAGTGAAACCGCCGTTTGTCCGTTGTCGGAACTGCGACCGGGTGAAGTCACCGCTGCTGATCTTGACGGTACCCGAGTTTGCGTCGCGAATGTGCACGGTGAAGTGTTTGCAGTCCAGGACAAGTGTCCGCACCTGTTCGCGCCGCTCTCTGTGGGTGAGCTGAAGAATGCGCACATCGTCTGTCCCTGGCACGACTCAGAATTCGACATGCGGACGGGCAAGACAAAGTCGTGGTTGCCCACCGGCGTCTGGAACGTGATCCACAAGCTGTTGCCGACTCCGCCGCCGTTCATCAAGAACAAGATCGAGCCGGACGCCATCCAGACGTTCAAGACGCGCGTCTCAGACGGGACGATCTACGTTTCTGACGACTAGCGAGTCTACGCTTTGTCCGGCCCAATCTTGGTACGCTGAGTTCCAGAACTTGGAGCAAGGACTCTCATGCAGGTACTTCGGGTCCGCTACGAAGATGGAGTGCTCAAGCCTCTCGGCGACCATTGCCTGGAGGAGGCACAGGAGTTCAATATTGCCGTTCCAGAGCCAGATGGATATGAATCCCAGCTGACCTCGGAGCAATCCGCCCCAGGGTCAGTATGGGGCAAGAAGCCTGACGGACGCGATCCGATAAAAGTGATACACGAAGCGCGTCGACTAGGTACGCGAATTCCGCAAGATCCCTGACCGGTGCCATATCTGCTGGACACCGATTGGGCGATTCAGTCGCTCAATAGGGTCGAACCCGTTCGCCTGCGCTTGCAGGAACTCAGGCCGCTCGGTATCGCGATCAGCGCTGTTTCAGTCGCTAAGCTATACGACGGCGTCTTCGGTTCGTACGATCCAACCCAGGATGAATCAGCGCTGCTCGCTTTCCTGGGAGAACATGAAGTCTTGCCGGTTGACATCGAGATTTCGCGCATCTTTGGTCGCGAACGCCAGCGGTTGCGCTCGCTCGGATTCATCATCGGCGACATGGACCTACTGATAGGTGCTACCGCGATTCGGCACGATCTCATAGTGTTGACCAGTAACGTGCGCCACTTCGAGCGGATCGACGGAGTCGAAATCGAGTCGATCTAGCTCGTCATGCAGCCTGTCAGAAACCCTTGAAGTTTGGCTCTCGCTTTTCGGCGAAGGCTTTGGGGCCTTCGACGGCGTCCTGGGTTGAGCGGGCGATGACCATCGCGTGGTCGGCCATTTCGAGGGACTCGTGCAGGCCAGTCTCGGCGGAGCGATAGGCGAGCCGCTTGATCATCTGCACCGAGACTGCCGGCATCTTGGCGATCTGCTCGGCGAGGCCCAGCGTGGCCGGCATCAGGTCATCGTGCTCGACGACTTGCGAGACGTATCCCATTTCGAGCGCCTCTTCAGCCGTGAAGATCTTGCCAGTCCACATCAGTTCGAGCGCCTTGGACATGCCGACGATGCGCGGCAGATAGTAGGCGCCGCCGTCTCCGGGGATGAGTGCCATGCGGACGTAGGCCATGCCGAACTTGGCGCGGTCGGAGGCGATACGCAGGTCGGCCATCGAGGCCATGTCCATGCCCGCGCCGACAGCAGCGCCGTTGACGGCGGCGATGTATGGCTTTTCGCAATTGAACAGGGCTCGCGGGACTCGCTGGACGGAGTGTCGCAGCGAATTGCGATTGGCGGCTGGAGCGTTAGGGTCGCCACCGAGCACGTCGGCGCCGGCGCGCTCGCGTCCGACATCGGCGCCGGAGCAGAAGCCCCGGCCCTCGCCTGTGATGATGATCACGCGGACGTCCTGGTCAACGGAGGCGCGGGTGATCGACTCCTGCCAGGCGTCGAGCATGTCGTTGGAGAATGCGTTGAGCTTCTCCGGGCGGTTGAGGGTGATCACGGCGATGTGATCCTGGACGTCGTAAAGCAGTTCTTCGGTCATGGTTTGTCGCCTTCGCTTTCGTGGTGCGGTGAGTTTCAGAGTTCTGGCATTGATCTGCTGTGTTGGGAGGGTCCCCCTCAGCCTTCGGCAGCTCCCCCTGCGAGGGGGAGCAAAGAGATCCGCTAGTTCATGCGGATGCCGCCATCAACATTGAGCGCTTGTCCCGTGATGTTCATGGCGTCGTCTGAGGCGAAGAACGCGACGGCCTTGCCGATGTCTTCCGGCATCTGTTCGCGTCCCAGCGGGCAGGCAGCGGCAAGCATTGCCTCGAATCGGTCGCGGCGATCAACAACTTCGTCGGCGTCATCGCCGACCAGCATGCCTTCGAGCTTGCGCCACATATCGGTCCAGAGCAGACCAGGACAGACCGCGTTGACGTTGATGTTGTGCGGTCCGAGTTCAATCGCCTGGGACTGCGTGAGGCTGACTGCCCCAGCTTTTGAAGCTGAGTAGGCCGCAATCGTGCCGCCCTGTCGGGCAGCAATCGAAGCAATGTTGACGATCTTGCCTCCGCCGTTCTCCTTGAAGTGCGGAGCCACTGCCGAGCTGACCTTCCAGATCGCCTTGAGATTTACCTCGAAGCAGCGATCCCAGTCGGATTCAACCTCGTTCTCGCTGAGGTTGTCGGGTGCGACACCGGCGTTGTTGACAAGGATGTCGATCCGGCCCATCTCGGTGATCGCGTTCTCGACGTTTGTGGCGATCGAGTCCTCGTTGGTGACATCCATCTCCAGCGCCATCGTGGTGACGCCGTGACGATTTTGGATCTCTCCCGCTGTCTGATACGCGAGGTCGATCAGGAGGTCGGCGACGATGACATCGGCGCCTTCCCTTGCCAGAACTGTGGCGATGCCCTTGCCGATGCCTCGCGCCGAGCCAGTCACCAACGCGACCTTGCCATCGAGTCGTCCCATGAAGTACGTCCTTGTCCCAACAGCAGTGCTCAATAGGGGCGCGGCTGACCGGTTCTGTTGCTGTACATGTCTGCTAGCAATCAGATTAGCGGCCGGTCGCTTCAAGGGCTTGCGATGGATCTTCGCCTTCAACGTTAAGGCGATCTGCCCCTGCCCGCTCACGGCGATTTGATCCCGGACATCGTCAAGCAGGCCGAAAGTCGCTCCGGCTTCTCCTGGGCTGAGTAGGAGTTCGCTCGGGTTGCGAGTTAGTTCATCCGCATGCCGCCGTCGACATTGAGGGACTGTCCGGTGATGTTGCTGGCATCGTCGGAGGCGAAGAAGACGGCGGCTTTGCCGATGTCTTCGGGGGTCTGTTCGCGGCCGAGCGGCATATTGGAGGCGATCACGGCCTCGAAGCGCTCGCGCCGATCGACGACTTCCTCGGTGTGGTCGCCGGCGAACATACCCTCGATCTGGCGCCAGAGGTCGGTCCAGAGCAGTCCAGGGCAGATCGCGTTGACGTTGACGTTGAAGCGGCCGAGCTCGGCAGCCTGGGACTGGGTGATGCTGATCGCCCCGGCCTTGGAAGCCGAGTAGGAAGCCATGCCTCCTCCGAGACGACCGGCGATCGAGGCGATGTTGACGATCTTGCCGCCGCCCTGCTCCTTGAAGTGGGGTGCGACGGCTGAGGTCACTTTCCAGATGCCCTTGAGATTGACCTCGTAGCAACGGTCCCAGTCGGCCTCAGTCTCGTCAGCGCCAAAGTTGTCGGGAGGGACGCCGGCGTTGTTGACGAGAATGTCAATCTTCCCCATCTCGGCGATGGCTTTCTCGACATTGGACGAGATCGAGTCCTCGCTGGTGACGTCCATCTCTAGCGCCAGAGTGGTGACGCCGTGGCGGTTCTGCAGCTCTCCAGCGGTCTGGTAAGCCAGATCAATGAGCAGGTCAGCGACGATGACATCCGCGCCTTCCTTGGCCAGTTCGGTAGCGATGCCCTTGCCGATGCCTCGTGCAGAGCCAGTCACCAACGCGACTTTGCCGTCGAGTCGTCCCATGATTCGTGTCCTGTCCAGTGGGTTGTTGGAACCCAGTTACGACTAATGCACGCCGAACCTGCGCTTTTGAGGGGCAGTTCGGCTCGCAATCAGATTAGCGGCCAGTCGCTTCAAGGGCTTGCGATGGACTTTCACCATCAAGATGAGTAGCAGTAGCGTCAGCGCGTTGACCCCGGCGATGGCAACCAGTACTGGCTGATAGTCATCGCTCATCAGATCGAGGAGCAGCCCTGCAGCGAACGGTCCAATTGCCAGTGCGACGTTACCCATGGCCGTCTGCATCGCCATGAGCGTGCCTAGCCGGCGCAGTCCAAAGACATCGGACGCAATCAGCCCTTGCAGGGGCATCGTCTGTCCCCAGACCAGACCCGCGATGATTGCCGAGAGGTAGATCCAGTAGATCGGTCCAGCGGCGAGCAACGCGAACGTGCCCACCAGCATGACTGCATAGCCAACCCCGAGCGCCGGACGTAGCCCGAGCAAGGAGGCCATTGGGCCAATTAGCGCGCGACCCGGGATCGAGAGGAATCCACGCAATCCGGTCAGCGCGCCGGCGGTCGTGATCGACATTCCGGCAGCCGTAGAAGCGGGTACGAAGTGATTCAGCAGCGCGCCGAGCGCGAAGGAACTGCTAATCACCATCACCAACATGATCTGGACTTCACGAGAGCGCAGCGCTTCCGCCACTCCGCCGAACCCGCGTTGGCTTGAGCGCTCGACGCCACCGGTTGCCGGCGATGGGTCGGGGGGAGGAATCGGCGGCAGCCGGCGAACCGTCAGGACCGCCGGTAAGGAGATTGCCGCAGCGAGGATTAGCAGGATCCGCACGGCCCAGCGCCAGCCGAACTCTTCCGTGAAGAGCCCGGTCAGTGGCATGAAGATCACCGACGAAAACCCGCCGGTCGTGACCAGCACGGTCATCGCGGCCGTCTGCCGCTTCGGATAGAGGCGCGCCGCGAGCGGCATCGTGACGTTGTAGAAGAGCCCGGCAATGGTGACTGCGCCGCCCAACGTCCAGAAGACGATGAATAGCCAGATGTTCTCCGAATAGGAGGCCGCCATCAGCAGCACAGTCCCGGCGATCAGACCCGTCCAGAGCACTGGCCGAGGACCAAACGCGTCGAGAATCCGTCCAGATACGAGCGACGCCGCAGCGCCGAGAAGGTACGACCCCATGAAGGCGGCATTGACCGCCGCCGAAGACCAACCCTCGTCTTCCTGCATCGGCCCGGTCATGATGCCGAAGCCGTAGAGGACGAGTCCGTACGCGCCGCAGGTCAGGATGCCAAGCAGAATCACCGGCCGCCAAGTGCGGAGCCAGTTGGCGATCGTTCTCGGCGCTGGCAGCTTCATTGACGCAGGCTAAGCGGTGCATCGCTGGACTCGCGATACGATACGCCTATGCCCGATCACCCCTCAAGTCAGTCTTCATCCCACTCGGTAACGGTCGAGCGTCAACGCCTGCGCTTTGCCGCCGGTCATTTTGCCACCTTTGCCGATGAGCTTGAGCCCATCCATGGTCACAACTACGACGTGTTTGTCGAAGTGATCGGCCCGCTGACGGAAGAGTCGTGGGTGATCGATTTCTCGCTGCTTAAGCGGCTGACGCGCGAGGTTTGCGAGACGCTGGATCACAAGTTCCTGCTGCAGATGGACTCCCGCTCGCTGACGATTACCGACGACGACACGCACTACATCGTGCAGTACCGCGACGAACTTCCGTATCGGCTGCCGAAGCACGATGTCGCCGCACTGCCGATCGACAACAGCACGGCGGAACGACTGTCGCAGTACATCGCGGGTCGGCTGGTTGATTCGCTGGGAACGTCGGGACCTTCGGGGCTGGCGCGGTTGCGTGTCGGGGTCGAGGAAATGCCGGGACAAGCGGCCTGGTTTGAAACTGATCTCTGATGGCGGACGACTCAGACAAGATTGTGGTGTTGGTGCTCTACGACTCGCAGGGGCTGGTCGCCGAGTTGGCGAAGTCGGTCGTTGCGGGCGCTGCGTCGGTGGAGGGGGTTGAAGTCTGGGATCGGCCGCTGGACATTGCCGACAAGGACGAGCTGGTCAAATGCGACGCGCTGATCCTAGGTAGTCCCAACTGGACCGGTATTACCGGTCGTCTCAAGCACTGGTGGGACTACACGGGCGACCTCTGGGAGACGGGCGAGCTGGCCGACAAGCCTGCGGCGGCGTTCAGCGCTGGATGGAGTCCGTCGGGCGGGCTGGAGGCTACGCTGCTGCAGTTGGTACACCTGCTGATTGGGCATGGGATGTTGATTGTCGGGTTGCCCTGGACGTCGACGATGAATCATTCGGGCAGCTACTACGGCGCGACGGCGGTGCGGAAGGTGACCGATCTGGATCGAGAGCAAGCTCGGAAGCTAGGTGCTCGAGTGTCGGAGTATGCGCAGCGATTACATGAGGTTGGCAACTAATGCAGGAGTCTTACGACCCTCGCGAGTTGCTCGGCGTGCCGATTGGCGCGTCTGAGGATGAGCTGCGCAAGGCGTTTCGGCGCAAGGCGAAGACGGTTCATCCCGATGTCTCGGACGCTCCCGACGCGGCGGAACAGTTTTCTCGGCTCAAGGCCTCGTATGACCTGCTGTTGGAACGCTTAAGCGATCCGGCGGCTCCGACGCCGGAGACGCTGTACCGGCGGGCGCCTGAGGTGGATCCGGAACAGCAGGAGAAGATCATCCAGGCGTATCGGCGGCGTCGCGAGGCGGAGCAGCATCGTCGAGCTCGGCGGCGGGCGAGTGTCCAGGGGCAGACTCGACGGGCGGAACAGAAGAATCAACGCTTCCGCGCTGAGATGGAACGACGGCGTGCTGCGCTCGAGGCGGCGGAAGAGGAGCAGGCCGAGCGGGAGTGGTTAGAGCGCGAGGAGGAGGAACGTCAACAACGTCTCGCGGCGGAACGAGCCAAGCGAGCCGAGCGAGAACGTGAAGAGCGGGAGCGGCTGGAGCGACTCGAGCAGGAGAAGCAAGAGCGATTGGAACAAGAGCGGCTTGAACACGAGCGTCGAGCGAGGCGACAGCAGATGTTGGCCGAGCGTGAACGTGAAGAACGAATCAGGGGCGAACAGCATGAGCGAGAACGACAAAATCCACAGATCAGCGACTCGCCGCTCTACTGCGCCTGGAAAGCGTGCGGCGCGACGCGCGGACTGTCATCGCCGGTCTCGACACCGTTAGGTCAGCGTCGATTTTGCAAGAAGCACTATCGCGATTACATCGAGTTCAGGCGGGACGCGCAGCGTCGAGAAACGTCGGCGGGTGGCTCAGGAGACTCTTGGCGAGAGAGATAGAATCACGCTCGTCTCTCCCGACCCGATTGGCTTCGCCTTTGAGTTTCCAGGGGGCTTGAAATGGCTGAGTATCAGAACATCCTCGTCGAAGTTGACGGTGGGGTAGCGACGATCACGCTCAACCGTCCCGAGAAACTGAATGCTCTCTCGGAGTCGCTGCGTGATGACCTTGCGGCAGCTCTGCGCGAGCTGAATCCCGGCGACGCGGTGCGGGTGATCCGGATCAAGGCGGCGGGGCGGGCATTTTGCGCCGGATACGACATCACGCCCGACGACAACGACTTCCAGTTCGTTCCGACCCGACGGACTGGCGATCAGGCGTGGGAGCTGGGTGAGTCGATGGCGGCGATGAACCGCGAGCACCTACGCGACTCGATCGAGCGCTGGCTGTGGATCTGGTCGTATCGCAAGCCGATCATCGCGCAGGTGCATGGCTGGTGCCTCGCGGGCGGCAACGACCTGGTTGGATCGTGCGACATCATCTTTGCCTCGGAAACGGCGCGCTTTGGTCACCCGGCTGGGCGGGCGCTGGGCCAACCGCCGACGTTGGGCATGTGGCCGGTCAAGATCGGCATGTTGAAGACCAAAGAACTCTTGTTCAGCGGCGACACGATTGATGGCGTGGAGGCGGAGCGGATCGGCATGGTCAATCGGGTTTACACGGAGGAGGCGCTCGACGCCGAGACCCTGGCCTATTGCCATCGCATCGCGCAAGTGCCGTTGGACGGTCTGACCGTGCACAAGCACTCGACCAACCGCTGGGCCGAGCTGATGGGATTGCGCATGTCAGCGATCGAAGGCGCAGAGTTCAACGCAATCTTCGCGGAAGCGCCGACGATCGCGGAGTTTGGCAAAATTTCAAGGTCGAAGGGTCTCAAGGCGGCGTTGGAGTGGCGCGACGATCCGTTTGGAGACGGTCGTGGGGCGGTTCGGCGTCAAGGGTAGGACCACTTTGGTCTTTATCGTGCACTGAGTTTCCCGTCATACCCATTCCCTCTCTTTGTCAGACCAGCGCCTCCGCTCCGTCATACCCGCGCTCGTCGCAGGTATCTCGACTTGTGGTGCACTACGACTGATCAACCGGAGCCGCTGCGACCACTCACGGCCTCCCCGTTGCCGGCAGTGTTGCCGTTCGCTGCGAGATTCCCGCGTCGGTGCGCGGGAATGACGGGAATGGGGGTGCAGTAGAGGTATCTAAGCTGTTTCTCGGTCGCGACCGGTCGTGCAGCAGTCGGCGAGATTCCCGCGTCGGAGCGCGGGAATGACAGAAACTGGTTGGCGAGTAACATTCGGTTGATTCCTACTGAAGGGGCAAACCATGACTGAATATGAAAACGTACTCGTCGATATTGACGGGCCAGTGGCGACGATCACCTTGAATCGGCCGGAGAAGCTGAATGCGATCTCCGGGGATCTTCGCGACGACCTGGAGGCTGCTCTGCGGGAGCTGAATCCTGGCGACTCGGTCCGGGTGATCCGGCTCAAGGGCGCGGGGCGCGCGTTCTGCGCGGGCTATGATCTGACACCGGGCGGCGGGGCGATGAATTGGCGACCGAACCAGCGCAGCGGCGATCAGGCCTGGGAGTTGGGCGAATCTCGGATTGCGCTGGACCGTGAGAATCTTCGCGTCTCGGTCGATCGCTGGCTGTGGATGTGGGGCTATCGCAAGCCGATCGTCGCCCAGGTCCACGGCTGGTGCCTGGCTGGCGGCGGCGAAATGATCGGCGCCTGCGACATCGTCTTCGCCTCCGACACGGCGCGCTTCGGTCATCCTGCCGGTCGCGCGATCGGGATCCCGCCGACGCTGGGCATGTGGCCGGCCAAGATTGGCATGCTGAAGACGAAGGAACTGCTGTTCAGCGGCGACACCGTGGACGGCGTCGAGGCTGAGCGAATCGGCATGATCAATCGCGCTTATCCAGAAGAGGTGCTCGACGAAGAAACGATGGCCTACTGCCAGCGGATCGCCAACGTGCCGCTGGATGGACTGACGGTCCACAAGCACTCGACCAACCGTTGGTTCGAGTTGATGGGTCTGCGTGTGGCCGCGTCCGAAGGCGCGGATTTCGATGCGATCTGGCACGAAGCGCCAAGCATTAACGAGTTCGTCAACATCGGACGCGAGAAGGGACTCAAGGTCGCGCTGGAATGGCGCGACGACCCGTTCGGCGATGGTCGCGGCGCGCTCAAGCGTCGGACGTAGTTGCCGATGCGAACGCTACCGACTGCGTCAACCGCACAGGTTCGCGGCTACGCGCTGCGAGTCTGGGAATGGCCTGCCAAGGGCGACCCCGAGCGCACGGCCGTTCTGGTTCACGCCACTGGATTTCATGCCCGGACGTGGGACTCTGTGGTGCAATTGCTGCCTGAAAACTGGCGCGTGTTCGCGCTCGATATGCGCGGGCATGGGGCGTCTCAATCGCCTCCGAACAGAGCGGGCGCGGACTGGCGCGAGATGGCGGCAGACTTGAACGCATGGTTGGTTCAGCGCGAGCTGACCGATGTCGTTGCGGCGGGGCACTCGATGGGCGGCTGCGTCTGCACGATTGCGGCGGCTACGGGCGACCCCCCGCTCCAGGGCGGGGGCAGGCGGATTGAATCGCTGGCACTGATCGATCCGGTGCTGTTCAATCCTCAGGGGGAGACGCCATCGATGCCGCCAGACGGATTGTCTGTGGCGGCTCGCAAGCGACGGCGAATCTGGGGTAGTCCGCAGGAGATGTCGGAATCGCTGACCGGTCGCGGCGCGTTCACTCATTGGCCGCGCGAAGCGGTCGAGAGTTATGTCCGCTATGGACTCAACCCGACAGGTCGGCTGGGAGAGTGGGAACTGGCCTGCGATCCCGAGGTCGAAGCCTGGTGCTTCGAGCATGCGGCGACAGTCAATCCGTGGCCTGAGATGGCGCAGGCGTCGCAACCAACACTGATTCTGCGGGCGGGCGAGGCGCAAGGTCATGGTTCGCCAACCGGTCAAGGCGCCGTCGACATCTTTCCCAACGCCTTCGAGACCGTCATAGAGGACTCAGATCACTTCATCCCCATGCGTCGTCCCGACGCGGTAGCCGAGACAATGATCACCGTGGCGCGGGACTGCTCAGCAGATACTCAGGATTGAAGCCCGACTCACCCTCACGGATATTGGGCGCGAGCTCACGCAGCAGAGTGTCGCGCGCAGATTCGTATGCGGCTCGATCCCAGCCGGCCGCAGTCGATAGATCCCTCGCCGACTCGCCGGTTCCGGCGCGGAAGTGGCCGTTGGTGGATGCGAACGACTCGGTGACAAAGCGCGTGGCTCCGGTGGCGGCGACCCGCTCTGCGAATGCCGACGCATCTGCGAGAGGCAGCAACGGAGTCATCGTGATCGCGACGGGAACACCAGCCTCTGCGACCGTGGCAGCGGCGTCGAGGCGGTCGGCGATGGGCGGGTTCCTTGGCTCGAATGCTCTTCGGATGTCATCAGAATCGGTTGTGATGCTGAGGTTGACGCAGACCTGATCGAAGCGACTGAGCAGGTCGATGTCGCGAGTAACCAGTGGGCTTCGCGTCTGGACGACGAGTCGGGCGCCCTTCTCGGCAAGGATTGGGAGGAGAGAGCGCGTGAGTTCGAGGCGTCGCTCGATTGGTTGGTAGGGGTCGGTGGCGCTGCTCATGTAGACGGTCTTGCCATCGAGGGAACGACGCATTCGAGTCAGCTTCTGAGCAGCGTTCTGCTTGACTCGGACCCAATCGCCCCAGGAGTCCTGTTTGTCTAAAGGTGCGAAGAATGCGGCATAGCAGTAAGAGCAACCGAATGCGCAGCCCACGTACGGGTTGAGCGAGTAGTCGTAGTCGCTGAGGTAGCCGGCGCCGGGCGTGAGGATTTGCCCGGCGTCGTAGGTTTCGATCGTGAGAGGCATGTCGACCTTGTTGTCACAGGTTGGGTGTGCGAGGGAAACGGGCGACCACAAGGGTCGCCCCTACAGGAATCACAAAAGCCGTCGTAGGGGCGACCCTTGTGGTCGCCCTCGTCTTCCTGCTGCGGACCTAGTCAAACGCGCCCGAGACCAGATGCTCGATGTATTCCTCGTCCGACATTCCGACGATGTTCTTGTAGACGGACTCGTTGTCTTCTCCCAGGAGTGGGGCGGCTTTGGTCAGCTCAGCTGGGGTTTCGGAGAGGCGGAAGGAGGGACCGTCGTAGGCTCGGTGGCCCATCGTGGGGTGGTCGAGCATCCAGAAGTGGCCTCGGTGAGCGAGTTGTGGGTCGCTGCGTAGATCCTCGGGGGTCTGCACGACTCCGGCTGGTACGCCGGCACTTTGTAGGCGCTGCATCAGGTCTTCAGCCTGTTGTGTGCGTGTCCAATCTGCGATTTGCTGCTTGAGCGATTCCGATTCAAGCGATGTCCATCCCGGTTGTTCGGCGACCTCGGCCAATGACGCCAATTCGTCGTTCGATGTCACCGTGATCGCGATCCAACGGTCGTCATCGTCGCCGCGGGCCGCGCATTGCCAGGTGCCGTAGATGTCGTGGTCGGGATGACCGGCGCCGAGCGCTTGCTGCTCTCGTCCATTGACGGTGTAGTCGAGGATCATCGTCTCGGTAGCGTGAATGGCCGCTTCCATCTGTCCGAAGTCGATGTTCTGACCTTCGCCGGTGCGCTGCCGATGGTCCAGCGCAGCGATCACCGCGCTCGTGGCGAAGTGCGGCACGAGGAAGTCGGTATAGGCAACGCCCGTGCCGATCGGTTCCTCGTCGGGATATGCAGTCAGATGTGAGATGCCGGCGGCTGCCTGCAGGACGTGACCGTAGCCCTGCCACATCGACCAGGGGCCGGTCAGACCGTACATCGGCATGGAGATCATGATCAGGTCGGGACGGATTTCGCAGAGGTCCTCGTAGGTCATGCCCCAGGCGCGCATCGCCTTGGGCGTGAACGACTCCGTCACGATGTCGCAGTGCTCGACAATCCGCTTGGCGATCTTGACGCCGTCCGGATGTTGCAGGTTGAGCGAGACGCACTTCTTGGAGGAGTTAAAGTCGGCGTAGTAGCCGCTGTTGTCGAGTCCCGGTTCATCGTTGACAAAGGGCGGCGCGCGACGCAGCGGTTCGGGACGGACCGAAGACTCGATCCGGATCACCTCCGCGCCGTGATCGGCGAGGTACTTGGAGACGAGCGGTCCAACACCGACCCAGGCGAAGTCGGCGACGCGGATGCCCTGGAAGACCTTGTCGGTGGTCATTGGTTGCTCCTAGATCACACCATCGTCAGAAAGCGCCATGATCTCATCGTCGGAGAAGCCAAGGAGATTGCCGTAGACGTAGAAGTTGTGCTCACCGATGTGCGGGGCTCGGTGCCGGACCGAGAGCGGTGTCTTGCTCAGCTTGGCCCACGGACCGGGGTAGGAGAGATGCGCCTCCTGGTGCTGAACATCGACCCAGTAGTCGCGATCGGCGAGGTGTTCGTTCTCCAGGAGATCACCTGGCGTATGGACGATGCCCCAGCCGTTGCGGATTTGCTGAGCTTCGGCGACGAGTTGGGATCGGGTGAACTGCTTGCAGAAGGCAACGAGTGTGTCGTTCAGGTAGTCGCCATCCTCGCCAGCAGGTGGGATCAGGACGCCCTGTGTCGCATCGAGCTTGGCCATCCACTCGTCGGAGGTGAGGTCGCCGGCCATGCCGTGATGGTCGAGCCATTCAACGGTCTGCCTGGCGGTCAGTCCGAATAGCCCGCCGTAAGAGAGCGCGGCGACGTAGCCGTCCGCCGCCTCGTAGACGTATTGACCCGACTTGTAGCCGCCGATCTGGCGACCGTTGCCAGGCCGGCCATTGTTGATCCCGCGAATGTCCCAGGTCGGCATGGCGTTGTCGTGGGTGAAGGTGACCGCCTCCTGCATCGACTGGTCGACGTGCTGTCCTCGGCCGGTCTTCGTGCGCTGGAAGTGAGCGATCATCGTGCCGACGACGGCCTGTGCGGAGGCCTGTGTGTATCCCTGTGAGGCGGTCGGTCGAATCGGCGGTCGACCGGGCGCGCCACAGAGCGACGACAATCCGCCCATCGCCGTGCCGACGAGGTCGGTGGCTTTCCAATTGGCGTATGGGCCCTCGCGTCCAAACGGAGTGATTGACGTGTGAACGAGGCTGGGATGCTCAGAGCGGATGTTTTCCGCACCGAGGCCGAGCGCGGCCGCCGCGTCGGGCGGGCAGGTTTCGACGAGGAAGTCGGCCTGCTCCAGCAGTTGACTGAACAGCTCTTGACCTCGCAGGGTGGTGAGATCGAGGGTTGCGCCAAGCTTGTTGTTGTTGAACGTCCACCAGTGCAGCGATTGCTCAGGGTCAACGACGTCACCGCGGAACGGACCGATGAAGCGCGACTCGTCGCCGCCGGGCGGCTCGACCTTGATCACTTCAGCGCCAAGGTCGCCGAGCATGCGTCCGGCGAACTGGCCCAACTCATTGGTGAGGTCGAGCACTCGAAAGGGTGCAAGCGGTCCGGCGGCGGTTTGAGTGGTCATGGGCTGAATGATAGTTGGAGGTTGATCCTGTTTGAATTTCCCCTCTGGGAGGCTGACCTGTGACTGCGCACTCCCCTCTCCCCCCCTTGCGGGGGGAGATGTCACGGAGTGACAGAGGGGGGGTCGGCGGTTGGCGACCAGAAAAGCGTTAGGAACGCAGAACCCCCCTCTGCCTGCGGCATCTCCCCCGCAAGGGGGGAGAAGGGGACTTAGGCGTCAATCCCTCTCAGGGAGTTCTGCGACTTCAGCTGGCGGCCGCAGGCTGGTTTGAGCGGCGATGGATGATGTGAACGCCTTCCAGTGCGGGGATGATGGCCTCGATTGCCTGTCGCACCTCCTTGAGATTGACTTTCTCCTGCGCCGAGACAGCGATTGGCCGCGCGCCGATTTCATCGGCGATTGCGGCCGATACTTCTTCGACCGGCTCTTCCATCGCGTCAATCTTGTTGACCACGGTGAGCGTTGGTCTTTGATCGACGCCCAATTCTCCCAGTGTGCGTTCGACACTCTGGCATTGCTCGATGACATCCGGCGATGTGCCGTCGACAACGTGCAGGAGCAGGTCCGCCTCTTCTAGTTCCTCCAGCGTCGCGCGGAAGGCGGCCACGAGTTGCGTTGGCAGCTTCTGGATGAAACCGACCGTGTCGGAGAGCAGCACGGTGTGATCCTCGGAGAGGCGGCAGCGGCGCGTGGTCGGATCGAGCGTCTCGAAGAGGCGGTCGCGGGCTCGCACGTTGGCGTTGGTCAGCGAGTTCATCAGCGTCGATTTGCCGGCGTTGGTGTAGCCGACCAACGCGACCAGCGGCACGCCGGCGCGGTCGCGCTGTCGCCGGTGCTGCTGACGATGCGTACGGACGCGCTCGAGGTCCTGCTTGAGCCGCTTGATTTGATTGCGAATCAGACGGCGGTCGGTTTCGAGCTGCGTCTCACCAGGACCGCGCGAGCCGATTGCGCCTTCCATCCGCTCGAGGTGCTCCCATTGTCCCGTCAGCCGGGGCAGGAGGTACTCGTGCTGGGCCAGCGCGACCTGCACCACACCTTCGCGCGTGCGGGCGCGCTGGCTGAAGATGTCCAGGATCAGCGCCGTCCGGTCGATAATCTTGACGTCGAGCCGCTTCTCCAGGTTGCGCTGTTGCGCGGGCGTGAGTTCGTCGTCGAAGATGGCGACTGTGGCCTTGAGCTGGTCGCGCAGCTCAGCGATTTCCTCGAGCTTGCCTTTACCCACGTAGGAACGCGGGTCGGGATGGCGCAGCCGTTGCGTGACACGCGCCATCGGCATCGCGCCAGCAGTCTCGGCTAGTTGCGCGAGTTCCTCGACGGATGCGTGGATGTCCCAATGTGCGGCGCGGCGAAAATCGACGCCAACCAGGATGGCGCGTTCTCGTGGAGGATGAGTTGGATGTCGTTTGCGGCGTTTGCCGCCGGGTTGTCGGTTGCGTATGCGTGGAATAAGAGTCTCCGTCGCTACGTCCCGACCGCAACGGCGGTCGGACGCGAATCAGTCTAGCCAGAGCGGTCGACGGGATCTCTTAGCGCATGTCGCAGCGTCACTCCTTGTTGGGCGCTCTCGTACAGCTTATCCGGAAGTGAACGCCGCAATGCGTTCGACGCCTTCGTCGACCTCTTCGTCGGGGAGGGTGAGGCTGAGGCGGATGTAGCCTTCTCCGACGGGGCCGTAACCGTTTCCGGGGGTGACAACCACTCCTTGTTCCTCGATCAGGCGGCTGGCGAAGTCGGCGGAGGTGTCGCCCTCGGGAATCTTTGCCCAGATGTAGAGGCTGGCCTTTGGATTGGTGACCTCCAGGCCGATTGAGCGGAGGGCGCTGACGACTTTGTCGCGGCGCTTCTGGATGATGGCGTTGTTGGCTTCGATCACGGACTGGTCGCCGTCGAGCGCGGCGATGGCCATCTGCTGGATTGCCTGGGGAATACCGGAGTCGATGTTTGACTTGACTCGCAGCAGCGGGTCGACGAGCTCGGCGTTTCCACAGGCCCAACCGAGCCGCCAGCCGGTCATGTTGAATGTCTTGGAGAGGGAGAAGTACTCCATCCCCGCTGCTTTGCCCGACGGCGCCTGCAGGTAGGCGGGCGCGTCGTAACCATCGAATGTGACATCGCAGTAGGCGTTGTCGTGTAGGACTGCGATCTCGTTGTCGAGGCCGAACTGGGCGGCGCGTTCGAAGAAGTCGATATCGGCCAACGCGCCGGTCGGGTTGTTCGGGTAATTGATCCAGAGCACGCGTGCCTGGTCGCGCACATCGGCCGGAATGGAGTCGAGATCGGGCAGGAATCCATTCGCCTCGGTCAGGGGCAGATAGTGCGACGTGCCGCCGGCGAACATCGTGCCAATCGCGTAGACCGGATAGGCCGGATCGGGCACGAGCGCGATATCGCCCGGATCGATGAAACAGAGCGCCGAGTTGGCGATGCCTTCCTTTGCCCCGATCAGCGGGACGATCTCGGTAGCCGGATCGAGTGTGACCTCAAACCGCTGGGCCATCCAGCGGGCGATGCACTCGCGCAGCTCGGGCAGACCCTCGGTTTCTGGATAACGGTGATTGGCCGGCACATCGACGTGCTCGTGCAGAGCCTCGAGGATGTGCGGATGGGTCGGCAGGTCGGGGTCGCCAATGCCAAAGGAGATGACGCGGACGCCTTGTTCTCGTTGGGCGGCGATTTTGCGGGAGATCTCGACGAAGAGGTAGGGAGGAAGGTCTTGGACTCGTTGGGCTGTGCGCATTTGGGCTGCTTTCGACTGGAAGGGGAGCCCCCTCTGCCTTCGGCATCTCCCCCCAGAGGGGGGAGAAAATGGAGCCTTCGGCGTTGACATGAGGCAGGGGCGTACTGCGGCTTAGAAGCGGCCCCAGATTTTGCCGACCTTGACGTAGGTAGTGACCTTGGCGTCTCGGCGGCGCTGAACCTCGGCCGGGTCGGCGGGGCGCTGGTAGGTGAGTTCGTTGGTCACGTGACGGAAGTTGAACTCTTTGAGCAGATCGTCGCCGACGCTTTCACCTGAGACTCTCAGAGTCATCGCGCGCCGGTTCGCCTCCGCAGCTCGCTGCATCGCGGTTGCGAGCAATGCGCTCGAGATTTCCGAGTGGTCCTGATCAGGATGCACGATTAGTTCTTCGGCGATCACACCGCGCTTCTCGGCGGGTGCTGTACGGATGTAGCCAGCGGGCGCGCCGTCGCGCTCGGCAAGGCCGACCCACTCGGCCTCATCGAAGAACTGATTGGCCAGCGGCGGCGTGTGCGCTGCTTCGCCGGCCGACTGTTGCTCGATTTCGACGATGGCATCTGCGTCATCGGAATTCGCCTCGCGGACGCTGATGCCCGGCGCCAATTCAGGCAGCGACTGATCGCGTACATCGCGGCAACGCATCACCGCGACCTCTGAGGGCGAAACGAACCCCGCGCCGATCAACATCGGCTCGACGTAGTGGCGATGAGGGAAGTCGGTGTAGTCGATGACCATCAGCTCGGCGTCCGAGTGCTCGCTGGCGAGCTCGCCCATTTCGTTGAGCAGGTTGGTCAGGTGCAGGCGGATGTGGTTGATCGTGTCGAACTCGTAGAAGACGCGCAGATGACGCCCGTAGGGCACGCCTATCACGTAGCCGTCATCGCACTGCGTCGACAGCATCCGCGGCAGGCGGACGAGCTGGTCGAAGTCGAGGTCGGGCTGGTTGCGGTAGGCCAGCGCCTTGGTTGCGAGAGTTTCATGCAAGTCGCGCACCATGCCGGGCGCAACGTCCTGTGCATGCCGCGTGTAGTCAGGTATGACCATCAGTTGTCCATTCGCTCGTCAAACCGGGAAAACGAACTGAGCATTCAGCGAACACTCAGCAGATTGGCATCAAGTTGGCCCTCGAAGGAGAATGTGGCCGGTCCGGTCATGTAGACCGACGCCGACGGATCGTCGAGTCCGTCCCAGGCGATATCGAGGTCTCCGCCGGGCAGCGAGACCGTAGCGGAAGCGTCGGACAGGCCTCTCAGCCGTGCCGCGACCAGCACTGCGCAGGCGCCCGAGCCGCATGCCAGCGTGATCCCAACGCCGCGCTCCCAAACTCGCATCTTGAGATGATCGGGTGCGAGGACGTTGACGATCTCGAAGTTGGTTTTCCTGGGGAAGTCGGGGTGTGTCTCAATCAGTGGCCCGATCTCGGTCAACGGGAACTCATCGACTTCCTCGTCGGTGAACCAGACGACGTGCGGATTGCCCATGCTCACGCAGGTCAGGTCGTAGACACGGCCGTTGACTTCAACCTCGTGGTGGAGAATCGGCGCGGGACCTTCGTGGACGACGGGAATCTGATCAGCCTCAAGCCAGGCCGGACCCATGTCAACGCGGACGCGGTCAACGCTGGCGTCGGTTGAGGTCATGGCAGAGAGATCGGCGTGGAGTACACCAGCGCCGGTCTCGATCGCCAGAGAGCCATCGGTCGGAGTCATACCCGCGCGTTCGACCAAGTACTTGGTGAAGCAGCGGAAGCCGTTGCCGCACATTTCGCCGTCGGAGCCGTCGGAGTTGACGATCACCATCCGCGCCGCGGCGACGTCGGTGTCCTGGGCGATCAAAATGCCGTCCGCGCCGACGCCGAAGTGCCGGTCGCAGATACGCGGCGCGACCGCCGACCAGTCGATCTGGTTGCGATGCGCGTTCTCGCCCAGGGCGTCGATCAGCAGGAAATCGTTCCCCGCGCCCTGGACTTTGAGAAATGGGATGGACATGACGAAGCTCTCACCGTTGTTTGCATCTTACCCAAGCATCTCTAGCGGAACATCAGCCGCCCAACAAATCGCCGGATCATCGCGCCGAAACCATGTTTGTTGTCGACGCGCCAGGCGTCGCGTGGCCTGTGCAACTCCCGATTGCGCCTCCTCTAGCGTCGTTTCGCTGCGCACATGGGCGAGCACTTCGCGGTAGCCGATGGAGTCAAAGCCGGGCGCGTCCTCGGACATGCCGTCCTCCAGCAAGGTACGCACTTCATCGACGAAGCCGTCGGCGAACATCGTCGCCGTGCGCTCCTCGATGCGCTCGTCGAGTTTGTTCAGGTCGATGTCGGGCGCACAGGCTCGATATGAGACGGGCACCCGCTGCGCTTGCCACTCAGAGATTGGTCTGGCGGTGAGTTGTTGGACTTCCAATGCGCGGATGATCCGACGCTTGTTGGTCGGTCCGATCCGTTCGGCTGCCAGGGGATCGACCGCTTGTAGCTGCTCGTGCAGGAACGGTGTGGACTGCGATTCGAGGCTGCGCCGCAGTTCAGCATCTTCTGGAACTGGAGGAATCACCCAACCTTCGAGCAGGGCTCGCATGTGCTGTCCACTGCCACCGACGACGATGGCTCGCTTGCCTCGTGATTGAATGTCTTCGATCGCTGTTCGGGCGGCCTTGAGGTATTCGCCCAGCGTGAACCGATCGGTCGGATCGGCGATGTCGATGCACCAGTGCGGGATTTCCGCTCGCATCGCCGCCGTCGGCTTGGCCGTGGCGATGTCGAGGCGTCGGTAGATTTGTCGGGAATCGATCGAGATGATTTCGCCGTCGATGTGGCGCGCAATCCTCATCGCCCAATCGGATTTGCCCGAGGCAGTGAGCCCAACGACCGCGACGAGCGACGATGCGCCGTTGGCGGATTCTGCCGCGTCCCTATCCGCTGGCGGCGATGGCACGGGTGATGGCGAGGAAGGCATCGGCGTCCAGGGCGGCTCCGCCGACGAGTGCGCCGTCGACATCGGGTTGAGCCATGAAGTCGGCGATGTTATCGGGCTTGACCGAGCCTCCGTAGAGGATGCGCACCCCGTCGGCTACTTCTTCTCCGAGCTTGTCCGAAAGCACTGAGCGGATGTGGGTGCAGGCGGACTGTGCTTCGTCGGGCGTTGCGGCCTTGCCCGTACCAATCGCCCAGACCGGCTCGTAGGCAACAACCAGACCGTCGGGCGCAGGATCGTCGCCGAGGGCGATACTGACCTGTCGTGTCAGCACGTTGGCGGTTCGCTTGTTCTCGCGTTCTGCGTCCGATTCGCCGACGCAGAGGATCGGCGTCAAACCGTTCATTTCGGCGGTTCGCAGCTTGAGCGCCAGCGCCTGGTCGTCCTCGCAGAAGAACTGACGGCGCTCGGAGTGTCCCACGATGACCCAATCGGCGACCTCGGCGAGCTGAACCGGCGAGACTTCGCCCGTGTAGGCACCTGAGGGCTGGGTGTGCATGTTCTGTCCGGCGATGTGGACATCGGTACCGCACCAGAAGTCCCAGACCAGACCGAGTTGCGTGAACGAGGGCGAGAGTACGACATCGACTCCGGCAATCGCGTCAATTCCGGCCAGACCGCGACACAACGCGCGCGCTTCGGCGTTGGTGCCATTCATCTTCCAATTGCCGGCCGCGATTGGCGTTCTGGTCATGCGTCGTCCTCTTCACTCTCTTCACGGTCATCGGGTTCGGCATCGGGCAGCACCGCGATGCCCGGCAGATCGAGTCCCTGCAGGTACTCCAGGGCTGCGCCGCCGCCGGTCGAAACGTGGGACATCTTGGGCGTTAGACGGAATCGAGCAACTGCTGCCGCGGTCTCGCCACCGCAAACGACGGTGGTCGTGTCTTCCAACTTTGATAACGCCTCGGCCATTGCTCGGGTTCCACCCGAGAATGCTTCGCGCTCGAAGAGTCCCAGCGGACCATTCCAGACGACTGTGTCGCAGTCCTTGATCGACTCTGAGAAGGCCTCAACGGTTGCCGGTCCGACATCCAGAATCTGCCAGTCCTCGGGCAAGTCCTCTTCGCCGAAGACCAGCGGCTTGGCACGCGGAGGCTCGTCTGCGCCATGTGCGATGACGCAGTCGGTCGGGATCAACAGATTGCAGTTCTCTTCGGCCGCGATTGCGGTGATCTCGTTGGCGGCTTCGACCATGTTCTGCTCGAGCAACGATGCGCCTGTCGGCAGGCCGCGTGCGAGCAGGAAGGTGTTCGCCATCGCACCGCCGATCGCGATGACCTCAGAGATCGCAGCGAGCCGCTCCAGCAGTCCCAGTTTGTCTGAGACTTTTGCGCCGCCGCTAATGAATCCAAGTTTGCCCGCCTCACCGTTGCGGATCGGGTCGAGGGCGGTGATCTCTCGGTCCAGCAACAGCCCCCCGGCGGACGGCATCATCGTCGCCACGGCTTGCGTAGATGCGTGCGCGCGGTGGGCAGCACCGAACGCGTCGTTCACGTAGACATCGGCCAGGTCGGCGAGCTGCGAGGCGAAGTCCTCGTCGTTTTCTTCTTCTTCTTCGTGGAAGCGCAGGTTTTGCAGGACCAGCACTTCGCCCGGCTTCAGTTCGCTCGACATCTGCGTGGCGACATCTCCAATGCAGTCAGGAGCCATCCGCACATTCATGCGTAGTGATCGGGCCAGTCTGACTGCAACGGGTGTGAGGTCGAATCGTGGATTGCGCTCGCCCCCAGGACGTCCCAGGTGCGAGCCGATGACAACCGACGCGCCCTGTTCGAGCGCGTACTTGACTGTCGGTGCAGCGGCGCGGATGCGGGTGTCGTCCACGACCGTAGCGCCATCCATCGGAACGTTGAGGTCCAGGCGCAGCAACACACGCTTCCCGGCCAGGTCGAGGTCGCGAATCGAAACTTTGCTCATCTTGATTCAATCCAGAGTCGGCGCGAGCCTCAGAGGTCGGGTCGAATGTGTCCGCTCAGGCCATCGGTGAGAGTTCGGGCGTGCCGCGTTCTTCGATGACGCTCTCGGTGATGGGCTCGGCAACGTCGCTGTGCTTGGCTTCAACGGCCGCCAATTTGGCCAGGCGTCGTACGTGACGTCCACCTTCGAACTCCGCCTCGATGAAGGCGTCCACGACCTCGCCGGCCAGCGCGTGACCAGTCACGTAGGAGCCAAGTGCGAGGATGTTGCAGTCGGTGTGTTCGCGAGAGCGTCGCGCCGACCAAGGGTCAGTGCAGAGCGCTGCTCGAGCGCCGCGAACCTTGTTGGCGGCGATGCTAACGCCGACGCCGTTGGAACAGACCACGATGCCGAGCTGGTGTTGTCCGTCAACGACGGCTTCAGCCAGGGGCGCAGCGATGTCGGCATAGTCGGTCGGATCGGGGACGGTTGGTCCGAAGTCTCGGACGCTATGACCCTGGTCAATCAGACGATCTCGCAGGCGCTCTTTCAGCTCAAACCCGGCATGGTCGCTGCCAATCGCGATACGCACGTGTTGTTGCCCCATTCCTTGGACTTAGGAGACCGAGTCTAAATCGGAGAGTCCCCAGTGCTGCATGAGCAGCTCTCCGACCTTCGCACTGAGCATTGGGCCACGACGCAAGACGCGCGGCACCCGGCCCGTGCAATCCAAGATAGTAGAGGCAGTGCCCGCTGGCATCACCTCTTCTTCAGGAAGTATGTGAAGTGATTCACTATGCCCCGTTGAAGGCACATTGGACCCGAACTGTTGGCGCACATCCTCGGCCGTCAGCGCAGCCTCCATGCCGTGGATATTGGCCGATGTGCCAGTGAGCGGCTCATCCAGCAGGTCGAGCACGGAGGTGGCGACGGGATGATCGGGGATGCGTAGCGCGATGGTCGAGCCGTCAACGGCCCTGGTCGGCCAGTCGTCGCGTTTGTTGACGATCAGAGTCAACGCGCCCGGCCAGGCCGACTCGGCCAACGACTGGATGCGCGAGTCGAGTGGTTCCGCGATTTGCTCCATATGCTCGCGCCAGCGCGTCGGTGGCAGGAAGACCGGCAGGTTCTCTCCGCCCGGCCGACGTTTCAGCCGGAATACGGTCGCAACCGCCTGATCGTCGTTGGCGACGGCGCTCAGCGCGTACTGGGTGTCGGTCGGCATGGCGACCACCCCGCTGTTTCGCAAATGATCAACTGCCTGAGCAAGTTCATCGAATGACACAGATCTATTGTAGTGCGCCCGTATCATTATGACGTGAACTACCACGCATCACAGGGCGCTTCCTCGCACGAATCGATCGTCATTGTCGACCTCGGATCGCAGACGGCGATGCTGATCGCCCGGCGCGTCCGCGAACTCAACGTGTATTGCGAACTCGTGCCTCCGACGGCTGACTGGGAGCGCGTGCGTCAGCTCAATCCTCGCGGCGTCATTCTGAGCGGTGGTCCCGCGAGCGTCCACGACGACGGCGCGCCGGTCGCGCCCGACTGGTCGTTGGATGGTCGCTTGCCGGTCCTGGGCATTTGTTATGGCATGCAGACGATGGCGAACCAGCTTGGCGGGCGAGTCGAAGCAGGGCGTGAGCGAGAATTCGGCGCGGCGCACATCTATCCGCGCGGCGACTCGGCGCTGCTCGACAACCTGCCGCGGCCCATGCCTGTCTGGATGTCGCACGGCGACCGCGTCGACGACATGCCGGACGGGTTCCAGGCGCTGGCCGGGACCGACAGTATCCCAATCGCGGCGATGGGCGACGACGTGCGTCGCTTCGGCATCCAGTTCCATCCTGAGGTCGTACACACTCCGCACGGACTGCATCTGCTCAGCAACTTCGTCTTTGACATCTGCGAATGCTCAGGCGACTGGGACGCCGCACACTTCGTCACCGAGACCGTGTCAGAGATTCGCGAACAGGTCGGCGACAACCATGTGATCTGCGGCCTGTCCGGCGGCGTGGATTCCTCGGTCGCAGCGGCGCTGGTGCATCGAGCCGTCGGCGACCAGTTGACCTGCATCTACGTCGACAACGGACTGATGCGTCTGGGCGAGACCGAACAGGTCGTCGACACGTTCGATCGCAACATGCGCATGAATCTGCGCGCGGTCGACGCTGGCAACCAGTTCCTGGAAGAATTGGCCGGCGTCGACGATCCGGAGACAAAGCGCAAGCGCATAGGCGAGACATTCATCGCCGTCTTTGAAGAAGCAGCCATCGAGATCGCGAAGGACGACCACGGCGTCGATTATCTGGTGCAGGGCACGACGTATCCCGATGTCGTCGAAAGCGCCGGTTCGGGTCACGGCTCGGCGACAGCGATGATCAAGTCGCACCACAACGTCGGCGGATTGCCGGATGATCTGCGCTTCGAACTAATCGAACCGCTGCGTCACCTGTTCAAGGATGAAGTCCGCGAGGTTGGCCGAGAACTCGGCCTACCCGAGGAAATCGTCGGTAGGCAACCATATCCCGGTCCCGGTCTGGCGATTCGCATCATCGGTCCGGTCACCCACGAAAAAGTCCGAGTACTGCAACTCGCCGACGCCGTCGTGATGGAAGAAATCCGCAACGCCGACCTGTACAACGACCTCTGGCAATCGTTCGCCATCCTGACCGACACCAGAACGGTCGGAGTCCAGGGAGACGCCCGAACCTACGGTTGGGTCTGCGCCCTCCGCGCCGTCACCGCCGACGACGCGATGACCGCCGACTGGGCTCGAATCCCCTACGACGTCCTCGCCACCATCGCCAATCGAATCGTCAACGAAATCCCCGAAATCAACCGAGTGGTCTACGACATCACCTCCAAGCCGCCGGGCACGATTGAGTGGGAGTAACGGTCCCGTGCTGATCACCATCTGCATGAGCATGTCCCTCCGACACCGACTGCCGGAGATTTGCCGGGTGCTTGAAGGCGCTGGCCACGAGGTTCTGACGCCGGTTGACACTCGGGAGTTCAACTATGAGAGCGCCAACGATCATGAGCGCGCCGAACTCAAGCGCGACAAGGACCTGATCCGCACCCACTACGAGAAGATCAAAATCTCCGACGCCATTCTCGTTCTCAACGAGGACCTACCGGGCAAACCCAACTACATCGGCGGAAACAGTTTCCTCGAAATGGGATTCGCGCACGTGCTCGACATTCCGATTTACCTGATGCAGGACGTGCCCGACTCCAACTATCGCTCCGAGATGCTGGCCATGGATCCGATTGTGATCGACGGCGATCTGAGCAGCATTCCGGCTGACTTGACAACTGACCTTCGGGCGGCCGTCGGATAGCCTCAAGTCATGCGAGTCCTGATCGTTGGCGGTGGAGGACGCGAACACGCGCTGGCCTGGAAGCTGGCGCAGTCGCCTCAATGCGAGGCGCTGTTCGCGGCACCGGGAAACGCCGGCACTGCTGAGTTGGGCGAGAATCTCGCCGTCCATGATTCCGACACCGACGCCATCTGTACGGCAGCCTTCGAGCGCCGCATAGATCTCGTGGTCGTCGGACCGGAGGCGCCGCTCGCCGCCGGTCTGGTGGATGCGCTGACCGAGCGAGGCATCCTCGCATTCGGACCATCGAAGGCAGCGGCGCAGATTGAGTCGTCGAAATGGTTCGCCAAGTCCGTGATGCAGTCGGCCGGCGTGCCGCACGCCGGCGGGGAATTGTTCGAGACAGCGCAAGCAGCGCACAAATGGCTAGAGATCCTTGGACCTGACGATTTGCCAGTCTTGAAAGCCGACGGCCTCGCCGCTGGCAAAGGCGTCATCGTCCCCGACCACATCGACGACGCGCACGCCGCCGTTGTTGACATGTTCGCGGGAGCGTTCGGCTCTGCCGGCGAACGAGTCGTAATCGAAGATCGACTCTCGGGGATGGAAGCATCCGCAATGGCCATCGTCTCCGGGACCGACATCCTGCCGCTGCCACTGAGCTGCGACTACAAGCGAATCATGGACAACGATCAGGGCCCAAACACCGGCGGAATGGGCGTGTACGTCCCACCCGGATTCGTCGGCGACGCCGACAGCGTGTTCGGCGATGTCCATCAGCCTGTAGCGGAACAGATGGCCGCCCAGGGCTGCGAGTTCCGAGGGTTGCTCTACGCAGGCCTGATGGTCGACGACGGCGCGCTCAATGTCCTGGAATTCAACGCTCGATTCGGTGATCCGGAGACACAGGCTGTGCTGCCGTTGCTCGACGGCGATCTGTTGCCTGTGCTCGCGGCGTCGGCGAGAGGCGAAACGCTTCCTCGTGATGTCATCTCGCACAGCGGCCGTGCGTCAGTCAGTGTGGCGATCGTGAGCGGCGGATACCCGGGACCGTACGTCACCGGGAAGGCGATCCATGGCCTCAACGCGGTCGACGACACCGTTGACGTCTTCCACGCCGGCACGGCAATCGACGATGACGGACGCACCGTCACCTCTGGTGGCCGTGTGCTAGCCGTCAACGCCGTCGCCGATACGCTGACGGAAGCACGCGGAATCGCATACGACAACGTCCAACGCATCACGTTCGACGAATCGTTTTATCGCACAGACATAGCCCTGAGAGAACTGTCATGAGAGAGGTACAGACATGACCACTCGCACGATCAAGCCGAACCTGCAAGCGCACGACGAGGCTCAACGCATCGAGATGTTTCCCGGCGTCGCACGACGCACACTCAACGCCGGCGAGCACACCTCGATTCACGAGATCGAGATCGCCGCAGGCTGCGTTGTACCCATGCACACGCATCCGCACGAGCAGATCGGCTACCTGGCCAAGGGCCGGGTCAAGTTCGAGCTCGGCAACGAGACTAAGGAACTGAGCGCCGGCGACTCCTGGGTGATTCCCTCGGAGGTCCCGCACGAAGTGACCGCGCTCGAAGACGCTGTCGCGATCGACATCTTCTCTCCGGCTCGCGAGGAGTACATCCCCTAATGATCCCCCGCTATCAACGCGCGCAAATGACCGCGCTCTGGACGGATGACGCCAAGTGGCGGCGCTGGCTCGATGTCGAAATCGCCGTCACCAACGCCTGGGCCGACGAGGGCGTCGTCCCGCGAGAAGACGCCGAACTGATTGCAGCCAACGCCGGCTACAACGTCGCCGACATCGACCGTTACCAGATCGAAGTGCATCACGACACGCTGGCGTTTCTGCGATCGGTCTCCGACACGCTCGGACCGGAATCGCGCTGGGTCCACCACGGTCTGACCACCAACGACGTCTGGGACACCGCGCTGGCGCTGCAGATTCGCGACGCAGCGCGAATCATCGAAGACGATCTGGAACGGCTCGAAGCGGCCATTACCCGGCGCGCCGTCGAGCATAAGTACACGCTCTGCATCGGACGCTCGCACGGCATCCACGGAGAACCAACGACGTTTGGTCTCAAGCTGGCCGGATGGGTCGATGAGACGCGTCGCAACCGCCGACGCCTGGCCGACGCAATTGAGGCAATCGCCGTCGGCAAGATTTCGGGCGCGGTTGGCACGCACGCAACCGTGCCGCCGCACATCGAGGAACGCGTATGCCGCGAGCTCGGGCTCGGCGTGGAAGCGATTTCGACGCAGGTGGTACAGCGAGACCGGCATGCGCAGTTTCTCTCGACGTTGGCCGTGATTGCTGCCTCGCTAGAGCGCTTCGCGACCGAAATCCGGCACTTGCAACGGACCGAAGTGCGAGAGGTGCGCGAGCCATTCGCCGAGGGTCAAGCCGGTTCATCGGCGATGCCACACAAGCGCAATCCGGAGAAAGCCGAACGCGTCTGCGGTCTGGCGCGGACCATCCGAGCCAACGCGATGACCGCGTTCGAGAATGTCGCCCTGTGGCATGAGCGGGACATCTCACACACCTCGGCTGAGCGGATCGCGATTCCTGACGCCTGCTTCGCGCTCGACTACATCACCGACATGTCGGCCTGGATCATCGACGGCCTCGTCATAGATGCCGAGCGGATGCAGAAGAACATGGAGTCGTCCTACGGCCTGATCTACAGCCAGCGAGTCCTGCTGGCCCTGACCGAGGCGGGCGTGCGTCGAGACGACGCCTACAAGCGAGTCCAGTCCTACGCAATGCAAGCCTGGGACAAAGGCATCCAGTTCCGCGACCTGATCTCAGAGGACGATGTGATCACCGGAGCGCTCGACGAAGAAGCAATGGACGCCGTCTTCGATCCGAGGTACTACACGCGCTACGTGGACGAGTCGTTTGCACGGCTGGGGCTGTAGCGAGGGCCATTCCTGACATTGTGTGCGCTGTTGGCACATGTGACAACACACTGAAGAATTCGATGCAACATCGGCTCGCACCTTCCCGTGGGCTCATCCTGCATAGGATCACAGCGAGAAGGGCAGGCGCGCGATGCGGTGGCAGGCGGTGCCGGCACTCATTGGATTGACTGCGCTTGGGCTCATCTTGATCGCCTGCGCCGATGCGATCCCGGATCAGGCGCCAAACACTACGCAGGCCGCAGATTCCACGGTCAATGCATCCTGTGGTTGGATGCGTTGGACCGAAGATCCCATCGACCTGAGCGACTGGTTCGAATCACATCCCGAGACTGCGGCGCTTCACTGGTGGGACGCCCAGAACGGCACGTTTCGCAGCGCAAGAGGTGACTCGTTGCAGAGCGCGCCGTTCAAATCCCTTCGCCGCGTGATGACGGTCTGGCGAGAACCGCATGGCACAACAGGCCCGCCGACAACGTTTGACACCGACCAGGTGGGCAATCTGATCGAACTCAAGCGGGGCATGAATCTCGTGCGCTGGTACGGCGACCGTGAACCAGGCACGTCTGTTCGTGAGGCATTTCATTGGATTGGATCCAGCGTGACGTCCATCACTCGCATGGATAGCCTCACGAACCATTGCCACCACGAGTTTGGAGCGATGTTCAACGAGCCAAAGCGTCTCACTGCCAGATTGGGTCCTGGTGATCTGTTGGCGGTCGAGCTGAGCAGAGATGCCACTTGGACACAGTCCTGGCTGTGGCAGCCCACTTATGCGTCGTTTGGCGATGTCGGCCTTGCTGACCACTCTGAGTTGTATGAGCAGGTTCGAGAAGTCAGTGGGTTTGTCGCCACGCGATATGGTCTGGCTGCAGAGTCTTACGTCGTGATGCTGTTGACGGAGACAAGTGCCATGGCGAGTCCCTACCAAGCGCTGACGAGAACTGAGTTCGACGTGAGTTGGTGGCCAGACAACGCCTGCGGCGTCGGCTGGAGCGGTGGCGTCGGGTTGCTAATCGACTGTCGCGACCCAGTTGCCTTCGACCACGAATACATCCATGTGATTCAACAGCAACTTGCGCGTGGGACCCACGGCTCACCGTGGAGAACCGATCCGTCGTGGCTCATCGAAGGCATGGCGGAGTATCTTGCCGCTCGATATCGGGATGCCATTCTCTATGAGCCGTACAAGGACGCCAGAAGACAGGCGATTGCGTTGGTGAGTAATGCACCAGAAGCGTTGTCACTGGCGCAACTGGAATCAACGGAGGAGTTCCGGGCTATCGACCCGAAACTGACATACTCGCTGGGCATGCTGGCGGCAGAATGGTTGGCTGCGCATGTCGGAGACGACGCCCTATTCGAGTTCCAGCGGCAGCTGTCACGGGCCGGACACCATTGGCGTTTCGCCTTCGAGATCGCATTCGAGACAACGGTGGAAGAGTTTTACGAAGCATTCGACGAACACTCCAACGAATTTGCCAGCCCACGACCGCACGCCATTCAGGGATTGGTACTGGATCAGGATGGTCAACCGGTCCACAACCTGAAGATCCATGCCTATCCGTCAGTGGGCAGATCTTTCGGGAACGATCTCACCAACAAGCAGGGTGAGTTCGCAATCGACCTTGGGGCCGGTTCATATCGGTTGATGCTGTTCAGCGAGACCAATTGCACCGTGTACGGCGCCTATGGAGAGGGCGGCAAACTGGCAACATGGCTGGAGGCGAGTTTGGTGATCGCAGGCAGCGGTCAAGAAGACCAGACCGTCCTGCGACTCCCTGCTCCGATTGAACAGCTCAGCGGGCGGTCAACCTGCCGCCAAGCTGAAGGCAGCGATTCGTTACGCGGAAGGGTGCTGGGTCATGATGGGGCTGTCGTCAAGAACGTGTTGGTGTTTGCCTGTGGCGAATCAGGATGTGGCAGATCAATCACTGATGAGTCAGGCGTGTATGCGATCGACACACCGGACAAGACCGTTGGCTTATTCGTAGGTCCTGCGCATTCCGGTTGCGAGTGGTGGGGATTGCTTGGAGCAGAGGGATCTCTGGTCTCGCTTGAATCGGACGCTCCACGCATCGAGGTGAAACGTCGGACAACCGGCGTCGACATCCGGTTGCCGGCCACACTCCAAGAGTTGGAAGCCGTCGATGTCTGTTGGTGAGCGCATTTCCTTACCGACTGTGACGGTTACTTGACCTAAGATCGTTTCCTAAGGAGTTTGCGATGAGTGTGATGATCGAATCCAACCTTGACCTTCCCAAGCACTCGGGCAAGGTTCGGGACATCTATGACCTCGGCGACCGGCTGTTGCTGGTCACGACTGACCGGGTGTCGGCCTTTGATGTGGTGCTGCCGACGGCGATTCCCCACAAGGGATGCGTGCTGACGCAGATGTCGGCCTTCTGGTTTGACGCGACCGAAACTGTGGTGCCCAACCACATGATCCGCGTGATCGACTCGACCGACAATCCCGACATCCCTGTTGCGCTGGGTCCGGAGTACATCGGTCGTTCGATGCTGGTCAAGAAGGCGCAGCCGGTGAATCTTGAGGCGATCGTGCGCGGCTACCTGGCGGGCTCGGGCTGGGCCGAGTATCAGCGGAGTTCCACTGTCTGCGGGATTCCGCTGCCGGCCGGCCTGACGGAGTCGGAGCCGCTGCCCAATCCAATCTTCACGCCCTCAACCAAGGCCGAGGTGGGCGAGCACGACGAGAACATCACCTACGAGCAGGCAGTAGGGATCGTGGGCGAGGACGTCGCCAACACGGTCAAGGTCCGCTCAATGGCGCTCTACACCTACGGACTGTCGCGTGCGCACGAGGCGGGATTCTTCCTCGCCGACACCAAGTTCGAGTTTGGCGTGGTCCAGAACGACCAGGGCGAGGACGAGGTCATCCTGATCGACGAGGCGCTGACGCCCGATTCTTCCCGATTCTGGGATGCCGAGATCTACAAGCCGGGTCAGTCGCAGCCGTCGTACGACAAGCAGCCGCTGCGCGACTGGCTCACGTCGACCGGATGGAACAAGGAACCGCCCGGTCCGTCGTTGCCCGATGACGTGGTCGAAAACATCAGCGGGCGCTATCGCGCCGCCTTCGAGCGTGTGACCGGCCGCGAACTGATCACGGCCGGTTAGCCGAGATGCAGTTCAAGGCCGAGATTCACGTCACGCTGAAACGAACGGTAAACGATCCCCAGGGTCTGGCGATTCGCGGAGGCCTGCACTCGCTGGGCTACGAGAGTGTCGAGGCGGTACGCGCCGGCAAGTTCATCGAGGTCTGGATTGAGGCGGAGTCCGCCAGCGAGGCTGAGCGTCAGGCCAAGGAAATGTCGGACCAATTGCTGGCGAATCCAGTGATCGAGGAATACGCGGTCAGCGTCGTCGAGGGAGCCCCCTCACCCTAACCCTCTCCCAGAGGGAGAGGGGACCGGAAGGGGATCCGTCGACTCACCCCCCCTCCCTGAGGGAGAGAGTCAGAGTGATAGTCGGCTAGGTCCGGCTAACTGTTCAACGTGCCCTTGGTGCTTGGAGCGCCTGATTCGTCAACGACCCGCACTGCGTCCCGCAGGCACCGAGCCAGCGCCTTGAACGTTGCTTCGATGATGTGATGCTCGTTCTCACCGGCGAGCTGCCTCACGTGCAGCGCGAGACGGCCTTCGTAGGCAATCGTCTCAAGGATGTGTTTCGCCATCGAGGATGGCAGTTCGCCGATCATCGGAGCAGGGAAGTCCAGGTTGATCGATGCATACGGACGGCCGCTCAGGTCGAGCGCGACGTGGATCAGCGACTCGTCCAGCGGGACCGTGCGGTCGGCGAAGCGTGCGATTCCGGCCCGGTCGCCGAGCGCTTCGTTGAGGGCCCGGCCGACTGATATGGCAACGTCTTCAGAAGTGTGGTGCGCGTCAACGTGCAGGTCACCTGACGCTTGTACGTTCAGATCGAAGCCACCGTGGCGCGCCAGTTGGTGCAGCATGTGGTCGAGCATGCCGACTCCGGTTGACACGTTGGCGTTGCCGGAGCCGTCGAGGTTCAGCTCGACCGTGATTGATGTCTCGCCAGTTTCACGAGTGACGGTTGCGTTGCGCATGGGTCCACTCTGTCGCACACTCGCGGCGATGTCCAGTGTCGGAGTAGGTTGCGTCACTCCAACGCGCTCTTCATTATCAAAGACATCGCGAGGACACAGGAGGCGAGGCGGAGATGGATCGGGACACGCTGATCGGACTATTGAACGAGGACCTGGCTTCCGAGCTGGCGGCGATCATCACTTACATCACCTACGCCGCCCGCGTCGACGGGCCGCATCGTCCTCAACTTTCGACATTCTTTTCATCCGAAGTCAACGGCGAGCAGATCCATGCGGCCTACCTGGCCAACAAGATCGTGACGCTGGGCGGAGAACCGACGACGACACCGGCCGAGATTCCGTTGCCCAAGGGCAATCGCGCGATGCTCGAGTGCGTCCTGGAGATGGAGCGGGACGCGGCCAGCCGCTACGTCACGCGTTCTCGACAAGCCGAGGAATACGGCGACATCGGACTCAAGATCACGCTGGAAGACTTCATCCGCGACGAATCCACGCACGTCGAGGAAACCGAAGCAATCCTGCGCCACTGGACGACTGACTGATCCTGTTGAGCCAACCGAAACCGTAGGGGCAGCCCTTGTGGCTGCCCGTGGTCGCGCATACAAACGAGCTGTCGTCCGACTCGTCGCCGATCAGCTTGGCCGCTCCGTCGTGCGCTCTTCGATGGCGTAAAGATCTTCCATTCCGGCCATGCCTTGAACCTCGCGGTAGAGCGACATCAGCTCATCGACCTCGCGGCCCGATGTTCCGCTTGAGGCGATGTTTCGGTAGACGTCACGCATTGCTCCGTAGGCCGCGACCTGTCCTGTGAAGGGGTCGATCAAGACGTTGAAGCCGTGACTGGTCAGTGTCTTCCGATCGAGGCGGTCGGCGGGAGCCATCATCGACAGCGGTCCGCCCAGGACCCTGCCTGCTTCGGCGATCTGAGCTTCATCGCTTGTAAACAGCATCAGCACATCGGCGCCTGCCTCTCGATAGGCAGCGCAGCGTTCTAGCGCTCGCTCGAAGGACTCATTCCGAACCGCACCGGTGCGGGCAATGATGATGAAGTCCTCGTCGCGCCGCGCGTCGACGGCTTCCCGCACCTTGTCGACCATCATCTCCATCGGCACCAGGTGCTCGACGCCCTTGTGGTGATGCGCGCGCTTCGGCGCGACCTGGTCCTCAATCTCAATCGCCGCTGCGCCCGCCGCCTCAATCTCGCGTACGGCGCGCCAGGTGTGCAGCGGGTCGCCAAAGCCGACGCCGCCGTCGACGATCAGGGGAATGTCGGAGCGAGCAGTGATCTGTCGAGTGAGGTTGGCAACCTCGGTGGTCGTGAGCAGCGCCTCGGAGACGGAGAGCTGGAATCCGAACCCGCCGCCGGAGAGGTAGGCCGCCTCAAAGTCCAGCGACTCGACGAGACGAGCGGAGAGCGGATCGAGGGCAACGGGGGCAAGGATGGGTTGTCCAGAACGGACGAGGTCGGCGAAGTGCTGTCGATTGGTCATGGGGCGATGATAGGCGCAGCGTCGGCTCATCCGCAGGTGTTCGGCGGAAGTGTCCAGATGACGTGATTCTGAGCCCTGGGGTCGATCGTGACCGGAAGCCGAGAGTCGAGCCAGTACCTGTATTCACATGGGTTCTGACGGTTCCGACTGCTCATGAGATCGAATACAACATCGCCGACGACATCAGCCAGGAACGCGAATTCACCGTTTCGATCAGTCGTGACCGATGGGCACAGTCCGCCTGGGCGAGGACAGCGATTGAACGTTAGGCCTGTCATCGGTTCGCCGGAGGCTGACTGGACTCGGCCAGTCACGATATGCCTGCAGGCGTCCGGATCGATCGCCCACAACAGATCTGCGCCTGAGTCGCTTGCAACGACGACTTCATTATCAGCATCCAACGGCGGATCGCTCTGTCTTTGAAGCCATTGCAGATCTTGTTCGCTACTGATCGAACAGGTCAGTAGCCGATTGCCGTGTTGAATCGCCCCCAACAAACTGAAGTGGTAGCTCCCTAGCAGGCTGCTGAAAAATGAATGTGTGAGATCATGAAGGAGGTACGGAGCCGATAGATGAGGGAGCTTGGCGATGCGTGGCGAGAGTGAGCGGCAGGCGGCGATGATGTTGGGCTTGACGCCGGA
>Ga0209543_1000369_pt1 | contig 60383 bp, 47 predicted proteins | sample MesohylFT_FD_187296 | JGI IMG/M metagenome (GOLD analysis project Ga0209543, IMG submission 187296) | Host-associated microbial community of the marine sponge Aplysina aerophoba from Gulf of Piran - sponge mesohyl, lysed by freeze-thaw... | ecosystem: Host-associated > Porifera > Sponge >...
GATTGCGGATGAGCTGAATGTTTCCTGCACAGGTGAGACGTGAAACATCGTAATGCACTGGTATATAAGCAAAAATGACTGACAAGGAGCCCGTCTATCGTGTAGGTATCGATGTTGGCGGCACCTTCACCGATGTCGTCCTGATCGAGAATTCCACCGGAGAGGTGTCGGTCGCCAAGCTGCTCAACCGGCACGACGACCGGGCCGAGACCGTGGTGGAAGCCATCGAACGCCTGCTCGACCGGGCGGGCGTCGCCGCCGAACGGCTCGACTGGATCAGCCACGGCACCACGATCGCCACCAACGCGGTGATCGAGCGCAAGGGCGCGAGGACCGCCCTGATCACCAACCGGAATTTCAGGGACATACTCGAAATCGGCCGGTTCGCGCGCCCGGCCGAGCTGATCTACCGGATCCACGAGGACAGGCCCGCACCCCTGGTGCCGCGCCGCCTGCGCCTGGGGGTCGCGTGCCGTATCGACCGTCACGGCGCGGTGGTCGCCGGGATCGACGAAGCGGACCTCGACCGCGCCATCGCCGCCATCGCCGAAGAACGGGTCGAGAGCGTCGCCGTGTGCTTCCTGTTCTCGTTCCTCAACCCGGTGCACGAGGAAAGGGTTCGGCAGCGCCTGCGCGCCGCGCTTCCCGATCTCGACATCGTGCTGTCGAGCGAAATCCTGCGCGAGTTCCGCGAGTTTCCGCGAACCTCGACCACCGTGTTCGCCGCCTATGTGGCGCCGGTGCTGCGGGCCTATATCTCCGGGCTGACGGGCCGGCTGGCGGATCGCGGCATCGCCTGCCCGCTCTATGTCTTCCAGTCGAGCGGCGGCATCGCCACGCCCGACATCGTCATGCGCAACCCGGCGCTGACCATGCTGTCCGGACCCGCGGGCGCCGTGGTGGGGGCGGCCCGGCTCTGCGGACAGGCCGGCTACCGCGACCTCATCACCATGGATATCGGCGGCACCTCGCTCGACACCTGCCTGGTTCGCGGCTCGGTGGCGGAAGCGACGACCACGCGCGAGATCGACATGTTCCCCCTCGCGATCCCCATGCTCGACGTGCACACGATCGGCGCCGGCGGCGGCAGCGTCGTGCGCGTCGACGATGTCGGCCGGGTCAAGGTGGGGCCGGAGAGCATGGGCGCGAGGCCGGGCCCGGCCTGTTACGGACTCGGCGGCGACCGGGCCACCCTGACCGATGTCAATTTGCTGATGGGGCTGATCGATGCGGACGGGTTTGCCGGCGGCGAAGTGCCGCTCGACCGCGCGCGCGCCGAAGCGGCCGTCGCGCGCGAGGTCGCCCGGCCGCTCGGGGTCGACATCGCCGACGCGGCTGTGGGCGTCTACCGGATCGCCACCGCCCAGATCGCCGAAGCGATCGGTACGGTCACCGTCGAACGGGGCAGCGACCCGCGCGACTTCGCCCTGGTGGCGTTCGGCGGCGGCGGACCGCTGCACGCCGCCGCGGTCGCCCGCGAGCTCGGCGTGGGCCGCGTCATCGTGCCGCTCCACCCCGGCCTGTTCTCCGCGCGCGGCATCGCCACGGCGGATTTCAGCCACGACTACATCCAGTCGGTGGTGCGGCCGCTGGCCGAAATGCGGGTCGGCGATGCCGCAGCCATAGCGGACGCGTTGACGCGGCGCGCCGCCGGCGATCTCGACGCCGAGGGTATCGCCGAAGACCGGCGCGAGCTGTCGCCCGCCTTCGATCTGCGCTATGTCGGCCAGACCACCGAAATCGCCGTGCCTCTGCCGGACGGCGTCGATTCGCTCCCGGACGGCTTCGCCGCCGTCGAGGAGATGTTCCACGACCTGCACGAGCGCCTGTACAGCTACCGGGTTCCCGGCGAGCCGATCGAGCTGGTCAATATGCGCCTGCGCGCCGTGGGACGGGTCGCGAGACCCCCGCTCCCGGCGATGACGGGCACGGCGGCGACGCCGGAGCCGGTGGGCGAACGGCGGGTGCTGCTGCCGGACGGGGCGAATGCCCGCCCTGTCGCGGTCTACCGGCGCGACCGTCTCGCGCCCGGCGCTTCGTGGGCCGGCCCGGCGATCGTCGAGGAGCCCTCGTCGACGACGCTGATCCTGCAGGGGATGACGGCGACGGTCGACGCCTACGGCAACATGATCATAGCCCTCGACGGCGGAAAGGAGACAGCGTGACGGTCGACGCCTTTACGCTTGCGGTGATCCACGGTTCGCTGATCGCCATCGCGCGGGACATGAAGATCATGACCATGCGCACCGCCTATACCCAGCTCTGGAAGGAGCAGGGGGATTTGTCCTGCTGCCTGATGAACGGCGACGGCGAGATCATCGCCCAGGACCCCAACGGCTTTCCGATCCATGTGACCACGATGCCGCTGCAATTGCAGGGCGCGGTCGCGGCGGTCGGCCGCGAGACCCTGCGACCCGGCGACGTGCTCGCCACCAACGATCCGTTCATCGGCGGCACCCATTTGCCCGACGTGCTGATCGCGCGTCCCGTGTTCCACGAAGGCGCGCTCTACGCCTATGCCTGCAATCGCGGCCACTGGGCCGATATCGGCGGCATGGGCCCCGGCAGCTACTCGCCGGCGACCTCGGACATCCACCAGGAAGGCATCTTCATCCCGCCGGTGAAGCTGTTCGAGGCGGGGCGGCCCAACCCGGGCGTGCTCGAGATGATCATGTCGAACATCCGCAACCGCTCGGTCGGGCTCGGCGATTTGCGGGCGCAATACGCCTCCTGCGAAACCGCGGAGCGCCGTCTGGCCGGTCTCGTCGCGCGCTACGGCTCGGCCACGCTGACGGCGGCGATGACCGACATCGTCGCGCGCTCGGAACGGATGACGCGGGCCCGCATCGCCGAATTTCCCGACGGGGATTACCATGCCCGCGACTGCCTCGACGGCGACGGCCGGTCGGACGCGAAGACCTGGGTCGATGTCGGCATCCGGATCCGCGGCAGCGACATCGTGGCCGATCTGACCGGCAGCAGCGACCAGTCCTCGGGCGGCATGAACTGCTCTCATTCCGCCGCGGCATCGGCCGTGCAGTACGCGATCAAGTCGATCACCGATCCGGAAAACCCGCCCAACGCGGGGAGCTACCGGCCGATCGCCGTCGAGACCCGGCCCGGCTCCCTGGTCGACGCGCAAAAGCCGGGCTCGATGGTGGGTTTCGGCGAGGTCTGCTACCGCGTGCTCGACACCACCATGGCGGCGATCGCCGGCGCCGTCGGCGAGCGCGGGATCGCCAGCGGTTCGGGGTCGACCGGCACCGTCGTCGTCGCCGGCCGCCGCGAGCGGGAAGAAGGCGAGGACTACTTCACCACGCTCGAGCTGTCGTCGGGAGCCTATGGCGCGCGCGCCACGCGCGACGGGATCAACGCGATCCGCTACGGCCCCGGCAATGCCGGCCATATCCCCATCGAAGCCGACGAGATCGAGAACCCGCTGTTCTTCGAGGCCTACGAGATCGTGCCCGATACCGGCGGCGCGGGACGGTTCCGCGGCGGCAACGGCTTCGTCCGCGCCTTCCGCGTCGAGTCCGGCCGCGCCCAGCTCTGCCTGTGCGCCGACCGCCACCGGACGCCGCCGCCCGGCCTGTTCGGCGGGCGGCCCGGGGCGACGGCGCGCTACGTCCTCGATCCCGGCTCCGGGCGCGAACGGGTCCTGCCCAGCAAGACGGCCTATATCGACCTCGAAGCGGGCACGCTGGTGCATCTGCAATCGGCCGGCGGCGGCGGCTACGGCGACCCGCGCGAGCGCGACCCGGCGCTGGTCGCCGAAGACCTCGGGAACGGCTATGTCACCGAAGCCGGGGCGGCGGCCTACGGTTACGCGGCGAAGGCCGGCCGCCTTGCCGCCCGGCGGTCCCGCGGGTAAGCAGGCACCGCAAGCGGACAGCTAGAGGAGGCCGCCATGCCGCACGTTACCGCCGATGACGGGGTCAGGCTCTACTACGAGGAAGCGGGCAGCGGCCGGCCGATCGTCTTCGTCCACGAGTTCGCCGGCGATCACCGCTCATGGGAGCCGCAGCTCCGCCATTTCTCGCGGACCCATCGCTGCATCGCCTTCAGCGCGCGCGGATTCCCGCCGTCGGACGTTCCCGAAGACCCGGAGATGTACAGCCAGGACCGCGCGCGCGACGACATCCTCGCCGTGCTCGACGGGCTCGGGATCGAGCAGGCCCATGTCAACGGGCTGTCGATGGGCGGGTTCGCGACGCTCCACTTCGGATTCCGGTATCCCGATCGCGCGCTGTCGCTGGTGGTGGCGGGCTGCGGCTACGGCGCCAGGCCCGACGCGCGCGAGCAGTTCTACCGCGAGACCACCGAAGCCGCGCAGCGCATGGAGGACGAGACCATGGCGGTGTTCGGCAAGGTCTACGCGCTGGGTCCGACCCGGGTCCAGTACCAGAACAAGGACCCGCGCGGCTGGCAGGAATTCACCGACCAGCTTTGCGAGCATTCGAGCCTGGGGTCGGCCAACACCATGCGCGGCGTGCAACGCCGCCGGCCGTCGCTGTTCGACCTGGAAGACCGGATGCGCGCGCTGACCGTGCCGACCCTGGTGGTCAATGGCGACGAGGACGACCCGTGCCTCGACGCCGGGCTGTTGATGAAGCGCGCCATCGCGTCGTCCGCGCTGGTGCTGCTGCCGCGCACGGGCCACCTGTGCAACCTGGAGGAACCCGCGCTCTACAACCGGATCTGCGGCGACTTCATGGCGCAGGTCGAGGCCGGGCGCTGGGAGATGCGCGACCCGCGCTCGATGACCACCGCGATCATCTCGACGAAAGAGACGTAGCCGGCAATTCTCACTGAGCCGTGGAAGGGCGCCGACCCTCGGCGGGTGCGAACCCCGCCCGGCAATTGTCGCTCCAGCCGGCAGTGATCCCAGCGGTTGAAGGAGGTAACGACTTCGACTGAAGCACTTCGATGCAACGGGCCGCCCGGGGCGGTTCAGCGCGCGCGGCCGAGGCGCCGCCCGTCCTCGCCGAACAGGAACAGGTGCTCCGGGGTGAAGCGCAGGCCGAGCTCGGTGCCCGCGCGGTAGGACGAAACCCCGTCGACGATCGCGATCAGATCCTGCTCGCCGCCATAGTCGAAATAGAGCTGGAGGAACAGCACCGGGCCGAGCACGCCGACCATCAGGGCGATGAACACGCCGAGGACCGACCACTTGAAGCGGCGGACGGCGCGCGCCCGGGTCATCTCGCGCCGGCCGACCCTTCGCTCCCGCGAAACCGCGGCGGCTGCGTTCGTCGCCATCGACCCCTATCCCGAAGCGAATGGAGGCGCGCGACCGCGCGCCTGCAGCGGTACCGCGACCGGGCGCGGGTCAGGCCGAGACGTCGACCTTCGGGAACACCGCCTTGTAGCTCGCGAGCTCCTTCTTGAGGCGGCGCTTGCCGATGCGCTTGACGATCTTGGTCCACGCCTTCTCGGTATCCTTGAGCACCCGGTCCGGCTTCTTCTGCCCGACATAGGCCTCGGACAGGTTCTTGGCGAGCTGGTCCTGGAACTCGAGATAGCCGGTCAGGTAGATCGGCGGCGAGGCCACCTTGAGGCAGGTCTCGATCGCCGAGATGCCGCCCGGCGTGTAGGCCGTCTTGACCACGTCGGACATCATGTGGCCGACATGCCACGGGTCGTGGAAGGTGTTGACCCGGTCGCCTGCCTGAACCGCTCCATCGACGCCGTCATGGCGACGTAGTAGTTCGACCAGATCATGCCCTTCAGGTCGGCCCCGCCGGCGCCCTTCGCCGCGGCTATGATCTTCTCGTTCTCGGTGGCGCCCCAGGCGAGCCCCGGAATGCCGACCGGCAGCGCGGAAAGCGAGGCGACGGTGAGACCGCCCTTGACGACATCACGCCTTGAGAACTTGCTCATTCGGTGGACCTCCCCTGATCGGTGTTGCAACCCAGCGGGTACATCGTTCGGTTCGGCCGGCTAAACAAAACCCAGGGGACGAGCAAGAAAATTGCACTTTTGGAAAATTTCGTGATTTTGGAAAAAACGAACGCCTGAGAGCGGGGGGACCGACCATGAAACCGGCGCCGTTCGCCTATCACGACCCGTCCACCGTCGACGAGCTGATGGGCCTGTTGGCCGAGAGGGAGAACGCCAGGCTGCTGGCGGGCGGCCAGTCGCTGATGCCGATGCTCAACATGCGCTACGCGATGCCCGACCACCTGATCGACCTCAACGGCATCGGCGACCTCGCCGGCGTCGCGGAGACCGGCGAGGCCGTCGAAATCGGCGCGATGACGCGCCAGCGCGACCTGCCGGGCTCGCGGCCGGCCGCCGGGCGCTTTCCGATTCTCGCCGAGGCGCTGGCGCATGTCGGCCACTTCCAGACCCGCAACCGCGGCACGGTGGGGGGCAGCCTGTGCCATCTCGATCCGTCCGCCGAGCTTCCCTGCGTCGCCGCCGCCACCGATGCGGTGCTGGTGGTGCGCGGCCAGGACGGGGAACGCGAGGTCGCCATGGCCGACTGGCCCACCGCCTACATGACGCCCAACCTCGCCGCGGACGAGGCGCTGGTGCGCATCCGCCTGCCCAGGAGCGCGGCGCTCGACGGCCAGGCGTTCGCCGAGTTCGCGAGAAGGCACGGCGATTTCGCCATCGTCGGGGTGGCGGCGATGCTCTCGCTCGACGGCGACACGATCCGGCGCGCGTCCCTCGCGGTGGCCGGCGTCGGCCCGCAACCGGTGCGCCTCGCCGAAATCGAGGCGGCGCTCGCGGGCGAGCAGGCGAACGAGGCGACCTTCAAGGCAGCTTCCGGCGAGGCGCGCGGAATCGAAGCGATGAGCGATGCCTATGTCAGCGGCAAGTACCGCCGGCGCCTGACCGGCGTGCTGGTGGAGCGCGCGCTGGCGAAGGCCGCCGAACGCGCCCGGGAGGCCGCGTGACATGGAAAACCCAAGGCACACCCACCGAATCGCGCTCACCGTGAACGGCGCCCCGGTCGAAGCCGAGGTCGAGGATCGGCTCCATCTCGGCGATTTCCTGCGCCGGGAGCTCTCGCTGACCGGCACGCATCTCGGCTGCGAGCACGGCGTCTGCGGCGCCTGCACGGTCATGGTCGACGGCCAGGCGGTCCGGTCCTGCCTGATGCTGGCCGTCCAGGCACGCGGCCGCGCGGTGACCACCGTCGAGGGGCTGGCGGCCGATGACGGCACCCTGTCGCCGCTGCAGGAAGCGTTCCGCGAACACCACGCGCTGCAATGCGGGTTCTGCACGCCCGGCATGCTGACCTCGCTGACCGCCTTCCTGCGCGACAATCCGGCACCCACGGACAGGGAGGTGCGCGAGGCCATCTCGGGCAATATCTGCCGCTGCACCGGCTACCAGCCGATCGTCGCCGCCGCGCTCGCCGCGGCCGGCGCCAAGGCCGCCGAAGAGGAGAATTGAGCGATGGGAGTTCGCTATTTCGGCGCCGAGGTGCGCAGGGTCGAGGACGCGCGTCTGGTCACCGGCAACGGGCGCTATGTCGACGACATAGAGCTGCCCGGCATGCTGGAGGCGGCGATCGTCCGCTCGACCGAGGCGCATGCGCGGATCCGTTCGATCGACGCGGCCGCCGCGCGGGCGCTGCCCGGCGTGCACGCGGTGTTCACCCTTCAGGACTTCCCGCCCGAATACCGCGACCGGCCGATGGTCCAGCCCTACCCGGCGCCGGTCCTGCTCCAGCCCACCACGCAGTACCCGCTGGCCAAGGACGAGGTGTGCTTCGTCGGCCAGGCGATCGCCCTGGTGGTCGCCGAGACGCGCCATGTCGCCGAGGATGCGGCGGGGCTGGTGGCGGTCGATTACGAGACGCTGCCCGCCGTGGTCGATTGCCGCGAGGCGGTGAAGAGCGGCGCGCCGCTCGCGCATGCCGACTCCCCGGACAATATCGTGGCTCGCCTCCGCGTCGCCTTCGGCGAGGTGGACGCCGCCTTCGCCGATTCCGCGCATGTCTTCGAGGAGCGTTTTCTCCAGCATCGCGGCGGCTGCCATGCGATGGAATGCCGCGGCGTCATCGCCGAGGACCGGCCGCATCACGACGGGCTCACGATCATCTCGGCCACGCAATGCCCCTACCTCGTGCGGCGCAACGTCGCCGCCTATCTCGGCCGCGACGAGGGAAGGGTGCGGGTGGTGGCGCCCGACGTGGGCGGCGGTTTCGGGCCCAAGGCCGGCATCTACGCCGAGGAGATCGTGGTTCCGCTGGCCGCTTCCGCCCTGGGACGGCCGGTCAAGTGGATCGAGGACCGGCGCGAGCATTTCGTGACCACCAACACCCAGCGCGACCAGGAATGGACGCTGGAGGCCGCGGTCGACGCGGACGGCAGGCTGCTCGGCGTCCGGGGGCGCGTGATCCACGACAACGGGGCGTTCGTGCCCTACGGGCTGCTGCTTCCGATGACCACGCTGACGCCGCTTCCCGGCCCCTACGCGGTGCCCGCGCTCGACGTCGCCATGGAGGTCGCGTTCACCAACACCGCGCCCAACTCGCCGATCCGCGGCGCCGGCAGGCCGAACGCCGCCTTCGCGATGGAACGCCTGGTCGCCCGCATCGCCCGCGAGCTCGGCCTCGACCAGGCCGAGGTGCGGCGCCGCAACTACGTGCCGGCGGACGGGTTTCCCTACGATACCGGGCAGAAGTTCCGCGACGGCTCGCCGATCAGGTACGACAGCGGCGATTTCGAGGGCTGCCTCGACAAGGTCGTGGAGCTCGCCGACTACGCGGGCTTCGCCGGGCGCCAGAAGGCGGCGCGGGAAGAGGGCCGCTATCTCGGGATCGGCGTTTCGAGCTGCATCGAGGATACCGGCGTCGGGCCGTATGAGGGGGCGACGGTGCGCGTCCAGCCCGACGGCAAGGTGCTGATCCGGACCGGCGCGGCGAGCCAGGGCCAGGGGCACGAGACCATGCTGGCGCAAGTCTGCGCCGACCGGCTCGATGTGGCGATCGGGGACGTCTACGTCATGGCCGCCGATACCGGCGCCTTCCCGCACGGCATCGGCACCATCGGCAGCCGGGTCGCGGTCAACGCCTCGACGGCGGTGTTCGACGCCGCGGAGAGCGTTCGCGACAAGGCGCTGAGTCTTGCCGCCGAGCGGCTCGAGGCCTCGGTCGAGGACCTGGAGGTCGAGGACGGCGTGATCGGCGTGGCGGGCGTTCCGGAGATGACGGTCACCTATGGCGACCTCGCCAGGCAGCTCGCTCCGATGGCGGGGGGAGCGCTGCCCAGGGGCTTCGCGCCGGGGCTGGAGGCGACCTCCTACCGGACGTCCGACGGCATGCCGACCGCGTCCGGTTCCAACATCGCCGAGGTCGAGGTCGATATCGGCACCGGCGAGGTACGCGTGCTGCGCTACTCGGTGGCGCATGATTGCGGGAACATGATCAACCCGATGATGGTCGACGGGCAGATCGTCGGCGGCGTGGTCCACGGCATCGGCAACGCGCTGTTCGAACGGCTGGTCTACGACGAGTCCGGGCAGCCGCTGAACAACAATTACGGCGAGTACCTGCTGCCGATCGCGACCGAGATGCCGCCCATCGCGATTACCCACCAGGAGACGCCGTCCCCGCTCAACCCGCTCGGCATCAAGGGCGCCGGCGAAGGCGGCACGATCCCGGCGACATCGGCGATCGTGGCCGCGATCGAGAACGCGCTCGAGCCGTTCGGCGTCGTCATCCGATCCTACCCGGTGAGCCCGGAAGAGCTCTGCGACCTGATCGACGCGAGCGGGGCTTAGGGCGCGGCCTCACGCTCTCCGGCTGAGCAGCGATTCCACCATGCGGGTGCTGTCGCTGCTGCTTTGCGCGGCGGGGCTGAGCCAGACCATCAGGATCTCGGCATCTTCCTGGCCTACGGTCGTGTAGGTGTGGGCCATCTGGCTGTCCATGTAGAGGCTGTCGCCCTCGTCCAGCGTGACCGGCTGGTAGTGCTCGGTGTGGACCGCGACGGTGCCCTTCAGGACATAGACGAACTCCTCCCCGGAATGGCTCAGCATCCCGTCCGCGGTGTCGGGATCGCGGCTGCGGACGCGTTCGACCATCGGCAGCATGCGCTTGTGCTGGATATTGGTGCAGAGCGCCCAGATGTCGTAGCTCTGGGTGGTCCGGAACTTGGCGTCGCTGGCGCGGGTCACGGTCAGCCGGGCGGAGCCAGACCGGTCCTCGCTGTCGAGCGCGACCAGGCGGCTCAGCGGGATGTCGAGGCCTTCGGCGAGACGCATCAAATTCGCGAAGGTGGGGGAAACCTGGTCGTTCTCGATCTTGGAGATCGCCGAGATCGAGATCCCGGTGGCCTCGGAGACCTCGGCCAGCGTCATCCCGAGCTCCTTGCGGATACGCCGGACGCGCGGGCCCAGCGTCCCGTTCGCGCGCCCCGCCCGGGGCCGTGCGCCATCCTCCTCCATCCCTGTTGATTAGGCGCTGCGGCCCGGATTGTCCACGATTCCGTCAGCCCGGAATGATCGGCAGCAGGAGGTGGGACGGCCGGTCCGGGCCCACATGGATCGTCACGTCGCCGCCATAGACCCGCGCCGGCCGGTCGCCCGCGTCGTCATGCTTGAACGGGCCCACCCCGGTAAAGACGGCCCCCAGCGTGCCCAGCCCGGCCGCCTTCCCGCCCGGCCATTCGTAGTCCCGCCCGCGCACCGACAGGCCGACGCGGTAGCCCCTGGGCACGACGATGCAGCTCGGCCAGATCTCGATGTCGAGCGCGTAGACCTCGCTTGGGGTCAGCTTCTGGACCTCGTCATGGGTGTGGTAGGGCCGGTAGGGCAGGGAGAGGCTCTCGTCGAGCTTGCGGTGCGAGGCGCGCAGCCAGCCCTGCGCGACCGGCGTGTTGGGATCGAGCGCGCCCTGGAAGGTCACCTCCCTGAAGTCGGGCGCGAACACGCGCACCACGAGGAACAGATCCGCGTCCTCGGTGCTCGACGACACGAAGAGCCTGGCCGCCATCGGCCCGGTGATCTCGGTGTCTTCCGCCATCGGCGCGGTCAGGAAGGTCGCGCCCTCGCCCAGCCCGGCATAGGTCACCGTGCCGTCCGCCGCCGGGGGGGCCTCGTTCAGCGAATGATCGCCGGCGTGGAGATGGAACCTGGTCCATCTCGTGCGCGGGATCGGCCACGCGTCCTCGTGGCGCTCGACGAATCTCTCGCCCGGATGGCGGATTTGGAGCTGGACCTTCGGCTGGTCCTTCCAGCCGGTGTCCTCGCCCTTCAGGAAATGCCCGAAAAACTTCTTCTGAAGCGCCACCCCGTAATCGGTGTAGAACTCGGTCCAGTGTTCGATCCCGTGTATTTCGAGCCACTTTTGGTCCGAGGCCGAGCGCACGAAACCCTCGAAATTGCCGCGCGGGTGGAGGCCCTGCCCGCCCCAGTTGCCGGAGGAGAAGAGCGGGACCTCGACCTTCGACCAGTTCGGCATGCGGGATTGCCAGTACGCCGCGCTGTCGAGCGGGTTGTCCTGGCAATCCCGCCAGAAATCCGCCCGGCTGGAGCCGAGCTCCTCCTGGCTCAGCGTCGGCGGGCCCGCGACCCAGTCGCCGTTCATGCGGCTGCGGAACCCGTTCTCGCCGACGCCGTGCTGGACGGTCTTGACCTGGGAGGGGTACCAGGTCCGGCCGAAGGCGCACAGGATGCCCCCGTGATAGGCGAGGTCGCGGTAGAAATCGGCCGCGCCCTCCCAGATGCAGATCGCAGCCAGATGCGGCGGTTTGAGCGCGGCGACCTGCCACTGGTTCATCGCGTAGTACGAGATGCCGTTCGCGCCGACCTTGCCGTTCGACCACGGCCTTGTGCCGGCCCATTCGATGCAGTCGTGGAAATCGCGCGCCTCGCGCGCCGACCAGATGTCGAGAAAACCGGGCGAGCGGCCGGCGCCGCGCGAATCGACACGGACCACGGCGTAGCCGTCGGGAACCCATTTCTCCGGGTCGACCACCTCCCAGTTCTGGTAGAGATTGGAGGACCCGGCGACGACATCCGGATGGTTCCGGGCCATCCGGCGCCACTGATCGGTATACAGGTCCTCGAAATGCAGGAGCTTCCCGTAGGGGCCGTAGGAGATGATGACGGGGTAGTTCCCGTCCTCGATCGGGCGGTAGACGTCGCAGCGGAGCACGATCCCGTCATCCATCTCGATCGGCGCATCCCATTCGACGGTCATCCCGTCCCTGATCTCGGTCCTGTGGTCGCTCATGAAGGTCTCCAGCAAATGACACCGCCGCGGATTTGATCGCCGACGGTTTTCTGATACGACAAATATACGCGAATACGATAATCGGACCACAAGGGGGGGAGCGCGATGACGGAACGCAGGGTGGAGATTCTCGACCGCTCCGAGATGGTCGAGAAGATGACCGGGCTGCTTCACCTGAAGCCCGGCGAGACGGCGATCGTTACCGTCGACATGCATCGCGGCCATCTCGACCCGGAGGTCGCGACCATGCCGGCGAAGGCGGAAGACAGCGCCCGGGTGATCGCCAACGCGAAGCAGGTCCTCGACCTCGCGCGCGGGCACGGCGTCCCGGTGATCCACGTCATCCTGGTCTATCGCAGGATTCCGGGTGTGGGCAGCGAGGGCATGACGGCGCCGTTCTGGGCCGCGATGTCGGAGATCACCGACGAGGAGAACCGCCTCACGCTCGGCCGCAAGTCGACCGTGAACGACCACAACATCGAGGGCAGCCCGGGCACCCGGATCATCCCGGCGCTCTACGCCGCGACCGACTACGTGATCGACAACAAGAAGCGCCTCGACTGCTTCATGGGCACCGACCTCGACATGCTGCTGGAGAACCTCGGGGCGCGGAATGTCTGCCTGATGGGCATCAACACCAACACCTGCGTGCTGAACACGGCGTTTACCGCGCACAACAGGAACTACGCCACGGTCGTGCTGTCGGACTGCGTCGCCAGCATGTATGGCGACGACCTCCACGAGTTCGGTCTCCAGAACGTCATGCGATGCCTGGGCTGGGTGCTCGACAACGAGCAGTTCGCGGCCAAGCTCGAAGAAGGCCGCCGGCTCAACGCCTAGGCGTCGGCGGGGAAGTCGGGCTGTTTCGTCGGATGGGCGTCGGCGAACGCATCGAGCGCCATGCAGGTCTCGAAGATCCGCATCGCCGTCGGGTAGGGCTCCATCGGACAGCCGAACATGCGCGAGCCCACGACCTGCGGCACCAGGCAGAGATCGGCGAGGCCGGGCCGGTCGCCGTGGCAGAACCGCCCGGTGCCGGGGCCGGCCGCCAGATGCGCCTCCATCGCCTCCAGACCGGGCCCCATCCACCGGCGGATCCAGGCCCCGAGCCGCTGGTCCGACAGGTCGAGATCCTCGGTCAGGTATTTCCGGATGCGCGGGACGATCAGAGGATGGGTGTCCGAGCTCGCGATCTGGGCGATGCCGCGCACCCGGGCGCGGCCGCCGGGGTCGGCCGGGAGCAGCGCCGGTTCGGGTTTTTCCGCCGATCCGGCTACCAGCGGGCCGAGAGCCGGGCGCCCACCCGGTGCTCCGCCCGGTTTACGCCGGCCGGCTCCGACCGGCGGGCCTCCGCCGACAGGGCGAGCGCGCCGGGGCCGCCGGACCCTTCGCCCGCCAGACGCCAGCCCAGGCTGTACTCCCTTGCCCTGTCGGAGAGCGCGAAGCCGATTTCCGGGACCGACGCGAAGCACCCGTTCCAGGTTGCGAAGCCGTAACCCAGCTTCACCTCCAGCCGGCGGTTCCGAAGGTCGCCGGCCGGGGAGTCCGGGTGCGCGCCGAGCCCGGTCAGCGTGGTGCGTTGCAGCAGCGCATCGGCGCTGCCCGACGCAGGGTTGCCCACCGTCTGGGTCGCCGTCAGCTTCACGCCGCGCGCCGAGGACGGCGCCGGGTCCCAGGAAAGCGCGCCGGAGAAGCTGCGTTCGCGGATTCCCTCCGTCTCGTGGCTGAGCAGGCCGCGGCCGCCGAACTCGAGGCGCAGGCCGTGCTTCGGCAGGGTCCAGGCGATGCCGCCGCCCAATTCGACGCCAAAGCCCGTCTCCGCGTCGCCGCCGTCGTGGCGCATGCCGATCTCGGCCGACGGGGTCAACGTCGCGCCGGCGTCGAGCCGTATCGGCCGCTCGCCCTCCAGACCGAGGCGCAGCCGGGTCACCGTGCCGCGCGCGGCGGCCAGGCCGCCGCCTGCCCCGCGCGCCGCGTCCGACTCTGTCCGCACGGCCAGGGCGTCGCCCTTGCCGGACAGGGCAAGGCCGTCCGAGCCGCCATCCACCAGCACGCCGCGCAGCCCGGCGGCCGCCATGCGGAGATCGAGACCGGTGCGGACGGTGGCGGCGTCGTCGGCCGTCCCCGGCCTCTTCGGCGTCAGCGAGAGCTCGCCCGTGCCGTAGCCGGCGATACCCCAGGCGTCCACCCGCTCGGAGAGCGCCAGGCGTCCCCACGGGTAGAGGCCGGTGAGCGTCGCCTCGACCCGGCCCTCGGCGTCGCCGGCATACCCGCCCTCGGCGACGCTGTGCGAGACGATCAGCCCCGCGGTCCAGCGCTCGCGCATCCAGTCGGCGCCCGCCATCGCGCTCGCGACTTCGCCGTCGAGCCTGAGCTCGCCCTCGCGGCCGTCGAACCGGGTAACCGCTCCGCTTCCCCACAGGGAGAGATGGCCGCCCCGTGCGGCCTCGGCGGTGGCCGCGAAGGCGGTGCCGCTCAGCGCGTCATCGGGCGTCACCGCGCCGGACATCGGGGAATGCGCGCCGGGACCGCCACCGACCTTCCTCCCGGCGAGCGTCACCTCGACCCCCGGCCGGCGCGCCGCGCGCATCCGGCCTTGCACCGCATCCAGCACCTGGTCGGCCACCGTGCGGCCGAACCGGGCGATCCACGCTTTCGGGATGGGACCGCTGTTCTTGATGACGCCGAGCGCGGAGGCGGTGTCGATGCGCGCGCCCTCGGCGTTCTCCAGAAACAGCCGCATGGTCTCGAAACCCTCGTCGTGGTCGTCGGCGAGCACTTCCACCTCGACCGTCTTCCCGGTCTCGCCGGGCTCGAAGGTCAGCATTCCCTCGGTTGCCACATAGTCCTCCCCCGCGACCGCCCTGGGCGTGTTGTGCGGGTCCTCTCCGGTCCGGTATTCCACCGTCACCGGGGCTTCGCTGTGGGGCGACAGGGTGACCCGGAAGGCGAGCGTCGCGCCCGCCGCCTCGCGCGCCGAGGCGCCGTGGACCCGGAGACCCGCCTCGGCCAGCGGCAGCCCGGCGTCGATCACCGGCACCGTCACCTCGAGCGGCTCTTCGGCCAGGTACCAGGCCCGATAGTCGCCGAGCGGAGGCGTCGACTGGAAGCCCGCATCGGTCCCGGCCAGGCGTATCTTCAGCGTGCGCGAGGCATCGGCGACGCCATCGCCCGGCGGCGTCACGCTGCGCGTCGAGACCCGCACCCCGGGCTCTCCCGCCGCGCCGCGATCGAAGTCGAACTGCCGGTAGCCGGGCCCGTTCACCGCGTAGGAAAACCATGGCTTTATGCGCGGCTGGGCGCTGTCGCCGACGTCGACCCCGGCCACCGCCACCTCCTCGAATCCGCCGTCGCGGATCACCCGGATCTCATAGGACTCGCCCTCGCGCGCCGCGCCGGACACTTCGAGCCGCATGGCGTGCAGCCCGCCGCGCACCCGGTGCTCGGCGAAGCGCTGCGCCGGGACGGTGTGCGGTGCCACGGCGTGGCCCTCGCCGTCCCGGATCGTGCCGCCCCTGAAGTCGAGGGAGACGAATTCAAGCCCGTCCGGGTCGTTGTCGCCCTTCTGCACCGTCCAGGCGAACCTCAGCCGCCGCGTCCCCGAGCCGCCGGCATAGCGCGCCCGGCGCTCGCGGTCGAAGACGTCGAGCACCAGCTCGGGCGCGCCGGTGACCGTCACCTCGGTGTCGAGGGTGAGCGTGAAGGTCAGCCTCGCACCCCTGCCGTGCACCGCGCCGTCGGGCAGGGCGAGGAAATCGTCCTTGGTGTAGTAGGGGCCGTGGTCGGCGCTCGCCGCCGGGGGCACCGGGGCGATCTCGATCCGGGTTACCGCCGGGCCGTCGTCGTCGCGGATGGTCACCGGCACCGTGCAGACATCGTCCGCGCACGCGGTGCCGTCGGCATTGCGCGGCCGGATTCTCTGCGGCGCAAAATCAGAATCGCGCCCGAGCCGCAACTCGACGGTCTCGTCGGGTTCCGTCACGTCGTCGTCGACGATCGTTAGCGAGACATCTTTGCGCGCCTCCCAAACGCCGCCCGTGGCGGTGAAGTCGTCGGGGCCGAAGACGACATCGGTCTCCAGTTCTTCGTAGTCGTCGCCAACAGTCGCCGTGCTCGATGTGCGGTCCGAAAAGACCAGAATCGGGAACGTGTCGCCGGGCGGGGGCACGCCGGGCGCGGTGCGCGCGACGACCGCGATGGTTGCCTCGCCGACCCCCTCGGCGAAGCGGTAGGCGGCCCGCTCCGCCCGCACCGTGACTGCCGGGTCCGCCACGACCATCCGGACCGTTGCCGAGCCGGGTATGCCCACTGCGTAGCCATCCCCTGCCTCGATGGTTGCGGTCAGATCGCCGGACTGCGTTGCGTCGCCGTCAAACAACGACCGGACTATCTTGACGTCCCTGCCCGCCTCGCTTGCTGGAATGGTGAAGCTCGTCCGGGAAACGCTACTCACGAAATTTTGGTCCTGCGTCAGGGTCACGCTGACGGATATGTCCCCTTCGGCGGTTCCGTTGCGTGTGACGGTAAAGACGACATCGTCGATTCCCATACCGTAAGTGCTGCTTCCCGCCGCGATGGTAAGCGTCGGTTCGTCGCTTTGGGCCATGAACACCGGCACCATGCAGACATCGTCCGTGCAGGGGGTGCCGTCGGCGTTGCGCGGCCGGACCCGCTCCGGCGTCGACGCCGCGCGCTTGAACATCACTTCCAGGCCCTCGGCGGTTTCGGCCGTCGAGATGGAGACCGTCCTGCTCGCCTCCCACTTTCCGTCCGTGGAAACGAAGTTGCGTGGCTTGAATTCGACCGTTTGCGACACGCCCCTGGCTACGCGGCGCGCTGCCGTCTCGTCGGATGCGGCTTTCGCGGACACCGCGAGGGAGAACGCCCTGCCGGGCCGGGGCAGGTCGCCCTCGGTGCGGGCGATGAAGGTCACGCGCACTGTCTCGTCGTCCCCGTCGACGCTGTAGGCGGCCTGCTCCGGCCGGACCGTGATCGCCGGATCCGTCACCACCATGCGCGTCCGCGCGGAGTTCGGGCGCCCCACGGTGTAGCCGGACGCATCGACCAGCGTCGCTCGCAACGCGCCCGATTCCGTCGCCGGGCCGTTGAACTGCGGCGCGCGGATGCGAAGCTCTTCTTCCCGCTCGCCCGCCGGGAAGCGCACCGTCGCGTTGAGCCGATCGGTCGGCAAATAGAGATCGGCCTGGGCGAGCGAAACCCGCACGGAGATCGCCACGTCCGCCGGACCCGCGCGGCGAAGCGTGAAGACGACATCGTCGATGCCGAAGCCGTAGGAGCCGCGCTCCGCGGCGATGGTCACCTTCGGCTGGTCGAGCCCGGGGAACGCGCGGACCTGCGCGCTGCCACCCAGGAACACCGCCGCGGCGGCCAGGGCCTGGACGGCCCGCCGCAGTATGGCAACGAGGGGCCTGCGTGCGGGGCGGCGGCTGTCATGCGTCTCCCGTGGCGTTGTCCCGGGAGCATCAGGAAGGGAAGGGCGGTCGGTCATCGATGCGCTCCTCTGGAAATGAAGACGCCGCGCGCGGAGGGCCGGGCGCGGCGTCGGGCCGGGGGTCGGGAGCCCGGTCGCGGAACGCGCCGCCGGACCCGGGCGGCGGGCCTGCGGCGGCGGTTCGTGAGACCATTCCCGACTCCCCTTCAACCTGCTTTGGGGGACCCGCCGGACGCGGGCGGGCGCACGAGTCAGGTGGGAAGCGCTTGCGCGGCCACCAGAAGAATTTTCCAATCGCGCCTATTGGAAATTGTCGAAGCCGACGGGGGGCCGGTGGCCGATCGTGCTATGTTGCGATGCGAACCACAGGGAGAGGGCAACACCCATGTGCGACGACAGAACGATCCGTGACGCCGAGGAGCATTTGCGCAAATCGGCAAGCCTGAGCCGGCGCGGGTTCGGCGCGCTGTCGGCCGGGACGGGGCTGGCGATGCTGCTGCCGCGGGCCGCCAACGCGCTGGAGGTGACGGCCGCGAATGTCGAGGTGCCGACACCGGACGGCACGGCGGATTGCCACTTCGTGCACCCCGCGAGCGGCGCCCATCCGGGCGTGCTGATCTGGCCCGACGCGCTCGGCCTCCGCCCCGCCTTCGAACGGATGGGACGGCGGCTGGCGGAGTCCGGCTACGCCGTGCTGGTGGTCAACCCCTTCTACCGGGCCGAGCGGGCGCCGATCCTGCCGGAGGGCGCCTCGTTCCGGGACGAGGCGACGCGCAACAAGGTGTTTCCCCTGATGCGCTCGCTGACCCCCGAGAGGACGGTGACGGACGCGAAGGCTTTCGTCGGATTCCTCGACGGCCGGAAGGCGGTGGCCAAAGACCGCAAGATGGGGACGACGGGGTACTGCATGGGCGGCTCGATGACCATGCGGACCGCGGCGGCGTTTCCCGACCGGATCGGCGCCGGCGCATCGTTCCACGGCGGCAGGCTGGTGACCGACCGCCCCAACAGCCCCCATCTGCTGGTGCCCAAGATCCGCGCGCAATACCTGTTCGCGATCGCGGAGAACGACGACAAGAAGGAGCCGAAGGCCAAGACCGTTCTGCGCGAGGCGTTCGCCGCCGCGAAGCTGGCGGCGGAGATCGAGGTCTATGCGGGGACGCTGCACGGCTGGTGCCCGCCCGACTCCGCCGTCTACCACCAAGCCCAGGCGGAGCGCGCCTGGAGCCGGCTGCTGGCCCTGTTCGAGACCGCGCTGGCGTGACGCGTCAGCCCGGTCGCGGCATGCGGTAGCCGACCCCGCGCTCGGTGAAGATGTAGGCGGGGTCGGAGGCGTCGTCGCCGAGCTTGGCGCGGAGCTTCTTCACGAAGGCGCGCACCGGCTCGGTGTCGGCGGCGTCCCGCGCATTCCACGCCTGGCGGAGCAGCGATTCCGAGGTCACGACCCGTCCCGCATTGACCGACAGGATGCGCAGCACCTCCCACTCCGTGGCGGTGAGCGGCACCGCGCGCCCGGCCAGGCTCGCCCGGCGCTCGTCGTAGTGGATGGCGAGATCCCCGAGCACGAACGGTTCCGCCCCCGCCGTGCGCCGCAGCGCCGCCGCGACCCGCGCGGTCAGCTCGGTCGACGAGAACGGCTTGACGATGTAGTCGGCTGCGCCGCTCTCCAGCGCCCGCGCGACCGTCTCGTCCCGGCCGTAGCCGGAGATGAAGATGACCGGCAGGTCGGCAAGCTCGGGGACCTGCTCCATCAGCGCGATTCCGTCGGTGCCGGGCAGCATCAGGTCGAGCAGGACCAGCCGGGGCCGCCGCGTGCGGATGAGGCGGGCAAGCTCTCCCGGATCGCCGGTCACCAGCGGCGCATAGCCCGCCTCGGACAGCGTGTCCCGGACCTGGCGCAGCGTGTGCGGGTCGTCGTCCACCGCGAGAATGCGTGTCCGCTCGCCCCCGCCTTGCGACGCGCGCGCGCCGCCCGGGGCCTCGCCGGGCGTGGCCCCGGCGTTGTCGTCGGCCACCGGGATGGTGAAGGTGAACCGCGCGCCCTGGCCCGCGCCGCCGCTCTCGGCCCGGATGCGGCCGCCATGGGCTTCCACCAGCCCCTTGCAGATCGCAAGCCCCAGCCCGGTGCCGCCGGCACCGCCGTTCCCCTCGCCGTCGGCGAGACGCGCGCGCTTGCGGAACAGCTGCGGCATGCGCTCTGCCGGGATGCCCTGGCCCCGGTCGGAGACCGAGACCGCGACATGCGCGCCGTGGCGCGCCGCCTCGATCCGGATGGGGGACGACTCCGGCGCGTGCCGCGCGGCGTTGTCGAACAGGTTGTTCAGCACCTGGACGATACGCTCGCGGTCGGCCATCACCCGGGGCAGGTCCGGCGGCAGGTCGATCAGGAGCGCGTGCCGGCCGCCGCCGCTCAGGAAGGTGTTGCGCGCCTGATCGACCAGGCTGGAGACGTCCGCCGGCTCGGGCACGACGGCGAGCGTCCCCGCCTCGATGCTGCCCGCGTCCAGCAGGTCGGCGATCAGGCCGCGCATTCGGTCGGCCTGCCCGTCGATGATGCGGAAGAACTGGAGCATCTCCGCCGGAGCCGGAACCGGCCGGGCGCCGAGCACGGTGGCGGCGGAACCCTTGATCGAGGCGAGCGGCGCGCGCAGCTCGTGGCTCACCATGTCCACGAACGCCGCGCGCAGCCGGTCGAGCTCCTCGAACGGCGCCAGGTCCTGCACCGTGACGACGACCGAGGCGACCGCGCCGTCCTCGCCGTGGATCGGCGTGACGTTGACCAGCGTCTTGACGCTGCGCCCGTCGGGCACCGAAAGCGTCATCTCCTCGGCGCGCATCGCGGTGGCGCTGCCGAGCTGTTGCGCCAGCGGGACCTCTTCGAGGGACAGCTCGCGCCCGTCGGCGTAACGGCAGGTTATGACCTCCAGCACCCGTTCGACGGGGCGGTCGGGGCTGCCCAGCTCCTCGACGATACGCCGTGCCTCGCGGTTGAACGAGACCGGCCGCCCGGTCCGGGCATCGAACACCACGACGCCGACCGGCGAGGTGTCGATCAGGGCCTCGAGATTGGCCCGGGCGCGGCGCTCGTCGCGGTGGGTGCGCGCATTGGCGATCGTCGCCGCCGCCTGCGAGGCGAACAGCGCCAGCAACTCCTCGTCCTCGCCGGTGAACTCCCCGCCGCCCTCCTTGCCGGCGAGGAAGAAATTGCCGACGTGATGCTCCCGGTGGTTCATCGGCACGCCCTGCAGCGCGCTCAGCGGCATCAGGTCGGGGGAGAAGCCGAGCGAGGGCAGGTAGTCCCGCAGGTCTTCCAGACGCAGCCGCCCGGGGTTGTCGCGCAGGCGCTCGAACAGCCGGGGCCCGTCGGGCCAGCTGGCGAGCTGGTCGTGCTCCTCCCGGGTGAAGCCCGAGGCGACGAAGTCCTGGACCGCGCCGGCGTCGTCGACGGTGGCGATGATGCCGTAGCGCGCGGCGGTAAGCGCACGCGCGCTGTCGACCACCTCCTGCAGCACGGTGGCCACGTCGAGGCTCGCATTGATGCGCAGGATCGCCGCGCTGAGCCGCGAAATGCGCTCCCTGAGCGCTTCGTTCTCCCGCGTCGCCGAGCCGTCGGTCAAGGGGCGCTTCTCCGCGAATCGGGCGCGGGGCCGGCCTCGCGCGGGCCGATCATAGCGTTGCGGGGAGAAAAGTCACCCGATGGACACGAGATCGGCCCGATTAAGCACAGTAAAAACACGGGAATTCGAATATGTTTGAACTAGGATTGCGGACCTGTCCCGCGTGCATATCGGCGAAACATCGAGGCCCCCGGATCGGGGGTTCCGGTCCTCCCACCGACGAGGGAACGAGCTGGATGCGGCGAGGCGGACCGCGACGGGGAGGCTCCATGAGGAACACAGGCGAAGCCAATACCGGGTGGCGGGGGTATCTCCGCCGGAGGGCGACGGGCTGGATCGTACCGGCCGCGGGCGCGGTCGTTCTGGGCGGCTTGCTTCACGCGCCGCCGGCCAGGGCGGTCGAGTTCGGGGACGGCGAGTTCAGGGGGAGCCTCGACACCACGATCTCGCACGGCATGACCTTCCGGGTCGAGGACCGCGACGGCGAGCTGGCCGCCGACACCAACGGCAATGACGGCGATCTCAACTACGACCGCGGCATCGTCAGCAACACCTCCAAGTTCACCACCGACCTCGATATCGGCTTCGGCGATTTCGGCGCCTTCGTCCGCACCACCGGGTTCATCGACTTCGAGAACCAGGACGGCGACCGCGCGCGCACCGCGCTGAGCGACGCGGCGAAGGAGCGGGTGGGCAGCAACATCGACCTGCTCGACGCCTACGTCACCGGCGGGTTCGACGTGAGCGGCATGGCCGTCGACATGCGCTTCGGCTGGCATGTGCTGAACTGGGGGGAGAGCACCTTCATCCCCAACGGCATCAACGCCATCAACCCGTTCGACGTGAGCAAGCTCAGGCTGCCGGGCTCGGAGCTGCGCGAGGCGCTGCTCCCGGCCGGCCTGGCCTCGGCATCGGTCGCGCCGACCGAGACGCTGACCCTGGAGGGTTTCTACCAGTTCGACTGGGAGGAGACCCATATCGACCCGGTCGGCAGCTATTTTTCCAGCACCGACTACGCCGGGCCGGGGGCGCGGAAGGCGGTAATTTCCAACGTGATGGAAAGGCTGCTGCCGGGCGAACCCGAGCGGTGGGATCGGGGATTTGAATTCGGCTCGCTGACGCCGGCGATAAACGCCGACCTGGCCGCATACAGCGTGCCCAATCCGCGGGGCGGGGCTCCGATCCCCCTGCCGCAGCGTCCCCAGGTCGCGTTCGACGCCGATTTCGCCAGCGTGCTGCGCGGCCGGGACCGCACGCCCGACGCCGAGGGCCAGTGGGGGGCGGCGCTGCGCTACCTCGCCGAGGATTTGAACCACACCGAGTTCGGCTTCTACTTCATCAACTATCACAGCCGGCTGCCCACGGTCGGCGCACAGACCGCGAGTCTGGACGCCCTCCGGGCCGGGATCGCGGCGGCAGGCGCGGTGGGAGCGCCGACATCGGCGACTGTCGGGGCGCTGAGCTCGGTTGTCGCCCGGCAGGTCACGCCACAGGTGACCGAGGCGGTGACCCAAAGCGTCGGCCAGGCCGTGCAAGCCGGGCTGATCGATCCCGCTGAAGCGCCGGCGCGCATCCAGGCGGAAGTGCGACGGCAGGTAGCCGAGCTGGTGGGCCGTGAGGTGGGCCAGACGGTTCCGGGAATTGCCGGCGCGCTGGCCATCGACCGCTACGGCGAGGGCGGCAACTACTTCCTCGAATATCCCGAGGACATCCAGCTCTTCGGGGTGAGCTTCAACACCGTGGTCGGCAATTCGGGCTGGGCGCTCCAGGGCGAGTACTCGATGCGTCCCAACGCGCCGCTGCAACGGGCCGAGCGGACGGTGCTGGAGGACGGCCTCAGGCCGATCATTGAGGCCCTGGGTCTGGCCGCCGCAGCCCCGCAAAACCTCCCCGCCTATCTCGCCAGCTACAGACCGACGAATGTCCAGGGCTATATCGAGCGCGAGGTGAGCCAGGTGCAGGCCACCGCCACGAGGGTGTTCGGACCCATGCTGGGGGCGGACAGTGTCGTGTTCATCACCGAAGCCGCGCTGATGCACGTCCACGACATGCCCGACAAGGACACCAATCCGCTGGAGAGCCCCGCTGGCGGCGTTCTTGCGGAGGGCAAGGCCGACGCCGACGCGACCTCATGGGGCTACCGCTTCGCGGCGCGGCTCGACTACAGCAACGTGATCGACGCGGTAAACCTGCACCCCTATGTGCAGTTCCTGCACGACGTGAGCGGCAACAGCCCGGCGCCCAGCGGCCCGTTCGTCGAGGGCCGGACCGCGATCACGATCGGCTTGCGGGCGGACTATCTCAGCAGCTGGCAGGCCGATCTCAGCTACACCCGCCTCGCCGGCGAGGGCAACGAGCTGGCCGACCGCGACTTCGTCTCCCTTTCCGTCAAATACTCGTTCTGAGGTTCCGGACCCATGAACGCCAAACATCTCACCACAGCGACCGTGCCCCGGCTGGGCGCCGCCCTCCTGCTCGGGTTGGCGGTCGCCCTGCCGGCATCGGCCGAGATCGCCGCCGACCAGATCGCCCGGCTGGGCGCCGACCTCACCCCGCTCGGCGGGCAGCGCGCCGGCAACGCCGACGGCAGCATCCCGCAATGGACCGGCGGCATCGTCAAGCCGCCTGCCGGCTACTCCGTCGGCGAGCATCACCGCGACCCCTATGCCGGCGACAAGCCGCGCTTCGTCATCGACGCCGGCGGCCTGGACAAGCATCGCGACCGGCTCTCGGTCGGCCACCAGCGCATGCTGGAGACCTATTCGAGCTTCAGGATGCAGGTCTATCCGACCCGGCGCAGCGCGTCGGTGCCGCGGCGGATCTACGACGCCACCCGGAAGGCCGCCGCCACCGCCAAGCTGGTGGATGGCGGCAACGGCGTGGCCGGCGCGGTCATCGGCATCCCCTTCCCGGTCCCGCGCAACGGGCTGGAGGTGATCTGGAACCACCTGCTGCGCTATCGCGGCGAGTCGGTGGCCTGCGTCATCGGCCAGGCCGCGGTGACCCGCGGCGGCGCCTACACGCTGGTCAAGCAGAGCCTGGAGATCGAGCTGCGCTACTCGCTCCCCGGCATGACGCTGGACCGGCTCGGCAACACGATGATCCTGTTCAAGCAGAAGACGCTGGCGCCGGCCCGGCTCGCGGGCGACATCGTGCTGGTGCACGAGACCATGAACCAGTTCCGCGAGCCGCGCAAAGCCTGGACCTACAACCCGGGTCAGCGCCGGGTGCGGCGCGCGCCCAACATCGCCTACGACAACCCGGGAACGTCGTCCGACGGGCTGCGCACGGCGGACCAGCTCGACATGTTCAACGGCGCCGTCGACCGCTACGACTGGAAGCTCGTCGGCAAGCGCGAGATGTACGTGCCCTACAACTCGTACCGGCTGCACGGCGACGACCTCGCCTTCACCGACATCCTCAGGCCGCTGCATGTCAATCCGGACCTGCTGCGCTACGAGCTGCACCGGGTGTGGGTGGTCGAGGCGACGCTCAAGGAGGGCGCGAGCCACACTTACAAGCGGCGCACGTTCTATGTCGACGAGGATTCCTGGCAGATCCTGGTCGCCGACATCTACGACAACCGGGACCAGCTCTGGCGGGTTTCCGAGGCCCATCTGGTCAACTACTACGAGAAGCCGCTGGTGTGGCCGACGCTCGAAGTGCACAGCGATCTCCAGGCCGGGCGCTACCTCGCCTTCGGCCTCGACAACGAGTTCCCGATGTGTACCTGGGACACCAGCCTGAAATCCCGCGACTTCACCCCGGCGGCGCTGCGCCGCGAGGGACGGCGGTGACCGCAGGCGGCCCGCCGAGGCCTTCGGCTTCCGGGAGATTTCGGGGCTGACGCCACGGAGAACACCGCCGGACCGGGGGCGCGGGCATTCCCGGCGCGCCTTGCTTCCGGCGCTTGCCTTGCTGCCCGGGCTCCTCGGTCCGGCCGGCGGCGGCGCCGAGGAAGCGGTCGTGGCGCCGCTCGCCATCCAATCCCTGCTGCTCGACGGCGCCGCCGCGGGTTCGCGGCTGGTCGTGGTGGGCGAGCGCGGCCACGTCCTGGTGTCGACCGACGACGGCGCGAGCTGGAGGCAGGCCAGGGTCCCGACCCGCGCCCTGCTCACCGCGATCCACATGCACGACGAGCGCACCGGCTGGGCGGTGGGGCACGACGCGGCGATCCTGCGCACCGGCGACGGCGGCGAAACCTGGACTCTGGTATACCAGGCGCCGGAGAAGGAGCTCCCCCTGCTCGACGTCTGGTTCCGCGACGGGAAGACCGGATTCGCGGTCGGCGCCTATGGCTACTTTCTCGCCACCGGGGACGGCGGCGACACATGGACCGAGCGCACGATCGGCAAGGACGACTTCCACCTCAACGCGCTGGTGCCGGCGTCCGCGCGCCGGCTCTACATCGCGGCGGAGGCCGGGGTGGTGTACCGCTCCGACGATTCCGGCGAGACCTGGCGGGCGCTGCCGTCCCCCTATTCCGGCTCGTGGTTCGCCGGGCTTGCGTTCGGCGAGGACGAGTTGCTGCTCGCCGGGCTCAGGGGCCACCTGTTCCGCTCGCGAGACGGCGGCGAGAGCTGGACGCGGGTGCCGACCGGGACCAACGCGACCCTGACCGGAGCCGCCCGACTGCCCTCGGGCCGGGTGGTGATCACCGGTCTCGAAGGCGGCGTGCTGTCGAGCCGCGACGACGGGCGGAGCGTATCGTCGCGCAGCCTGCCCTCGCGCGACGGAGTCTCCACCGCGCTCCCGCTGGCGGATGGCGGGGTGCTGCTGGTCGGAGAGTTCGGCGTCCGGCGCCTGGCCGATTGATGCCGCGGATCGTGCCGTGACCGGCGTGCTGGAAAACCTGCTGTTCCGCCGGCGCCGCACGATACTGGCGGCGTTCGCGCTCCTCACCCTGGCGATGGGCTGGCAGGCGGCGGGGCTCAGGGTCGATGCCGGCTTCACCAAGCTGGTGCCGGTGAAGCACGAATACATGGAGACCTTCCTCCAGTATCGCGACGAGTTCGGCGGCGCGGATCGCGTGCTGATCGCGGTGATGGCGCGCGATGGCGACATGTTCACGCCCGGGTTCCTGGCCGCGCTGCGCAAGGCGACCGACGCGACGTTCTTTCTGCCGGGCGTGGACCGGTCCCAAGTGTATTCGATCCTCACGCCCAATGTCCGCTTCATCGAGGTGGTCGAGGACGGCATCGTGGCTGGCAACGTGCTGCCCGTCGACTTCGCGCCGACCGAGGCCGGCTTCGCCCGGCTGCGCGAGAACGTCATCAAGGCCGGGCTGGTCGGGCGGCTGGTGGCGAACGACTTCTCGGGCGCGATCGTCGCCGCCAAGCTGCAGGAGTTCCACCCCGGCACCGGCGAACGGCTCGACTACATCGAAGTCGCGCACCAGCTGGAGCGCATCCGCCGCGAGGCCGGCTCCGGCGCGGACGTCGACCTGCACATCATCGGGTTCGCCAAGGCGGTGGGAGACGTGGCGGACGGCGCGGTCCGCGTCATCATGTTCTTCGCCATCGCCTTCCTGGTCACCGCCCTGCTGGTCTACGCCTATACCCGCTCGGTCCGGCTGACCGTGCCACCTCTGGCCTGCTCCCTGATCGCGGTCGTATGGCAGCTCGGCGGGCTCGCCGCGTTCGGCTTCGGCGTCGATCCGATGTCCATCCTGGTCCCCTTCCTGGTGTTCGCCATCGGGGTCAGCCACGGGGTACAGATGGTGAGCGCGGTCCGCGCCGAAGCGGCCGGCGGCGCCAGCGGCATCGACGCGGCGCGGGCGAGCTTCCGCGCGCTGCTGCTGCCCGGCGCGGTGGCGCTGGCATCCGACTCGGTGGGGTTCGTCGCCATCTCGCTGATCGAGGTCCAGGTCATCAAGGAGATCGCGATCACGGCAAGCCTCGGGGTCGCCGCCATCATTCTCACCAACCTGGCGCTGCTGCCGGTGCTGCTCTCCTATTTCGAGGCGGACGATGCGGAGCGGCGCCGGGCGCTGGAACGCGACGATCTGCTGCGGCCGCTGTGGTCGCGGGTTGCCCGGCTCGCGCATCGGCGGCCCGCCGCGGCGGTGATCGGGGTGGCTGCGCTGCTGCTCGCGGCCGGCGCGACATACGCGCCCGAGGTGCGGGTGGGCGACGAGCACCGTGGGGTGCCGGAGCTCAGGGCCGAGTCAGTGTACAACCGCGACTCCGCGCTGATCACCGACCGCTTCGAGATCGGCGTGGACGTGCTTACGGTGATTTCGGAGACCGTCAAGGAAGGCTGCATCGACTACGAGGTGATGCGCACCCTCGACGATTTCGAATGGCATATGCGGAACGTCGACGGCGTCCAGTCGGTGCGCGGTCTCGCCGGCGTCGCGCGCGTCCTCAACGCGAGCTGGAACGAAGGCAGCCTCAAATGGCGGACCCTGCCGCGCAACCGATACATGCTGGTGCAGTCGGTCTCCCCGGTCCCCACCGCCAGCGGCCTGCTCAACCTCGATTGCAGCGTGATGCCGGTGTCGGTCTACACCGCCGACCACAAGGCCGAGACCATCGCGCGCGTGGTCGAGGCGGTGAAGGCATTCGATCGCGCGAACCGGAATACGCGCGTAACCTTCCGGCTCGCCTCCGGCAATGTCGGGGTGATGGCGGCGACCAACGAAGAGGTCGAGGCGGCCCAGTTCCCGATCCTCGCCTATGTCTACGCCGCGGTCATCGTGCTTTGCCTGGTCTCGTTCCGCTCGGTGGCGGCGACGCTTTGTATCGTCGTGCCGCTCGGCGTGGTCTCCCTGCTCGCCTACGCGCTCATGGCGCTGCTGGAAATCGGGCTCAAGGTCTCGACCCTGCCCGTGGTGGCGCTCGGCGTCGGGATCGGGGTGGATTACGGCATCTACATCTACGGGCGGCTGCGCATCCACCTGGCGCAGGGGCTCGACTTCGCCGAAGCGTATGAACGAACCCTCGCCACCACCGGGGCCGGCGTGACGCTCACCGGCCTCACCCTGGCGGCGGGGGTAGCGACCTGGATCGTGGCGCCGCTCAAGTTCCAGGCCGACATGGGCACGGTGCTGACCTTCATGTTCCTGGTCAACATGGTGGGCGCCGTGGTGCTACTGCCGGCGCTCGGCGCCTGGCTCGTCGGGTCGCGCCGCCCCGCCGCCCCGCCGGACCCGGACGGGGTCAGTCCTCGCCCTCCAGCCGCTTGAGCCAGATCGACACCAGGGCCGGCCTGCCGTCGCGCACCTGCTGCAGGCCGCGGGAGAGCGCGCCCTCCAGGGCGGCCGGGTCGCGCACGGTCTCGCCATGGGCGCCCGCCGCCTCGGCCTCCTTGGCGAAGTCGATCGGCGGATCGAAATAACCGCCCTGGAATCCGTCCCGGGCGGCGAAGCTGTCGGCGCCGTAATTGTTCGCGATGCGCTCGGTCCCGGTGGTGTAGCTGCGGTTGGTGTAGACGATCTGGAGGAACGGCGCGTCGTGATGGGAAGCCGCCCACAGCGCCGGGGCCGGGGTGCCGAACATGTAGAAGCCGTCGCCGCTGACGGCGATGACGTCCCGCTCGGGCGCGGCGAGCTTGGCGCCCAGCGCCGCGCCGGTCGCCCAGCCGCCGCTCGACCCCGGGTTGGCGAAATAGGAGCCCGGCTCGCTGCGGTCGAAATAGGTCCGCGTCCGGTTGGGCGGAAGCGTCTCGTCGAACACGATGCAGTTGTCGTCGAACAGCTGCCCGATGCGATAGCTCGCCCACAGCCGGTCTATCGGAATGTCGGCCGATCGTTCCTTCGCGGCGCTCTCCGCCTCGTCGATCCAGCTGCGCGAGGCGGACGCGAGCCGTTCCTTGCGCGCCGCGATCCGGTTTCGGTCCTCATCGTTCAACAAATCTCGCGCCGCCGCGGCGATCGCGAGGATGGTCGCCAGGCCGTCGGTGGCGAGCCTGAGGTCGGCGGTGAACTCGAAGGTCGGGATGCTGACCGCGATCGGATCGCGCCCGACCGAGACGACGAAGGCGTCCGGTCCCGGCGCGTTCCGCCCCGGCACCCAAGGCACCACCGCCTCCAGCGCCAGGACCATGTCGGCCTCCTCCAGCGTCGCCTGGGTCTGGAAGCAGGGATGGCGGAAGGGGAAGCTCATATAGCTGCGCTGGACCGAGTCGGTGACCGCGAGGCCGAGCAGCTCGCACAGCTCGACCAAAGCCGGGACGGTCGCGGGATCGCGGCCCGACGCGGACACCACGACGACCGGATGGCGGGCGGCGATCAGCCTGCGGGCGATCTCCTCGGCGTCGGCGTCGGCGGGCGCGCTGGGGCGCGGGATGCCGAGCCGGTCGGCGCTCGGGAAGCTCGCGCCGTCGACCGGCATGAGCGTCAGCTCCTTGGGAAAGCTGAGATAGACAGGGCCGCAGGGCTCGCTCCGCGTGACCTGGACCGCCCGGCTCGCGATCAGCCCCGGGTTGTCCTGCCAGGTCAGGCGGTGGTCCCACTTGACGTAGTTGCGCACGATCCCGTTCTGGTCGAAGGTCTCCTGCATCCACAGATGCCCGCCCTCGTCGCGGCCGCCTTTCATGGTCCCGGCATAGGCCGTCGGCGGGAACCCGGCGGTGATGACCACCGGAAGCCCGCTGCGGGCGGCGGTGTGCACCGCGCCGCCATAGTGCATCGTGCCGCAATCGACATGGGCCGCGGTGACGGCCGGCCGGCCGCTGACCGCCGCGAAGCCGAGCGCGGCGTTGAGGCTCGCGTGCTCGTGCGGCACGGTGATCAGCCGAATCGGGTTGTTGGCGCCCCGGGCGCGCGCCTTCGCGGTGGCCTCCTGGAAGAAGCCGATCTCCGACCCCGAGGTGAAGAACAGGTGGTCGATCCCGCCGGCGGCCAAGCCGGCGACCAGCGCATCGCCCACGTCGTCCGCCTGTACCTCGGTCCAGCCTGCCGTCCGTCCATCGCCCATAGCCCGCCTCCCGTTCGGCTTCAGATCCGCTCGGCACATCATGCATCACGCGCGGCGCCGGGCAAAACCGCGCCAGGGCGGGACGGGTCCACAGGGAACGGTTACGCCCCCGTGTCCCGGTTTGGAAGCTCCATGTCTTGCCATGACGCGGTGGCGACGGGAGGCGAGAGCACAGGAATTTCGCTAGCAGGACGCCGGAGCCTGTCGGATTTCGGTCGATCCGCCGCGGTTCAATCGCGAACGGACAGGTACTATTATGCCGACTCGGATAGACATTGTATGTCTTGAATCTTGGGGACCAATATGAAATCCCTTTCCGTTCTGCTGCTTGCGGCGTTGGCGCTGACCGCCTGCAGCCGCACCCTTCCCCCGCCGGAAGAAGACCGGATTCAACTCGAACGGAACACCGAGTTCGACGGCAGCGAGCTGCGCTTCTTCATATCGCTTGACGACGGGACCGAGGCCTCGGTCAGCACTTCGGACGACCTCATCGAGGTGCTCCCCGGGCAGACGCCCATGCCCGGCCACCAGGCGCAGGCCTTCACGTTCCTCAAGCTAGACGGGGACGACACGTCTCTCTCCCACGCCCTGTTGAGCTGGGACCCGGACGATCCGTCCGACTACCTCGTGTTCGGCTGGTGGGCGCAGTTCTACGACCAGCACCCGCCGAGGCTGTCGCTGGCGGAAGCGGATCGGTACGCGATCGTCGATGGGCCGGAGCTCGACCACGGCGTCCCGCCGGAGTTGCCGGTCGACGGGACGGCCGAGTATGCCGGTCAAGCTGGAGGGCTGTACGTCTACGAGTTCGGGAGCGGCTGGGGCGAGAACCAGGGCGGTTTCGTTATCGACGAATACCAGGGGATGCTGACCCTAACCGCGGACTTCACGGACCGCAGCTTGAAGGGCTGCATCGGCTGCGTCGGCGATCTCGCCACGCAGCGCGCGCATTTCGGCGTTATCCTCGGCGACGAGTTGATCGACGCGCAGGGTCTGGCCAAGGACTACGAGATCCATCTCGCCACAGCGATCATGCTGGAAGACGGCAATTTCGAGCGCGACAGGGTGACGGTGGGACATCCGGAACGGACCGTCACGCTTTCCGAGGGGTACTGGGGCGGCACCCTGTCGGCCCGCCAGGACGCGGACGGAAATCCGCGGCTGGTGGCGGGCTTCAACGGCGTCTATTTCGAGGAGGCCGACGGCAGCGAGGGCGAGTTCTTCGGGTCGTTCCTCGGCCTGAGCGCGCCCTTCAGGGAAACTGGGGTGTCCGGCCCGCTGCCCGGGGGCGGCGGCTGAGCGCGCGAAGCGCAACCCCCCTGGCGCGCGGCGGCGCGCTGCTGTGGGAGGCCTGGCGCGACGGCAGGCAGATCGACGCGCTGCCGGCCGAGTGCAGGCCGGGGACGATCGACGAGGCCTATGCGGTGCAGGACGGGCTCGCGGCGAGCGCGGGGCTCGCCGTCGCCGGCTACAAGATCGGCGCGACCAACGCGGACGTGCAGGCGCGGTTCGGCGTGGACGCCCCCTTCTCGGGCCGCATCTTCGCCGAGTTCGTGGGCGGGAGCCCGCTATACGTGCCGCCGGGCCGGGTCAATTTTTTCACCATCGAGCCCGAGTTCGACTTCGTCATGGGCCGCGCCCTCGTCCCGCGCGCCGCGCCCCATACGCGCGAGGAGGTGCGGCAAGCGGTGGCGAGCGTCCATCCGGCGATCGAGGTGCCGGATTCGCGCTACGCCGACTGGCTCTCGATGACCGCGGCGGACCTGATCGCCGACAACGCGATCGCCGGCCTGCTCTGCCTCGGACCGGCGGCGCCGGGCGGACTCGCCCGCGACCTCGCCGCCCAGCCCGTCACCGTCGGCGTCAACGGCGCGCGGGTCGCGGAAGGCGCGGGCCGCAACGTCCTCGGCGATCCGTGGAACGTCCTGGTCTGGCTCGCCAACCATTTGAGCGCCCGGGGCGTGACCCTCGAAGCGGGCCAAATCGTCACGACCGGCAGCGCGACCGACATCGTCCGCTGCCGGCCGGGCGACACCGTCACCGCCGATTTCGGCCCGCTGGGCAGGGTGGAGGTCCGCTTCGGGGATTGACCCCCGCGTCAGATCGGCGTCGCCTCGCCGCCCTCGACGATGACCTGTTCCACCTCGCCCGCGCCGCCGCGCCGGTGGCTCGCCGCCTCCTGGTACTCCGGCGACCGATGGCAGGCGACCGCTTGCTCGACGGACGGGAACTCGACGACCACGAAGCGCTCGAAATGCTCCGGCCCCTCCATGATCCGGTAGTCCCCGCCGCGGGCCAGCACCTTGCCGCCGTACTTCTCCAGGATCGCCGGGACCAGGTCGGTGTATTTCTTGTACTGAACCGGGTCGTGGATCTTCGAGCGCGCTACCCAGTAGGCTGGCATGTCAGGTCTCCGTCATCGAATGGGCGGTCCGGCTGGTATCCGGGGCGCGTCCCGCATACGCTGTCCGGCACGCCACGCTGCGGGAGAAACGGCATGCCGCTGTCGCACCTTGAACACTTCCTCGTGCAGACCGAGGATATCGAACGGACCAGGGACTGGTATTGCGACGTGCTGGGCATGGTGGCCGGGCCGACGCCGGACTTCAAGTTTCCCGTCGTCTGGCTCTATATCGGCGACCGGGACGTGGTCCATGTGACCGAGGGCGGCAAGGACGTGTCCGAGAACCGGATGGCCTATCTCGGCCAGCAGTCCGACTCCACCTCCGGCACCGGGGTGGTCGACCATATCGCGTTCCGCGCGACCGGGCTGAGAAAGACGATGTCTCGCCTGGCCGAGCTCGGGGTCGGGTTCTCGCAGCGCCAGGTGGCCGACCAGGGGCTCTACCAGCTGTTCCTGTTCGACCCGAACGGCATCAAGATCGAGCTAAATTTCGACGCCGGGGAGGCGGTCGGGCTCCGGCCCGAGGTCATGGCCTCCGATCTCGAGCCGGCGAACGCGTAGCCTGCCCCGTCGACCGGCGGGCCGGACATCGCGCAGGGGAGGACGCCATGGCGGCACCGCGACGGGAGATTCGCCTCGACGACACGATGGAGCCGATCAGCCACTACACCGATGCGGTGCTGTGCGGCGACTTCCTCTACATGTCCGGGGCGGGTCCGTTCGCGAGCGACGGGTCGCTGATCGGCGAAGGCGACGTGGTCAGGCAATGCGAAGCCACCTGCGCCAATATCGACCGCATGCTGTCGGCGGCCGACATGTCGCCGCGGGACGTGGTCTACTTTAAGGTGTTGATGGAAGAGGTACATGACGGACCCAGGATCAATCCGGTCCGCATCGACTTTCACGGCGACGCCTATCCCGGCAGCACCCGGGTCGGGGTCGGGCATTTCGCGCTTCCCGGCATGCTTCTGGAAATCGAGTGCGTCGCCTACAAGCCGCGGAGCGGCGGGCCGCCAAAGGAAGAAATCCGCTGCGAAGATCTGTTCGAGCCGCCCAGCCACTATGTCGACGTGGTGAAATGCGGCGACTACGCCTTCATCTCCGGAACCGGGCCGATAGCCAGGGACGGCCGCGCGGTATCTTTCGGCGACCCCGGGAAACAGGCCTTCAAGACGCTCGAGAACATGGAGGTGATGCTCGACGCCGCCGGCATGGGTTTCGGCGACGTGTGCAAGGTCGTCTGCTATCTGGAAAACGTCTGGGACCGGCCGAAGATCAACGTCGCGCGCAAGCGCTTCTTCGGCGACAGCCGGCCCTGCAGCACCCTGTTCGGAATCCGGCGGCTGGCGATTCCGGGGATGAACCACGAGATCGAGGCGATCGCCTACAAGCCGGGCGACGGCGCCGCGCCGCGGAAGGAGATTCGCGTCCCCGGCATCCACGAGCCGATCAGCCACTACACCGACGCGGTGCAGGCCGGCGATTTCCTCTTCGTCTCGGGCCAGGGTCCGTTCGACGCCGGCTTCGAACTGGCCGGCGATACCATGACGTCCCAGGCCACGCAGATGCACGACAACATCGAGCGCATCATGGCCGAGGCCGGGTTCGGTTTCGAAGACGTCGCCAAGGTTACGGCCTACCTGGACGATTGCGACGAACGCCAGGAGCTGAACGCGGTTCGCGAGACATATTTCGGGCGCCACAGGCCGGCGAGCACACTGTTCGGCGCCAATCGCCTCGCGGTGCACGGCATGAAGGTCGAAGTCGACGCGATCTGCTACCGGCCCGGCGCCGGCGGCGCGCGCCCCTGACGGCCGGGGAGGACGCCGCATGGAGTTTTCCCGAACCCATATCGAGGGCGGCATCGTCGTCACCATGGAGCCGGGCGCGGCGCCGGCGGCGGCGGACATCGTGGTCGAGGACGGGCGCATCGCCGCCATCGGCGCAGTCGGCCGGGTGGCCGACGCCGAGACCATCGATGCGGCGGGCCGTATCGTCCTTCCCGGGCTGATCGACAGCCACGTCCACACCTGGCAGACCGGGCTCCGCGGAATCGCCACGGACTGGACGGTGCCGCAATACATGCGCGCGATGCATCGCGGGCTGGCAACCCGTTTCAGGCCGGACGACATCCGGATCGCCAACCTCATGGGCGCGCTGGCGAAGCTCGACGCGGGCGTGACCACCCTGGTTGACTGGTGCCACAACAACCCGACTCCCGAGCACACGGATGCGGCGATCGACGGGCTGGAGGCCTCCGGCGCCCGGGCGGTCTTCCTGCACGGCTCGCCCAAGCCCGACCCCGGGCCGGGCCGGAAACATTTCAGCGAAGTTCCCATGCCGCGCGCCGAGATCGAACGCCTGCGCGCGGGCCGCTTCGCCTCCGACGACCGGCTGGTCACGCTCGGGCTCGCGGTGCTGGGCCCGCAATACGGGGTTCGCGAGGTCTGCTTCGCCGACTACGCGCTGGCACGCGAGCTCGACCTCATCGTCAGCGCGCATACCGGCGGTGGGCCGCCGCTCTCTCCGGGCACGTTCGAGGCGCTGATCGAGGCCGGGCTGATCGACACCCGGTCGAACATCGTCCATGCCAACAACTTCGCGCCCGAGCTGACCCGCGCGCTGGTCGGGGCCGGGGCGAACTTCACCGTGACCGCCGAGGTCGAGATGCAGATGGGCTTCGGCGATCCGCTGACCGGCGTGCTGCGCGATTTCGGCGCGTCGATCACCATCGGCGCCGACGTCGAGCCGGCGGCGGCGGGCGATATGTTCACCGCCATGCGCACGACGCTCAATGTCCAGCGCAATATGGACAACAAGGCGCTGCTCGCGCGCGGCGAGCCACTCCCCGATACGGCAAGCATCACCTGCCGCCAGGCCCTCGAATGGGTCACGGTCAACGGCGCCGCCATGACACGGATGTCCGACGGGATCGGCACGCTGGCGCCCGGCAAGCAGGCCGATATCGTGCTGCTCCGCGCGACCGACGCCAATTTGTTTCCGGTCCATGACCCGATCGGCGCGGCGGTCCGCCAGGCCGGTCCCGGCAATGTCGAAACGGTCCTGGTCGCCGGCCGCGTCGTCAAGCGCGACGGCCGCCTCGTCTTCCCCGGGCTGTCGGAAAAGCGCGATGCGCTGATGCGCTCCGCGACGCGCATCCTGGACGAGATCGGGCTCGTCCCGGGCGCGCCGCCGCCGGGGGGCGAACGCGACGCCTGAACGCGCGCGTGGAGGGCGGGGACGGGTGCCGCAGCCGTCCTGCATTTTTGCGTAGCCGCGACCGGGCGTCGTGATAGTTTCCGGCCTTCATGATATTCGCCCATATCTCCGATATTCACCTCCGGCCCGAGGGCGATCTCGCCCACGACGTGGCCGACACGGCGGGCGGCCTGACGGGAGCGGTCGAACGTCTCGCCGCCCTCGACCCGCCGGCGAACGCGGTGCTGATCACGGGCGACCTGGTCGACGACCCGGACGCCGATTCCTATGCCCAGCTGCGCTGCCTGCTGGACCCGCTGTCGGTGCCGGTCTACCTGGTCCCCGGCAACCGCGACGACCGCGCGACCCTGCGCGCGGCCTTTGCCGATGCCGGCTACCTGCCCGGGGACGGGGCGTTCCTGCACTACGCGGTCGAGCACCTGGCGGTGCGCCTGCTCGCCCTCGACACGGTGAAACCGGGCGCCAAGACCGGCGAGATGTGCGCCGAACGCCTGGCCTGGCTGGAGGACTGCCTGGACGAGGCCCCGGGGCGCCCCACCGTGATCCTCATGCACCACCCGCCCTTCAAGACCGGCGTCCCCTTCATGGACGGCCAGGACTTCGCAGGCGCCGATGCGTTCGCCGAAATCGTCGGCGCCTACCGGAACGTGGAGCGGGTGCTGTGCGGGCACCTGCACCGCCCCATCCAGCGCCGCTTCGCGGGCACGCTCGCCTGCGTTGCGCCGTCGACCGCCTTCCACATGCCTCTCGACCTCCGCCCCGGCGCCGAGCTCGGCCTCGTGCTCGAGCCGCCCGCGGGGTTCCTTCACGTCTGGAGTGCCGGTACCGGCATGGTCACCCACACCCTGCCGCTGGTCGCGCATCCGGGGCCCTTCCCCTTCCGCCGCCGCCCGGCGCCGGCCGCCGCGCCGGGCGAGACCTGACATTCGATCCCGTCGAAAAGGTGGTTTCCTTCGCGGGGGCGGATGGATAGTGTCGCTCGCGGCGTTGAATGGAACAGGCTGACATCGGGGGAATCGCGTGTTCACCAGCAATCCCTTTGCCGCGCTCTCGGCGACCGTATCGCCCGGCGTCATGCAGACCTATGTCGTCGTCATGATCCTGCTGGTCGTGGGCGGAACGCTGTTCGACATCTGGCACAAGAAGAGCGCCACCTATTTCTTCGACAGCTGGCGGAAGTCGAGGGACAAGGGGGCGCGCCGCGTCGGCGGCGGGCAGATGGCGGGGCTGGCGGTCCAGACCGCCCTGTCGGAGGGCCTGACATCGTCCGAATTCGGATCCGGACGCCGCCGGGTCGCCCATCTGCTGACGATGTACGGTTTCCTCGCCTACGCGATCGCCACCTTCATCATGGTGTTCTGGTACCCGACGCCCGCCGCGCAGACACCCGCCATCCTGCCTTTGCTGTGGGTCGTGGGCGCCTTGCTGGTCTGCGCCGGCGGGTACTGGTTCTGGTTCTTCATCCGGGTCGACGTGTCGGCCGAGGGCCATACGCCGTTCCGGGTCATGCGCGCGGATTTGTTCATCCTCTCGCTTCTCGCAAGCACGACGCTGGGGCTGGTGTGGGCCGGCCTGCAGGCGGCGGGAAGCTCGTGGACGATGGTGTTCCTGGGCCTCTACTTGATCGCCACGACGGTGCTGTTCGGCTCCGTCCCGTGGTCCAAGTTCTCGCACATGTTCTTCAAGCCCGCGGCGGCGTTCGAGAAACGGGTGTCCGAGGCGTCCGGGACGAGAAGCAACCTGCCGCCCCCCGCGGACAAGCCCGAAACCTTCGGCAGCGCGCGCGAACGGCCCAGCCACTATTGATCGGCTCATCGCCGGTCTTCGGTAGAGGAGATAACCGAGCCCCATGCCGACATTCGTCTACATGACCCGATGCGACGGCTGCGGATACTGCGTCGATATCTGCCCGTCCGACATCATGCACATCGACAGCACCTACCGGCGGGCCTACAACATCGAGCCCAACATGTGCTGGGAGTGCTACTCCTGCGTGAAGGCCTGCCCGCAGCAGGCCATCGACTGCCGCGGCTATGCCGACTTCGCCCCCCTGGGTCACAGCGTCCGGGTGCTGCGGGAGGAGGAGAAGGGCACGATTTCCTGGAAGATCAAGTTCCGCGACGGCAACGAAAAGGATTTCGTGTCCCCCATCCGGACCACGCGCTGGGGATCGATCAAGGCGCCCGCCGATTACGAGGCGCCCTCCGCGGAAGCGATGAAATCCCAGGAGCTCGCGCACGAACCCGACGCGCTCAACATCGAGGCGCTGCCCGCGCTGACGCCGGACAAGTTCAAGCAGGGAGTCGTCTAGTGGCTTTGTTCTCGCGCCGGAAAACGGTTTTCGTGGATGCCGACATCCTGGTCGTCGGCGGCGGCATGGCCGGCTGCGGGGCGACCTACGAAGCCGGGTACTGGGGGCGCGACCTGAAGGTGGTCTGCGTCGAGAAGGCGAATATCGAGCGCAGCGGCGCGGTGGCCCAGGGCCTGTACGCGATCAACTGCTACATGGGCATGCAGTGGGACGAGAACCAGCCCGAGGACCATGTCCGGTACTGCCGCAACGACCTGATGGGGCTGGTGCGGGAGGATCTCGGCTACGACATCGCGCGGCATGTCGATTCCACGGTGCACAAGTTCGAGGAATGGGGCCTTCCGATCATGAAGGACCCCGAGACCGGGCGTTATCTGCGCGAAGGCAAGTGGCAGATCATGATCCACGGCGAGAGCTACAAGCCGATCGTCGCCGAAGCCGCCCGCAAGGCCGCCACCGAAGTCTACAACCGGATCATGGTGACCCACCTGCTGACCGACGCGAAGAATCCCAACCGGGTCGCCGGCGCGGTCGGTTTCAACGTCCGCAACGGTGACTTCCACGTCTTCCGCGCCAAGGCCGTCATCGTGGCCGCCGGCGGCGCGTCGCACATCTTCAAGCCGCGCGCGGTGGGCGAGGGCATGGGACGCACCTGGTATGCCCCCTGGAGCAGCGCGTCGGCCTACGCGCTGCCCATCCTGGTCGGCGCCAAGATGACCCAGATGGAGAACCGCATCGTCCTGACCCGCTTCAAGGACGGCTACGGCCCGGTCGGCGCCTATTTCCTCCACCTCAAGACCTACACCCAGAACGCCTATGGCGAGGAATACGAGTCCAGGTGGTACGACCACACCAGGCAGCTGGTGGGCGACTATGTCGACCGGCATCCGGTGCCGACCTGTCTGCGCAACCACGCCTTGCTCGAAGAGGTCAAGGCCGGCCGCGGCCCGATCCGCATGGTGACCACGGAGGCCTTCCAGGATCCGCACAAGGAGACGGTGGGCTGGGAGAATTTCCTCGGCATGACGATCGGACAGGCGGTCGTCTGGGCGTCCCAGAACATCGATCCCAAGCACACCAACCCGGAGCTGACCACGTCGGAGCCCTACGTCATGGGCTCGCATGCCACCTGCTCGGGCGCCTGGTCGAGCGGGCCGGAGGACTACGCGCCGGACGAGTACCAGTGGGGCTACAACCGGATGATGACGGTCGACGGCCTGTTCGGCGCCGGCGACACGATCGGCGGCACCGCCCACAAGTTCTCGTCGGGTTCGTTCACCGAAGGGAGGATCGCCGGCAAGGCGGCGGTCAACTACGTCAACGACCTCAAGACCGACCGGCCCCAGGTCAGCGAGAAGGAGTATGAGGACCTCAAGAGGACGGTGTTCCAGCCCTTGGAGACCTACCGGGTCGGGCGCAACGAGATCGTCGCGGGAACCGTCTCGCCGAGCTACCTGCTGCCGATCCACGGTCTCCAGCGTCTCGAAAAGATCATGGACGAGTATGTCGGCGGCATCGGCGCGCACTACACCACCAACGAGCCCATGCTCACCCGCGGTCTGGAGCTGCTGGGTATGCTGAAGGAGGACCTCGACAGCCTCGGGGCCGAAGACCTGCACCAGCTCCAGCGTGCGTGGGAGCTGCAACACCGGGTGCTGGCCTCGGAGGCGGTGACCCACCACACCATGTTCAGGACGGAAACGCGGTGGCCGGGCTACTACTACCGGGCCGACCATCCGGCGCTGGACGACGACGACTGGCACTGCTTCACCCTGTCCCGCTACGACCGGGAGTCAGGCGAATGGGCCATGGAGAAGGCCCCCGTCTACCACATCGTCGACTGACCCCGATTTCCCGCCACGGTCACCCCCCGTGTCGACGCTGATCGCCCCGCACGGCAACGCCGCCCTCAAACCCCTGCTGCTGCCCCCAGGCGAGCGGGACGAGGCGCTGAAGCGGGCGCGCGGCCTGAAGAAGCTGCCTCTGTCGAGCCGCGAGGTCTCGGACCTCTTCATGTTCGCCATGGGCGCGTATTCGCCGCTTGCGGGCTTCATGGGCGCGGCCGACTGGCGCGGGGCGTGCGTCGACATGCGGCTGGAGGACGGGCTGTTCTGGCCGCTTCCCATCACGCTCTCCTGCGCGGCGGATTTCGCCGTCTCGGTGGGCGAGGAAGTGGCGTTGACGGAGGCGGGTGGGGAAATCCTTGGCGTGCTCACGGTGGCCGAGACCTACGCCATCGACAAGGACCTCGAGTGCCGAGAGGTCTACCGCACCAACGATGAGGCCCACCCGGGCGTCGCCAAGGTCATGGCGCAGGGCCCGGTCAACCTGGCGGGCCCGGTGTCGGTCTTCTCGGAGGGCCACTTTCCCGAGACCTACCGGGGGCTCTATCTGCGCCCCGCCGAAACCCGCGCGCTGTTCGCCGAAAAGGGCTGGTCGACGGTCGCCGCCTTCCAGACCCGCAACCCGATGCACCGCAGCCACGAGTTTCTCGCCAAGGTCGCCATCGAGGTTTGCGACGGGATCCTGATCCACCAGGTCCTGGGCGCCCTCAAGCAGGGCGACATCCCCGCCGATATCCGGGTCCGCTCCATCGACTGGCTGGTCGCCAACCACTTCGCGGAAGGGCGGGTGATCCAGGCCGGCTACCCGATCGAGATGCGCTACGCCGGCCCCCGGGAGGCGCTGCTGCATGCCCTGTTCCGGCAGAATTTCGGCTGCTCGCATCTGGTGGTGGGGCGCGATCATGCCGGGCTCGGCGGCTATTACGGGCCTTACGACGCCCACCGGATATTCGACGAGATCGGCGAGGACAGCCTCGCCATCCGGCCGCTGAAGATCGACGACACGTTCCATTGCTTCGACTGCCGGGGCATGGCGACGGGGAACATGTGCTTCGCCGCCGATAGCGGCGACGACCCGCCGGGCGAAGACGAGCGCTACCGCATGGTCGCGGCGGTGGCGACGGGCGACTCGGCGGGTCGGCCCTGCCCCAACGGCGACGACGGGAAACTCCGCATCTCGGGCACCAGGCTGCGCGAGATGTTCGCCAACCGCGAGACGATTCCGCCCGAATACAGCCGGGATGGCGTGGTCGCCATCCTCCAGGCCTTCTACGACGGCGCCGCGTGACCGGCCGGGCTGGCTACGGCCATTCCAGAGCCGTCGCGGCAAGGGAAGGGACCAAGCAGAGATGAGCGAAGCCCGCAAGGTATTGCTGGTGGGAAGCATCGGCCTGCCCGACCCGGAAACCGTTTTCCGGACGCTGTCGGCCAGCGTCGGCGACCTGGCGCCGTGCCTGCCGGATGGCGAATGCGGTCCCCGGGCCAACTGGATCAGCTGGCAACAGCCGCTGATCGCGCGGAACGACGGGTTCGAACTTGCCGAAACGACAGAAATCCAACTCGGCGGCTCGATGCGGACAATAGAAAAGTACCGGCTCAAGGAGGATGTCGACCCGGGCGCCGTCGATTTCGGGCCGCTCGGATATGCGGACGCGGCGATAGAGTCCTATGGACTGTTCAAGACGCTGAGGAGCGCCGGCGAGGTGGCGGCGGGTGCGCGGTTTCAGGTGTCGCTTCCGACGCCGGTGGCGGTGGTGTTCCAGAACTTCGTGGCCCGGTCGCAGGCGCTCGTGGAGCCGGCTTACGAACGGGCCATGCTGCGGGAGGTCGAGCGGATCGTCGACACCATTCCGCTCGAAGACCTCGCCCTGCAATGGGACGTCGCGCACGAAGTGCTGGCGGCGGACGGTGCCTGGGCGCTCTATTTCGACGACCCGGTCGGCGGCGCGCTGGAACGGCTCGCCCGCCTGTCGGCGAGGGTTCCCGAACCCTGCCTGCTCGGGTTTCACCTGTGCTACGGCGATCCCGGCCACAAGCATGTCAAGGAACCCCGCGACCTCGCCGTCTGCGTCGCGTTCGCCAACGGCCTCTGCGCGCGGGTGCCGCGGCGGGTCGACTGGGTCCACATGCCGGTCCCGAAGGACCGCAACGACGAAGCCTATTTCGCCCCCCTCGGAGGCATCGACCTCACACCCGATACGAACCTCTATCTCGGTCTGGTGCACATGACCGACGGCGTGGCGGGTGCCAGGCTTCGGCTCGCCCAGGCGAAGAAGTATGTGGCCGATTTCGGTATCGCGACGGAGTGCGGCTTCGGCCGTCGGCCGCCCGAGACGATCCGCCCCCTCCTCGACCTGCACGGGGAGATCGCCCGGCTTTGAAAGGCGAACGAGGCGGAAGACGCTTCGGCGGATCGGAAGCCCGGCGATCCGGTTGAAATACGCGACAACCAGGCACCGAAGGGAGGGTAAGACGTGGCGCAACCCCGGTTCGAATCCGAAGCCGCCTGGCGGCACGTGCAGTATCGCGAAGTGTCCAGGTTCACCGAGACCTACGGATTCGCCGGGGCGGCCGGCAACGTGAACCTCGAGGGCGTGCACTACACGCCCAGGGGCCGCGAGTCGAAGACGCTGATGCTCTTCATGCATCCGTCCTCCACCCTCCAGCTCCTGCCGGTGACCCGGGCCTTGCCGACATACGGCGTCCACGTTCTGTGCGCGGGGAGCCGTTATCCGAAGAACGATTCGGCGTTGATCTTCGAAAAGATCCTGCTCGACATCGGCGCCTGGATCCGCACGGCGAAGGAGGAATGGGGCTACGAGAGGATCGTGCTCGGCGGCTGGTCGGGCGGCGGCGCGCTCTCGCTGTTCTACCAGGCGCAGGCGGAGAACCCGACCGTCACCGACACGCCGGCCGGCGACCCGGTGGACGTGGCGGGCGCGCAGCTGATCCCGGCCGACGCGATCACCTTCCAGGCGGCGCATCTGTCCCGCGCCAGGACCCTGACCGAATGGATCGATGCCTCGGTGCGCGACGAGCTCGACCCGGACGACCGGGACCCCGCGCTCGACATCTACAACCCGGAGAACGGCCCGCCTTTCAGCGCCGGGTTCGTCGAGCGCTATCGCGCGGCCCAGATCGCGCGCAACCGCCGGATCACCGCCCGGGTGCGCCAGACGCTGGAGGATCTGGGGAAGCGGGACGGCAAGGAGGTGGAGCGCGGCTTCGTCGTCCATCGCACGATGGCCGATCCGCGCTTCCTCGACCCGGCCATCGACCCGAACGACCGGAAGCCCAACTGGTGCTATCTCGGCGACCCGGAGACCGTGAACAGCGGACCGGTGGGTGTGGGCCGCTTCTCGACGCTGCGGTCATGGCTCAGCCAGTGGAGCTATGACGAGAGCCGCGCCGACGGACCGGCGAACGCCGCCGGGATGACGGCCCCGCTGCTCGCCATCGAGAACAGCGCCGACGACGCCGTGCCGCAGCCGCATACCCGGGCGATCTTCGAAGCGGCCGCCACCGCCGACAAGGAGCACCGCGTGATCAAGGGCGCAACGCACTACTACCTGAACCAGCCGGAGCAGATGGCCGAGGCGATCGACCTCACGATCGGCTGGCTGCGGGATCGGAACCTGCTCGAAGGGTGAGCGAACGTGCCGCGGCCCGGCGGCGGGGATCGACCAATGCACGTTGCGATCATCGGCGGAGGCATCGGCGGGCTGACGACGGCGCTGACGCTGCATCAGCTGGGCATCTCCTGCACCGTCTATGAGGCGGCGCGCGAGCTTCGGCCGTCCGGTACCGGCATCAACCTGCAGCCCTACTGCGTGCGCGAGCTGTTCCGGCTCGGGCTGGAGGACCGGCTGCGCGAGGCCGGCATTCCCGCCCGCGGGCTCGCCTACTACACCAGGCGCGGCCAGTACGTGCTGACGGAGAAGCTCGGCTCGGAAGCCGGGTTCGACTGGCCGCAGTTCCACATGCACCGCGGCGCCTTCCACCTGATGCTGGCCGACGAGGTCCGGCGCCGACTCGGCCGCGAGGCGCTCAGGCTCGGACATCGCTGCGTCGGAATCGAGCGGCGCGACGGCCGCGTGACCGCGCGCCTGCATGACCGCGCCACGGCCCGGTCGGTCGACGCGGTCGACGCCGATATCCTGATCGGCGCCGACGGCGTCAACTCCACCGTGCGGGCGCATTTCTATCCCGACGAGAAGCCGCCGCACTGGAACCGCGTCATCATGTGGCGCGGGGTGAGCGAAGGCGTGAAGATGCTGGACGGCCACACCATGGTGGTCACCGGCACCTGGCGCCAGAAATTCGTCGCCTACCAGATCCGCAAGCCCCGGGCGCAACGCAGGCCCGGCGAAGACGGGTTGATGCTCAACTGGCTGTGCGAGCTGGTCGCGCCGGAGGACATGGAATTCCGGCCGGAAGACTGGGACCGGGCGGGCAGCGCGGAAGACTTCGCGCCGGCGTTCGAGAGCTGGGTGTTCGACTGGATCGACGTGCCCGACGTGGTCTCGCGCACCGTCGGCATCTGGGAGTACCCGCAGGTCGACCGCGATCCGCTGCCGCGATGGACCTTCGGCACCGTCGCCCTGCTGGGCGACGCGGCGCATCCGCTCACCCCCGTCGGGTCGAACGGCGCCTCGCTTGCCGTCGTCGACGCGCGGGTGCTGGGACGGGAGCTGGCGGCCAATCCCGCGGACGCGCAGGCGGCGTTGAAGGCATACGAGGCCGAACGCCGGCCCGCGATGGAGACGGTGCTCTCGGGCAATCGGGCGGGTGGGCCGGAACATTTCATGGCCCTGGTCGAGGACCGCGCGCCCGAGGGGTTCGGCGACATCCGCGACGTCCTCGGCGAGGACGAGCTCAACATCGCCCGGAACTACCGGGAAATGACCGGGTTGAGCACCGATCTGGTGAACAGCGTCCGCTCGCTCATCCCGCCCGAGCGGTTCGTCAACTAGGCGAAGCTCCGCAACCGCCGCCAGATCGTCTCGGACGGGACACCCGGAGTCGGGAAGCGATATGGATATTCGTCTCCCGGTCGGACATCGAACATGCCGAGCCCGTCGACGCATCGCAATGTGTCACCTATTTCCTTCATGAGCGAGCGTTGCCAGCGTGGATTACGGACCGGGGGGCGGGCCGGATGACGGGATGCGACAGAGCGGAGATGTCGCGCTGGAGACGGGCGTTGGCGCTCCTTGGCGGCGCGCCGGTCGCTGCCGCCATCGCCAGCGCGGCGATGGCGGCGCCGGTGGCCGTCGATCTCGAACTCGTCATCGCAACCGATGTCTCGCGAAGCATCAACCAGGGGGAGGCCCTGTTGCAGCGCCGGGGTATCGCCGAGGCGTTTCGCAATCCGGCGGTCATCCGCGCGATCCAATCCGGCTTCCTCCGCAAGATCGGCGTCGCGTATATCGATTATTCGAGCCGCGCCTTCAACAGGATCGTCATCGACTGGACGGTGGTGCAGGGCCGCGAGAGCGCCGAGTCCTTTGCCTCCCGCCTGCTCGCGGCGCCGCTGACATTCGGGCGGCGAACCTCGATCAGCGATGCCATCGAACAGGCGCGGGAGATGATCGAATCGAACGGGATCGAGGGAACGCGCCGCGTGATCGACGTCTCGGGCGACGGGCCGAACAATTTCGGAAATTTCGTCGACGCGGTCCGCGACGCCACCATCTCCCGGCGGATTACCATCAACGGGCTGCCGATCCTCAACCGGGCCGACGCCTTCGACAGCCGGTTCTACCTGCCGGATCTGGACAAGTATTACCGGGGCTGCGTGATCGGCGGACCCGGCGCGTTCCTCGTGGTCGCCGGCAGTTTCGAGGACTTCGCGCGCGCCATACGGCGCAAGCTGATCCTGGAGATCGCGGGAACCGCACCGCAATTCGATCACGCGTTCTCGGGCTATCTCGTCCCCGTGTCGTCGCCCCAGCGGCTGCGCCCGTCGCCGAGCGGATACGTCTATCCCAGAGGCTGCGACATAGGCGAGCGCATGTGGAACTACTGGTTCAATCCGTGAGAGCGACGGCCGGAACCTGCCCCTCGTCCTGAAGGCCGGCTAGAATGCGCCACGATGGCCGATCCGAACCTTGAGACCGACACGCTCGAAACGATCATCGCCGGGCTGCGCGCGGGCCGGCTGAGTTCCGCCGCCATCGCCGACTGGGCAATCGCCAACCATGAAGCGCGCGGCGACGCGCTCCACGCATACAAGACCTTCGACCCCGATCGCGTGCGCGGCGAGGCCGGGCTCGCCGATGCGGCGCGCGCCACCCACAACGATCTCGGCCCGCTGCAAGGGATCCCGGTCTCGATCAAGGACCTGTTCGGGGTCGCCGGCTATCCGACCTTCGCCGGCTGCCTGCGCGAACTGCCGGACGAATGGCGCGGCGAAGGGCCGGTCGTCCGCTCGCTCCGCCGTCAGCTGGCGGTGGTCAGCGGGAAGACCCACACGGTGCAGTTCGCCTATGGCGGGCTCGGCGCCAACCCCCACTGGGGCGCGCCGCGCAACCCGTGGGACGCGTCCGTGCATCGCTCGCCCGGGGGCTCGAGCTCGGGCGCGGGCGTCAGCCTTGGCGAGGGATCGGCGCTGCTCGCGATCGGCTCCGACACGGCGGGTTCGGTGCGTATCCCGGCCTCGATGACCGGCAACGCGGGGATCCGTCCGACGGCGGGGCGCTGGTCGACCGCGGGCATCGTGCCGTTGAGCCCGCCGCTCGACACGGCGGGCGTGCTCGCGCGCTCGGTCGCCGACATGACGATCGGTTTCGCCGCCATCGACCCGGGTGTGGAGGAAGACGCCGTCGCCTGGACGCGGCGGGTCGCCACCGCCGATCTGGCCGACTTCCATGTCGGGCTGTGCGACTGGTATTTCGAGGATTGCGATCCCGGCATCGCCGAAGGCGTCAAATCCGCGCTCGACGAGCTCGCCCGGTCCGGCCTGCGCGTGTCGCCGGCGACCATGCCGCAATTCGAGCCCGCCACCGGGATATTCCGGGATGGCGGGCTGCATGTCGGCTACTTCGCGAGGTTCATCACCGGCGAGATGTCGGCGTATCGCGCCGATCTGGACCCGGCGGTGGCGATCCGGATCGAGAACATGGAGGCATTGTCCGCCTCGGAGCACCTCCAGCGCGTGCACCGGCTGGGCGAGCTGACGCGCGAGGCGCATGCCTCCTTCGACGGGATGCACGCGCTGGTCGGGCCGACCCTGCCGCTCACCCCGCCCGACATGGCCGATCTCGGAAACGCCGAGGAGCAGCTCAGGCGCAACATGCGGCTGGTGCGAAACACCAACACCGCGAGCCTGCTCGGCATGTGCGCGGTCACCCTGCCGGTGGCGCTCGACGGCGCCGGAATGCCGGTCGGGCTGCACGTCGTCGCGCGCGGCGGCGACGAGGAAACCGCGCTCGCCCTCGCGCTTGCCTGCGAGCGCGCGCTGGGCCGGGCATGCCATCGCATCGGGCTTCCCCCGGGGCGACAACGCGCGGCTTGATCGGGGCGGGTCAAGCTATACTTGAAAGGTCTGGCGACCGCGGCGGGCGATCCAGGCTCGAACGCGGGCGCCGCCTGGGCAACGGAAGGGTTGCACAATGTCCTTGTTCGCCTCTTTCACGATGACCGGCATAAACGTCCTGACGACGTTGTTCGTGCTGGCCCTGGGCATCGTCTTCCTGGTCGTCGCGGTGATGTTCGTCATCGACGTCTCGCAGACGGCGGACGCGGTACGGCGCAACTATCCGGTCATCGGCCGGTTTCGCCGTCTCTTCACCACCCTCGGCGAATATTTCCGGCAGTATTTCTTCGCCATGGATCGCGAAGAAATGCCCTTTAACAGGGCGGAGCGCGACTGGGTCTACAAGTCCTCGCGCGGCGTCGACAACACGGTCGCGTTCGGCTCGACGAAATCGCTCCTGCCGGCGGGCACGGTCATCTTCGTCAACTGCCCGTTCCCGAAGATCGACGAGGACAGCGAACCGGCGCCGGCGCTGACCATCGGCCCGTTCGCCCGGCAGCCCTATGTGGCCCAGTCGATCGTCAACGTTTCGGGCATGAGCTTCGGCGCGATCTCGCAACCCGCGGTCCGCGCCCTGTCGAAGGGCGCCGCGCTCGCCGGCTGCTGGCTCAATACCGGCGAGGGCGGGTTGGCGCCCTACCACCTCGAAGGCGGCTGCGACGTCGTGTTCCAGATCGGCACCGCGAAATACGGGGTGCGCGACGGCGAGGGCAATTTGAGCGACGACAGGCTGCGCGAGGTGGCGGCCCATGAACAGATCCGGATGTTCGAACTCAAGCTCAGCCAGGGCGCCAAGCCGGGCAAGGGCGGCATCCTGCCGGCCGCCAAGGTCACCGAGGAGATCGCCGGGATCCGCGGCATCCCGCCGTACCGGGACTCGATCTCGCCGAACCGCCACCTCGACATCGATTCCGTGCCCGACCTGCTGGACGCGATCCGCCGCATTCGCGACGTCACCGGAAAGCCGGTCGGCTTCAAGACCGTGGTCGGCGCGTATGGCTGGATCGAGAGCATGTGCCGGGAGGTTCACGCGCGCGGCGTGGAATCGGCACCGGATTTCATCACCGTGGATTCCGGCGACGGCGGCACCGGGGCGGCGCCCATGCCGCTGATGGACAATGTCGGCATGCCGATCAAGGAAGCGCTGCCGGTCGTGGTCGACACCCTGATGCGCCACGGGTTGCGGGAACGGGTCAGGGTGATCGCCTCGGGCAAGCTGATCACGCCGGCGGAAGTGGCATGGGCGTACTGCGTGGGCGCGGATTTCGTGGTGTCGGCGCGCGGCTTCATGTTCGCGCTTGGCTGCATCCAGTCGCTCAAGTGCAACCGCAACACATGCCCCACCGGGATCACCACCCACGACCGCCGATTACAGCGCGGGCTCGATCCGGAGGTCAAGGCCGTGCGGGTCAAGAACTTCGTCGACAAGCTGCGCTACGGCACCGGCATCATCAGCCACTCCTGCGGGGTCGCACATCCGCGCGCGCTCAAGCGCTATCACTGCCGGGTCGCGCTGGGGGACGGCAAGTCGATCCCCCTCGACGAGCGCTACCCGGTTCCCGATCTGCTTCCCGAATATGCGTCCCGCGACGTTGCATAGGCCAATCCGCCAGCCTTCGAGGAGCCTCCCATGAGCACCGAACCAACCGCCGCCGAGACCGGCGGCAGACGGATGCGGGCGTCGGACTTGCTGGTCAAGGCATTGGAAAACGAGGGGGTGGAGTACGTCTTCGGCGTGCCCGGCGAGGAGAACCTCGATTTCCTCGACTCGCTGCGCACCTCCCGGATCGAGCTGGTGTTGACCCGCCACGAGCAGGGGGCGGGCTTCATGGCGGCCACTTACGGCCGGCTGACCGGCAAGGCCGGCGTGTGCCTGGCGACGCTGGGTCCGGGCGCGACCAATCTGGTCACCGCGGCGGCCTACGCCCAGCTGGGCGCCATGCCGATGATGATGATCACCGGCCAGAAGCCGATCCGGACCAGCAAGCAGGGTCGCTTCCAGATCGTTGACGTGGTGGCGATGATGCGGCCGCTCACCAAATACGCCAGGCAGATCGTCGACGGGAGCACCATCCCCAGCGTCGTCCGGGAGGCGTTCCGGCTGGCCGAACAGGAGCGGCCGGGCGCGGTGCATATCGAACTGCCCGAGGACATCGCCGCCGAACCGGTCGACGACCAGCCCCTGTTCCCGCCGACATCGGCGCGACGGCCGCACTGCGACCCGCTGGCCGTCGACCGCGCCGTCGAGATGATCCGCGCGGCCCGGTTCCCGCTGCTGCTGGTCGGCGCCGGCGCCAACCGCAAGCGCATCATCGCCGCGCTCGAAGATTTCGTCGCCAAGACGGGAATTCCTCATTTCGACACCCAGATGGGCAAGGGCGTGATCGGCCGGTTCCAGGACCTCCATATCGGCACCGCGGCGCTGTCGGCGGGCGACTACGTGCACTGCGCCATCGACCGCGCGGATCTGGTGATCAATGCCGGCCATGACGTGGTGGAGAAGCCGCCCTTCTTCATGGAGCACGGCGGCAAGAAGGTCATCCACGTCAATTTCAGCCCCAGCGAGGTCGACGAGGTCTATTTCCCGCAGCTCGAGCTGGTGGGCGACATCGCGTCCAGCTTCCGGCGCCTCACCGAACGGCTGGAACCGCAGCCCGGGCACGATTTCACCTATTTCAAGCGGGTGCGCGAAGAGGTGACGGCGCATATCGCCGAGCGCGCCGACGACCCGTCGTTTCCGCTGCTGCCCCAGCGCGTCGTCGCCGACGTGCGCTCCGTCATGCCGCCGGACGGCATCGTCGCGCTGGACAACGGGACCTACAAGATCTGGTTCGCGCGCAACTACCCGACCCGGCAATCGAACACGGTGCTGCTCGACAACGCGCTGGCGACCATGGGAGCCGGCCTCCCCTCGGCGATGATGACGGCGATGCTGTACCCCGGCCGCCGGGTGATGGCGATCTGCGGCGATGGCGGCTTCATGATGAACAGCCAGGAGCTGGAAACCGCCGTCCGCCTCGGCCTCGACCTGGTGGTGCTGATTCTGCGCGACGACAGCTACGGCATGATCCGCTGGAAACAGGCCGATGCGGGGCTGCCCGATTGGGGGCTCGGCTTCGGCAACCCGGACTTCGTTTCCTACGCCGCGAGCTATGGCGCGGCGGGGCACCGCGTCGGCGCGGCGGACGGGTTCGCGCCGTTGCTCGAGAGCTGTTTCCGGGACGGCGGCGTGCACGTCGTCGAAGCGCCGATCGACTACCGCGAAAACCAGCGCGTGCTCATCGACGAATTGGCGGAGCGCGTCTGTCTGCTGTGACCGCCGACAGCAGTCCGGGAATGTCGCTCGGCACATCGGCGACGGCGACACCCGCGGCCTCCAGCGCCGTTCGCTTGGAGCGGTAGTCGCCCTTTCCGCCGGCGATTATTGCGCCGGCATGGCCCATTTTCTTCCCCGGCGGCGAGGTGCGGCCGGCCACGAAGGCGACCACCGGCTTGGCCATGCCGGCGGCGTATTCGGCGGCCTCCTCTTCGGCGCTGCCGCCGATCTCGCCGCAGATCACCACCGCCTCGGTGCGCGGGTCGGCGTCGAGGATTTCGAGCGCTTCGCGCGTCGTCGTGCCGACGATCGGATCGCCGCCGACGCCGTAGACCGCCGACTGGCCGTAGCCGTGCTGGGTCAGCACGAGGCTGACCAGGGTTCCCAGGCTGCCGGAGCGGGAAATCACCCCGACGCCCCCGGGCCGGAACACCCTCCGATTGAACGCCGGCAGGATGCCCGCGAAGGTTTCCCCGGGGGTGACCAGCCCGGCGGTGTTGGGCCCCACGATCCGCGTGCCGTTGGCCCGCGCCGCCGCCAGCATCTCCATCACGTCATGGGCCGGGATATGCTCGGTCAGGCAGACCACGAGTCGCGCGCCGGCCTCGCAGGCATCGAACGCGGCCTGTCTCGCCATCGCCGGGGGAATGAACATCAGCGCCGCGTCGAACGGCGCTTCCCGGGCCGCCTCGACGGCCGAAGCGAAGACCGGCAGGCCGAGATGCACCGTTCCGGCTTTTCGGGGATTGACCCCGCCGACCGCCGCCGCGCCGTAGTCGATCATCGCCCGGGTCCAGAAGCTGCCCTGCTTTCCGGTCACGCCCTGGACCAGGATGCGGTGTTCCCGGCGCAGGATCATGACGCCGCCGCGCCGACCGCCGCCCGCACCGCATCGTCCATCAAATCGTAGGGCCGGTGGCCCAGCTCGCGTTCGACCAGCGCCACCGCCTCTTCCTCCCCGGTGCCGTGGATGGAGAAGAAGACCGGGATATCGGGATCGAGCTTCCGCCACGCCCGGACGACGCCTTCCGCCATCACGTCGGTTCGCGCGAAGGCGCCGCAGAAATTGATCAGCAGGGACCGGATGCCGGGATTCCCGAGCAGGATGGTGAGCGCGGTCTCGGCCTTGGTATAGGCCTCGCCGCCGATCTCCAGGAAATTGGCCGGCCGGCCCCCGTAATGGGCGATCGCGTCCATGGTCGCCATGGTGAGCCCTGCGCCGTTGGCCAGCACGCCGACGCTGCCGTCGAGCTCGATATACTTCAGGCCCGCTTCATGGGCTTCGGCCTCCAGCGCCGTCATGCGTTCGGGCGCGCCGGCTTCGGCCACCGGCGCCTGCCGGCCGGCCGATGAATCGTCCATCGTGTACTTGCAGTCGAGACAGAGCAGCCGGCCGTCATCGGTCAGCGCCAGCGGATTGATTTCCAGCAATTCCGCATCGAGCGCCCGATAGGCCGCGTACAGCTTGGCCAGAAACCAAGCGACCGCATCCGATTGTCCGAGCAGGTCCATGCCGGACAGGGCAGCGGAAGCCTGCCCGGCGGTCAGTCCCCGGGCGATATCGACCTCGATCCGGCGCATGGCCCCGGGCTCGGCGGCGGCGATTTCCTCGACCTCCATGCCGCCTTTCGTCGAGAACAGCACGACCGGCCCGCGGCTCTCCGGATCCGTCAGCACCGCGGCGTAGAGCTCGGCGGCAATCGCGATCCGCCGCTCGACGAGCAGGCGTTCGACCCGATATCCGTCGATGGCCATGCCGAGAATGTTCGACGCCGCGGCGCGGGCCTCCCGGGGCGAGTCCGCGGGACGGATACCGCCGGCCTTGCCGCGCTTGCCGGTCGGCGCCTGGGCCTTGACGATGCAGGGTCCGCCGAGCGCGTTCGCGGCGTCGGCCGCGCCATCGGGCGAATCGACCGTCCTTCCGTCGGGTACCGGCATTCCCCGCGCCTTGAGCAGCGCCTTGCCGGCATGTTCCTCGAAATTCATGGCGTGCCGCGATCGCGCCCGCGCGTGCCCGGGCGGGCGTGTCTAGCGCCCATATTTCGCCCAGTGGTCGGCGAACATCTCCGCCTCGCTCGGCCGATCCTCGGGGATCGTGGTCACCAGATGGGTGACGTTGATGAAATGGGACCAGTTGAGATTGTCCGAGATCGTGTTGCCGGCCCATGTGCCGCCGCCCATCGACAGGGTGAACGGCATGGCGTTGTCGAAGCTGCCGCCGTTGCCGAAGGTGTGGGCTTGGTTGACCAGCACCCGGACGACATCGGTCGACGCCGCGAGCTCGCGCGCCCGGTCCGGGTCCGCGGTGTGGATGCCGACCGAGTGGCCGAGGCCGGTGACCCGCAGGATCGCCGTCGCGATCCGCCTGGCGTCGGCGAAATCCCCGGCGCGGTAGACCGTGAGCACCAGCGAGAGCTTCTCGTCGGCGAAGGAGTGTTTGCCGCCGACCTCCGCCTCCTCGACCATGAAGAATTTGGCGCGTTCGGCCGCTTCCGGCAGTCCGAAGGCGCGCGCGGCGACATCGGCGTCCTTGGCGATGACGCGGCGGTTCAGCATCCCGCCCCGCCACAGCACAGCCTCGATTTCCGCCTTCTCGGACGGGGTGCAGCGGTAGCCGCCGGCCTCGACCAGCGCCGCCATGGCGGCTTCGTAGACATCGTCGAGAACGATGACGGCGTTCTCCGACGAGCAGGAAGTCGCGTTGTCGAAGATCTTGGACGCGCAGATCTTTTGCGCCGCGTCGGCGAGATCGGCGGTCGAATCGATGATGACCGGCACGTTGCCGGGGCCGACGCCGATGGTCACCGTGCCGGATTTCATCGCGCGGCGGACGTTGTTCTGGCTGCCGGTGACGACGACTAGATCGCTCCGGTTCATCAGCGCCTGGGTCATCGCCTTGTCGACCGGCGGCGGCAGGATCTGCACCAGGTCTTGCGGATGGCCGGCCTTGGCGAGCTCCGCGCGCATCAGGCGCACGGTCTCCAGCGTGGTCTTCTGGCCCGCGGGCGAGGGCGCGATGATGACCGCGTTGCCGCCCTTCAGCGCCATCATGGCCTTGTTGACCGGGGTCGCCGCCGGGTTGGTCGACGGGCAGACGGCGCCGACGACACCGACCGGCTTGCCGTACTTCACCAGGCCGCGCCCGGGCAGATCCTCGATCACGCCGACCGTGCGGACCCGCATCAGGTCGCGCAGGGTGCCGAACGTCTTGCGGGTGTTCTTGACGACCTTGCTCTCCACGTCGCCGAGCCCGGTGTCCTCGACCGCCAGCTCGGCCAGCGCCCGGGCGTTCTCCGGCTTGTAGAGCGACCAGGCGAGCGCGGTGACGGCCTCGTCGACCCGCGCCTGGTCGTGGTTCTCGTAAGCATCCATCGCCGCCCGGGCCCGGTCGATCAGGCCGGCGACGATGGTTTCCGGATCCGAATCCGGCATCGCCCCCTCGTCCGTTGGCGGCCGGGCCATCGTTGCCACAAGCTCGTCAGTCACCGCGCTCTCCGTATATTGGCCGGGCGCCGCCGCCATCCGCCTTCTCGCGACGGACGGCGGCGGGTTGCCGGGGAATACGCCTATTTCAGCCCCTTGAGCAGGCCGGTCAAGAAGGTCTGGCGCTCGGCCCACATCTTTTTCACCGCGGCGCGGTCCATGATGCGGATGGGCGAGCCGCCGATACGCATCTGCTTGGCGACGCGCCCGTTCGCGAACATGGCGGGCGCGATCTTGGCCAGCTTGTCGATGACCGCCTGCGGCGTGCCCTTGCGGACCATGATGCCGCGGAAGTTCACCGACGAATCGTCGACATCGTAGCCCTGCTCCTTGAAGGTCGGGACGTCGGGCAGGAACTGCTTGTCCCGCTGGAGATCGGCGATGCCGAGGATCTTCAGATTGGCGCGGCTGCGGAACGCGTCCGACAGGTTGTTGACCCCCGCCATCACCTGGCCGCCCAGCACCGACTTGAGCGCCGGCGCGCCGCCCTTGTGCGGGACATAGCTCAGCTTCACGCCGAGGGCGTTCTGGATCTGCAGGAAGGCGATGTGGTGGCCGACGAACAGGCCGGCGCCCGAGACCGTCACCTTGCCCGGGTTGTCCTTCGCCCAGGCCGCCAGGTCCTTCACCGAATTGAACTTGCTGTCCTTGTTGACGACCAGCACCGCCGGATCGGCGCCCCAGTTGGCGATCGGCTCGAGGTTGTCGATGTTGTACTTGACCTTGAACTTGATCGACTGGGCGATGAAGTGCGGGACGTTATAGGCCGCGAGCTGGTAGCCGTCGGTCGACGCCTTGGAAGCGAAGTGGTTCCAGCCCGTCCGGCCGCCGGCGCCCGGCCGGTTGATGATGACGATCGGCTGGGCCAGCAGGTCCTTGTTGGCCGCCACCATGGTGACGATGCGGGCCTGGAAGTCGGTCGCGCCGCCCGGGCTGTAGGCGATCATCAGGCTGATCGGCTTGTTCGGATAGTCGTCGGCGGCGACCGCAAGCCCCGCCGGCAGCGCGACGGCAAGCGCCGCCGCCGCGATGGTGGTCATCTTCATTTCGGGTTTCCTCCAGTTTCCTTCTTGGCGCGAACGCCGGTTGGGAGCCGGGCCGACGGCACGGCTAGAACAGGGCCCCGTCTGGGGTATGCACCTTGAGACCCTGGGCGAAGACGGCATAGATGACGGCGATGAACCCGGCCGTGACGGCGAGCCTGACTGCCCAGCTCCGCACGCTCCGGTGCGGGCTCGGATCGTACAGGCTGTACAGCACCAACATGGCGAGGAAGGCGGCGGAGTAGAAACCCAGCCACTCCGCCAGCCCGAAGACATAGAACAGCATCACGGCGAGGCCGGGCGCGATATTGCGGAACGTCCGCCCGCCGATCCCGGCTACTGTGCGGTCCACGCCGCGCAGCGCGCGGACCACGACGATCAGGGCCAGCACGACCATGACCCCGGAAAAGAGCTGCGGGAACAGATAGGGCTGCGGGTCCTCGACGTCGAAGCTGACGAAGGCGATCCAGCACGCCGCCACGAGCACGATCGCCGCCGCGACCGCCTGCTGGAGCCGGCCGGCAGTGGCGGTTTCCGGTACGGGCTCGCCGGTCATGCGGCTGCCTCCCCGGTGTCAGTCCTGGCGCGGATCTCGGTGTAGAGGCTGAAGCCCAGCGACAGCGCGACCAGCCCGATCAGGAGCAGGTTGAGCCAGCCGGTCAGGAAATAGGCTGCGATGCCGTCCTGGGCCTCGCCCAGGATCCGACCCTGGACGTAGTTGTATTCGGCGATCGGACCCAGGATGATGCCGAGCACCAGCGGCGCCGGGCTGAAGCCGTACTGGGCGAGGAAATACATGCCCACGCCGAGCGCGAGCATGATCGCGACGTCGGCCATCGAGTGCTGCACGCTGTAGCTGCCGAACACCGCGAGGACCAGGATGGCGCTGGCGAGGATCGGCGGCTTCACCCGGATCACCATGGCGCTCACGCCGGCGATCGCGAGGCCGAAGACGAGCATCAGGATCTGGCCGATCAGCATGGAGTTGATGAAGGCGTAGGCGACCGCGGCGTGTTGCTGGAACAGATCCGGTCCGGGGAAGATGCCGTGGATCAGCAGCCCGCCGAGCAGGACCGCCGCGGTCGGGCTGCCCGGCACCGAGAGCGTGAGCAGCGGCACCAGCGACGGACCGACCATGGCGTTGTTGGCGCTTTCGGCCGCGACCACGCCTTCGCTCTCCCCGGTGCCGTATTTCTCCCGCACTTTGGAGAAGCGCCGCGACTGGTCGTAGGCGACGAGACCGGCGATCTGCCCGCCGGCACCGGGGATCAGGCCGATGACCGTGCCGACGATGCCGCCGATCGCCAGCGCCTTCAGCTTCGACACCGTCTCCAGCGCGGAACGCCAGACATTGGCGCGCCGGACTTCGAAAACGCTGCGGCGCGGGTCGCTACGCCCGCCCTCCAGCATCTCGATCACCTGGGGGATCGCGAACAGGCCGATCAGGGCCGCGATGATGTTGATGCCGCCCTCGAGCTCCTCGGTGAAGATGAAGCGCTCCACGCCCTGGATCGTGTCGGCGCCGATCATCGCGATCCACAGGCCGATACAGCCGGCGAGCAGACCCTTGACGACGGATTTGGAATCCAGCGTGGCGATGATGGTGACCCCCAGAATGGCGACCCAGAACAAATGCGACGGGCCGAATTTGAGCGCCCAGGCGGCCAGCACGGGGGTCAGGAAGATCAGCACCAGAATGCCGATGACGCCGCCGATCGCCGAAGAGATGAAGCAGATCTGCAGGGCGCGCGCGCCCGCGCCCATGCGCGCCATCATGTTGCCGTCGAGCGCGGTCGCGATGTTGGCCGGCGCGCCCGGGATGTTGAGCAGGATGGCGCTGACCGCGCCGCCGGCGACGGTCGAGGTATAGGCGGCGGCCAGCAGCATCAGCCCCTGGGCCGGGTCCATGTGGAAGGTGAAGGGGATCAGCAGGGCGACCGCCATGGTGGGCGACAGGCCGGGCGTTGCGCCCAGCAGCAGCCCGCCGACCGTGCCGGCGCACAGGATCAGCATGGAGGACCATGTGAAGACCGCGCCGAAATGGTCGAGAAATTCCAAACCCGCTTCCTGTCCCGTTCGGGTTCGGCGCGCCGCATGCCGGGCGTCTTTCGGGCCCGGCTCTGCCGGCTGTCCGGGAACGCGCCTTTCGAAGCCTGTCGCAGTCCGCGTCTTCGGGAACGCTATGCGATGAAAACACATCTGTAAATGTTTTCATCATGGTCGCCGGCGGTTCGCTCTTCGGCCGGCGACACTTCCCTTGAAGTATTCGAGTCTTGCGAGCTAGATATTCGACTTGAATTGCTAATGTCGTCACCCTGACCATGGCACGATCAAGAAAACGCGAGCGCCTGCCGGGAATCGTCGACGTGGCGAGCCGCGCCAGGGTCTCGCCGGCTACCGTTTCGCGATATTTCAACAATCCCGAAGTGGTCCGACGCCCGACCCGGGAACGCATCCGCAAGGCGGTCGACGAGTTGGGCTATGTCCGCAACCGGGCGGTGGGCAGCATGGTCAGCGGCACCACGGGATGCGTCGGCCTGGTCGTCCCGACCATCGACAACGCGATCTTCTCGGAGATGCTCCAGACCTTTTCGTCGGCGCTCGCGATCCACGGGCGGACCATGCTGATCGCCGCCCATGGCTATGACCTCGCGCGCGAGACCGTGCTGGTCCGCTCGCTCTCCGAACAGCGGGTCGACGCGCTGGCTCTGATCGGGCTCGAGCATCGGCGGGAGACGCTGATGCAGATCGAGCGGCAGGGCATCCCCGCCGCCCTGCTGTGGAACTACCGGCCGGGCCGGGACTGGCCGTGTATCGGCTTCGACAACGAGCTGGCCGGCCGCATGGCGGCCGAGCATCTGCTGGCGCTCGGCCATCGCGACATCCTGTTTGCGACCGGCGAGGAGCGGTCCAACGACCGGGCGGCCGGCCGGCGCAAGGGGGCGATGGACGCGATGCGCGACGCCGGGCTGGCGGTTCCGGAGCGGCGGCGCTTCGTCTGTCCCTACGACATCCAGATGTCGAAAGAGATGATTGCCCGCGATCTGCGGGACGGCGGCCGTCCGTCCGCCATCCTCGCCGGAAACGACGTGATCGCCCAGGGCGCCATCTTTGCCGCCGCCTCCCTCGGCATCCGGGTGCCGGACGACATCTCGGTCATCGGGATCGGCGATTTCCGCGGCTCGTCCGCGTTCGAGCCGGGCCTCACCACGGTGCGCATTCCGGCCCGCCGGATCGGACAGCTGGCCGCCGACGTCCTGATCGAGATGATCGACTGGCCGGAGGCGGACTTCCATCACGAGCATTGCTGCCCTCTGGAACTGATCGTGCGCGGCACCTGCAAGGCCGTCGAGCCGGCGGTCTGAAGGGTCCGAAGCCCAGTCTGCTTCCTGCGCCGTTCCGCTATTGACGGATGCAAACGTTTACATAGACTGAGAGCGCGTTTGGAATCGGAAACAGCCTAGCGGTGCCTTCGGTTCCACCGCGCAGTCAGGCTGGTGCTCGACCATGAACGGCGACGTTGTCCGCTGCCTTGCCGATCCGAGCGCGCAAGCGCCAGGTGCGAACCCTGTCGGTTTCGCCGGAGCGAGCAGGGCGGAGACCTTCCCCGCGGGCTATTCCCTGTCGACGGTCAACGGGGCGGGGGCGCACGCGTCGGCTCCCACGAGACTCACCGCCCACCCCTTACCCCGTCCTGGAGTCTGAGATGCCGGACACTGCGCGCAGCACGGCGAACACGCTTGAGCCGTATTTCATGCCGTTCACGGCGAACCGTCAGTTCAAGTCGGCGCCGCGGATGATCGTGTCGGCGGCGGGGATGCACTACACGACCGATGACGGGCGGCGTCTGCTCGACGGCTCGGCGGGGATGTGGTGCGTCAACGCGGGGCACGGGCGCGAGCGGATCGTCCGCGCGATCCGGGAGCAGGCGGCGGCGATGGACTATGCGCCGGCCTTCCAGTGCGGCCATCCGGGGGCGTTCGAGCTGGCCGGCCGTCTGGCGGCGCTGATGCCGGGGTCTCTGGACCACGCGTTCTTCTGCAACTCGGGTTCGGAGGCGGTGGACACGGCGCTGAAGATCGCGCTGGCCTATCACCGCCAGAACGGCGAGGCGACGCGGACCCGTCTGGTCGGCCGCGAGCGGGGCTATCACGGGGTGGGCTTCGGCGGCACGGCGGTTGGCGGGATGGCGAACAACCGCAAGCAGTTCGGCAATCTGCTGGCGGGGGTGGACCATCTGCGCCACACCCACGACCTTGGTGAGATGGCGTTCTCGCGCGGCCACCCGGCCTGGGGGGCGCATCTGGCGGACGATCTGGAGCGGCTCTGCGGGCTGCACGACGCCTCGACGATCGCGGCGGTGATCGTCGAGCCGGTGGCGGGCTCGACCGGGGTTCTGGTCCCGCCGGAGGGGTATCTGGCGCGCATCCGCGAGCTCTGCGACCGGCACGGGATATTGCTGATCTTCGACGAGGTGATCACCGGTTTCGGGCGGGTTGGGGCGGCGTTCGCGGCCGAGCGCTTCGGGGTCGAGCCCGACATGATCACCATGGCGAAGGGGCTGACCAACGCGACGGTACCGATGTCGGCGGTGGGCGTGAGCAAGGGGGTCTACGACACCCTGATGGCGGGCCCGGCGGGTGTGGAGCTGTTCCACGGCTACACCTATTCGGGGCATCCGCTGGCCTGCGCGGCGGGTCTGGCGACGCTGGAGGTCTATGCCGAGGAGGGGTTGTTCGAGCGCGCGCGCGCCTTGGCGCCGGTGTGGGAGGACGCGCTGCACGGGCTCCGCGGGCGGCGCAACGTGATCGACATCCGCAATATCGGGCTGATGGGGGCGGTGGAGATGGCGCCGCGCCCGGGGGAGGCGGGGGCGCGCGGCTTCGCGGTCTATCTGGAGTGCTTCGACAGCGGGCTGATCGCGCGCCAGACCGGCGACACGATCGCGCTGTCGCCGCCGCTGATCATCACCGAGGACCAGATCGGAGAGCTCGCCGACATCCTCGGGGCCGCCATCGACGCGGTGGACTGAGGGGGGACCTCCGGCGA
>Ga0209543_1000377_pt1 | contig 59554 bp, 61 predicted proteins | sample MesohylFT_FD_187296 | JGI IMG/M metagenome (GOLD analysis project Ga0209543, IMG submission 187296) | Host-associated microbial community of the marine sponge Aplysina aerophoba from Gulf of Piran - sponge mesohyl, lysed by freeze-thaw... | ecosystem: Host-associated > Porifera > Sponge >...
CGCAAAACTTCTCCATCCTCCGCTCCTGTAGCCACATCGTCCGGTTCATCCAGGTGCCTCCTCTCCGAGACACCTAACCGGACAACTCACGTGCTACCTAAGCCGGACAGATCATGTGCTAGCGACATCAACAGCCGCCCCATGTCGCAAGCCGCGCAGATTCGCGATAGGCTCTGGCGGGCAAGCAGGGAGCCAACCATGCAGCACATGCCGATTGCCGATCTGAGGGCGGTCGCCGCCGAGCTCGCGGCCAGCGGCGAGCGGGTCCGGGTCCTGTGGCAGGAGGAGGGGTCGCTCGCCTTCGTCGCCCGCGGGCGCGAGTACCGCAGCGAGTTTCACATCGACCCGGCCGACGAGGTGATGCTGATGATCAAGGGCGACATGAAGCTCCACTACCGGACGCCCGAGGGCCGGGAGGAGATCGCCGAGCTGGTCGAGGGGGCGACCGTGTTCACCCCGGCGGGGGTGCCCCATTCGCCGCGTTTCCCGCCGGACGCCTTCGTGCTGGTGATCGAGAGGAAGCGGCGCGACGGCGAGATCGACCGCTTCCAGTGGTTTTGCGAGGCCTGCGAGGCGCTGCTCCACGAGGAGGCGTTCACGGTCAGCGACTACACCCTCGATCCGGTCTCGAAGGCCTATGCGAGGTTCTTCGATTCGGAGGCGGCGCGGACCTGCGCCGAGTGCGGCACGGTGATGCCGCGACCCTGACGCGCGACCGGGACGGGAGAACCGCCATGCCCAAGCAGATCGTCACCTCGGCGCAGTCGCCGACCACCGGGTTCACCGACCGGGCCACCCCCTCGCCGCTCGCCCAGGGCATCCGGTTCGGCAACATGCTGTTCGTCTCGGGCCAGGGCGCGCTCGACCCGGAGACCCGCGAGATCGTCTCCGACGACATCGCCGAGCAGACGCGCCAGACGCTGACCAACCTGCAAAACGTGCTGGCCGCGGCGGGGGCGGATTTTTCGAACGTCGTCAACATGCGGGTGTGCCTGCGCGACGTGGCCGATTTCCAGGCCTTCAACCGGGCCTTCACCGAATTCATGCAGGGCGAGAAGGTCACCCGCACCTGCATCGGCGGGACGCCGCACCGCGCGGGCGTCAATGTCGAGATCGACTGCGTGGCGATGTTCGACTGAAGACGGCCTACCCGTCGAAGCGCCGGGTGCCGGGGACCGCGGCGAGGCCGGCATTGGCGACCTCGAGATCCTCGTGGCCCGCGCCCGAGCCCACGCCGATTCCGCCCACCAGATGGCCGTCGACGACGATCGGGAGCCCGCCCGGCAGGTTGACCCGCTTGCCCTGGGTGGCGATGGCGAGCTTGAGGTCGACGCCCTCGGGGATGTGCCCGGTCGGCTGGCCGTAGGACGCCGCCGTCATCGCCTTCATCAGCGACGAATCGATCGACAGCACGAACGCCCCGTCCATCCGCGCGAAGGCGAGCAGGTGTCCGCCGGCGTCGACCACGGAGATGCATTGCGGCACCCCCATCTCGGCGGCCTTGGCCATCGCCGCGTTGAGGATCGTCATCGCCCCTTCGTTGGTCAGCCGGAGGGCCGGCGCGGTTTCCGCCATGCGAATTTCCCAATTTGCGTTTCCGTCCGGGCGGCAGGGTAGCACAGCCGGTTTGAGGCGCGACATCGGGGCGATAGACTGGCGCCGCATCGGACGGGAGGCGGCGGCATGGCGCGCGATTTCGAGGATCACTGCTGGAAGGACATCGTTCCGCCGGAGGTGCTGCGGGTCTACGAATGCTACCGTCGCGAGCTGCGCATCGGCACGCGGCCGGCGCTGCTGGCGATCGACCTCTACGACCTGGTCTATCGCGGAGGCCCGCACCCGCCGCACGAGCTGCTGGAGCACCCCAATACCTGCGGCATATACGCGTGGGACGCGATCGAGCCGACCAGGGCGCTGTTCGCCGCCGCTCGCGCCGCGGGCCTGCCGGTGCTCTACGTGACCGGCTCGACCCGGAGGTCGCGGGTGCAGTCGACCAAGCGCCGCAAGAGGGACCTGATCGGCCCGGACGCCTACGAGATATACGAGGCCTTCACGCCCGGGGAGGGCGACGCGGTGTTCCGCAAGGAGCGCGCGAGCGCCTTCGCCGGCACCCCGCTGGCGGCCCATCTCAACGAGCTCGACGCGAACAGCCTGATCGTCTGCGGCGAGAGCACGTCGGGCTGCGTCCGCGCCTCGGTGGTCGACGCCTACTCGGCCGGGTTCCACGTCACGATCGTCGAGGAATGCGTGTTCGACCGGAGCGAGCTGTCGCACAAGGTGAATCTGTTCGACATGCACCACAAATACGCCGACGTGATGGTGCTGGAAGAGGTGCTCGACCACCTTAGCCTGCGCCGGGCGGCCTGACGCGGTCCGGCCTTCGATACGCGGCGTAGCCTGTCCCGAGCGTAGCCGAGGGGCCGCTACTCGGGGTGTGACGAGCGGCCGAAAGGAAAACACCTCATCCCGATCAGGCGCGCCAGCGCCGTATCGAGGGACGCCCGCCCCTACGGCGTGTTGATCGCGCGCGCGACGTCGCCCACCGCCTCGATGTCGTCGTCCACGCCGAAGAAGCAGACGATCCGGCAGGGGCAGGCCTCCAGCCCCTCGTAGCGCCACGGGAAGGCGCCGATCACGCAGCGCTGGTTGAGCACGCGCTCGATGTCCCCGCCGACATTCTCGGCGTGGATCAGCCCTTCCTGGAAGGCGTAGGAATGGAACGGGAAGATGTCCGCCTTCACCTTCCGCCCGGACAGGCTGTGGGTGTACTCGTACTCGCCGAAATACTCGCGGCAGCTCATGCCGACCTGTTTCTCGAACTCCTCGGTGAGGTCGGGGCGCATGTAGCGGATCGAGGTGTTCATCGCGTGGTCGCCCGACCCGCAATCGATGCCGAACCACTTGATCTTCTTGTCCAGCATCCATTGCAGCAGGGCGAAATTGCCGCCCGGGTGCAGGCAGAAATAGCGCACCAGGTCCTGCTGCGGCCGGCCCTCGTAGTAGCGGTGATAGCCGGTATGGATGATCAGGATGTCGCCCTCCCTGATCTCCACATCGGCGCTCTCCATCATCTCGGGGGTGATGACGGCCCAGTCCTCCATGTGCTCCGAGACGTCGACCACGCAGCCCGGGCTGACCAGGTAGTCGAGCGGATAGGAGGCCATGTCGCCCTTGGCGTCGGTCGCGTGCATGGCGCCGTCGAGATGGGTGCCGACATGGAGCGCGGTGTCGATCCGCTGGGCGACGATCGCCTTGGTCTGGAGGTTCTGGGCGTAATACATCTTGTTGCCGGCATAGCCGACCCAGCCCGGCGTATGCAGGTTCATCATATGCGACAGGTCGATCATCCTCATGGCGTGCCTCCCGGTGTGCCGGCCTCGATTGGCGCGGCTGACCGCGCCTTGCTATCGTCGGCCCGCATGAGACCGCGATTGCACATGCCCGCGCAAGTCACCGGCGCCCCGTGACCCTGATCGGCGAGAGCGTTACCCGTCTGGAGGACGGGCCGCTGCTGACCGGGGGCGGACGCTTCGCGGACGACTACAATTTCCCGGACCAGCTCCATATGCGGGTGGTGCGCGCGCCGTCCGCGCATGGGCGGATCGCGGCGATCGACACGGAACAGGCCCGGTCGATGGCGGGTGTCGTGGCGGTCTGGACCGGCGCGGACGTGGCCGACATCCCGCCCATCGATTTCCGGCTCTCCCGGGTGGCGGGGCTCGAACCCTACCGGCAGCCGGTGCTGGCGCAGGGGATCGTCCGCTATGTCGGCGAGCCGGTCGCGCTGGTGTTCGCCGAGGAGCGCTACGCCGCCGAGGACGCGGCGGAGGCGGTGCTGGTGGAGGTCGATGCCGCGGCGCCCTATCTCGACTGCACCGGGGCGCCGCCGCCCTTCCTTCCCGGGCTCGACTGCGAGGCGGCGCTGGTGGAGAAGTATTACGGCGACATCGACGCCGCGTTCGCCGCCGCCGACCTCGTCGTGGCGCTCGAATTCGCGGTCGGCCGCCATAGCGGGGTGCCGATCGAGACCCGGGGCGCGCTCGGGCTCTACAACGCCGAACGGCAGCGGATCGAGCTCTACGGCGCCGCCAAGGTGCCGCATTACAACCGCAACGCCATCGCCGCCATGCTGGGGCTGGGGCGCACCGAGCTGGAGCTCTTCGAGGGCCATGTCGGCGGCGGGTTCGGCATGCGGGGCGAGCTCTACCCGGAGGACGTGCTGGTCTGCATCGCCGCGACCCGGCTCGGGCGGCCCGTCAAGTGGATCGAGGACCGGCGCGAGAACCTGCTCGCGCTCAACCACTCGCGCGACCAGGTGCATCGCATCCGCGCCGCGGTCGACGAGCGCGGCTTCATCCTGGGGCTCGACGACGAGATCTATTCCGACCAGGGCGCCTATGTGCGGAGCCATGGCGTGACCGTGGTCGACCTCGCCACGGCGATGCTGCCGGGCCCCTATATGATCCCGGCCTATCGCGCCCGCGCCCATGTCCGGCTGACCAACAAGACGCCCGCCGGCACCTACCGCGCGCCGGGACGCTACGAATCGACCTTCGCGCGCGAGCGTCTGCTCGACGCGGTGGCCGAGCGGGTGGGCATCGACCGCATCGAGGTGCGGCGGCGCAATCTGATCCCGGCGGACCGGATGCCCTATTCGCGCTATTTCCAGGCGATGGAGACCCCGGTGCTGCTCGATTCGGGGCTGTACGAGGATTTGCTCGACCGGCTGCTGGAGCGGGTCGACTACCCGACGCTCCGTGCAGAGATCGCCGACCGCAGAGAGGCCGGCGAATGCGTCGGTCTCGGCATCGGCTATTTCGTGGAGAAGAGCGGGCTCGGCCCGTTCGACGACGTGCGGGTCGAGATCGCGCCCGACGGCTTCATCGAGGTGATCACCGGCGTCGCCTCGGTCGGCCAGGGGGTGGAGACCGCGGTGGCTCAGGTCTGCGCCGAGGCGCTGGGGACGGATTATCGCACCATCGCGGTGACCCACGGCCAGACCGACCGGATCGAGCGCGGCATGGGCGCCTTCGCCTCGCGCGTCACGGTGATGACCGGGATGGCGACCCATCTCGCGGCGACCCGGCTCAAGGACGCGCTCCGCCCGGTCGCCGCGAGGCTGCTCCAGGCCGGCGAGCACGGGATCGCCTTCGCCGACGGCATGGTGCGTGCCGGGGGGGACGGGCCGTCGGCGCCGCTCGGCGCGGTCGCCGCCGCGCTCGCCGAGGAACAGGGGAACGCGCGCGCGACCTCCGAGGCGACCTTCGAGGTCGAGCACATGACCTACCCCTACGGCATCCACCTGGTCGTGCTGGCGATCGACCGCGAGACCTGCGGCATCGAGATCGAACGCTTCACGGTCGCCTTCGACATCGGCCGCGCGGTCAACCCGATGCTGGTCGAGGGGCAGATCCACGGCGGCGCGGCGCAGGGGCTTGGCGGGGCGCTCTACGAGGAGTTCCTCTATGACGGGTCGGGCCAGCCGCTGTCGGCGAGCTTCGTCGACTACCTCATCCCCGGCTCGGAGGAGATCCCGCGCATCGATTCGCTGGTCCGCGAGGACGCGCCGTCGGGCACCAACCCGCTCGGCCTCAAGGGGGCGGGCGAGGCCGGGATCAACGGCGCGGGCGCGGCGGTGGCGGCGGCGATCGACGATGCCATCGGGCGTCCGGGGGCGATCACCCGCCTGCCGGTGACCCCGGCGCGGCTATACGCGTTGCTCAACGAGGAGGCTTGAATGGGACGGCTTGACGGCAAGGTCGCCTTCGTGACCGCGGCGGGCGGCGGGATCGCCGGCGCGACGGCGAGGCTCTACGGCGCGGAGGGCGCGTCGGTGGCCTGCGTCGACATCGTCGCCGACACGGTGAGGCAGACCGCGGCGGACATCGAGGCGGCGGGCGGCAGGGCGCTCGCGCTCGACTGCGACGTGACCGACCCGGGCGCGGTCGCCGCCGCGCTGGACGAGACCGCCGCCGCGTTCGGGCGGATCGACACCGTGTTCGACGCCGCCGCCTATTCCGAGCCCAAACACACCGTCGCCGACATGCCGGTGGAGACCTGGAAGGCGGTGATCGAGGTCAATCTCACCGGCATGTTCATCGTCGCCAAGCTCGCCATCCCCCATCTCAGGGCGGCGGGCGGCGGGACCATCGTGCTGGTGTCCTCGATCTACGGCCATATCGGCGCCAGCGAGCGCCGGGCCTATTGCGCCTCGAAGGGGGGCGTGCGGATGCTCGCCAAGGCCATCGCCATCGACCACGCCGACGACAACATCCGCGCCAACGCGATCCTGCCGGGCCCCATCGAGACGCCGCGGCTGTTGCAGCGCAACGCCTCGATGGACGGCGTCAGGGAACGCCACGGCGCCAGGCTGCTGCAGCACCGCCTCGGCCAGCCCGACGAGGTGGCGAAGGCCGCGCTCTACCTCGCGAGCGACGAATCCACCTTCACATCGGGCGCGGATTTCTTCGTCGACGCGGGCTACACGGCGATTTAGGGGACGGTTTGGACATGAACGATCATCTCAGGGACCTGATCGAGGCGTGCGCGCCGCTCTGGGCCGGCGAGGCCGAGGTGGTGCGGACCTATTTCGACTCGCCGTCGCGCGGCGCGGAGACCGACCGCGTCTGGCTCAAGCGGCAATGCTTCAAGGAGTTCTATGGCTCGGGATACGGCGAGCCCGAGCACGGCATGCTGGTCGAATGGGGCCGCGAGATCATCGCCTTGCGCCCCGAGCTCGATAACGGCCTCGACCGCCACGAGCTGCTGGAGCTCGTCGAGGCGTTCTATGCCGAATACCACCACTATTGCCTGTTCGCCGACATATACGACGCGCTCGGCCCGCCCGGCGCGCCCGCTCTGACGCCGCGCATGTGCGAGAACTGGGCCGAGGGCAAGGCGCTCGACGACTTCCGCCGCGACATACGAAACACCCACGGCGCGCTCGGCGAGGCGGCGTTCGCCTTCACCGAGGGCGGCTACTGCACGCTCTATTCCGTAGGCGCCGGACTCGCCGGGCGCGGCGGAATCGACGACAGGATCGCGGCGGCCTGCCAGCGGGTCTATGACGACGAGGTCGAGCACATGCTGCGGGGCGTGGTCGGTTTCGGCGGGCTCGCGCCGGAGGAGACCGACTGGGAGCTCGCCGGGGAGCTGGTCGCCGGCCAGCTGCGCCGCCGCATCGTCATGCGCAACGGCCAGTTCGGCAACCCGGTCCCCGAGCGCCGCATCGAGGAGATCTTCGCCGGCGACATCGAGCCGATCGCCTTCGACTACTCTTTGGCCGACAGGGCGGCCTAGCCGGGTTCAACCGCCGCCGATGCGCTCGCGGGCGAGTTCGTTCCGCGCCAGCACCCTGCCGCCCTTGATCACCCAGGCCGGCGGCTGTTGCAGGCGGAGCACGTGCTGCACCGTGGGCGCGGCGAGGACGTTGAAGTCCGCCTTCGTGCCGACATCGAGACCGTAGCCCTCGAGCCTGAGCGCCTTGGCGGCGTTGCCGGTGATGAACTCGAACACCGCGCGGATCTCGTCGGGATAGGTCATGTGGCAGGCGTGGCAGACATGCGCGGCCACCTCCTGCTGGTCGTTGCGCCCGAACGGATAGTAGGGGTCGTTCACGTCGTCCTGCGAGGCGAACACGTTGGCGCCGATCTTCCACAGGTCCTTGGTCCGGGTGACCCCCCGCCGCATGTTGCTGGTGTCGTAGCGCCCCTGCGCCACCAGGCTGATCTGCGGGTTGGACGAGATCGAGACGCCGGCGTCGCGCACCAGGTTCATCACCTTGTGGGCGTGCACCTCGTCATAGGCGGCGAGCGCGCCGCAATGGCTCGCCGACACCCGGCCCTGGAAGCCCTCGCGGATGGTCCTGGCGGCGAGGTATTCGAGCGAGCGGCTGTTCGAATTGTCGGTGTCATCCACCAGCATGTGGATGTCCTTGTCGTATTTCTTGGCGAGCTCGAAGCAGAAGTCGATATGGGCGCGCGCATCCTCGTCGAGATGCTCGTGCCAGGGGAGGCCGCCGACCACGTCGGCGCCCATGCGCATCCCCTCCTCCATCAGCTCGTCGGTGCCGGGGTCGCGGACGATCGCTTCCTGGGGAAAGTCGACCGCCTCGATCTCGACGATTCCGGCGTATTTTTCCCGCAGCGCGATGATCCCTTCGAGCGGCCTCAGCCCGCCGATCGAATCGACGTCGGCGAAGACGCGGAACACCGTCGAGCCGTTGAGGATCCCCTCCTCGATCGCCCGGCTGGCGCGCTCGACGATGTCGTCCACGGTGTAGGTCCGCTTGTGCTCCCAGGTGATCTCCAGGCATTCCTGGAAGCTGTTGGTGAGGTTGGGGCGCATCACGTCGCCGAGATTGCACTTGTCGAGATGGACGTGGCCGTTGACATAGGTGGGCGCGGCGAGATTGCCCGCGGCGTCGATCTCGGTCTCCGCCCCGCCCTCGATCCCGCGCTCGATCGCGGCGATCCTGCCGTCATCCACGCCGATTTCCCACGCGCCCTCGCGGTCGAGCAGCGCGGCGTTGCGAACGATCAGGTCCATGATGTCTCTCCCGCCGGCGTTTCAGCTCTGCCTTATCTTGCCTTCGTCGTCGAGCTCCAGCCCGGTTTCGCGGGCGGCCTCGATGACGCGCTCGTGCCAGAGCACCCCCGGCGGGTTGCTGCCTTCGATGACCCCGATCAGCACGGCGTATTCGTCGCCGGCATTCTTGAACCCGCGCATCACCCCGGTCGGGATCGAGATCACGTCGCCCTGCTCCAGGATCACCTCGTTCTCGCCCTCGTCGCCCCAGTAGACCGACCAGCGCCCGGTCAGCGGGATGAACACCTCGATGGTCTCGTGGCTGTGCAGCGCGGACCCCTTGCCGGGCTCGCAGCCGTTATGGGTTACGGTGAAGCTGCGGGCATCGGCGATCGCGGGCCTGGTGTCGGGATCCTCGTTAACCCCGTAGCCGATCATGTTGAAGATGTCGCGCTCGTGGTCGGGAAGCCTGGTGTCCACGAAAGCCATCTTGTTCGGCTTCATCCCGGCGAAGCGCGCAACCCGCTTCTCCATCTCGGCTTGCGAAACGGTGCGTGTCTTCATCGTCCGTCTCCGGTGTCGACATTGCCGCCGCGAGCGTAGCGCCGGGCCGCCGCCGACGGCAAGCCGGCTGGGCCACAGGGCGGTTCAGGGCTCTACCACCCTGACGGACGCATTCTTGGCCAGGTCGATGAAGCGGCGGTCGAAGGTCAGCAACGCGTCGCATTGCGCGGCGGCGCCCGGATGCAATGCGTCGGCGAAATCCATGCCGGCTTCCGCGCGGTCGAAGGCTTCGGCGACCGTGACGGGGTTCTCCACTGTAACCCCCGGCAGCCCCGTAAAACGACGCAGGGCAGCCGTCACCTCACTGCCGCCGCTTCGCTTCCTCCAAAACCCCGGCATCCATCTCTTCCAGGGTTCGTGGCGGACCGTCGTAAGCGAGGCATCCGAAAACGTCTTCGGGGCGGGTCTCGGGGAACACAGGCTCGGCTCTGAGCAGCACGCCTTCGGGTGTACGCTCCGCGATCAGCCGCATTCCCGCTTTCCAACCCAGCGAATGGCGGATCGCCTTGGGCAGGATGACCTGGCCTTTCGTCGAGACGATGGTGGTCAGCCGTTCGGGTGCGGCCATCGTGGCTCTCCGGTCGTGCTACGGCAAGACCGAAGTGAGATAAGCCCGCTCCCGCGCGAAACCAAGCAGGACCGAAATCCGCCCGCCCCTACTCCGCCGCCTGGGTCCCCGCGTCGAGGAACCGGGCGACGTAGAATTCGCGCCTGGTCAGGCTCTTGGCGAACTCGTCCTCGAAATGCGAGACCACCGAGCCGGTGACCAGCTCTTCGGAGAGCAGCGCGTCGGACCATGCCTTGACCAGCGGAAAGGCGTCCAGGAACCCGGTCGCGAGGTAGCGCTCGGCGAACGCGAAGCGCTGGAAGAACGGGGCGTAGGCCGCATCGACCAGGCACAGCGTGTCGCCGTTGAAGAACGGGCCGTCATTGCCGCGTTCGCGCTCGATCGCCTCCTCCAGCCGCGCCACCCGCCTGGGCGCCTGGGCCAGCCCCTCCTCCATCGCTTCCGGGGTCTTGGTGTAGTAGATGCCCATCAGCGCCTTGGCGAAATCGGGCGTGAAGTCGGTCCACGCGCGGTTGCGGGCGCGCTTGACCGGGTCCTCGGGGTGCAGCCGGGGCGGCACCATCTCCTCGAGGAACTCGGCGATGGCGTTCGATTCGTAGAGCGGCTCGTCGCCGACCACCAGCACCGGTACCTTGCCGTGCGGCGAGATCTTCAGGAACCAGTCGGGCTTGTCGAGCAGGTTGATGTAGGTTACGTCGAATTCGACTCGTTTGGCGCGCATCAGGATCACGGCGCGCTGCACCCAGGGTCAGGTGAACGAGCTGATCAGGTGATATTTCTCGGTCATTCGCTATCTCCGTCGGGGACCGTCGGCGGCCCGGTTGCGAAGATAGGGCGCGCTCCCGTCCCGGTCAAAACGACGGGATGGGCGGATGCCTGACTTCGCCCTGGAGCGGGCCTGCGACGGGCCGGTCGCCGGGATCGACGAGGCCGGCCGGGGGCCGTGGGCCGGGCCGGTGGTCGCGGCGGCGGTGATCCTCGATCCCGCCGCCCTGCCCGCCGGGCTCGACGACTCGAAGACGCTCTCGGGGGCGCGACGCCGCGACCTGTACCGCCAGCTCCTGGGTTGCGCCGAGATCGGCGTCGGCGCCGCCAGCGTGCGCGAGATCGAGGACATGAACGTGCTGCGGGCCAGCCTGGCCGCGATGGCCCGGGCGCTCGCCACCCTGCCGCGGCGCCCCGCCACCGCCCTGGTCGACGGCAACCGGGCCCCCGAACTGCCCTGCCGGGTCGAGACGGTGGTGCGCGGCGATTCGCGCTCGCTGTCGATCGCCGCCGCCTCGATCGTCGCCAAGGTGACGCGCGACCGCATCATGGCGCGGCTCGCGGCGCGCCATCCCGGCTTCGGCTGGGAGCGCAACGCGGGCTACGGCACGGCCGAGCACAGGCGGGCGCTCGCGCGTCACGGCCCGACCGCGCACCACCGGCGCTCCTTCGCGCCGATCCGGGCGATCCTGGAGGGGGTCGGCTAGCCTGCGGAATGCGCCAGCGCGTGGCGGACGACCTTCTTCATCACCGACGGCAGCGCGTGCTCGCCGAGCCGCGCCACCGGCGTCCACACCCCTGCCACCCGCCGCCAGTCCTTGACGACGCCGGAGACGATCTCCAACTCCAGGCGGAAATGCGTGAACGTATGGCTCACCCCCCCGGGCATGGGCTGCCAGTCGGCCTGCGCCGGCGCATCGGCCAATACCCGCCGACCCGAGCGCGTGTCCCGCCAATCGGTCGAGGGGATTTCCATCATCCCGCCCAAGAGCCCGCTCTCGGGGCGCCGCCGGAGCAGTACCGCCCCGTCGGGCCGCGTCGTCCAGAAGGCGATGCCGTAGCGGATGGGGCGCGCTGCCCTGGTCTCGCGCCGGGGCAGATCTGCCGCCGTCCCGGCGCGCAACGCCGCGCAGTCCCCGGCCAGCGGGCAATATCCGCAGCCGGGCGATTTCGGCGTGCAGACCGTCGCGCCGAGATCCATCATCGCCTGGGCGTAGTCGCCCGGCCGGGCATGCGGCGTGAGACCGGCGGCGAGGCGGCGCAGCGCGGGCTTGGCGCGCGGCAGCTCCTGTTCGACCGCGAACAGGCGGGCGACCACGCGTTCGACATTGCCGTCGACCGCCGTGGCCGGGCGGTCGAAGGCGATCGCCGCGATCGCCGCCGCGGTGTAGACGCCGATCCCGGGAAGGGCCCGCAGAGCCTCCTCGCGGTCGGGGAAGCGACCGCCGTGCTCGCGAACCAGGGTTTTCGCGCATTTGTGGAGGTTGCGCGCGCGGGCGTAGTAGCCGAGCCCCTGCCAGGCATGCAGCACCTCGTCGAGCTCCGCCCGGGCAAGCGCCTCGAGGTTCGGCCAGCGGGCGACGAAACGCCTGAAATACGCCTCCACCGCGGCGACCGTCGTCTGCTGCAGCATGATTTCGCTGAGCCAGACCCGGTAGGGATCGGGAGGGCAGAAGGGCGGCGCGCGCCACGGCAGGTCGCGGCGGTGCCGGTCGTACCAGGCCAGCAGCCTGCCGGCCGCGTCTTGGTGGCCCGCGCTCTGGTTCACGCATCGAATCCCGGTTCGGCGGATGTCGGTCCGTTGTTTCTCCGGCCCGTCGAGCCTACCATGCATCGGCGGTCGGAAGGCCTCGACGGAGCGGCCATGGCAGCGCCCCTGAGCAAGCTGATTCCCGGGATCGTCGGCGAAGCGTTCCGGCGGCGGGGCTTCGTGGAACCCGTGCTGGCGACCGGCTGGCGGGACATCGTCGGCGAAGACACGGCCCGGCACGCGATCCCGGTCAGGATCGAGTTTCCCCGCGGTTCGAGAAGCGGCGGAACGCTGCACATCCGCGTCGAAGGCGCGCATGCGCCCGACCTCCAGCACAACGCACCGCGCATCGTCGAGCGGATCAACAGCTTCCATGGCTACGCCGCGGTCGCCCGGCTCGCGCTGCACCAGGGACCGGTCCAGACGCAGATGGCGGCGCGCGCATCCCGTGAGCCCGCCGGCCGGGAGGCGCCGGAGATCGGCGGTGTAAGGGACCCCCGGCTGCGGGAAGCGCTGCGCGGGCTGGGAACGACGATCCGGGACGATTCGGAATAGGCCCGCCCGGCGGAACGATCATGCCGCACCGGTGCAACGTGAGGCTGGACGCCGGTACCCGAATCCCTCTAAATATTGTGGTAGGATAACCGAAATGTGGAATATGTGGCATATGAGCCGCCGAACACTGGTTAGCGGCATCGCGTCCCTCGGATGCTTTCTGGCGGTCTCCGGCATCTTCTGGAGTACCGCGCCGAAGGCCCAGGCCCCGAAGCCGGAAGAGACTTTCGCCTCGGTGACGGTCGATGCCGGCGACAAGGTGCTCGGCCGCGCCGATGCGCCGGTGACCATCGTCGAGTACGCGTCCTTCACCTGCCCGCATTGCGCAAATTTCCACGCCGACATCCTGCCGGAGCTCAAGAAGGCCTATATCGAGACCGGCAAGGCCCGGCTGGTCTATCGCGATTTTCCGCTCGACCGCTACGCGCTGGCCGCCTCGATGGTGGCCCGCTGTGCCGCCGACAACCGCTATTTCGGCTTCGTCGACCTGCTGTTCCGGGAACAGCCGCGTTGGTCGAGCGCGAAGAACCCCGTCGCCGCGCTCGGCGGCCTCGCCATGCTGGCCGGCATATCCAGGAAGAAGCTGGAAACCTGCCTGGGCGACGAAGGGGTTCAGAAAGCCGTGCTCCAGCAGCGCCTCACGGCCAGCCAGAAATACAAGGTGACGTCGACGCCGACCCTGATCGTCAACGGCGCGAAATACGGCGGCGATCTGACGCTCGAGCAGCTCCGCGCCGTGGTCGACGCGATCCTGTCGGGGTCGTAGCGGGGACGGGTTCCGGTGGAATTCTCACGCCTCCGCCTGACCGGGTTCAAGTCCTTCGTCGACCCGACCGACGTCTATATCGATCCGGGTCTGACCGGCATCGTCGGCCCGAACGGCTGCGGCAAGTCCAATATCGTCGAGGCGCTGCGCTGGGTGATGGGCGAGACCGCGCCGCGGCAGCTGCGCTCCTCCGAGATGGACGAGGTGATCTTCGCCGGCACCGCCGGCCGGCCGGCGCGCAACATGGCCGAGGTGCTGCTGAGCCTCGACAACGCGGAGCGCGACGCGCCGGCGGCCTATAACGAGGGGCCGGAGATCAACGTCGCGCGCCGGATCGAGCGCGGCAGCGGCTCGCAGTTCCGCGTCAACGGCCGCGACGTGCGCGCGCGCGACGTGCAGACCCTGTTCGCGGACGCGGCCTCGGGGGCGCGCGCCACGGCGATCGTCAACCAGGGACAGGTCGGCGACCTGATCGGCGCGAAGCCGGCCGAACGCCGCCGGGTGCTGGAAGACGCCGCCGGCATCACCGGGCTCCATGCCCGGCGCCACGAGGCGGAACTCCGGCTGCGCGCGGCGGAGACCAATCTCGACCGCCTGGAAGACGTGCTCGGCGCGCTGGAGGAGCAGCATCGCGGGCTCAAGCGCCAGGCGCGCCAGGCCACGAGGTACCGCAATCTGAGCGATCGCATCCGGCGCGCCGAGGCCGCCCTTCTCCACCGCCGCTGGGTGGCGGCCACCGAGGCGATGGCCGGGGCGCGGGACTCGCTTGCGCTGGCCGAGACGGCGGTGGTCGAAATCACCGGCGTCGTCGCCCGCGGGACCGCGTCGCGCGAGGACGCCGAGTCCGCGATCCCGCCGCTGCGCGAGGCGGAACGGGAGGCGGCGGACGCGCTGCGGATGCTGATGGTCCGGCGCGACGGGCTGGAGCAGGAGGCGCGCCGAGTCGCGCAGGCGGTCGATGCGCTGGATGTGCAGGTCCGCCAGCTGGAAGGCGACGCCACGGGCGCGCGTGCCCGCGCTTCCGACGCGGAAACCGCCCTCGCGCGGCTCGCCGCCGAGCTGGGGGGCATCGCCGCCGGCGAAGCGGGCCACGAGGCGGCGCTGACCGGGCTCGCCGGTCGGCTCGACCGCGCGAGGGAGGCGGGCGAGGCCGCCGAACGAACCCATGCCGCGGCGCTGCGCGACCTCACCGAAGCCGAAGCGCTGAGGCGCGCGCTCGAGCGGCGTATCGCGGAAGCCCGGGCACGGCGCGACCGCATCGCCGCGCGCCGCCGCCAGCTTGAGGAAGAGCAGGCGAAGCACCTCCCGCTCGGGCGGTTCGAACGCGCCCTGGCCGACGCGGAGGCGGCGACCGCCGGCGCCGGATCACGGCTCGGGGAGGCGCAGGCGGCGCTGGAGAGCGCGGAGACCGGACGGGCGCGCTGTGCGGCGGAGGACGAGGCGGCGCGCCGCGCCCTGCGCGCCGCCGAGGGCGAAGCCGACACGGCGAAATCGGAGATCGACGCCCTCGCCGGATTGCTCGATCTCGGCGAGCCGGGGCTGTGGCCGCCGATGATCGACCTGGTCGCGGTCGAGCCCGGATACGAAATCGCGCTCGGCGCCGCGCTCGGCGACGATCTCCTCGCATCGGGCGACCGGGCGGCCCCGATGCATTGGCGCGAGACCGGCGAGGACGGGGCGGCGCCGGCCCTGCCGCCCGGGATTTCGCCGCTGTCCGACTTCGTCGACGCGCCGGCCGCGCTGCGGCTCAGGCTGTCGCAGATCGGCCTGATCGACGACGAGACGGATGGCGATGCGCTGTGCCGGGATCTCGTTCAGGGCCAGCGCCTGGTCGCGCGGAGCGGCGCGTTGTGGCGCTGGGACGGCTATTGCGTGACGGCGGAAACGCCGACCGCCGCCGCCAAGCGCATGGCCCAGCGCAACCGGCTGGAAGAGCTGCGCGGCACCCTCGCCGCGCTGGAGGGGGTGCGCGAAGACGCCTCCGCCGCGGCGGAGGCGACGAGCCGGCGTCTGGCCGCGGCAATCGCGGCGGAAGACGGGGCGCGCGCCGCCCGGCGCGATGCGGAGGCGGCGCTCGCGGCAGCCAGGGCGGACGAATCCGAGGCCACGGCGGCGCTCGCCGGCGAACGGTCCTACCGCAGATCGGCGGCGGACGCCGAGGCCGCCATCGCCGCCGAGCTCGACGAGGCGGAAACGGCGCTGGAGCAGGCGGGCACCGAGCTCGACTCGCTTGCCGATTCCGCGCTCCGGAGCGACGCGGTGGAACGGGCGAAGACCGCGCTCGACGGGGCGCGCGGCCGGGTCGCCGAAATCGGCCAGGACTATCAGCGGACACTCGCCGAGGCCGAGCAGCGCGCGCGGCGCAAGACGGCGATCGAGGGGGACATCGAATCGTGGCGGGAACGCGAATCCACCGCCGGGCGCGATATCCAGGATTTCACCGCTCGCATCGGCGAGGCGACGACGGAGCGCGCCGCGCTGGCGGAGCGCCCGGCCGCGCTGGCCCGCGAGGGTGAAACGCTCGCGGCCGATATCGTCGAGGCCGACGCACGGCGCGACCGAGCGTCCGCCGCTCTCGCCGATGCGGAAGCACGGCTCGAGGACGCCGCGCGGTCGCTGCGCACGGACGAGAACAGGCTCGCCGAGAGGCGCGAGGAACGGGTCCGCCGCGAGGCCGAACTCGAACAGGCACGGCAGGGTCTCGACGCCGTCGACGAGCGCGTGCGGGAACGGCTCGGCTGCGCCCCGGAAGAGATCGCCGAGGGCTTCGGGATCGACCCGGATGCGGAGCTACCCGATGCGGAAGCGCTACAGGCGAGGCTCGACAAGCTCAACCGCGAGCGGGAGAACATCGGACCGGTCAACCTGCGCGCCGACATCGAGGCGGCCGAGCTCGAAACCCGCATCGCCGGGATGTTCGGCGAGCGGGAGGATCTGCTGGGCGCCATCGCCAAGCTGCGCCACGGTATCGCGGACCTCAACCGCGAGGGGCGCGAACGGCTGCTGGCGGCGTTCGAGACCATCGACGGCCATTTCCGGACCGTCTTTGCCCGTCTGTTCGGCGGCGGCAGCGCCCGGCTCGCGCTGACCGAGTCGGAGGACCCGTTCGAATCGGGTCTCGAAGTGATGGCGAGCCCGCCGGGCAAGCGGCTCCAGTCGATGTCGCTGATGTCGGGCGGGGAACAGGCGCTGACGGCGATCGCCCTGCTGTTCGCGGTATTCCTGACCAACCCGGCGCCGATCTGCGTCCTCGACGAGGTCGACGCGCCGCTCGACGACAACAATGTCGACCGGTTCTGCAATCTGCTCGAAGAGATCTGCCGCGGCGGCGAGACCCGTTTCTTGCTGATCACCCATCACCGCCTGACCATGGCGCGGATGGACCGGCTGTATGGGGTCACCATGCCGGAGCCCGGCGTGTCCCAGCTCGTCTCGGTCGACCTGATGGCCGCCGAGCGGCTGCGCGAACCGGCCTAGGCGCGGATTCGCCACATTGCGGGGCGGCGTGGCAAGGCCTCCCTGACCCTCCATTCCATGTTTGTTTTCAAATGGTTGAGAGGTATCGGTTAGACCTTGACAGGGTATCGGCGGCTCCCTATCGTGCGGCCCGCCGTTGGCCTTGGCGCTCCCCGCGCTCGGGGTGCGCGGCGCGGCGTTGCAAGCGATCCATGGCCGAGCCCGAGCGTCCGCAACCCCTCAGGGACCTGGATAGGCGGCTCAAACGGTTGCGTGCCGAAGAAGACGGCGGCGCGCGCGCGGCGGCCGAACGCGGCCGCGGGCTGAGCCTCGCGGTCAGGATCGGGGCGGAGCTGGTCGCCGCTCTGGTCGTGGGCGTCGGCATCGGGCTGCTGCTCGACAGCTGGCTGGGCACGGCGCCGTGGCTGCTGGTCGTGTTCTTCGTTCTGGGCGCCGCCGCCGGGATGCTGAACGTCTACCGGGTGATGGAGCGCATGAACCGGACCGTGGGCGACGCGACGGGCAAGAGACCGGAGGCCGAGCGAAATGGCGAGCGCTGAACATCACGGCCCGCTCTCGCAATTCGAGATCAAGACGCTGCTGCCGATCCATCTTGGCGAGGCGGACATCTCGTTTACCAACTCGTCGCTGATGATGGTGATCGCGCTGATCGGGATCACCCTCTTCCTGCTGCTCGGCGCGCGCCGGCGCGCCCTGGTGCCCGGGCGCTGGCAGTCGATGGTGGAGCTCTCCTACGAGTTCATCGTCGGCCTTCTGCGCGACACCGTGGGGCCGGACGGGCGGCGCTACTTTCCCTTCGTGTTCACGCTGTTCATGTTCGTGCTGTTCGGCAACATGCTGGGGATGATCCCCTACAGCTTCACCTTCACCAGTCACATCGTCGTGACCTTCGCCCTGGCGGCGGTGGTATTCGTCGGGGTAACGATCCTCGGATTCGTCAAGCACGGGGTGCGTTTCTTCGCGTTTTTCGTGCCCCCGGGCATTTCCGTGGCGCTGTGGCCGCTGATGATCCCGATCGAGATCATCTCCTACCTGTCGCGCCCGATCAGCCTGTCGGTCCGGCTGTTCGCGAACATGCTTGCCGGGCACACCCTGCTCAAGGTGTTCGCCGGCTTCGTGCCGGTCCTGGGGGCTGCCGGTGTGGTTCCGCTCGCCTTCGTCGCCGCGCTGTCGGGGCTCGAATTGCTGATCGCGTTCCTTCAGGCCTATGTGTTCGCGATCCTCACCTGCCTGTACATCAACGACGCTCTGCATCTGCACTGAGCGGCCGCATCCTGCGAAAGAGAGGACATCATGGAGCTTGAAGCAGCCAAGGTCATCGGCGCCGGTCTCGCGGTAATCGGGGTCATCGGATCGGGTATCGGTATCGGTGCGATCTTCTCCGCATTCATCACCGCCGTGGGACGCAACCCGGCGGCTCGCGACGAAGTGTTCACCATGACCATGCTGGGCTTCGCGCTTGTCGAGGCGATCGCGCTGTTCGCGCTGGTGATCGCGTTGATCATCCTGTTCGGCTAGCCACGCGGGCTTCCGGAGCGACCATGCCCCAGCTCGAACAGGTCGGCACCTTTCTCAGCCAGCTCGTCTGGCTGTTCCTGACCTTCGGCATTCTCTACATCGTCATGAAGCGCTCCGCCCTGCCGCGGATCTCGCAGATCCTGGCGACGCGTCAGGAGCGCATCGACGGCGATCTGCGCCGCGCGGACGAGATCAAGACGGAGGCCGAGTCGGTCCTCGCGGCGTATGAGGCGGCGGCGGCCAGGGCGCGCGCGGAGGCCCAGGACATCCTGCGCGACAGCGCCGAGCGCTTCGCCGCCGAGGCGGCGGAGAAGAACGAGGCGCTGGGCCGGAGGCTGGCCGAGGAGGCGGCGGCGGGCGAGGCGCGCATCGGGGCGGCGCGCGAACAGGCCATGGCGGATGTCGAGGCGATTGCCGCCGAGCTTGCCGGGCTCGCCGCGGAGCGGCTCACCGGGGCTCCCACCGACCGGAGTTCGGCCGAGGCCGCGGTGGCCCAGGTCGTGGGGGGGCGGGGCTGATGCTGTCGACGGCGGAATTCTGGGTCGCGGTGGGTTTCGTGATCCTGGTCGCCGGCATCGCCCGGCCGGCATGGCGGGGCATCACGACGGCCCTCGATGCGCGCGGCGAGCGCATCAAGCAGACCCTCGACGAGGCCCGGACGCTGCACGAGGAAGCCCAGCACTTGCTGGCGGAGTACCAGCGCAAGCAGCGCGACGCGGCGCGCGAGGCCGAGCAGATGATCGAACAGGCGCGCATCGAGGCCGAGCGCATCCGGGCCGAGGCGACCGAGGCGCTGGAGCGGACCCTCGAACGCCGCCAGGCGCTCGCCCGCGAGAAGATCGCCCAGGCCGAGGCCGACGCGCTGCGCGAAGTGCGCAATGCCGCCATCGACGTCGCGATCGCCGCGAGCGCGCGGATCATCGGCGAGCGGCTCGGGGAGGACCGGGCCTCGGCGCTGGTCGACGAAGCGGTCAGGGACCTCCCCAAACATCTCAACTGAACCGCCGGTCGGCGCCATGGCCAAGCGCGCCGTCCTTTGGCAGCATGACGGGCGCCGTCAAGCGGGCGCCCGGAACCCCGGCCGATGAACCCACAAGCCACCAGCTACGCGGATCTGCGCGCCTTCGTCGCCCGGCTCGAATCCGCGGGCCGGCTGGTGCGCGTCTCCGCCCCGGTCTCCACCGCGCTGGAGATGACCGAGATCCAGACCCGGCTGCTGGCGGAGCAGGGCCCGGCGGTGATCTTCGAGAACCCGGTCAAGGCGGACGGGACGCCGTCCGAAATGCCGGTGCTCGCCAATCTGTTCGGCACGGTCGAGCGCGTCGCCTGGGGGATGGGGCGCGAGCCCGGGACGCTGCGCGCGCTCGGCGAGCAACTCGCCTTCCTGCGCCAGCCCGAGCCCCCCGGCGGCTGGCGCGAGGCGCTCGACATGCTGCCGCTCCTGAAGACCGCGATGGCGATGCAGCCGCGCACGGTAAGCCGCGCCCCGTGCCAGGAGGTCGTGCTGACCGGCGGCGACGTCGACCTCGCGCGCCTGCCGGTGCAGATGTGCTGGCCGGGCGAGCCGGCGCCGCTGATCACCTGGCCCCTGGTCGCCACCGCCGATGCGGAGGGCCGGACCAATCTCGGCATCTACCGCATGCAGGTGACCGGCCGGAACACCACGCTGATGCGCTGGCTGCGCCACCGCGGCGGCGCCCGTCACCATGCCGAACGCGCGGAGACCGGGACGGGCGGGGCGCGCAGCCTGCCCGCCGCGGCGGTGATCGGCGCCGACCCCGCGACGATCATCGCGGCGGTGGCGCCCGTCCCGGACACCATGTCGGAATACCGCTTCGCCGGGCTGCTGCGCGGCCGCCGGCTCGACCTGGTCGACTGCAGGACGGTGCCGCTCAAGGTCCCGGCCGAGGCCGAGATCGTGCTGGAGGGCGAGGTCTCGCTCGACCAGTACGGCGAGGAAGGCCCCTACGGCGACCACACCGGGTATTACAACCCGGCCGACAGCTTCCCGGCGTTCACGGTGACGGCGATGACGATGCGCCGCGCACCGATCTACCTGACCACCTTCACCGGGCGCCCGCCGGACGAGCCCTCGGTGCTGGGCGAAGCGCTCAACGAGGTGTTCGTGCCGCTGCTCACCCAGCAGTTTCCGGAGATCGCCGATTTCTGGCTGCCGCCCGAGGCGTGCAGCTACCGGGTGGCGGTGGTCGCGCTGAGGAAGGCCTATCCAGGCCACGCCAGGCGGATCATGATGGCCGTCTGGTCCTATCTGCGGCAGTTCATGTACACCAAGTTCGTCATCGTGGTGGATGCCGGGCTGGATGCGCGGCGCTGGTCGGACGTGGTCTGGGCGATCGCCACCAATGTCGACCCGGCGCGGGACCTGACGGTGATCGAGAACACGCCGATCGACACGCTCGACTTCGCCTCGCCCGAGCCCGGGCTGGGCGCCAAGCTCGGGATCGACGCGACGACCAAGATTCCGCCCGAGACTTCCCGCCCGTGGGGGCGGCCGATCCGCATGGACGGGGACGTGATCGCGGACGTAACGCGCCGATGGGCGGAATACGGCCTGCCGGGCTCGGGCGATCCGATCTGGCGCTGAGTCCCGAATTCTCGCACCCCCCGCCCGGATCGCCTATAAGACCGGGCGCGCAACCGGAGGCCCCGATGTCCAACGTCCCGGACCCCCTCGATCTGCTGGCAGACCTGCTCGCCGCCGCCAAACGCGCGGGCGCCGACAGCGCCGACGCGGTGTTCTTCGAAGCGGCCTCGCTCGCGGTCGCCCAGCGGCTCGGCAAGTCGGAGAAGCTGGAACGCTCGGAAAGCCGCGATCTCGGGCTCAGGGTGCTGGTGGGCAAGCGCCAGGCGATCGCGTCGACCACCGATTTCGCCCCGGACTCGCTGGACGCGCTGGTCGCACGCGCGCTCGCGATGGCGCGGGCGGCGCCGGAGGACCCCTATTGCGGGATCGCCGATCCCGGCCAGCTCGCGACCGGTCTCCGGGACCTCGACATCTGCGACGATGTCGAACCGACGGCCGAGACCCTGGTCGCGCGGGCGCGGGAAGCCGAGGACGCCGCGCGCGCCGTCGAGGGCGTCACCAACTCCGAGGGCGCGGAGGCCGGGTGGAGCCGCTCGACCATCGCGCTCGCCGCGACCAACGGCTTCGCCCAGAGCTATGCGGCGTCTTCGCAGAGCATCGCCGCCTCCGTCCTCGCCGGCGAGGGCACCGCGATGGAACGCGACTACGACTTCCATACCGCGGTCCACGGCAGCGATCTGCGCGCGCCGGCGGAGATCGGCCACGGCGCCGGGGAGCGCGCGGTGCGCCGCCTGAATGCGCGCAAGATCGAGACCGCCCAGGTGCCGGTGGTCTATGACCCCCGCGTCTCCGGCGGGCTGCTGCGCCATCTCTCGAGCGCGATCAACGGGCCGTCGGTCGCGCGCGGGACGTCGTTCCTCAAGGACAAGCTGGGACAGCGGATCTTTCCGCAGGGTGTCCAGGTCGTCGACGATCCGCACCGCCCGCGCGGGCTGCGGTCCAAGCCGTTCGACGCCGAGGGTGTGGCGAATGGCCGCCGTGCGGTGATCGAGGACGGCGTGCTACAGACCTGGATCATGGATCTCGCCTCCGCGCGCCAGCTCGGGCTCGAGACGACGGGCCACGCCGCGCGCGGAACCGCCTCGCCGCCCTCCCCCGCCGTCACCAATCTCTGGATGCAGGCGGGCGCGATCCCGCCCGGGGCGCTGATCGGGGAGATCGACAGCGGCTTCTACGTCACCGAGCTGATCGGCATGGGGGTGAACGCGGTGACGGGCGACTACAGCCGGGGGGCGACCGGGTACTGGATCGAGAACGGCGAGATCGCCTACCCGGTGAGCGAGGTCACGGTGGCCGGCAATCTCAAGGACATGTTCGCCAACCTCACGCCGGCCGACGACCTCGAATTCCGCTTCGGCGTCGATGCGCCGACGATCCGCATCGACGGGATGACGATCGCCGGCATCTGAACCCCGCGCCGTGCTAGACTCCGGCAAGCATCGTTCCTGGACCGCGCATGACTAGTCCGCACAGCAAGGGCCTGTCGGCGGGGGTGGCCGCCCGGTCGAGCACCGGCGATCTGGTGCGCCGGCTGCTGCGCGAACGGATGCGCGGCTATTTCCTTCTCACCGCCGGCGCGCTGTTCTTCATGGCCGTCGTCGCTGCGGCCACCGCCGGCAATGCCTGGCTGATGGAGCCGGCGCTCGACAGAGCCTTCATCGGACGCGATCTGGAAATCCTCTACTGGGTCGCGCTGGGGGTCCTCGCGCTGGCGCTCGCGAAGGGCGGAGGGACCTACATCCACACCGTCCTGATGTCCCGCGTGGGCGAGGGGATCGTCGCCGATTTCCGGCGTGACATGTATGTCAGGCTGATGCGCGCCGATCTCGGGTTCTTGGTCAACACGCAGACCGGCAACTTGATCGCCCGCTTCACCGTCGACGCCACCATGCTGCGGATGAACATGGTCCGCTCCATGACTGGCATCGTCAGGAATGCGTTGCAGCTCCTCTTCCTGATCGGGGTGATGTTCTATCAGGACTGGCTGATGGCGCTGGTCGCGGTTGTCGCCTTTCCCATGTCGATCTGGCCCATCGTCTCGATAGGCCGTCGGATCAGACGCGCCGCCTCGATCACCCAGGCCCGGATGGCCGACCTGACCGTCCGACTGGACGAGAGCTTTCCGGCCGCGCGCCTGGTCAAGGCATACCGCTTGGAACGCGCGGAGATCGCCCGCGCGACGGCAGTGATCGAACAGGTCTTCAAGCGCTCATACCGCGCGGCACGGATCGCCGCGATCACCCGGCCGGTGATGGAGATCCTCGGCGGGGCGGTGGCCGCCGCGATCGTCCTGTTCGGCGGCAGCAGGGTGATCGCCGGAACGATCACGCCGGGCGAGTTCTTCTCGTTCATCACCGCGCTGTTGCTCGCCTACCAGCCGCTCAAGGCGCTCGCGGCGCTCAACAACGTCTTTCAGGAGGGGCTGGCCGCCGCGCAGCGCGTCTTCGCGGTGCTCGATATCGAGCCCGATATCGTCGACGCCCCGCAGGCCGAGCCGCTCGCCTTCGAAGGCGGCGAGGTTCGTTTCGACAAGGTGCGCTTCTCATACACCTCCGGCGTTCCGGCGGTGGTCGACATCGACCTGGTGGCGCCGGCGGGCGCGACGGTGGCGCTGGTCGGCGCGTCGGGCGCGGGCAAATCCACCCTTCTCAACCTGATCCCCCGCTTCTACGACCCGGACGGCGGCGCGATCCGCATCGACGGCCAGGATGTGCGCGAGGTCACGCTCGCCTCGCTGCGCGACGCCATCGGCCTGGTCAGCCAGGAGGTGACGCTGTTCGACGACACGGTGCGCGACAACATCGCCTACGGCCGGGCGGGCGCGACGATGGACGAGGTGGTGGCGGCGGCGCAGAACGCCGGGGCGCATGAATTCATCGAGGCGCTGCCGGAGGGCTACGACACCCGGGTCGGCGAGCTCGGCGAGCGCCTCTCCGGCGGCCAGCGCCAGCGCATCGCCATCGCCCGCGCCATGCTCAAGGACGCGCCCATCCTGCTCCTCGACGAAGCCACCTCCGCGCTCGACACGGAATCCGAGCGCGCGGTCCGCGACGCGCTCGACCGGCTCAAGAAAGGCCGGACCACGATCGTCATCGCCCATCGCCTGTCGACCGTGGTGGGGTCCGACTTGATCTACGTGATGGAGCGCGGCCGGGTCGTCGAATCGGGCACGCATGCCGAGCTTCTCGCTGCGGGCGGCGCCTATGCGCGGCAATACGCGCTCCAGTTCGTCGATATCGAAGACGCCGGCGAGCCGGTGGCGGCGGCCGACGCCGCCGAGTAGGCGAGCGGTCCGGCGGGCGACATGACCGCGCCGCAGCGCCCGGTACCGCATCCGACGCTCGGCCTCTACCGCGCGGCCGCGGCGATTGCGGGGCCGGTCCTGCGGCGCTACGTCGAACGCCGGGCACGGACCGGCAAGGAAGACCCCGCGCGCGTCGAAGAGCGCTTCGGCCGCGCCTCGCGCGCGCGCCCGGCGGGACCGCTGGTCTGGCTCCACGCCGCGAGCGTGGGCGAATCGCTTTCCTTCCTGCCGCTGGTCGAGGCCATCGCCGGGCGCTGGCCCCGGCTCGCCCTGCTGATCACCACCGGGACCGTCACCTCCGCGCGGCTGATGGCCGAACGGCTGCCCGCCGCAGCGATCCACCAGTTCGCCCCGATGGACCGGCCGCGCTGGATCGGCGCCTTTCTCGATCACTGGCGTCCCGATCTCGCGATCCGCGTCGAGTCGGAACTCTGGCCGGCGACGCTGGATGCGATCGAGGCGAGGGCGATCCCCTCCCTTCTGGTCAACGCGCGCATGTCGCGGCGCTCGGCTCGGAACTGGCGGCTTGTGCCGGGGCTGGCCCGGCGGGTCTTGCGCAGTTTCACGCTATGCCTCGCCCAGACGGAGGAAGATGCGGCGCGCTTCCGCAGCCTCGGCGCGCCCGAGATCCGCTGCCTGGGCAATCTGAAGCTCGCGGCGCCGGCGCTGCCCTGCGACGCGGCTCTGCTGGAGACCCTGGAACGGCGCTGCGCCGGGCGTCCGGTATGGATCGGGGCGAGCACCCATGACGGCGAGGAGGAGCGGCTCGCCGCCGCCCATCGCAGGATTCGCGCCCGCCTGCCGGACGCCCTGCTGGTCCTGGTGCCGCGCCACCCGGCCCGCGGTCCGGGCATCGCGGCCCGGCTGCGCGCGGAAGGCCACACGGTCGCGCTGCGCTCGGCCCACCAGCCGCCCGGTTCGGAGATCTACGTCGCCGACGGGCTGGGCGAGCTCGGCGTCATGTACCGCCTGGCGAAGGCCGGTTTTGTCGGCGGCTCGCTGATTCCCCATGGCGGGCAGAACCTGCTCGAACCCGCACGGCTCGATTGCGCCATCCTGCACGGCCCGCACATGACCAACTTCGCCGAGATAGCGAGCGAGATCGCGCGGGCGGGCGGCAGCACGCAGGTCGAGACGGATGAGGCGCTGGCGGACGCGGTCGTCGCCCTGTTGACCGACGAGGCGATGCGATCGCGAAGCTGCGCCGCGGCGGCCCGCATCGCGGAGGGCAAGACACGCATCCTCGATGCGGTGGTGGACGCCCTCGCGCCCCATATCGACCGGGCCGAAGAGGGTGCCGGTGCGCACGCCTGAATTCTGGCGGCGCGACGGCCTCCCCGCCCGCGCGCTCGCTCCCGCGGCATGGGTCTATGGCGCGGTTGCGGCGGTCAGGCGCCGCACCGCCCGGGCCGCGCGACCGCCCGTGCCGGTGGTCTGCGTCGGCAATCTGGTGGCGGGCGGCGCGGGCAAGACGCCGGTGGCGCTGGCGCTCGGCGCGAAGCTCGCCGCGGGCGGTCATCGGGTGCACTTCCTGTCGCGCGGTTATGGCGGCCGCGAGACGGGCCCTCTCCTGGTGGACCCCGCCCGGCACGCCGCGGACGCGGTGGGCGACGAGCCGCTGCTGCTCGCCCGCGTCGCTCCGACATGGGTTTCCGCTGATCGCGCGGCCGGCGCCGCCGCCGCGGCCGAAGGCGGCGCCGGGCTGATCGTCATGGACGACGGCCACCAGAACGCGACCGTCGCCAAGGCCTATTCCATCGTCGTCGTCGACGGGGCTTACGGCTTCGGCAACGGCCGGCTGCTGCCGGCCGGGCCGCTGCGCGAGACGGTGGCGACCGGTCTCGCCCGCGCCGACGCCGTGGTCACGATCGGCCCGGACGAGGCGGGAACCGGCGCTCTGCTGCCGAGCGGTGTCCGTGCGCTGGGCGGGCGACTCGTCCCGCCTCCCGACGGCGCCGGGATCGCGGGCAAGGCGGTGGTCGCCTTCGCCGGGATCGCCCGGCCAGAAAAATTCTTCGCCTCGCTACGGACGCTCGGCTGCCGGATCGAGCACGCGCGGGCCTTTGCCGATCACCACCGGTTCCGGGCGTCGGAGATCGCCGCTCTTCTGGAAACGGCCAGGAAACTGGACGCGGTCGTGGTGACCACCGCGAAGGACGCGGTGAGGCTGCCGCCCGCCGCGCGCGCCGACGTCCAGGTTCTCGACATCGCCGTCGCGTGGGACGACGAGGAAGCGGCGGAGGCCTTGATGGAAGAGATCGAAGAGCGGACGGGTTGAAGAGAAAGCGGCTACAGCAGCCGTCCCTGCGTCCCGTCGTCCGCACCCTGCCCGGCTTTCCGCGGCCGGGGCGTCTTGCCGTCGAGGCGAGCGGCGAGACGGGCGTCGGAGAACTGGATTTCGATGGCGCCGCCCGGCACCGCCCCGGCGGCCCGCGCGACCGGCTTCCCGGCGGCGTCGCGGATGACGGCGAAACCGCGCTCCAGCACCCGCTCGTAGGAGAGGCTGTCGAGCAGGGCGGCGAGCGCGCTCAGCCGGGCCTCCTCGGCGGTATGGCGGCGCTCCACCGAGTCCCGCATGCGCCGGCCCGCATCCGCCGCGCGGTACCGCGCCGCCGCATTGGCGAGCCGCCCATCGACCGCGTTGGCGAGGCGCTCGGCGAACCCGCCGACGCGCTCGCCCGCCCGCGCCACCTGCTCCGCCGGGCTTCGGATCCCCGCCGCCGCGCGTTCGACCGAAGCGCCGCGCGCGGCCAGCAGGTTGGCGAGCGCGTTGCGCAGCCGGTCGCTCTGGTCGTCGAGGGCCTGGCTGGCCTGTTCGAGGAGGCGGTCCGGCCGCGGCAGCCCGCGCGCAAAGCCCTCCGCGGCGCCCGACCGCTCGCGCAGCGCGCGCTCCATGGCGGAGCCCATCCGGCGCTCGATGTCGAGCATCCTGTCGCGCAGCTCGGCACGCACCGGAACCGCCATCTCGGCGGCGGCGGTCGGCGTCGGCGCGCGGCGGTCGGCGGCGAAATCGATCAGCGTCGTGTCGGTCTCGTGCCCGATCGCCGAGATCAGCGGGATATCGGAGCCGGCGGCGGCGCGGACCACGGACTCCTCGTTGAAGGTCCACAGATCCTCCAGGCTGCCGCCGCCGCGGGCGACGATCAGCACGTCGGGGCGCGGAATCGGCCCGCCCGCGGCGAGCCCGTTGAACCCGGCGATGGCGGCGGCCACGCGCGCGTCGGCGCCCTCGCCCTGAACCGGCACCGGCCACAGGATCACCCGGCGGGGAAAGCGGTCGGCGAGGCGGTGGAGGATGTCGCGGATCACCGCGCCGGTGGGCGAGGTGACGACACCGACGATGTCGGGCAGGAAGGGAATGTCCCGCTTGCGTTCGCTGTCGAACAGCCCCTCGGCGGCGAGCCGCTTGCGGCGGTCCTCCAGCAGCTTGAGAAGCGCCCCCTCCCCCGCCAGCTCGACCGCCTCGACGACGACCTGGTAGCGCGAGCTGCGCGGATAGGACGAGATGCGCCCGGTGCAGACGATTTCCATGCCCTCTTCGATGCGGAGCCCGAGGCGCCCCACCGTGCCGCGCCAGCAGACCGCGTCGAGCGCCGCCGATTCGTCCTTCAGCGTGAAATAGAGATGGCCGGAGCCGTGGTAGTTGGGCCTGCCCACCTCGCCGCGGACCCGGACATGCTCGAAATTTCCCTCCAGCGTCCGCTTGACGGCCTGGGAAATCTCGCTGACCGAGTATTCGACGACGTTGGGCTGGACCGCCGTCAACGGGGGGATGTCCGCCATGCGGGCATTCTATGCTAATGCTGGGCCGGGTTGCACGGGGAGCGCGGGCGATGCGGGTGCTGGTGGTCGGCGGCGGAGGGCGCGAGCACGCGCTGTGCTGGGCCATCGCCGCCTCCCCGCTGGTCGAGGCGCTGTACTGCGCCCCGGGCAATGCGGGCATCGCGGCGGATGCCGTCTGCGTCCCCGTCGGGGCGGGGGATCTGGACGGCATCCTGGGCTTCGCCCGGGATGAACGGATCGACTTCGTGGTCGTCGGCCCCGAGGCGCCGCTGGTCGCCGGCCTGGTCGACCGGCTCGCCGATGCCGGCATCAAGGCGTTCGGCCCGACCGCCGCCGCGGCCAGGCTGGAGGGATCCAAGGCCTTCACCAAGGATCTGTGCGCCCGCCATGGCATTCCCACCGCGGCGTATGGCCGTTTCACCGATCCCGCGGCCGCGAGCGCGTTCATCGAAGACCGTGTACCGCCCATCGTGGTCAAGGCGGACGGGCTCGCCGCCGGCAAGGGGGTGACGATCGCGGAAACGCGCGACGCCGCGCTCGACGCCGCCCGGGACATGCTGACCGGCGGGCGCTTCGGCGCCGCGGGCGAGGAGATCGTGATCGAGGAGTTCCTCGCCGGCGAAGAGGCGAGCTTCTTCGCCCTGGTCGACGGGGAGACCGCCCTGCCGCTCGCCGCCGCACAGGACCACAAGCGGGCGGGCGACGGGGACACCGGACCGAATACGGGCGGCATGGGCGCTTACTCCCCCGCCCCCGTCGTCAACGAGGACGTGGCCGAGCGCGTCATGGCGCGCATCGTCCGCCCGACCGTCGCGGCGATGAAGGCGGAAGGCGCGCCGTTCAGGGGCGTGCTCTATGCCGGGCTGATGATCGACGACGGAGAGCCCAGCCTTCTCGAATACAATGTCCGCTTCGGCGATCCGGAATGCCAGGCGCTGATCGTCCGGCTCGCCTCCGACCTCCTGCCGGCGCTGATCGCGAGCGCCGACGGCGTGCTCGACATGTTCGACCTGCGCTGGCATGACGATGCGGCGCTGACCGTCGTCATGGCGTCGAAGGGCTATCCCGGCGCCTACGAGACGGGCGGTGTCATCGGTGGCATCGACGCATCGTCGGCGATCGACGGCGTGACCGTGTTTCATGCCGGCACCGAGGACGACGGCGGCGCGGTCCGCGCGGCCGGCGGGCGGGTGCTCGGCATCACCGCCTGCGCGCCTACGATCGCGGATGCGCAGCGCCTGGCCTACCGCGCGGTCGACAGGATCGACTGGCCGGGCGGGTTCTGCCGGCGCGACATCGGCGCGCGGGCCATCGATTGAGGAGCGAGACATGCGGGCAAATCCGATCCGCCAGATCTGGCAAGACGGCGGCTGGGTGCTCAACGCCTGGTGCGCGATACCGAGCCCCTTCGCGGCCGAGGTGATGGCCAATCTGGGCTGGGATTCGGTCACCGTCGACATGCAGCACGGGGTGAACGACTACCAGTCGGCGGTCGGCATGTTCCAGGCGATCTCGACCACGCAAGCCGCGCCGATGGCCCGCGTGCCGTGGAACGATCCGGCGATCGTCATGAAGATGCTGGATGCCGGCGCCTACGGGCTGATCTGCCCGCTGGTCAACTCGGCGGAAGAGGCCGAGCGCTTCGCCGGGGCCTGCCGCTACCCGCCGCGCGGCTACCGGAGCTCGGGACCGATCCGGGCGATGATTTATGGCGGGGCGGATTACTTCGACCACGCCGACGACACCATCGTCACCTTCGCCATGATCGAGACCACCGACGCGCTCGCCAATCTCGACGCCATCCTCGCGGTGGACGAGATCGACGCGGTCTATATCGGCCCCTCCGACCTCTCGCTCTCGCTCGGCTGCAAGCCCGGGCTCGACCGGACCGAGACGGTGGTGGTCGAGGCGATCGAGACCATCCTCGCCGCCGCCAAGCGGCACGGCAAGCGCGCCGGCATCCAGTGCAACGACACCGGATATGCCCGGCGCATGGTGGAGTCGGGCTTCGACCTGGTGACGGTGATGAGCGACCAGCGCCTGATGGCCGCCGCCGGCAACAAGGTCGTCGCCGACATGCGCGAGGGCGGCGGCTAGCGGAGAAACGCCGAGGCCACGATCGAGCCGCGCGGCTCTCGGTATGCTAGTCTGAACGGTGCTCGGGGCGACCACGCCGGCTTGCCGCATTCATCGGGGGCAGTCCCATGAAATGGTACGACTACATCCATAGCGATCCGTCGGTCATGGTAGGAAAACCGGTGATTCGCGGCACCCGGCTGTCGGTGGAGTTCCTGCTCGAACTGTTGGCGGAAGGCTGGTCCGAACAGCAGATTCTTGAAAGTTACCCGCAGCTTTCGCGGGAGGCGTTGCGAGCGACGTTCGCCTTTGCGGTCGAATGTACCCGGGACGAACTGGTCTACAATGTCAGCAACGGGACGACGCGTTGAAGCTGCTGGCGAATGAGAACATTCCGCTGGATAGCGTGCGAAGCCTGCGGAGCGGTGGACACGATGTCGTTTCGATCAGCGAGCAGTCTCCAGGTATCTCCGACGAAGACGTCATTCGGATCGCCCGGGCGGAGAACCGGATAATCGTAACCTTCGACCGGGACTACGGAGAACTGGTCTTCCGTCGTGGATGGCCGCCGCCTGCGGGCATCTTGTAATTGCGCTTCGTTCCGAACAGTCCGTCGGAAGTCGCCACCTATGTTTCCCGGCTGATCGAGAACGGTATCGACCTCGAACGCCGTTTCACGACGGCGGACCGTGGAAGAGTACGCCAGACAATGCTCGACCGTCTGTCGCAAGGCGGCCCCGTTTGAGCATTGGCGCTTTAGGTAGACGGAGCGAAAACGATGACAACGGACAAGAGCGGCGCATTCGAAAGCATCTGGGCGGATCTGCAGGGAGTTCCCTTCGAGCAGGGCTATGTCGATGTCGGCGGCATCGCGACCCGCTACCTGCACGCCGGGAGCGCGGACAAGCCCGGCCTGGTCTTCCTGCACGGCACCGGCGGCCATGCCGAAGCCTATGTGCGCAACCTCGCCGCCCACGCCCCGCATTTCGACACCTACGCGATCGACATGCTGGGCCACGGCTATACCGGGAAGCCGGACTACGACTACGAGATCCCGCGCTATATCGACCACCTGGCGGGGTTCCTGGACGCGGTCGGGATCGACAGGGTGTCGCTGTCCGGCGAATCGCTCGGCGGCTGGGTTGCGGGCGCCTTCGCCATCGCCCATCCCGGCCGGGTCGACCGGCTGGTGCTCAACACCGCGGCGGCGGACAGGGTCGACCCGGACGCGCTGGCGGCGCTCCGCGCCTCGACCGCGGCGGCGGTGGAGGACCCGAGCTGGGAGCGCGTGCGGACGCGTCTCGAATGGCTGATGCACACCAATTCGGACGTCCACGACGATTTGGTGGCGAGCCGCCAGGCGATCTATTCCCGCCCCGCGATGAAGGACGGAGTCACCCGCATCCTCTGCCTCCACACCCCGGAAGCCCGCCGGCGCTTCGCGGTCAAGCCGGAGGAATGGGCGCGGATCGAGGCGCCGACCCTGGTGCTGTGGACCAGCCACGACCCGACCGCCACCGTCGATGTCGGCGAGACCCTGGCCGGGATGATCCCGGACGCCAAGTTCGTCGTCATGCAGGAATGCGGGCACTGGCCCCAGTTCGAGGACGCCGAGACCTTCAACCGCATCCATATCGACTTCCTGCTCGGCCGCGGCTGAGCCCGACCCTTTCAGGAGAGCCGCCATGGCCGACCATCACGACATGCTTGGCAAGACGTTTTTCGCGATCCTCACCGAGGCGGCGCCGGGCACCACGCGGGAGCAGCTGGGCGCGACCCTGCCGGCGCATCTCGACCACCAGGTAAGGCTCGAGCAAGAGGGCATCCTGTTCGCCGCCGGCCCGCTCGACGCCGAGGACGGCTCGCGCCGCGGGCTGATCGTGATCCGCGCGGAGTCCTTCGAGGAGGCGCGCGGGATCGCCGATACCGACCCCTTCCATGCCCAGGGGCTGAGGACCTACACGGTCGAGCGATGGACCGTGAACGAGGGGAGCTACACGGTCCGGCTGACCTATTCGGACCAGCGTCTCGCGCTCGACTAGGCGTTCGGGCGATGCGCAATTTCGAGCTGCCGGGGCGGTCCCCCGTCTACGGCACCGGCGGCATGGCGGCGACTTCGCACCCGCTTGCCAGCCTGACCGCGATCGAGACGCTCAAATCCGGCGGCAACGCGGTCGACGCGGCGGTCGCCGCCGCAGGCGTCCTCGCCGTCGTCGAGCCGCACATGACCGGCATCGGCGGGGACTGCTTCGTCCTCTACGCGCCGAAAGGCGGCGGGGTGGTGGCCTATAACGGATCGGGGCGCAGCCCGGCCGCAGCCGAACTCGACTGGTATCTCGCGAACGGCATCGACCGGATGCCGGTCATCGGGCCGCACGCGGTCACCGTCCCGGGCGCCGTCGAGGCCTGGGACCGGCTGGTCCGCGATCACGGCCGCAAGCCGTTCGGCGAGTTGCTGGCCCCCGCCATCCGGCTCGCGGTCGACGGATCGGTTGTGCACCCGAGGGTGGCCTGGGACTGGGCCGGCTGCGAGCGCCTGCTGGCGCAGACGCCGGAGACCGCCGCGCTCTATCTGCACGGCGGGCGCGCCTTCCGCGCGGGCGAGATCCACCGCCAGGAAGCGCTGTCCGCGACGCTTGCCGCCATCGCCGAGGAAGGACCCTCCGCGTTCTACGAGGGCGAGGCGGCCGAGCGCATGACGGCGACGCTCGCCGCCTATGGCGGGCTGCACGTCGCGGAGGATTTTGCGGCGCATCGCGGGAACTATGTCGAGCCCATCGCGACCGACTATCGCGGCCACCGGATCTACGAGTGCCCGCCCAACGGGCAGGGGCTCACGGCGCTCCTGATGTTCAACATCCTCGCCGGCTTCGACCTCGAAGGCTCGGGGTCGACGGACCCCCGCCGCCTGCATCTCGAAGCCGAGGCCGGGCGGCTCGCCTATCGCGACCGCGACCGCCATGTCGCGGACCCGGAGAGGGCCGGGATCCCGGTCGACGGGCTGCTGTCGGAGGCCTACGCGGCCGATCTTCGCCGCCATATCGATCCCGCCCGCGCCATGGCCGGGCTGCCGCCGGCGCGCGCGCCGGCGCGCTCGGACACGGTCTACCTCGCCGTGGTCGACGGCGACGGCAACGCGATCAGCTTCATCAACTCGCTATTCGCCATGTTCGGCTCCGCGATCGCCGATGCCCGCACCGGCGTGTTGTTCCAGAACCGCGGCAGCGCCTTCCTGATCGACCGTACCCACCCCAACGCCATCGGCCCGTCCAAGCGGTCGCTGCACACCATCATGCCCGGCATGATGGCGAAGGACGGCGCCGCGGCGATGCCGTTCGGCGTCATGGGCGGGCACTACCAGCCTTTCGGCCACGTCCACCTGGTCACCGGGGTGCTCGATTGCGGGCTCGACGTGCAGCGCGCGATCGACGCCCCGCGCATCTTCCACTTCGGCGGCGCGCTGGCGCTCGAGGCCGGCATCCCGGCGGAGGTCGCCGAAGCGCTGGCCGCGATGGGCCACGCAATCTGCCCCGCCGGCGCGCCCTTGGGCGGCGGCCAGGCGGTGGCGATCGACCGCGAGAGCGGGGTTCTGATAGGCGGTTCCGATCCCCGCAAGGACGGCTGCGCGCTCGGCTATTGAGCCGGACCGGCGGGTTCATGCTAGGCTAGGCCAAGGCTCATACGGAGGTCCAGCCATGGCCAAGCTGCGCCATATCGCGATCGCCTGCGACGATGTCGAGGCGACCGCCAGGTTCTACGAGGACGTGTTCGACATGAAGCGCGTGGGCGAGACCAGCGCCTCGCTCGCCGACGGCGTCTACCTCTCCGACGGCGTGATCAACCTCGCCATCCTCGACTACAAGACCGACGAAGCCGCCGGCGAGGAACGCGGCAAGGACTATGTCGGGGTGCACCATTTCGGCTTCTGGGTCGACGATCTGGAAGATGCCGAGAAGGACATCGAAGCCAATGGCGGGACGTTCTTCCTCGACCTGCCGATCGACAAGGAATCGCTCTACTACGAGAAGAAATACCGCGACCCCAACGGCGTCATCTTCGACATCTCCCAGAACGGCTGGGTGGGAACCTCGAAATAGGGTGCGGCGGCGATGAACGATGCACGGGTAACGGCGGTCAGGAGCGTCGAGCTTGGCGTCCGCGACGTGGCGGCGGCGGCGGACTTCTACGGCGGCGTGTGGAACCTGGACCCGGTGGCGGAGCGGAACGGGTCGCGCTATTTCCGCGGCACCGGGCCGGAACACCATATCCTCGCCCTGCACGAGCGAGCGGAGCCCGCCCTGATCCGGGTCAATTTCGCGGCGCCGGACCGGCGAAGCGTCGAGGCCCTGCACGCGCGGCTCGCGGCCCTGGGTCTGCCGGATATCGGCGAGCCGGGAGACTTGTCGCGCCCGGGCGGCGGTTACGGCTTCGCCTTCGCGGACCGGGAGGGACGCAAGCTCGCGGTCTCGTCCGATGTCGCGACCCACGGCGACGCCGCGGATTCGCCCGACAGGCCGCGCAAGATCTCGCACTGCGTGCTGAATGCCGCCGACATGGAAGGCTCGATCGCCGTCTTCGCCGAGGGGCTCGGCTTCACGGTCATCGACCGGACCGGCCATCTGTGCTTCCTGTGCTGCGGCTCGGACCATCACAGCATCGCGCTGGGCCATGGCGACGCGCCGACGCTGCACCACATCGCCTTCGAGATGGCGGATCTGGATTCGGTAATGCGCGGCGCCGGAAGGATGCGCGATGCCGGCTATCCGATCGAATGGGGCGTCGGCCGGCACGGCCCGGGCGCCAACGTGTTCTCCTATTTCCTCGGCCCCGACGACTACATCATCGAGTACACCTCGGAGGTCGAGCAGGTGGACGACAGCTACCCGCAGCGAAGCGCCGAATACTGGGCCAATCTCAACCCGCCCGGGTGGACCGACCGCTGGGGCGTCTCCGGTCCGCCGTCCGAGCGGATGAAGGCGGCGCAGACCAGGATCGCCTTCGCCTGAGGAGAGTCGGGATGAAATTCGTCGACATCGACACGCTGGTCTTCGCCGCGCCCGACATGAAGACCGCCAGGCGCTTTTATGCCGACTGGGGCCTGAAGAAGGTGAGCGACCGGCGTTCGGGGGCCATCTTCGAGACCGGGATCGGCGCCCGGCTCGACATCCGCCCCGCCGGCCACCGCTCGCTGCCGCCGCCGGCGGTGCCGGGCATGAACTTCCGCGAGGCGATCTGGGGGGTCGAGACCGAGGAAGACCTCGACGCGGTGCACCGGGAGATCGCCAGGGACCGCGAGGTCACGGTCGACGAGGACGGGACCGTCCACTGCGTCGATCCCTACGGCATCGCGCTGGGCTTTCGCGTCTGGAAGCGCGACGGGCTGGTCGATGCCGCGCGCTCGGCGGTCAACGGCTACGGCAATGTCGAGCGCCCGGACGAACGCGCGAGGATCTACAAGCGCGCGCGGCCGATCCGCATGGGGCATATCGGCTTCCTGCTCCCCGACCTCAAGCCGGCGGAGAAATTCTATGCCGACCGGCTCGGCTTTCGGATCTCGGACCGCTATGCCGGCGGGCGCGGGCTGTTCCTCCGCTGCGCGGCCGAGGCCGACCACCACAATTTGTTCCTGATCAGGAGCGGCGACGGCGCCACCGCGTTCCACCACGTTGCCTTCGAGGTGCGCGACATCCACGAGGTGTTCGGCGGCGGCATCCATTTCGACCGCAGAGGCTGGGACACCGAGGTCGGCCCGGGGCGCCACCCGGTGTCGTCGGCCTATTTCTGGTACTTCAAGAGCCCGTGCGAGGGCGCGGTCGAGTATTTTGCCGATTCCGACTACCTGACGGCGGAATGGAAACCGACCTCGTTCCGCAACAACCGGTTCTCGGAATGGCATCTGGTGGACGGGATCAACACCGGCCGGAACGCGATGCCGCGCCCGACGATGGCCGCCGACGCAGGACGATAGGACGGACGATGTTTCTCAGAAATTGCTGGTACGCCGCGTATTGGTCGAAGGATCTCGGGCGCGGGCCCGAATCCCGCACGATCCTCAACGAGCCCGTGGTGTTCTTCCGCAAGGAGGACGGGACGCCGGTGGCGCTCGCCGACCGCTGCTGCCACCGCGCGGCGCCGCTGTCGCGCGGCAGCTGCGTGGGCGACGAGCTGCAATGCGGCTATCACGGGCTGCGCTACGACGACACCGGCGCGGTCGTCGCGGTTCCCGGCCAGACGCGGGTCCCGCCCGGCGCGCGGGTCCGCTGCTACCCGGTGCGCGAGAAGTGGAAGACGGTCTGGATCTGGATGGGCGATGCGGACAAGGTCGACGAGAGCGCCATCCCCGAGCTGTTCTGGCTCGACGATCCGGGCTGGGTCTCATCGCCCGGCCGGTTCCACGTCAAGGGCAACTACCAGCTCCTCGTCGACAACCTGCTCGACCTGACCCATGTCATCTACCTGCACAAGAACACCATCGGCGGCGACCCGGCGGAGGCGACCTGGCCGACCGAGACCGAACGCATCGAGGACGGGGTGCGCGTCGGGCGCTGGATGATCGACCTCAAGCCGCCGCCGCTGTTCGACAGGGTCGGCGAATTCGAAGGCAATTGCGACCGCTGGCAGCACGTCACCTGGCTGGCGCCGTCGAACATCTATCTCGACATCGGCGCCGCCCCGACCGGGACCGGGGCGCCGGAAGGCGACCGCAGCCAGGGCTTCTCGATCTGGTCCACCCATCTGCTGACGCCGGAGACCGAGACCACGACCCACTATCACTGGGGCTACGCGCGGGATTTCCGGCTCGACGACGCGGCGCTGACCAAGACCCTCTTTGAGGGCTCGCGCGACACGTTCTACGAAGACGTCGAGATGATCGACGCGCAGCAGCAGCGGCTGGGCGCGACCACCACCTTCGACGGGTCGATCGACATCAACGCCGACCGCGCGCAGATCCAGGCGCGGCGCTACCTGGAAGACCGAATCCGCGCCGAGGCGACCGCGAACGCCTGAGTGCGGGGCGCGGGCGCCCGCGGCCATCCGCCCATCGAAGCTCGCGAGCGCGACGGACGTGTATTCGGGCGCATCACCGATCCCGCCGGTCCGCGTCGAGTTCGGCGAGCACATCGTCCAGCGGCGCGACCGGCTCCGGCGCTGGCGGCGGCCCCGAGCCGGCGAACTTCGGCGGCGTGAGCACGCCCGACCGCACCGCGTCGGCCAGGAACGCGTCGGCGAGGATCGGACTGCGGGTCTCGTTGGGCGGGCCGAGCTCCGCCACCACCCGGTCACGGTCGGTCACCAGGATCGTTTCGCCGGACGCCGCGAGCCGGACGTATTCGCTCAACCGGCTGTTCAGACTCTTGATTCCGACCGATCTCATACGCCTCAAGGTTGCAGTCGAGGTCTCCTTCGTCAATCCCTACCGGATGGCGGGTTGCGCCGGGCGGCTGGAGCGCGTCCGTTTCAGGTGGAACCGCTCTTGCGGGGTGGCGTCCCTCGATACGGCGCTTCGCGCCTACTCGGGATGAGGAAAGGATAAACCCCTCATCTTGAGCAGCCCCGAAGAGCCTGCCCTGAGCCTGCCGAAGGGGGGTGTATCGAAGGACGGCCGTCCCCGCAGCCCGTGCGCCCTCTACTTCAGCTGCGTCTGCACGTCGACCAGGGCCACCCCGCCGCGCGCGACCTCGGCCACCGCGTCGCGGAACGCGCCCGCGAGATCGGTCGGGTGGGTGATCGGCCCCGCCCCCCAGGCGCCGTAGCCGCGGGCGATCGCCGCGTAGTCGGGCTCGGGGGCGACCATGCGCTGGCCGATCCAGGCGTTGTCGACCGGGCGTCCGCGCGCTTCGGCGAGCGCGATCTGGTGTTCCTCGTCATTGCCGAAGGAGGTGTTGTTGTGCAGCACGATCAGGCACGGGATCCGGTAATGCGCCGCCGTCCACAGCGCCGACGGGTTCATCGTGAAGTCGCCGTCGCCGAGGATGGCGAGCGGAAATCTGCCGCTGCCGCGCAGCGCCAGAGCGGCGCCCACCACACCGCCCGGCCCGTAGCCGACGCCGCCCCCGCCGTTATGGCCCAAGAAACGCCCGGCGCCCGGGAAATCCCAGATCCCCTCGTACCAGCAGCGCCCGTTGCGGCTCACCAGCACCCAGTCCCGCCCCCGGACCGCCTGCCACAGCTCCTCCATCATGCGGGGGACCGCGATCGGCACCGCGTCCCGGTCCTCCTGCGCCCGCGCGCGCTGGGCGGCGCGCAGCGCCTCGTGGCGCCGGGCGAGATCCTCGCGGCGATCCCGGGCGCACCGGTACCAGGCGGGCGCGCCCTCGGCCCGGCGTTCGATCTCGGCCAGCAGCTGGCCGAGCCCGTGCAGCGGATCGGCGAGAAGCTGGACATCGAGCGGGGCAAGCGCACCGCCCGCGTTCGACCAGTGATCGACCGCGAGGTCGTTGACCGAGAGCTCGATCACCTTGCGCGAACCGGTGGTGGCGTTGCGGGTATCGCCGCGCGCGCCGGCATAGCCGCCGACCAGCGCGGTCAAATCGGGGCAGTCGATGCCGAGCACGACGTCGGATTCGCTGCGGATCGGGTTGGGCGGCGACCGGTAGCCGCCGTTCAGGTTCTGCGGATGCGCTGTCGGAACGCAGACGATGTCGGTGCCGTCCTGATAGGCCGCGCCGAGCAATTCGATCAGCCTGACCAGCGGCGGCCCCGCCTCTTCATGCCGGCCGAAGCGCCCGCCGAAGACGAGCGGCATCGACGCCTCGGTCAGCAGATCCGCCGCCGCCGCGATCTCGGATTCCGCGGCGGCGATCGGCGGCGCCGGACGGTAGCGCGGCAGACCGGCATCGGGAAGCGCGGGCGGGGCGTCGAGCGGCTCCTCCTGGAGCCCGGCATCGATCGAGACATAGGTCGGGCGCCGGGGCGCGCTCTCGGCGATCCGGCGCGCCCGCAACACGGAATCGAACACCGCCCTGAGCGTTGGCGGCTCGTCGGTCCACTTGGTGTAGGGCCTCACCGATTCGCTCTGGGTGTTGGCCGAATGGAGCCAGTCGATGGCGCGCCGCTCGGCCGGGTCGGCCGGGCCCGACCCGCCGAGGACGAGGATCGGCACCTCGTCGGACCAGGCGTTGTAGAACGCCATCATCGCATGTTGCAGCCCGACCAGATCGTGCAGCACCACGAGGCTCGCCTTGCCGGTGACCTTGCTGTAGCCCTGCGCCATGTGGAGCGCGATCTCCTCGGCGCCGCAGAGGATGATTTCGGGCGTCGCGTTCCGCGTGTGGTTGACCAGCGAATCGTGCAGCCCCCGGAAGCTCGATCCCGGGGTGAGCATGACGTGCTCGAACCCCATCGCCCGGAGCAGCTCGCAGATCGCATCGGAGCCGTACTCGGCGTCCGCCCGGTTGTGCGGCAGGTTGACCGGAACCTCGGACGCGAAGCGGTTTGCGGGCTGGTCCATCGCCGTCTCCTCTGGCCGGGAGGCGCCAGTTTGGCGGGCCGTCGGCGGGCTGCCAAGCCGGCCCGGCTCCCATATAGTCCCGTGCATGCGCCGGATGACGAGGGGAGACAAGGATGGCCAAGACGATCGAGCACGTGCACTGGCCCGACGCGCCCGACATGTGGATGCCCTACGCGCCCGCGATAACCGTCGCCGGCGGCAGGACGGTGTTCCTCGCCGGGGTGACGGCGGCGCCGGTGTACCACCACCACCCGCACCGCCCGGAAGAGTTCGACGCCATGCCGACGGACATGGAAGGCCAGTCGCGCGCCGCGCTCGACCAGCTGCGGCGCAGCCTGGAGGCGGTGGGTGCCGACTTCTCCGACGTCGTCAGCGCCAACCGCTTCGTGACCGACCTCGGCGACCAGGATTCTCTCAACAGGGTCTGGGCGGAGTATTTCGGCGACAGCAAGCCGACCACCACCACCGTCCAGGTGGTCGAGCTCGCCACCGACCCGCGCTGCCTGGTCGAGATCAACGCGATCGCGGTCGTCGATTGACCCGATGCCGGCGGACCGGCTGATCGTCCCCTATGGCTGCGCAGGCTGGCGGGACGGCTGGATCGAGGAGGGGCCCGACGGCCTGGTTCGCTGCACGGTGCCGCATGTCGTCATCGACCGGTCGGCGAACGCGCCGCTCCGCCTGCAGGACGGGCAATACGCGATCCCGCTTCCGTCGCGCGGCTCGCCGGACGAAGAGCTGCGCCAGATCGAAGACGACGCGCTCGCCCGCGCCGATCCCTGGTCGAAACCGCAGGCCGCCTTCCTGCGGCGTTACTTCGCCCATGTCCGTGAGCAGGTCGAGGCCGACGCAGTGGCGCTGACCGAAAGGCTCGGAACGCTGCGCGACCTGTTCGACCATCGGGCCTTCGTCTTCGCCGCGCCGCGCCCGCTGCCGCGCGGCTTCCTCGCGGCGGAGGGCCGCATGATCCGCTGCGACTGCGTCTTCTGGACCGGCGGCGGGGCGCTCGCCGTCGAGATCGAGGGCCGGACCGCCCCCCGGCCCGGCCGCGAGGACGAGCTCGCCCGGCTCGCCGCCGCCGGGGTGGCGGTGACCCGCTGCCCGCCCGACGCGGAGATCGCTTCGCTCGGCCTGCCCCCTCTGTTCGAGCGCTTCGCCGACGGGGTCTCGATCCCGTCCGGCCCTTTCAAGGCGCGCGGGATCGAAGCCTATGCCGCGCCTCGGATATCGAGCTCCAGCACGTAGAGCCCGCCGGTAAACCGGTCGACCGTGTAGACCAGGCCGTTCTCGTCGACGAACACGTCGTTGAGCTGGGCGGCGCCGGCGCGCGACCCCTCGGGTGCCGCCGGCACGTAATAGGCGACCTCTTCCGGCCGGTAGGGGTCGGCGATGTCGTGCACCCGGATGCCGCCGTTGAAATAGGTGCCGAAGATCAGCGTGTCGGAGGAGAACGAGCCGGGCTGGTTCTCGTGGATGTTGTGCGATCCGTAGCGCCCGCCGCGCTCGCTGAATTCCTCGACGGGGGGCAGCGGAAGGGTCGAGATGGGCACCAGATTGCTCTCGTCCCGCGCGTCGAGCACCCAGGTGAGCTTGGGCCAGTCCCGCCCGGCGTCGAGGATGCATTCGTCCGAGACCACCAGCAGGTCGCGGTCGAACAGCGGCAGCACGGTATGGCTGAAGCCGTTCTGCGGCGGGTGCGGGTTCCACTGGCCGACCGATTTGGGGTTCGCCATGTCGGCGATGTCGAGGATGTGGATGCCGCCGTCGATATAGGCGAGATAGACCCGGTCGGGACGCTCGGGATAGACGTTGGTGTTGTGCGCCCGCATGCCGATGTCGTAGGTCGGATGGCGCTTGGGCGGCGGCGCGTCGTCGCCGACCCTGGTTCCGGGCAGCCACCAGCGGCCGATTTCGACCGGTTTGGTCGGATCGGACACGTCGATCGAGCGGTAGAACTGGGAATCGGCCGGGTGTGTGGGCTCGAAATCGGGCGCTCCGCCGGAGAAATGGATGTACCTGCCGTCGGCGAACCAGAGCTGGTGCACCCCCATCGAATGCGGCCCGGAACAGTCGAAGAAGCCGATGGTGCGGGGCGATTCGGGGGTGCTCACGTCGAACAGCTCGATCCCCGCCGGCTCGAGGCCGAAGCCGGGGTCCATCAGCCCGCCCGGCCCCCGCGTCTGGTAGGCGACCGCCATGATGTCGCCCACCAGGTCGAGCGAGTTGGACCGCATGTTGTTGTGCGCGAGGTCGGTCTGGACGATCACCCGGGGGTTGGCCGGGTCGGTCACGTCGACGCCGGTGAAATTCTTGGGCGGCCCTTCATGGGCGAGCCACAGGACGCGCCGCCCGCCGGAGGCCTCCTGGATCACCATCCCCTCGCCCATGCCGCCCCAGCCGGCCAGCGGATCGTGGGCGATCAGCGTCATGTTGTGCGCTTCGTCCCGGCTCATTCCTTGCTCCCTTTCTGCTTACGCGCCGGCCGCTTCGAGCCCGCGCCGGAGATCGATCCGGTCGATCCCCTCGGCGATGACCACGAGCCGCGTCTCGGCCCGCCCGTCGGGCCACGCCTCCAGCGCCAACGGGGGATGCAGCAGGTGATGGATCCCGTTCACCGCGACGGGAAAATCGAATTCCCGGGTATGCACCACCCCCTTGATCCGCAGCACGTCGGCCCCGCGGAGCGCGGTCAGCGAATCGAGCCAGCGCACGAACCCGGCCCAGCGTAGCGGCCGCTCGACGACCAAACAATGAGCCGCGATGCCGCGATGCGAGCCGTGCCCGGCGTCGCCGATCCGTCCCGGGACCGGACTCGCCGGCGCCGTCAGCGTCCCGGCATCGACCGCCGCGCCCGGCATCACCGGGGCGGTCGGGTTGATGCGCGCCACGGTTTGGGCCAGCGCCGCCTCGGCGCCAGGCCCGGCGATGTCGAGCTTGGTCAGCACGATCCGGTCGGCCGCCGCGATCTGGCGGCGCGCCTCGCCGTGGCGGTCGATCTGCGAGCTGCCGTTGACCGCATCGACCGTGGCGGTCACCGAACCCGCCCGGAACCGGCCGGCAAGCGCCGGATCGGTCGACAGGGTCTGGAGGATGGGGCCGGGATCGGCGAGCCCCGTGGTCTCGACGATGACCCGCGAGAAGGACGGCACCAGCCCCGCCCGCCGCCGCCCGGCGAGGTCGGAGAGCGAATCGACGAGGTCGCCGCGGATCGAACAGCAGATGCAGCCGCTGTTCAGGATCATCGTCTCCTCGGCCGCCTCGGTGATCAAGGCATGGTCGACGGCCACTTCGCCGAACTCGTTGACGATCACCGCGCTGTCGCCGAGCGCGGGCGAGGCGAGCAGCCGGTTGAGCAGCGTCGTCTTTCCGCTCCCCAGGAAACCGGCGAGCACATGGACCGGAATTTCGGCCCGCCCGGTCACGCCAGGAAGGCCAGCTCGGCCAGCTGTTCGTGGGTGGCAATCCACACCCAGTCGAGCCGCTTGACCATGTCGATGGCGGCCTTGAACTCGATGGCGCCGGCCGGGCGGCCGAACACATGGGCATGCGCGGTGACGTCGATGGTCGCGAGCGGGCTGCCGATCTCGTGCCAGCGGTCGAGGATGCGGGCGAGCCGCCTTGTGAACGCCTCGGGCTCGTGGCCGTAGCGCAGCGCGATCGGGAGGTCGTTGATGTCCATCGTGACCGGCACGCAGGCGAGCGGACCCGCCGCGGTCCGGGTCAGATAGGGCAGGTCGGCGTCGAACGCGTCCAGGGTCCAGCGGAACCCGTGCCTGGCGAGAAGCTCGGCGGTGTTCTCGCTGCTGGTGGCGCGCGGGCTGACGAATCCCTCCGGGCGCTTGCGGATGCAGGCTTCGAACGCCTCGATCCCGCGAACCAGATCCCGCTCCTCGGTCTCGCGGTCCTGATAGACCGGGAGCAGGTTCTGCGCCCAGGCATGGGCGCCGACCGGATGGCCGTCGGCGTCGATGCGCCGCAACAGCTCGGGCCAGCGTTCGGCGATCATGCCGCTGGCATAGGTGGTGCAGGGGATGCCCGCCTCGGCGACGATGTCGAGCAGCCGCCAGGCGCCCACCTGCATGCCGTAGAGCGCCCATGACCGCGCCTGGGTATCCGGAAAGCCGGGCTTGAGCGGGTTGCCCATCGGCCCCACGCCGGGCGCCGCGTCGTCGGTCCAGGCCTCGCACATGATGTTGAAGGAAACCGCGATCCTGCGCCCCGCCGGCCAGCCCCGCGGTGGCTCCGAGTTGGTCATCCCACGCCCCTCCCCTTCGGCTCTTCCCATTCTTTCACAAAGGCGACGCCGCGGTCAGAGCAGCCACCATGCCGCCAGCCCGAGAAAGGCGAAGAAGGCGATCGCGTCGGTGATCGTGGTCAGCAGCACGCCGGATGCGATCGCCGGGTCGATCGCGGTGCGGGACAGGCAGAACGGGATCGCCGTGCCGGCGAGCCCGGCGATCACCATGGTGATCGCCATCGCCGCGGCCATCACCAGGCCGATCGACAGATCGCCCGACCAGACCCAGGCGACGATGCCGACGATGAGCGCGAACAGCACCCCGTTCAGCAGCCCGACCAGCCCTTCCTTCGACAGCACCCGCCAGGCATTGGCCGAGGTCAGGTCGCGCATCGCGATCGCGCGCACCGCGACGGTCAGCGACTGGGTGCCGGCATTGCCGCCCATCGAGGCGGCGATCGGCATCAGCACCGCGAGGATGACGATCTGGGCGATCGTGGCCTCGAACAGCCCGATCACGACGGAGGCGAGAATCGCCGTCACCAGGTTGACGAAGAGCCAGGAGAACCGCGCCTTTCCGGTGTCGATGACGGCCTCGTAGATATCGGTCTCCGAGACGCCGCCGAGGCGCATCAGGTCCTCCTCCGCCTCCTGGTGGATGACGTCGACGATGTCGTCGACGGTGATCACCCCGATCAGCCGCCCGACATCGTCGACCACGGGAGCCGAGACCAGGTCCTTCTGGGCGAAGGCGTAGGCGACCTCTTCCTGGTCCATGCCGACCGGTACGGTCGCCACCTCGCGGCGCGACAGCTCGCGCATCGGCACCGGGCGCCGGGTGCGCAGCACGTGGCTGAGGGCGACCACCCCGACCGGGCGGTGGCCGGGATCGACCACGAAGATGTCGTAAAAGTCGTCGGGCAGGCTGTCGGCCTCGCGCAGATAGTCGATGGTCTCGCCCACGGTCCAGAAGGTCGGCACCGCGACGAGGTCGCGCTGCATCAGCCGGCCCGCGCTGTCCTCGGGATAGGCCAGCCCCTGCTCCAGCGCATTGCGCAGGGCGTCCGGGATCGCCTCCATCACCTGGCGCTGCTGGACCTCGTCGAGCGCGGAGATCAGCAACAGCGCGTCGTCGGATTCGAGCCCGGCGATCGCGCTCGCCAGGCGCCGGGTGCCGAGGCGCGCCGCGATGTCCGCGAAGACGGCGTCGACGAGCTCGGGCAGGATCTGCGGCGGAAAGGCCGGCATCAGGATGTCGACCACCTGGGCGCGGTGGTCGGGGTTGAGCTGTTCCAGGAGGTCGGCCACCTCGGCGAAGTGAAGCGCGCCCACCAGCGCCGACGCGCGCTCCTCGCGGCCGGTCTCGAGCGCATCGATCACCGCGCGCGCGACCGCCGGGTCGAGCCCGACCAAACCGGCAGGCACGGCCCCGTCGCCGGCCTGCGCCGCGACGTCCTGCGACTGGATCATGTCAGCCTCCGAAGGGCCTCTTAGCCGGAAACGGAGCGGGCCCGCCCATCTTCTGGGCGGGCCCGGCGAAATGGTGCGGTCGAGAAGACTCGAACTTCCACGGGATTGCTCCCACAGCGACCTCAACGCTGCGCGTCTACCAGTTCCGCCACGACCGCATCGTTGTTGGACTCTGGCCCAGCGATGGCCAGATTACGCGGGGCGGGCATAGCAAAATGCGGTGCGCGCTGCAAGGCGCACGACAGCGCAGGGGATCGCCGATGACGGTCGAATGGGCGGTGGAGCCGGGTCTCCAGCCCTATGCGGACGCGGTCCGCAGGATGGAGCAGCGGGTCGCCGCCATCCACGCCGGCACGGCGGACGAGTTCGCCTGGCTGGTGGAGCACCCGCCGCTCTATACCGCGGGCACCTCGGCGCGCAAGGACGACCTGCTGGCGCCCGGGCGATTTCCGGTGCATGCGACCGGCCGGGGCGGCGAATTCACCTATCACGGGCCCGGCCAGCGCGTGGTCTACCTGATGCTCGACCTGGCCCGCCGCGGGCGCGACGTGCGCCGCTTCGTGCGTGCCATCGAGGCCTGGCTGATCGCCACGCTCGCCGAGTTCGGCGTCAGGGGCGAGCGCCGAGAGGGGCGCGTCGGAATCTGGGTCGAGCGGCCCGGCGGCGAGGCCAAGATCGCGGCCGTGGGCCTCCGCCTGCGCCACTGGATCAGCTATCACGGGGTGTCGCTGAACGTCGCGCCGGACCTCTCGCATTACGCGGGGATCGTGCCCTGCGGCATCGCCGAGCACGGCGTGACCTCGCTCGCCGAGCTCGGCGTCGCGGCCTCGATGGCGGAGGTGGACGACGCGCTGAAGCGCAATTTCGCGGGCGCCTTCGCCGTCACGACGATGCGGCCGGCCGGCACAGCGCGATGAACCGGTCGGCGGCGTCGAGCTCGCGGCGCACGATCTCGCGCGCCTCCCGGGCGTCTCCGTCCTCGCCCCAGCGATCGGCCTGGTAGCTCTCGTCGATCAGCGACGCGGCCCAGGCCTCCTCGGCGCCGATCCGCCCGGCGGTCATGGCGAGCGCCAGCACGATCGAGCCGAGCGCTCCGGTGGCGCGCTGGAAGGCCGCCAGCACGAAGTCGTCGAACCCGGTCACCGCCCGGCACAGCGCGTCCACCGCCCCGCGCGGCTGCGGCGTCGGGACGAGCGCCGTGGTGACCTCGAGCCGGGCGCCGTATTCGTCGGCGATCCACTGCACCAGCGGGTCCCAGGCCGCCTGCTGGCGGCGCCGCAATTCCTCCGGCCGGTCGACGCGGTAGCAGACGAGATCGGTCTCGCCGTAGCCGGCGATTTCCGCCACCACCTCGTCCCGCTTCTCGCCCACGATGTCGAGCGCGGTGTTGGCGAGCCTGGTGAGCGGCATCGATATCGGCGCCACAGTCTCCCCCTGGACGGACCATTCCCCGGCGACCGCTGCGGCGAGCGGGGCGCTCGGCAGGACCAGCAGCCGCTTTCCGGGGGTCCGCACCGGTCGGTCGTCGAGGAACACGCCGAACCCGCCTTGCGCCGGCGCGGAGCTCGCCCTTTCGTAGAACCGCCGCAAACCGGGACCGTCTCCTAACCGGCGTCCGGTTCCCGGAACACCGCGAGCGCCGCGTCGATACCCGCGCCGGGCGGGGCGCAATAGCCGCACTGGCGAAGCGTCGCCTCGAAAGCGGCAAGGGTGGTGAGCACGGCGTCCTTGCGGCAGTTATAGGCCATCGTCCCGATGCGCCAGATCCGGCCGCGCAGCGGCCCGAAGGAGGTGCCGATCTCGATGCTGAAATCGTCCAGCATGGCGCGGATCACCCGGTCGCCGTCGACGCCATCGGGGATCACGATTCCGGTGACGTTGACCATCTTGTTGTCGATGTCGCCGAAGATCTCGAGCCCCATCGCCCGCAGCCCGGCGACCAGCGCCCGCCCGACCAGCGCGTGGCGGGCGAACCGCGCGTCCAGCCCCTCCTGGAGGGCGATGCGGAAGCACTCCCGGGCGCCGTAGAGCATCGTCGTCGCCTCGGTGTGATGGTTGAGCCGCATCTCGCTCCAGTAGCCCATCAGCATCGGCAGGTCGAAATAGTTCGACCGGATCTGCGCGCCCTCCGCTTCGGCCATGCCTTCCGGCCGGATGCCCCGCTCGATGTGGTGCCGGGGACGGAGCGCCTCGACCGCCCGCTCGTTGAAGGTGATGGGCGCCGAACCGGAGGGCCCCGACAGGCACTTCTGGAGACCGGAAGCGGCGGCGTCGATCTGCCATTCGTCGACCGGCAGCGCCATCCCGCCGAGCGTCGCCGTGGCGTCGACGAACAACAGCGCGCCGTAGCGCCGGCACAGCGGGCCGATCTCGTCGAGCGGCTGGGCCATGGTGCTCGATGTGTCGCCATGCACCGCCGCCACCAGCTTGGGCCGGTCCCGTCGCAGCGCCTCCTCCACCCGGTCGGGGGAGAACACCGTGCCCCACTCGGTCTCGATGACGCGGACATCGCCGCCGGCCCGCTCGGCGATCTCGCAGAGGAGCTGTCCGAACCGCCCCGACACCGGCACCAGCACGCGGTCTCCCGGTTCGATCAGCGAGACCAGAATCGCCTCGATCGCCGCGCGCGCGGTGCCGTCCACCAGCAGCGACCAGTGGTTCTCGGTGCGCCACACCTGGCGCGACAGCGCCATGACCTCGTTCATGTAGCCGGTGAAGACGGGGTCGAACTGGCCCAGCATCGGCATCGACATCGCCCGCAATACGCGCGGATCGACATTGATGGGGCCCGGCCCCATCAACAGGCGCGGCGGCGGGTTGAGATCTCCGAATACTTCCGGCATGGGTTCAGTCTTCCCCGGATCTGAATTCTCCGACAGGGGGCGATAGCCCAAATCGCGCGGCGCCACAACGATTGCGCGTCGCAAAGCGGCCGGCGTTGCTCTAGGCTCGGTCGGATCGAGGAGCGACCCGACTTGGCCCGATACCCGATTCCGGACCGCCTTCTGGTGGCGATCGGCGGCAACGCGGTCCATCCGGAGACCACCTCCGGGACCGTCGCCGAACAGAAGGAATACGCAGACCGGACGGCGGCGTCCCTGCTGCCGCTGATGCGCCTCGGCAACGAGCTGGTGCTGACCCACGGCAACGGCCCGGTGGTCGGCAAGATCATGATGCGCCAGGCGATCGCGCGTCACCGCGTGACGCCGATGTCGCTCGACATCTGCGTCGCCCACAGCCAGGGCGGGGTCGCCTATCTGCTGTTGCAGGCGATGGAGAACGCGCTGCGCGCAATCGGCAATATGCGGAACGTGGTGTGCCTGCTCACCCAGGTCGAGGTCGACGCGGACGATCCCGCCTTCGGCAACCCGACCAAGCCGATCGGCTATTTCTACTCCGAAGACGAGGCGCAGGCGCTCGCCCGCGAGACCGGCTGGGAGATGCGCGAGGATTCGGGGCGCGGCTGGCGACACGTCGTGCCCTCGCCGCGCCCGCGACACATCGCCGACCTCGCGCTGGTCCGCGACATCGCCTCCCGGGGCGCGGTGGTGATCGCCGGCGGCGGCGGCGGCATCCCGGTGCTGCGCCTGCCCGACGGGACCCGCACCGGGGTCGAGGCGGTGATCGACAAGGACCTCACCTCGGCGCTCATGGCCGGGGCGCTCGGCATCGACACCGTCATGATCCTCACCGGCGTGGAGCGCGTGGCGGTCGATTTCGGCACCCCCGCCCAGCGCAGCCTCGACAGCGCGACCCTCGCCGAGATCAGGCGCCACCGCGACGACGGCCAGTTCCCGCCGGGCAGCATGGGGCCCAAGATCGACGCGGCGATCGACTTCATCGAACGCGGCGGCAGGCGGGTAGTGATCGGACCGCTGGACCGGGCGGCGGACGCGCTGGAAGGAAGGACCGGAACCCACATCGTCGCCGATGGGTGAGCCCGCGACCCGCCTGGGCCTGATGGGTTGCGACGCCGCGCGTTGCCTCCGGGCGCTCGGCCGGGACGGCGGCTCGGTGCTCGCGGCGTTCCGCCGCAGCGTCTATCTCCAGCACGACGCCTCGGGTGCGATCGCCTGCGTCGGACCCCCCGCGCTCGGCGCCGGGCCGCTCAACGCGCTTGCCGGGGCGGACGAAGCCCTGCCGGACTGGCAGGCCTCCGGGCTTCGCGCGGGCCATCCCGTGACGCCCGGCGGCGACGCCATCGGCATCGCCGGTTTCGGCGTGCTGATCTTCCGCGACGCCCGGCCGCACGATCCGCCGCGCGGCCCCCACGCCTGGACCGCGGACCGGCTCGACAAGGCTTTTGCGCGGCTTTCCGGGATGCTGGCGCCGTTCGCGCTGGCCGACGGTCTGGCGCCGCTGGCCGACCCCGCGAGGCGCGCCGCGCGGCCCGCCTCGCCGTTGCTCGAACGGGCGCGGCCGGCAATTTCCGCGCTCGAATCATGGCTCGCGACCCACACCCCGCCGCCGCTCGAAGCGGTCGAGCGGCTGGTCGGCCTGGGCCCCGGGCTCACCCCCTCGGGCGACGATTTCCTCGGCGGGACGATGATCGCGCTCGCGATGTCTGGCCGCGCGGAGGCCGCCGCCGCGCTGGCCGCGCCGGTGCTGGCCGCCGCCCGGCAGGCCACCAACCGCATCAGCGCGGCGCATCTCGGCGCGGCGGCGCGCGGGCTCGGCGCGGATGCCCTGCACCGGGCGCTCGACGCGATGGCAAGCGGCGACGACCGGGCGCTGGCGGCGGCGCTGCGCGGGCTCGATGCCATCGGCCACAGCTCGGGATGGGACGCGATGGCGGGCGCGGTTTCGGCGCTCGGGGCGCTGGCGGATCAGCCGGCGAGCAGGGCGGCGGCGGTCTCGGCGGCGCCCGCGTTGGATTCGGCCACCACGATGCCCGCCTCGCGCAGCGCCGCGACCTGATCGGAGCGGATCTGCGGATCCGCCTCGGTGCCGCAGACCGAGGCGATCACCACCGGCGCCTCCCCCTCATGCGCCGCCAGCACGGCGGCAAGCCGGCCGGCCGGGTCGGGATGCGCGCCGTGGCCGAGAACGACATCGGCCAGGACGACGGCGACGGCCGGATCGGCGAGCGCGGCGGCGAGCGGCGTGTCGCGGACCGCGGGTTCGATCATCGGGTGGGGTCGGCCGCGGGTGTATTCGTCGGCGCCGAGATCGATCAGGCTGTGGCCGGACCGCGCGTCGCCCGCCCCGGGTATGGGAACGTTGGAGGCGAAACCGATGCCGGCATCCGTCAGCACGGCCTGCGCCTCGGCGCAAAGCGACCCGCCGCTGTAAAGTCCGCGCAGCGCGCCGCCCTTGCGGTGGGGCCGGCCCAGCGCTTCGCGCAGCGTGCGCGCCGGTTCCGGGGCGCCGGCGCCGGCCCGCGCGTCCTCCGCCGCCGCGCGCAGCGTCGTGGCCTGGGCGGCGTTCGGCGGCAGGTCCATCTTCGCCATGCCGATGCAGCACAGCGTGAAACGCTTGTCGCTGTCGGCGATGCGTGCGGCGATGCGCCTCGCCGTCCCGGGGTCCGGCGGCTTCGAGATCAGCACGATTCGCCGCGTCGCCGGGTCGCAATCGAGCGCGTCGAGCGCGGCCAGGGTCATCGCGCCGCCCACCGCCGCGCCGAGGTCGCGGCCGCCGACGCCGATGCCGTGGCTGATGCCCCCGCCCGCCCGGGCGATCAGGCAGGCGACCTCCTGCAACCCGGTCCCGGAGGCGGCGATCAGGCCGATATCGCCGCGCGGCACCGCGTTGGCGAAACCGATCGGCGCGCCGGCGATTATGGCGGTGCCGCAATCGGGCCCCATCATCAGCAGGCCGCGTTCGCGGGCGAGCGCCTTCAGCGCCACCTCGTCCCCGATGGCGACGTTGTCGGAAAACAGCATCACGTTGAGCCCGCGCTCCAGCGCGCGGCGGGCCTCGCGCGCGGCGAACTCGCCGGGCACCGAGACGATGGCGAGGTTGGCCGCGGGGAGCGCCCGCAGCGCGGTCTCCAGCGAGCGCGGGTTCCAGCCCTGCCGCTGCCCTCCGCCGCCGGACCGGCCGGCGAGCGCCGCCTCGGCGGCCTCGAACGCCGCGTGCAGCGCGTCCCCGCCCTCCGCCCGGATCGCGATCACCAGGTCGTTGGGTCCGGCACCGTCCGACGCCGCGTCCAGCAGCCCCGCGTCGCGCAGCAATTCCTTGTTGGACGGGCTCGCCATCATCAGCGAGGCGGCGGAGACCCCGGCGAGGCCCTCGACCTCGCGGGAGATGCGCATCAGGGCGACCGAATCGAGATAGAACCCGGCGCGGGTCCGGGTCGCGGCGGCGCCCTCGCTCATGCGACTCCCATCTCCGCCGCGAAGGCTTGCAGCGCCTGCTCGAAGCAGGCCATCGGCGCGCGCACCACCCCCGCCCCGACCTGGCCGATTCCGGCCTCCCGGTGGGCGATCCCGGTATTGATGGTCGGCGCCTGGCCGCTCGCGACCACCTTGCGGATGTCGATGCCCGTCGGCACGCCGGCGAAGTCGAGCGCGGGGATGGTCCATTCCGGGTTGCGCGCGACGGCGATCTCCTCCATGGCGCGGGTGTAGTCGAGCGCGTCCGCCGCCGTCCCCGCGCCGACGAAGCCCGCGACGGCGGGCGCCGCGGCCATGGCGAAACCGCCGAGCCCGACGGTCTCGACGATCGTCGAATCGCCCATGTCGGGATTGGCGTCGGCCTCGGAGAAACCCGGGAAGTAGAGCCCGCGCGGCATCTCCACGGGCGCGGTGAACCAGCGGTCGCCGAGCCCGCTCACGCGGATGCCGAACATCGTGCCGTTGCGGCTCATCGCGGTGACCACGCTGGAGCCCGCGATGCCGCGCACCGGGTCCATGATCGCCTTGCCCATCGCCATGGCGACGTTGAGGAAGAACTGGTCGTTGCCGCCGATGAACTCGAACAGGCGGGCGAGCGCCGCGCGGTCGTCCACGACGCGGGCGAGCGCCGGCGCGATGGCGCGCAGCAACAGGCTCGTGCAGGCGACGTTGCGCTGGTGCATCTCGTCGCCCATCGAGAGCCCGCGCGCGATCAGCGGCTTGAGCGCGATCCCGCCGGCCTCGCGCAGCGCGGCGCCGAAGGCGGGTCCGAAGCCGTCGGCCAGCCAGCGCAGCCGGGCCAGCACCTCGGCGTCGTTGCCGCCGAAGCGCATCACCTTGCCGAGCCCTTCGTTGAGGGTGCAGAAGGCGCGGTTCCCGAAGGCCCGGTTCTCGACCACCATCACCGGCATCGAGGGCGTTGTCAGCCCGGTCATCGGCCCGACCGCGTCGAAACGGTGGTTGGGGTGGAAGGCGACGCCGCCCGCGGCGGCGAGCGCCCCGGCGCTCTCCAGATCGTCCGCCCAGCCCTCCAGCACGATGGCGCCGGCGACGGCGCCCCGCATCGGGCCGCACATGTCGGGCCAGCCGATCGGCGGGCCGGCATGCAGGACAGTGCGGCCTTCGAGCCCGGCGATCGCCTCGCCGGCGACCGCGACGTCGGCCAGCACAGGATCGGCGGCCAGCATGCGCTCGACCGCGCGCGCGTTGGCCGCCTCGACGGCGGCGGCTGCGTCGCCCGCAGTCACGCGCCGAGCCTGTCCAGGAGGTCGATCAGCCGCCGGTCGCCGCCCGCCGGCGGCCGCCAGTCGACCTGCACCGCCGCGATCCCCTGCCCCTCGAGAGTGCGCGCGAACCGGGCGAGCCCGACATTGACCACGGCGACCGGGCCGTCGAGCAGGTCCTGGATGGGTTGCGGTCGGTCTCGCACCGGCGGAGTTCCCCGAGCCTGGGTCGCGCGGCCGCCAGTCTACCGCCCCGGACCGCCGGGGTCAGCGGCCGGGAGGACGGGAAAGGTCAAAAAGAGAAGGGCGGCTCGCGCCGCCCTTCGGAAGTGTCGCCGGGACCGGCAGGGCCGGTCCCCAATGCGCGTGGGATGCTAGAAGCCCACCTTGATGCCGATGATACCGGCGAGGCCGCTGTTCTGCGCGGTACCGGCGCGGTTCTCGGACTCGTTCCACAGCAGGTTCAGGTGAACCGTCGTGCCGGGGCCGAGCGCGCGGGCATAGCTGCCCATGACCTTCGTATGGCTGGCTTCACCCACGTCCAACTCGCCGTGCATACCGACGAGGCTGAAACTGTTCGCGCCGGACACGAACCGAACGCCGATATCGGTGAGCATGGCCTGATTCGCTTCGTTGTCGTCGGTCGTCCGCTTGTGGGCAGCCGACACACGGAACCCGCCGCCGAAGTCGAAGCGGGCCGCAATCAGCCAGTCGCTCAAGTCCTGGTTGGCGGTGCCGCCGTCAGTGCCGCCCTGGTACGCCGTCATGCCGACGCCGACGGCGAGGCCGACATCGCCGAACTTGCCCGAATAGCTCACCGCCCCCTCGAGACCGTCATGGGGCTGCGCGGTGGTGTCGGGCCGCACGTTGTCGTCATGGTTCGCGCGGCGCGGCGAGTAGGTCATGCCGACTTGGAAGCCGCCGAATTTCGGAGAGATGTAGGTAACCTTCTCCGCGTCGCCGGTGTCCAGACGCGAATGGGCAATTCGGTGGAATTGCCCCCCCGTCGTGCCTTCGCTCGGCACCCAGCCGTCGTCGAAGCTGAGGTTCTCGCCGACGCCGGTCGCCCAGGAACCGCTCATCCCGGTCAGCATCTTGACCGGCGCACCGGCGGTGCCGCCGAGGGTGATGCTGCCGAACGACCCCGACACCTTGATGAAATACTCGTCGATCGGGTCGCCAACCGTACCGCTGCCACGACCAATGGCCTGGCTGTGGTTGTTCTGGCCTTCGAGCTCCACGCGGGCGTGGAGTTTCATGCCGTTGTCGAGCGAGCCGCGACCGTTGAAATGGATCTCCGCGTCGGTCCGCGTGTCGAGCGCCGACGTATCCGCACCCATGTCCTCGTCGAGGATGCCGCCGACCACGCCCTCGTAGTAGCCGTTCACGCTGATGGACGGCTTCATCATCTTCTTGTCCTGCGCCGCTGCGCCGCCCGCGACGAGTACGCACGCGGCGGCGATGGCCGTACCGGCCAGTAGTTGCTTCTTCATAGCCCCTCCAGAGAGTTAATGCTGAGACAGATCGCGGGGCTATTCAACCTGAGCGTGCTTGTATCGTCGTCGACGATGCCGCCCGGATGAACGGAATGGCAGCCGCTCGCCGGGATCGACGGCTTCGTCATCCTCTTCCTGTCCTGCGCCGCCGCGCCGCCCGCGATGAGCGCGGCGGCGGCAACCGCCGAGGCCGTACCAGCCAGTCGTTGCTTCCTCATTGCCCCTCCATGGATCTGAACGCTTCGCCGCAACCGCGCGGAAAGACCAGCATCGGAGTTCGGCCCTGTATTCACCGGGCGGCCGGCCGGGCAGTCCTTGTAACTCACGGGAACGTCAGAATTTTTTCGCCATCTCTATTTCCTGGCCGGCTTGCGCCGCCGCCGCGACTTGGCTTGAATGTGTCCGGGTGGACCGAAGCGGGTTGCGGTTTGATCGCGGGTTGCGGGAGGGGCGGGCATGCCGAGGCGAAGCGATTTCAGGATCACCGGGCGCAGCGTCGACGCGATTCGGGCGGGCGGGAAGGACGCCGTTTTCTGGGACCGGGACCTCGCCGGGTTCGGCGTCCGGGTCCATGCGACGGGCCGCAAGGTCTATGTCGTCCAGTCCCGCGGACCGGCCGGGCTGACCCGCCTGTCGCTCGGGCGGCACGGGGACTTGTTCGCGCAGGACGCGAGAAGGAGAGCCCGGGAAGTCATCGACCGGATCAAGCGCGGGCTCGACCCGGTCCCCGCGCCGGCGGCGCCCGAGCTCACGGTGGCCGGGCTGGCGGAGCGCTATCTGCGGCTCCACGTGGCGGCGCATTGCCGGGCGAGCTCGGCCAGGCTCTACCGGCTCGAGCTGGAACGGCACGTCCTCCCCGCGCTGGGCGCGAAGCCGGCCCGCGCAGTGAGCCGCGAGGACGTGGCCGCACTCCACCACCGCCTGCGCGATACGCCGTACTCGGCCAACCGGGCGGTCAGGATCCTGTCCCGCATGTTCCGGCAGGCCGAGACCTGGGAGCTGCTGCCGCCGGGCGGCAACCCGTGCCGGGCGCTGCGCCTCTACCGGGAGCGGTCGCGCGACCGGTTCCTGACCGCCGGGGAGTACCGCCAGCTGGGCCGCGCGCTGGGCGAGGCGGCGGCGGCGGCCGACGGCTCGCTGTGGCCGTCCGCGGTCGCGGCGATCCGGCTGCTGCTGCTGACCGGCTGCCGCAAGGGCGAGATCCTGACGCTGCGCTGGGATCAGGTGAAGGATCGTCCTCTCAAGTTTCCTGGAGCCCTCTTGAGCCCTCTGGAGTATTATTGATCAATGGGTTAAGGAAACACCACCCCCTACCAAGCCCTCCCCGCTACTCCCCAGTTTGCTTTTCAGTGTTGCCTTTGGTGTTGCCGCCTACACCCCGGTCCTCTACCATGTCTCCCCAATCTCGATCCGTTCCATCGAGAGATCGTGGCCATGGTCGCATCCACCGGAAAGCGCGTCGCGCGCGTCAAAGTCAATATCTCCAAACGCGCCGTCGACGCGCTTGAGCCCACCGACACCGCCTGGATCGCCTGGGACGACAGGCTCACCGGCTTCGGCGTCCGCGTCTACCCTTCGGGCCGCAAGTCCTACATCGTCACCTACCGCGCCGGAGACGGAGGCAGGAAGGCGCCCAGCAAGCGCATGGTGCTCGGGCGCTGCGACAGGATTTCCGCCGACCGGGCGCGCCGCATGGCCCAGGAGACACTGGGCAAGGTCGCGGGCGGCGACGATCCCGCGGCCGAGCGCGCCCAGGCCCGAGGCGTTCCGTTCCTCAAGGACGCCTTCGAGGAGTTCATGGAGGCCAACCCGGACCGGGCTGAGAGCACCGCCAAGGGCTATCGCGAGTTCGTCGAGCGCCATCTCGGAGACTGGCTCGGGCGTCCGCTGGACAACATCACCCGCCGCGACGTCGAGACCCGCTTCAACCGCATCACCAGGGACGCGGGCTGGGCGACGGCCAACCGCACGATCTCGCTGCTGCGCTCGGCCTACCGCCGACCCTGCATCGATTTCGAGACGCTGCGCAACCCGGTCGATCTGTGGATCGCCTCGGGCGGCCGTTTCCACCGCAAACGGCGGCGCAAGATCCCCTCGCCCGCCGAGGTGCTGCCGCGCTGGAGGGCGGGCATCGAGGCGGCAGTGAGCGCGCCCAAGTCGAGGGACGCCTTCTGGTTCGGCTTCTACACCGGCATGCGCCTCAACGAGGTGCTGACGCTGAGATGGGATCGCGTGGACCGCGAAGCGATGATCTTCAGGGTCGACGAGACCAAGACGGGGGCGCCGCTTGAACTTCCGATCACCCGGCAACTCGCCGAGATCCTCGATCGCCGGTGGGAGGAAAGCGGTCATCTGCCCGAAGGGTGGGTGTTTCCCTCGACCATCACCGGCATGGGCTACATCCGCCGCCTGGCCCAGCACTACACACCGATCACCAGGGCGGGCGGCGCGAAGTTCTGGTACCACGGCCTGCGAAACGCGTTCATCACCGTCGCGGAGCGCGACCTCATGCTGCCCCATGCGCTGACCAAGAGGCTGGTGAACCACGCCCCGCCCAACGACGTGACCGAGGGCTACGCGGCCGATTGGACCATCGCGCAGCTTCGCGGCCCCGCGCAGAGGATCGCGGACCGCATCGAGGAGCTGATGAATGCCGAGTCCGACCCGGCCGCCGCGGACGTCATGGCCATCGCATCCTGAGCAAACGCTGCCCACCCCTGAGCGGTGTCGACTTGCGGCGCCTCGACGATGCCGGACCGATCTCCGCCGTCCGTCTTGCCTGATCCCGGTTCACGGCATTCCTGAGTATCTTACTTGCCTTGAACACCGGCACCGTAGCCTCCGGTATTGGTGTATTCAGTTCTGGCCAAGGCGGCTCACGGCAGTTCGCGTTTAGCCTCTTCATCAGCGGTTGCATGCAGACGGTAGGTTGTATATATTTCTTGCAATCTTGAATACGCAAGATTCTGTGGCTGGGAGAAATTCGATGGCAGGTCAGCTCATCGGCGCGCGAATCAAGGCGCTAAGGCAGGAACGCGGGCTCTCGCAGGACGGCATGGCGAGTCTGTTCGGGTTCAAGGACCGGCAGACTGTTTCGGCCATCGAGACCGGTGTCCGCCGAGTGACGGCGGCGGAACTCTTGCTGGCCGTCGAAAGACTGAACGTGCCGCTCGACTACTTCACTGATCCCTTTCGACTGGATGGCGAGGGGCTGTTCTCCTGGCGGCAGAGGGGCGTCGGGCGATCCGAGCTTGGGGAATATGAGCGGGTTGCGAGCCGGTGGGTCGGCGCGTATCGGGCGATGAGCGTTCAAGTCGGTCGGCAGCCGCCGCTAATGCGGCGGGCGCTCGGACTGACCAGGCAATCGAGATTGGAAGAGGCGGCGGACGCTGGCGAACGGTTTGCCGCCGAGTTCGAACTCGGGGATGTACCGGCGCATCGGCTCGCGGCGACGATGGAGGAGCGGCTCGGAGTTCTTGTGCTCATGGTAGATGCCTACCAGGGAATTTCCGGCGCAGCGTGCCGCCTGCCTGAACTGGACGCAGTGCTGATAGCCCGGAATGAAGTAGCGGGACGCCGCAACTTCGACCTGGCGCATGAACTGTTTCACATCCTGACCTGGGAGGCGATGCCTCCAGAGCATGTGGAAGATGCTCACGATTTCGGGGGCAACCGGGTGGAGCAACTCGCCAACAATTTCGCGGCGGCGGTGCTGATGCCGAAGGCGGCGGTCAACTCGTTCGGCGATTGGGGGCGGCTGGACGAGGAAGGCTTGGTCGTACAGCTGAATGCTGCTGCAGATGATTTGAATGTGACCTCGTCGGCGTTGAGGTGGCGTCTGGTCACGCTTCGGCATTTGAACAAGGCGAGGGCACGGGCAATTCCAGAATTCGCTTTGCGAAATAATGGTCGCGAGAAGGCAGAGGAAGCGCCGCCATCGTTGTTTTCGCGGCCGTTCGCGGAGGTCGTGGCGTTGGCAATTGAGCAGGGGCATGTATCGGTTCGGCGCTCGGCAGAGCTGCTCGGAGTTTCCATCGAGGGTCTGGAGGAACTGTTTTCGATCCACGGCCTCGACTACGCGATCGACCTGTGAGCGAACCGGTTAGCCGTGGGACGCCGGTTCTCCTGGACACGAATGCGATCATCGAATCGCATCGGATCGGCGCATGGCGGGCGCTCTCCGGCGGGTATCGCGTGGAGACCGTTGAAGACTGCGTGACGGAGACGCAGACCGGATTTCAGATGCGGCGGTCGGAGCAGTCGATCGTTGCGAACGATCTGCGGGCATCACTGGCGGGCGCACATGCTGTTGGCAACAGGGAACGCGCTGAACTGGCGGTTCGGATAGAGGGGATCGCACTGGACAGTGGAGAAGAGGCGCTCTGGGCGCACGCGTTGAGCCGGAAAGGCGGCTGGTTGCTGTGCGGTCCTGATAGGGCCAGCCTGCGATGCGGCGTTAGACTTGGGTTCCGGGAACGGATCGTTTCTCTTGAGGCGTTGCTCGAAGGTGTCGGTTACCGGCCGAAGATATCCCTCAAGGATCACTACACGAAGAAGTGGCTCGAGAGGACTCTCGCGGAGTTTGTCTTCGCGGAGAGAGGCCGCGGCGGCTTACAGGGCGGCGGGGTGGAGCCGTGAGGGCGGTTAGGCAAGACCAATTCGGCCCAGTTCGCCGAACCGGAGAATGGAACGAGTGCTGTGGCGTTCGGTTTGTGGCGTTCGGGATGAGGGATTCCAACTTGGTATCGGAGGACGCGGCTCATGGATGATTTGCTCAATGCTCTGCGCAGGTTCGACGCGCTGAGGGATGGAGACGCGGGTGGAGACGTCGTCAACCGTAGTTCCCTTACGTCGATAGCACCCGAGTTTGCCGCGGGTGATGTTCTCGGGAAACTGGGGGAACGACTCAGGGCGGCGATGGCCAAGCAGGGCATCGAGCGCCTTTATCGTCACCAGGCGGACGCGGTTGTGCAGGCGCTCGGCGGGGCGAACGTCGTACTTCAGGCACCGACGGCCAGCGGGAAGACGCTCGCGTTTCAAATCCCGATGCTCGAGTCATTGAGCAAGCCGGGCGGGCACGCTGAG
>Ga0209543_1000380_pt1 | contig 58910 bp, 55 predicted proteins | sample MesohylFT_FD_187296 | JGI IMG/M metagenome (GOLD analysis project Ga0209543, IMG submission 187296) | Host-associated microbial community of the marine sponge Aplysina aerophoba from Gulf of Piran - sponge mesohyl, lysed by freeze-thaw... | ecosystem: Host-associated > Porifera > Sponge >...
CGAAGCCGCCCCGACACGGAACTCAGGGCGTGGGCTGGCGACCCGTTTCGTGCCGCAAGCGTCCTGCGGCGCAGGCTCCTAGCCCGACAATCGTCGCCTCCGGCTCCGATTGCCTCCCGGCGCAGACTCCTAGGGCAGCGGCATCTCCGGGCTGTCCTCGGCGCGCGCCCGCTCGAACGCCGGGCGCGGCGTGTCCGAGCGCACCTGCTCCAGCCAGAACACCCCGTCGTAGGGCGCGCTGTTGCCCCGCGTGCCCAGGAAATCGACGTCCCCGTCGCCGTCGACGTCGCGGGCGATGAACTTGTCGTACATGCCCCGCTTGCGGCGGGAGACGTCGTGCCGCCGCCACTCCCCGGCGGCGTCGCCGGGGTGCTCGAACCAGCCGATGCGTCCGAGGGCGTCGTCCTTGTCGACGTCGCCGTCGCCCTCCCGTGGGCCCCGGCTGTAGCTGCCGGCCATGACGTCGAGGCGGCCGTCGCCGTTGATGTCCGCCACCTCCAGGCCGGTCATGCTGTCGGGGGCGAAGGTGCCGATGACGTGCGCGTTCCACGCGTCGTCGATCCGCTCGGGCTGCTCCAGCCAGGCGAGGCCGCCGCCGGCCGCGCCGATGATGTCGAGGCGGCCGTCCCCGTTCAGGTCCGCGTACTCCAGGTTGAAGCCGGCCGCCCGCGCGCCGTAGATGCCGATGGCGTGCTCGCGGAAATCGAGGCTGCCATCTCCGGGGTTCTCGAAGAACAGGATCCGGTTCTCGCCGCGCGTCCCCACCACGATGTCGAGGTCGCCGTCGCCGTCGAGGTCCACCGGCTCGGCGTTCTGCGGCACGCTGTAGCGCCCGAGCACCGTCTCCGTCCAGTTACCGCCCTTGAGCGGATCCCCCTCGACCGAGAAGATCGAGACCGGGGTGGAGCGCGCGAAGTCCTCCGGCGCGGGCCGCTGCGCGCCCTTGTTCGGGGCGGTCATCTCGGGGACGCCGTCGCCGTCGAGGTCGGCCAGGAAGACGCGGATGTAAGACCCGCGGCCCTTCGTCATCGGCAGGATCAGCCGCGGCCACTCGGCGTGGCGCGCGTCGGCGCCCGGGTTCTGCAGGTAGATGAGGTGCGAGAGCTCCGCCGCGACGACGATGTCGAGGTGTCCGTCGCGGTTGACGTCGGCGATGTCGGCGTCCTCGGGCGCGGGTGCATCCGCTCCCTCCGCGATGGTGACGTTCGTCCAGACGTCCGGGTCGGCCGAGCCGAACGCCACGCGCACGTGGCCCTCGGCGTCGGGCATGTAGTCGGGGTCGGGCACGGAAGAGTCGTACTCGCTGTCCGACTCGTGCACCGACACGATGTCCTCGTGGCCGTCGTTGTCGAGGTCGGCCATCACCAGGCCGTCGCTGCCGCTGAGGCCGAACCCGGCGGTGGCGGGCTCGTCGATGATGTGCTCGCGCCAGCTTATGTAGCTGCCGTCCGCCGCCCGCGCGGCCGTGGGGGTGTCCCCGACGGTGAGCTGCGCGCCCGCCGGCTGCGGCGAGAGCCATACAAGGCAAGCGAGGAGGAGGAGAGCGGCGCCGTTGCGACCTTTCCGAGACCGCATCGACGCGGCAGCCGGATGTGCTCGATCGAGAGTCATCGTGATCCTCCTCGTGGTCTGCCGCTCGCAGTCAGCCGGTCGCGGCCTGCCCGTCGCGGTCTGCCTTTCGCGGTCCGTTTCTCGCGGTCCCACCGGTCGCAATCCTACACGCATCGTGCCGCCGACGAGGCCGCGATCCGCCCGCCGGTGATGCGCCGGGGGATACACGGGCGGCAATCCGATCACCTGCCGATGATGCGCCGGGACGACACGAGCGGAGATCGGGCGGTGGCCGGCCTTGACGTCGGACCTCTGTCCCGGCATGGTGGGCACGACATCCTGGTTCGGCAAGTGGCACGACACCCTGGTTCAGCAAGTGGGATGCACGCGATGAAGAAGACACGACTCGTTGTGGGCCTGGTCCTGACCTGCCTCGCCGCGCTACCCGTGGCCCTGTCGCCGTTGCGCGCCGCCGACCGCCCGAACTTCGTCCTGCTGATGGGCGACGACCACGGTTGGGAGGAGACCGGCTACAACGGGCACGCCTACTTGCGGACGCCGGTGCTCGACAGGATGGCCGCCTCCGGCCTGCGGATGGACCGCTTCTACGCCGCCCACCCGTCCTGCTCGCCCACCCGCGGGAGCGTGCTGACGGGGCGGCATCCGGTGCGCTACGGCACGTTCGCGCCCAACTGGTCGATGCGCCCGGAGGAGATCACCGTCGCCCACGTGCTGCGCGACGCCGGTTACGCGACCGGCCACTTCGGCAAGTGGCACGTCGGCACGGTGAAGGCCGGCTCGCCGCTCAACCCCGGCGCGATGGGCTTCGACGAGTGGCTGTCGCACGACAACTTCTTCGAGCTGCACCCGACCCTGTCGCGCAACGGCGGGCCGCCCGAGCGGTTCGAGGGCGAGAGCTCGGCGATCGTCGTCGACGAGGCGATCCGCTTCATCGAGCAGTCACGGGAGGCCGGCAAGCCGTTCCTGGCCGTCGTCTGGTTCGGCTCGCCCCACGAGCCCTACAGCGGGCTGGAGGAGGACCTCGCCCTCTACGACGAGCTGCCGTCGAAGTACGCGAACCGCATGGTCCCGTTGACCTCGAACGAGACCGGGCAGCAGATCGAGCGGCCGCTGGGCGACGTCCTGCGCGAGCGCTACGCGGAGATCACGGCGATGGACCGCGCCATCGGCACGCTGCGCGACTACCTGGAAGCGGCGGGCCTGCGCGAGAACACCCTGCTCTGGTACAACGGCGACAACGGGACGCCCCGCAGCGGCCTGGCCGAGACGCCCCTGCGCGGCCTGAAGGGCACCATGTACGAGGGCGGGATCCGCGTGCCCGGCCTCATCGAATGGCCGGCCCGCATTCCCGAGCCGCGCACTACGGACGTGCCCGCGGTGACAAGCGACATCGTCCCCACCCTGGCTGCCCTCGCCGGGCAGCCGGCGCCCGACCGGCCCCTGGACGGCATCGACCTCGAGCCGCTCATCGACGGCCGGATGACCAAGCGGCCGGCGCCCATCTTCTTCTGGAGCTTCGACACCGGCGTCCTGGCGGGCCGCGACCACGACCCCTGGATCGATCCCGCCCTGCAGGTCGGCACGACGCCGCTCGTCAAGCTGATGAACGGCATCGCGACCCGCAACTTCGAGAACTTCCGCTATCCGGCCGTCGACGCGCAGGACTTCGGCGGGGCGCGGGTGATGCTGCACGACGACTACAAGCTGGTCGTGGACGGCTCCGGCGGGTCCGGGGCAGAGCTGTTCGACCTGCGCACCGATGCGGCGGAGAGCCGCGATCTGGCCGCGGTCGAGACGGACGTGCTGCAGGACCTGCGGCAACGGCTGCGGGCGTGGCAGGAATCGGTGCTGCAGAGCCTGACCGGCGCGGACTATCGGTAGCGGCGGGCAGGCGACTCGCGCTACCGCTCGCGAAGCTGGGCCTCGAGTTCGATCGCCCTCGCTTCGGCGGCCGCGGCGCGGGTCTCGGCGGCCGCGGCGCGGGTCTCGGCGGCCCGGCGTGCCTCGGCTTCCTCGTCGTGGCTGAGCAGATCGCAGCCGGTGGCGGGGTTGCGGAAACGCATCTCCCGTCCCGGCGCCGCCCGCAACTCCAGACCGAGGGTTCGGCTCCGCAGCGTCAGCGTACCGTCCCGCGCCGTCGCCGCCGGTTGACGCACGTAGCCCGACGGCGTCAGCCGCTCCCCTTGCAGGCGCGCCGGCAGATGCTCTCCCAGCGGGTCGTACTGCCAGTACTCGCGCACCCCGAGGCGCGCATACAAGGACCGCTTCCGGCCGAGATCGTCCCGCCACGTGCTCGGCGAGGCCACCTCCAGCACGAAGGCCGGCGTCCGGCCCTCTTCCCACAGCTTGTAGTTGGGCCGCTCGCGTTTGGCCACACCGAACACCACGAAGACGTCGGGGGCGACCGACAACCGCGGGTTCCCCTCCTGGTAATAGATCAGCAGATCCCCGGAGACGTACACGTCCTGCCGGCTCTTGAAGTGGCGGGCCAGTGCGCCGATCCCGTACATGATGGCGCTGCGCTGGGCGTCGTTCTCCGCCATCGGCTGGCCGTCCGAGCTCGGGTAGTCGATTGGAACGGCGGCCGGTGCGGGTTGGACCATCGCGGGACCTCTTCAGGCAGGCGCGGCCACCGGACGCGGCGGCGCGCACGATCCCCAAGCTACCACACGGTGCGACGCCGCTTCCACGTCAGGGTGTTCGTCGACAAAGTGGAAGCACGTACCGTGCCAACCGTCGGCCGGCGGCATGCGGGACCGCCAGCGCGCGGCGCGGCTCCCCGTCCACCGTCGTGTCGTAGACGATGAGCGGCGTCGCCAGCCACGTCACTCGTCCGCGGCCCGGTACCAGATCGGCGACGTCCACGCCCGCTCCTGGATCCTCCACGGCAACTCGGGCGCCATGCACGCCGCCGGGCGATCCTCGTCGGGCAGGGCCGCGCACTGCAGCGCGTTCCAGCGGCAGCTCGGGTTCTCGACCACGCGCGCGTAGTAGACGGCGGAACGGGACGGGTCGAAGTCGGGATCGGTCCAGACGGTGCACAGGGAGGCCGCGCCGCCGCCGCTACGCTCGCAGGTCGTCCGCGACACGTCCGCACCGTTATCGGCATCGCCGGCCACGTCGTAGATCGCCTCGTGGAACAGGCCGTCGTCGCCGACCCAGCCCTTGATGATCTGGATGCGCTGCAGCGGCGTCCCCGGATACGCGTCCGTCCCCGGGTCGGCAAGCGCGGTCACGAAGAAGCTGGGCGCCTCCGAACCGTCGCGGGCCGGCAGCACGCTGCCCATCGGCACGCCCGCCTCGTACGCCTCGGCGATCATGTCGCTGCTCGCGCACAGCTCCGGCAGGTCCCAGCCGCCGAAGAGCCGCGCCTGAATGCGCACGCCGCTGGTGCCGAAGGTCTCCTTGCGCTGCATGGCGTCGAACAGCGAGTCGCGCGAGTTCTCCTCGGCCCAGACGCCGACCAGCCCGCCCGGATTCCGGAGCGGGTGCGGGGCGTAGGCATCGGTCGTGATGCGCTTCTCCAGGTCCGAGTCGACGTTCGAGTTGTGGCCCTGGTAGTCGTACTCGTCGGTGTCGCCCGGCAGGCCGTTGTGGCCGTCGGTGCTGCCGATCAGGCCGAGCTGGATGGGGTTGATCCCTAGACGCTCCTCCTGGGCGATGCCCTCGATCAGGGCGTAGCGCACGAAGTCGAGGCGCGACTGGCAGCCCTCGCCGCGCAGCCCGCCCTCGCCGGTGCCGTCCTCGCAGTCGGGCGGCCGCTCGCCGTCGATGTAGCGCACCTTCTCGAAGTCGCACAACTCGTCCTCGCCGCCGAGCACGTTCCACATGCCGCGGCGGCACTCGGAATCGCCCTTGGCCTGCATCATCTCCACCAGCGGCTCCATCTCGCTGCGCAGCGCGGCGCGCGCCCGCTGCTCGTCGATGGGCAGCCCGCCCCAGTCGAGGGTGAACATCTGGCCGTTGGAGATGTTGGGGTTGTGGGGGATGGTGAGCGCCTCGCAGCCGGTGCCGGTGTCGTTGCAGCGCGCCTTCAGCCGGGTCCAGAGGTCGCGCGGCTGGTCGGCGTCGATCCACGAGATCGGCAGCTCGGGCCCGATCTCGTTGCGCAGGATGACGTTGCGGTGCACCTTGGAGCGGCCCGGCGCGCGGGTGTACTCCCACGCGTGGAACGTCGTGAACGAGCAGTCGCTCGAGCGGTCGTAGTAGCGCTCGGCCGCCGCCTGCGTCGCCCCCCAGGCGGTGAGCAGGCCGTCGCGGCACTGGCTGCCGTCCTCGCCGCAGACCAGCGGGCCGCGGCCGGCAGTCCGGTCCGCCTGCCAGACGGCGCGCTCCTCGGCGGTGCCGCCCGGTCGCAGGCCGCGGCAGACCGCGGTGTCGTAGACCGCGGAGGACGGGTCGGTGCACACCGCGACCTCGCCCAGCCACTCGGAGTGGTCCGTGACCGCCGCGAAATCGAGCGGGCGGTCCAACTGCGCCGTGCGCATCGGCCGGCCCTCGGCGTCGACCGGGCTCAGGCCGATCTCCTCGCCGCGCGCGAAGCGGTAGGCGTCGTCCGGCGTCTGGAAGCCGCCGCGCCCGAGGGCGTCCAGCGAGAACGCGGTGTGGGTGTGCAGGTCGCCGAAGAAGACCTGCCGCAGCGGGTCGTTATGCGCGCAGGGCTCCCGCGGGACCAGGTCGGCGGGCTGGGCCGGTGCGCTCGGCGGGTTCCATTCCACGACGGGGCGGTCCGCTCCCGTTGCCGGAGTCGGTGCGCCGTCGGGCGGGGCGTCGGGTTGGCCGCACGCGAGGGCGACGAGGGTCAGCAGGCAGGCCGCGGGTCGTAGTGCCGTCATGCGAGACTCTCCCACGCGGCGTGTGGACGCGTCCAGTTCCGCGTTGCTCCGGTCCCGGATCGGCGTTCCGTCCTCCGCGTCGCGCCGCGAGGCGCGCGGCGGTTCCGTGCCGATCCGCCGGCGCTCGTCGTCGCCGCACGGCGTTACGGCCGCGCCGCCGCGGCGCCGCGCGCCGCCGCCGGCAGTTGCACTTCGTAGTCGTCTCGCAGCGCCTGGTACGCGGCCAGGCTGCGCTCGCGGCGCCGCTGCTCGCGCAGGTCCGCCACCACCCGATCCCGCACCTCGGCGAGTGCCGGCGCACGTGACGCGGTCCGGCCGTGCACCCGGACCAGGTGCATGCCGTACGTCGATTGCACCGGCCCGCTCCAGTCATCCATCGGGAGCCCGGACACGGCCTCCGCGAAGCGCCCGCCGAAGAGCCCGGCTATCTGCTGGTCGCTTCTGTCCGCGTAGGTGCGCGCCAGCATGAAGGGGTCGCCGAGCCGTCGCCAGCCGCCGTCCTCGCCGGCGCGCACATCGGCGAGCAGGGTCGCCGCGTCCCCCGCCGGGTCGGCGCGGTTGTCCCCGGACAGGAACACGTGGTCGAACGTCGTCCGCCCCGGCCGCCGGTAGCGTTCGGCGTGCCCGGCGTAGTACTCCTCGATCTCGGTTTCCGACGGGGGCCCCGCGTCGCCGGCATCCTCCAGGATGAACGTCAGCTTCTGGGCGAGCCGCCGCCGGACGATGGCGTCGTCGCGGTCGAGCCCCAGGCGCAGCGCCTCGCGGTACAGGATCTCCTCGTCGAGCGCTTCGTCCATCAGCGTCTGCAGCTCCGAATCCGTCGGCTCCTCGCCCCACTGCGCGATCCAACGGGCGCGGAGCCGCTCGACCTCGTCGGGCGTGATCTCGATCACGGGGCGCGCCGTCTCGCCGCCGGCCAGCCAGCCGTCGAGCGCGAACACGCCGATGCCCAGGAGCACGAAGACGACGAGGGGATCGCGCAACCACCGGGGTATCCGTCCCGGCGGGATGCCGCCCGCATCCGTGCTGGATGGGGGACCGCCGGGAGAGGTGTCTGCACACATCGGTGGAGTGACCGCCGGGCGGCCGCATTCCAGGAGCTTTCGCCGTAGAACGTAACGAAGTGAGTTCCGGGGCGCAAGGTCCAGGGGCGGTAGGGGCTGGGGCCAGACGCGGGGCGTTGCGACGGGACTGGCGGTGCCGGCCGGGAGCCTGGAGGTCCTGCCCCGGCGGGGAATCCAGCGCGTTGATCGTGGCGCTTCTCGCTCGCTCGCCGGCGTCTGGTGTGCGGATATAACGTTCACAAAACCCACCTTTAATAGCTATTCAGACGCTTATAATGGACGTTATGGGAGCTTCTCGAAGCAGATCCCTGCCCCTGCCGGTACGTCGGCTGCTCGACAGACTGGGGCCTGACATCCGCGACGCCCGTCGCCGCCGCCGCATCCCCACCGCGACGATGGCGCAACGCGCGGGGATCAGCCGCACGACGCTGCACAGAGTCGAGCGGGGAGACCCGGGCGTCTCTCTCGGCATCTACGCCACGGTGCTGTTCGTGCTGGGACTGGAGGAGCGCATCGCGGACCTGGCCGATCCGAGAGGCGATACGCTCGGCCTGGATCTCGAAGCCGAAGCGCTGCCCAAGCGCATTCGCGGTCGACGCCGGCGCACCCCGGCTACCGGTGGCTGATGGACAGAGAGATCCTCGTTTCCGTCGATCTCCATGGCACACCCGTCTTCGTCGGACGTCTGTGGTGGCGAAGCCGCAAGGGTCGGGAGAGCGCCTCGTTCGAGTACGACCCCGGGTGGCTCGATCATCCGGAGCGCTTCGCCCTCGAACCTGCCCTGGCGCTGACGCCGGGTCCGTTCCACACCGCCCCCGGACGGTCGTTGTTCGGCGCCTTCGGCGATTCGACGCCTGACCGCTGGGGCCGGCTCCTGATGCGCCGCGCGGAACGCCGCCGCGCCCGGCGAGAGGGGCGCGCTCCACGGGCCCTCTCCGAGGCGGGCGTCCTCCTGCTCGTCGACGACGAGGCGAGGCAGGGAGCGCTGCGTTTCTCCCTCGAGGCGACCGGTCCGTTTCCGGCGGAGCCCGGTTCCACCCGTATCCCGCCGCTCGTGGAGCTGCCACGCCTTCTCGCCGGCGCGGAGCGCGTCGCTGGTGACGCGGAAGACGACGATGACATCCGGCTGCTCCTCGGGCCCGGCTCCTCCCTCGGCGGCGCGCGCCCCAAAGCCTCCGTTCGCGATGCCGACGGCGGTCTCTGTATCGCGAAGTTCCCCCATCCCCAGGACGAGGTGGACGTCGTGCTCTGGGAGGGAATTGCGCTCGCGCTTGCCGGGGAGAACGGCATCGACGTACCGGAGCGGCGGATCGAGAAGATCGCCGGCAAGCGCGTGCTGATCGTCCGGCGCTTCGACCGCCGGGCGGGACACCGCGTCCCGTTTCTCTCCGCCATGAGCATGCTCGGCGCGACGGACCGTGAGCCCCGCTCGTATCCGGACATCGCCGATGCCCTGCAGCGACACGGCGCGGCGGCGCCCCGGGACCTGCACCAGTTGTGGCGGCGCGTCGTTTTCAACGTGCTGATCTCGAACACCGACGACCACCTTCGCAACCACGGGTTCCTGTACGAGGACCACCGGGGCTGGCGTCTGTCTCCCGCCTACGATCTCAATCCGGTGCCCACCGACATCCGGCCGCGGGTGCTCTCCACGTCGATTGCCGCCCACGATCCCACGGCATCGCTCGACCTGGCGCTGGAGACCGCCGGGCACTACCGGCTGGGCACGAAGGATGCAAGGACTATCGCGAAGGAGGTCGCGAACGCGGTTGCGCAGTGGCGCGTCGTCGCACGCCGCCTGGGTGCGGCCCGGCAGGACGTCGACCGGATGGCGTCGGCGTTCGAGCACGCCGACCTGGACGCGGCGCGGTGCCTGTAGAAACCGGCAACGTGCAGTTGGGAAGGTAGTTCGGGAGCGCCTACGCCACGGTACCGCGAAACGCGAGGCAACCCCAACGACACCGGCGCCGTCCAACCGGTTGATGATGGAGACGCGGGTGGTGGAGGGCTTGCCGCCGGCCACCGAGGCGGGTGCGGAAGAGACCGCCACCGCTACGAACGCGGAAGAGCCGGCCTTCGAGGGGCTCTATCGCACCCACGCGAAGCGGATCTACTCGCTCGCCTACCGGTTCACGGGCAACGCGGCCGACGCGGAGGAGTTGCTGCAGGACATCTTCCTGCAGGCTTATCGCAAGCTCGACAGCTTCCGGCGGGAAGCGGCGTTGTCGACCTGGCTGCACCGGCTCGCGGTCAACCGCTGTCTGGACCATCTTCGGAGCCGCGCCGCCCGACAGGATGCGAGGACGGGATCACTGGCGGACGAGGCGCGGCCGCAGCCGCGGGCCCGGACCTCCAGCCCGCTCACCCGCCTGGACCTCGAGCGGGCGATCGCGCAGCTCCCGGACGGCTGCCGCGCCGCGTTCGTGCTGCATGACGTCGAGGGCTACGAGCACCAGGAGATCGCCGCGTTGCTCGGCATCGCGGCCGGCACTTCCAAGTCGCAGGTGCACAAGGCTCGCCTGCGGCTCCGTGCGCTTCTGAGGCGAACATGACCATGAGCAACCGTGAGCCGACGTTCGGATCCGAGTGCGAACGGTTTGCTGCCGCGCTCGCCGCAATGGTCGACGAGGCTCTCGAGCCGCGCGACCGGCGCCGGGTCGACACGCACCTGGCCGGCTGCGAGGCCTGCCGGGAGCACTTGGCCGACCTGCGGGCGATTCACACGCTGGCCGCGAGTCTCGAGCCCATCGAGCCGCCGGCCCGGGTCTGGCACCACGTCAGGCGGCGGGTCGCGGCGGAGGGACGAACGCCGCGGGTGGCGGTCAGGTGGTGGTTGCGGTGGTCCTTCGGCGGCGCGGGGCCGATCCGGGTCGCCGGCCTCCGGTCGCGGTGGTCCGTCGGCCGCGCCGCCCTCGCCGCCGCGGCCGGCATCGTATTGGCGGTCGTCCTCGCCGGGAACCCGGACCGGGTGCGGTCACCGGCGTCGGATGTGCCGGGCGCCACGGTGCCTCCGACGGCGGCCGGCGGCCTGGAACCTTTCGAACCCGCTTACGTTTCGGCGATCCGGGATCTGGAGCAACTCGCCGGCGCGAGGCCGCCGGTCCATCCGGCGGTGCAGACCATTCTTGCCGGGAACCTGGCGGTGGTGGAACGCGCGATCGCCGAGAGTCGTTCCGCGCTCGAGGTCGCACCGGGAAGCGAAGTGGCTCGCGACCGGCTCCGGGCCGGGTTGGCGCGCAAGCTCGCGCTGCTGCGGACGAGCGCGGCCCTGGGGCTCGAACCAATCGGACAGAGATGAACCGGAGGAACTGGAGGCAACACACCATGACAAGACAGGCAATACGGAGCGCCCTCGTCGCCCTCGTGCTGATCGGCGCGGCCGGCGTGGCCGCGGGGCAGACCGAGGAGTTGGTACGGACCATTCCGATGGAGCCCGGCGGTCGGCTGACGCTCAGCAACATCAGCGGCGAGACGACGGTGACGGGCGTGGACGGCGACGACCTGACGATCAGGGCGACGAAGCGGCTCGTCGGGCGTGGCAGCGCCGAGTCGTTGAACCGCGTCGAGATCGAGATCGTCGAGCGCGGCAACCGGGTCGACGTCGAACCCAAGTACCGGCGGCGATCCGTCCTGGAGTCGCTGGGCAACCTGCTCGGCGGCGGCTCGGGATCCGTGGCCGTGGACTACGTGGTGGCCGTCCCCCGCGGTACGCGCGTCGCCGTCGAGTCCGTGTCCGGCGACGTCACCGTCGAAGGCGTGGACGGCGAGACAACGGTGGAGGTGGTCAGCGGCGACGTCCGGCTCGCGTCACTGGCGAGGCTGGTCGAGGTGGAGTCGGTGTCCGGCCGTGTGCAGATCACCGATGTGAGCAGCGACGAGCGCATGACGGCCGAAACGGTCAGTGGCCGCCTCGAGATCGACACGGTCCGGGCGCCGCGACTGGAGGCGTCGTCGGTGAGCGGCGCGGCGGTGCTGCGCGGGGTGGATGCGCGGCGCGTCGAGGTGGAGACGGTGTCCGGGTCGGTAACCTTCGCCGGGGCGCTGGCGGCCGACGGGCGCTACGAATTCGAGTCGCACTCGGGCGGCATCCACCTGACCGTCCCGGACGGTACGGGATTCGAGCTGGAGTCCGAGTCGTTCAGCGGCGGCCTGCGCTCGGCCATCCCCATCGTCGTCGGCCGGGGCGACCGGGCCCGCGAGGTGACCGTGTTCGAGCAGGGGAACCGCTCGATCGAGGGGATCGCCGGCGGTGGCGGCGGCCGCCTGGAGCTGTCGACCTTCAGCGGGAGCATGACGATCGAGGTGGGACCGGTCCGCTAGGGAGCCGGTTCGCCGGTGTAGAACGCGGTTGTCCGCGTTGCCGCTGCATGCGCGGCGGCGGGGTCCTCGCCGGCCGCGACGGCCGCTTGTTCCCACCCCTCGCTGCTGCCGGTGATGAGCGCCTTGCCGTCCGCCGACGCGGCGAAGGCGGCTTCGTCCGGCTTGGGCGCGTCGGGCTGTGCGACATGGAGCGCGAGGCCCAGCAGGCCCATCTCCCAGCCGACGCCGGTGGCGCTCGGCCCGTACGTGTCCCAGTGGTCCGACAGGCGCTGCGTGTGCGTGAGGGTGAGCCGCGCGGCGCCGTCTCCGGCGTCCGCGACACGCACCTCCACCCAACTGACGTCGCCGCCGAACTCCCAGGTGAGCGCGAAGCGCGAGCGTGGTTCGCACGCCGTGATCGTGCCGCCGGCGTTGCCTTCCAACTGAAAGCGCCCGCCAGACTCGAGATCGCCGCTGACCGGCAGGAACCAGCGCGGAATGCGCTCGCCGCTCGTGACGGCGTCCCACAGGTCCTCGACCGTCGTCGCGAAGCTGCGGGAGAGCGTGACCGCGCGAGCGGGTTGTCCCTCGCGCTCCAGCGCCGACACGGAACGCTCGACGGCGCCCAGATGACCTTCGACATCGAACTTCATGGTTGCTCCTCGTGGGGTGACCGGCCCGCGGAGACGCCGTCCTGCGCCGCTGCGACGTTCCGAAGCGCCTCCATTGGGCGCCGCGGGTGGCTGTCCGATTCTTCCATCGCGGCGTTCAGATACGCGGCGATGTCCGCCGGTGTTCGCAGGCATTCGCCGGCATCATGCGCTCTGACGGGCATGGGGTCATGGTACACGGGCGATCGGGATGGAAATCCCGAGCCCCTGATGAATCGACTACGATCTCCCGGCGAAGGTCGCAACCTCATGACTCGACACCCTAATCCCCGTGTGGCCGCGGCCCGCGTCGATGCGCTCTTCATCGACCGCTGGTCGCCGCGATCCTTTTCTCCCGAGCCGCTGACGGACGCCGACATCGCCTCGATGTTCGAGGCGGCGCGCTGGGCGCCGTCCTCGTCCAACGTCCAGCCGTGGCTGTTCCTGTACGAGACGGACGGCCCCGACCGCGGGGTCTTCGATTCCATCCTGAAGCCGCGCAACCGCGAGTGGGCGGCGAAGGCGCCGTTTCTCGGCTTCCTCTTCGCCAACACCCGCACGGCCGACGGCCGCGAGCCGCGCACCGCGCAGTTCGACGCCGGCGCGGCGTGGATGTCGCTGGCGCTGCAGGCGCAGGCGTTGGGGATCTGCACGCACGGAATGGCCGGCATCGACGTGGACGCCGCGCACGAGAAGCTGGGCGTCGACACCGAGCACTGGACGGTGATGTGCGCGTTCGCGGCCGGCCGAATTGGCCCGCCGGAGACGCTGCCGCCGGAGCTGCGGGAGCGCGAGCGGCCGAAGGACGACCGCAAGCGGCTCGGGGAGATAGCGCACCGGGGCATCCTGCGGGAGCGCTGAGCCGCGTTTGCCCGTGAGACGCTGTCGATGCGGAGCGCCGATTCCGGTCGATTGCCGCGCCGGATCGGGCATGCCTCGAACGCGGAGTCTGCGCCGGTCGGACAACTCGAGGACAGCCAGGCAGCCGTCGAGAAGGGAGTGGAGATCGTCATGAGTCCAGCAGTGCTGCCCAGAGTGCTCGCGGTTCTGATTCTCGTGACCGGCGGGCTTGCGGGGCCGGCGGGGGCCCAGGAGGGCGGCGCGGCCACGCCCAACGTGGTGCTGATACTCGCCGACGACCTCGGCTGGGGCGACGTCGGCGCCGTGCATCCGAATTCGGCGATCCGCACGCCGCACATCGACCGCCTCGCCGACGAGGGGATGCGCTTCGTGGACGCGCACTCGCCGTCGGGCGTCTGCACACCGACGCGCTACGCCCTGCTCACCGGGCGCTACACGTGGCGGACCAGGCTGACCCGGGGCGTGCTCGGGGGCTACAGCCCGCCGCTGCTGGAGCCGAACCGGCCCACCCTGGGGACGCTGCTCCAGGCGCAGGGCTACCGCACCGCGGCCATCGGCAAGTGGCATCTCGGCATGGACATGCCGTACCTCGACGCCGCGGCGGAGCGTTCCGAGCCGTGGGAGGGCGATCCCGGCATCGATTTCGGCGGCGCCATCGCCGACAGCCCGATCCACCACGGCTTCGACGAGTACTTCGGGGTGAGCGCGTCGCTCGACATGGCGCCGTACGTCTACATCCGTAACGATCGCTTCACCGCGCTTCCGACCCACGAGCAGCCGGCGGTGCCGTTCCCGCACTTCATCCGGCACGGGCCGCGGGCCGACGACTTCGTCATCGACGAGGTGCTCGACCGGCTGGTCGACGAGGCGGTCGGCTTCATCGACCGGTCGTCGCGGACCGGTGATCCGTTCTTTCTCTACCTCCCGCTGACCGCGCCACACAAGCCGACCCAGCCCCACGAGCGGTTTCGGGGACGCACCGATCTCGGCGAGTACGGCGACTTCGTGGCGCAGGTGGACGATGCGGTCGGGCAGGTGGTCGCGGCTCTGGACCGGGCCGGCGCCGGCGACGGGACGCTGGTGATCTTCACCTCCGACAACGGCTCGTACATGTACCGCCGCGACGACGCGGAGCCGGATCACGTCGACGACGCGTCGATTCAGGCCTATCGCGTGGGCCGCCACCGCTCGAATGCCGACTGGCGCGGCACGAAGGCCGACATCTGGGAGGGCGGCCACCGCGTGCCGTTCGTGGCGCGCTGGCCGGGCGTGGTCGAGCCGGGGACGGAGACCGCGGCCACCGTCGTCCACACTGACCTCTACGCGACGCTGGCCGAGATTGTGGGCGTAACGCCCGGCCCCGATGCCGCCGAGGACAGCGTGTCGCTGCTGCCGATGCTGCGCGGCGAGCCGGTCACGCGCGGCGTTCCGGTGGTCCACCATTCCTCGGGCGGGATGTTCGCGATTCGCGACGGGGCGTGGAAGCTGGTGCTCGGCAACGGGTCGGGCGGCCGCCAGGAGCCGCGGGGCGAGCCCTTCGGACGGCCCTACCAGCTCTTCGATCTGTCGCGGGATCCCGCCGAGGCGCACGACGTCGCGGCGGATCACCCGGAGGTCGTCGAGCGGCTGGAGGCGACGCTGGAGCGGTTCCGCCGCACCGGGCGGAGCGCGCCGCTGTCCGGGGCGACTTCTACCTCCGGCGCGATCGTGCGGCGCTGACTACTGTCGAACGGCATGCGCACGGCTTGTGCGCGTGCGCGAAACACAACATCGGCCATGTACGGTTACGAGAATCAACGGTTGAGTTGCTGAATTTCATGTAAATCAGCGATAGTGGTGCTGGAATGTACCGCCGGGCCCTGGATCTCCGCACGCTCGTCGAGCACCGTTCCGTCTTCCTGTTCGGGCCGCGGCAGACCGGCAAGAGCACCCTCGTGCGTCACACGTTTCCCGATGCGGCGTTCTACGACCTGCTCGAAGCGGACACCTTCCGCCAGTTGAGCACGCATCCCGAGCACCTGCGCCAGACGCTGGAGCCGGAACGACGCATCGTGGTGGTCGACGAGATCCAGAAGTGTCCTCCGTTGTTGGACGAGGTTCATCTGCTCATCGAAAGGAACCCGATGCTGCGGTTCGTGCTGACCGGCAGCAGCGCGCGCAAGCTGAAACGGGGCGGCGCCAACCTGCTGGCAGGCCGTGCGCGGGTGGCCCGGCTGCACCCACTGGTGTCGGCCGAGCTGGATGGCGATCGCCTCCTGGATCGCGTCAACCATGGAGCGCTGCCGGCTTTCCTCGATGCGGCGGAGCCGCGGCAGGATCTCCGGGACTATGTCGGCACGTATCTCCAGGAGGAGATTCAGGCGGAAGGGTTGACCCGCTCCATCGGCAACTTCGGCCGCTTTCTGGAGGTGGCGGGCCAGACCAACGGGGAGCAGATCAACTTTACGTCCGTGGCCTCGGACGCGGGGCTCGCACCCAGCACCGTTCGTGAGCACTACCGGATTCTCGAGGACACGCTGGTGGGTGAGCAGTTGCCGGCGTTCCGGTGGACCCGCACCCGGAAGCCGGTGGCGACGGCCAGGTTCTACTTCTTCGACGGCGGGGTCGCCAACGTGCTGCGGCGCACGGGAACCATCGAGCGCGGGTCGGACGCTTACGGCCGCGCTCTCGAGCACTTGGTGTTCCTGGAGCTTCGGGCCTGGCTGGACTATCGCCGGCGGGACGACCCGCTCACCTACTGGCGCAGCCAATCGCAGCTCGATGTCGATTTCCTGGTCGACGACGCGGTGGCGATCGAGGTGAAGGCGAAGTCCCGCGTTTCGCTCCGCGACTGCAAGGGGCTGCTCGCGTTGGCGGAGGAGATTCCCCTCCGGCGGAAGCTGGTGGTCTGCCACGAGCCGCGCCGCCGGCGGGAGGACAACGGCGTCGAGATCGTGCCGGTTCGGGAGTTTCTGAGTGCGCTGTGGGCGGACGCGATCATCGAGTGAATTCTGGCAACCCACAAAGCGGTCGGCCTCTATAATCCGACGCAGGCTCTCAGGCATCCGGTAACGCGAGACAGAGGATCCGAAATGGCAAGCGCCGCCAAACCCGTCGCAAAGGCTCCGTGTTCGGCCCCAGCCCCCACCGCTCCTGGCCCCCTGGATCGGCGCGAGTTCCTGGCGACGGGTGCGGCCGCCGCCGCGTACGCGTTGAGCGGTTCCGCGTTCGCGCAGGCCGCCGATCCGACCACGCTGAGCATCGCCGACGCGCAACGGCTGATTCGTTCCGGCACGCTCTCGCCGACGGAGTTGGTGGATGCCTACCTGGAGCGCATCGGGCGCTTCGACGCACGCCTCAACGCCTTCGTCACCGTGACCGGCGAACGCGCCGCGGCGCGCGCGCGGGAACTGGAAGCGGAGCTCGCCGCCGGGCGGTGGCGCGGCCCGCTGCACGGCATTCCGATCGCGCTCAAGGACAACATCGACACGGCGGGCGTGCTGACGACCGCCGCGAGCGCCGTGTACGCGGATCGCGTGCCGGACGAGGACGCCGAGGTGGTGACGCGGCTCGAGGCGGCCGGCGCCGTCGTCCTGGGCAAGCTCAACATGCACGAGTTCGCCTACGGTGGGACGTCGGCGTTCACCCATACCGGCCCCGTGCGCAATCCGTGGGACGTGGAGCGCATCGCCGGCGGGTCGTCCGGCGGGTCCGGCGCCGCGGTCGCCGCGCGGTTGTGCGCCGGCGCCCTGGGGACCGATACCGGCGGGTCGGTGCGTATTCCGGCGGCCCACTGCGGCATCGCGGGTCTGAAGCCGACCTACGGGCTGGCCAGCATTCGCGGCATCATCCCGCTCAGCGTGTCGCTGGATCACGTCGGACCGATGTGCCGGACGGTCGCTGATGCCGCACTCATGCTGCAGGCGCTGGCCGGTTACGACCCGCGCGGCATCGCGAGCATCCGCTCGGAGGTGCCCGACTACGCGACCGCGCTGCTGCGCCGCACGTCGTCGCTGCGCCTGGGCGTGCCCCGCACGCCGTACTTCGATGACCTCGATCCGCAGATCGCCGAGGCGGTCGAGCGGGCGCTCGGCGTCCTGAGCGACCTCGCGGCGAGCACGCGAGACGTGGCGCTGCCGGCGCTGCCGCAGGCCCGTCCCGTGGCCGTCGAGTCCTACGCGTATCATGCCGACCTCCTCGACGAGAACCGGGAACTGTACGAGGCGAGCACGCTGGCGCGCATCGAGCCCGGGGCCGAGGTGCCGGCGGCGGAGTATGCCGAGGCGCTCTATCAGTTGAAACTGGTGCGAAAGGCGATCGCGCGCGTGTTCGACGACGTCGACCTGCTGGTCACGCCGACGTTGCCGATACTCCCGGTCACGATCGAAACGGCCCGTGAATCGCCGCTGGAAGCGACCCGGATCCTGATTCGCAACACGGCGCCCTTCAACAGCTACGGGATTCCGGCGGTCACCGTCCCCTGCGGATTCAGCCGGGAAGGCCTGCCCATCGGGTTGCAGATCTGCGGCCGCGCCCTGGGCGAAGTCGACGTGCTCGCCCTTGCGCACGCCTACGAGCAGGCGACGGACTGGCACGAACGGACGCCGGCGCTGTGAGTTTCAGGTCCTCATGACCCCCAGCACCTGGACCGCCGGATTGACCTCCTCTTCGTAGGTGAGCGCGGTCGATGACGCCAACCCGCGCCGGCGGAGCGCGATGCAGATGCTCAGGCAGGCGGCCAGAAGGGTGCAGCAGCGCGCCGAGCAGCCACATCGCCTTGCGCGACCCGTTCAGGTACGCCGCCTTGTCGTCGATCTCGGTCATCCGGAAGATCCGGTTGGCGCCGAGCTCCGTCGGCACCGCGAACAGGACCCGGAGCGCCACCAGCACGAAGAACGAGAGCACGAGCGGCATGGACAGCAGCCGCACCGACGGTGCGGAGAGCGACGCGCGCAGGGCGTCATCGGCGACGCCGGTGACCGGGCTGAGGAACGAGCCGACGACGAACGCGAGCCCGAGGCCGACGCAGGCCGCGGCGAGCAGCCGGTGGAGGCGGCTGCGCGCCAGGCTCCGCGCGGCGAACGCAACGATGGCCTGTTCCAGTGGATGGCGCAGCAGGGTCGCGTGCGCCAGGCGGGTCGCCGCGCGCGAGACGGGACCGGTCCGTCGCGGGGCGACCGGCGGCGTTTCGAGCGCGTGTCTCACGACCCGTCGAAAGACGGCGCCGCAGGCAAGCGTCGCGATCGACAGCGTGGCGGCGAGCGCCAGCACGCCGGTGCCGGCCAGACGCCGGAACGCTTCGGGGTCGAAGCCCCAGATGACCTCGTAGAGTCCGAGGAACCACACCGGCGGCAGCCAGATCCCGACGCGGCTGGTCGTCAGCCCGACGAACTGGTACGGACCGTCCGCCGCGGCCAGCGCCTCGCTCGTCGCGCCGGGGTCGATGGCCGCTAGCCTCGCCAGCAGTCCCGGCGCGAAGGCGAGCCATTCGATCAGGACGATTACGAACAGCAGTTGTGCGAGCAGGGAGACCCGCCGCAGGAGGCGCTCGGGAAGGACGAGGGCGATGCACGCCTGCAGCGCCGCCAGGGCGAGGAACACCAGGAGGCCGGCGGCCGTCGTCGCGATGAAGTGCGCCACCGGGTAGCGCAGGAACGCCTCGAACGGAAGATAGCCTCCCGCAACGAGCGAGAAGAGCACCGTGCCCGGCAGGTTGACCGCGATCGCGAACCCGACCACGACCGCGACCAGCGCGGCGAGCCTCGCGACAACGATGGTGCGCGGGCGGATCGGCAGGCTGCCGAGCATGATCCGCTGCGACCACCCGTCCTTCGCGCAGGATGACGACCGACGAGCAGATCTGCTCGACCATCTCGAGGATGTGCGAGCTGTAGAGAACGATCTTCTCGGCGAGCACGTCGGGCTCGATCCGGCGGAGCCGTCCGACGAGCGTGAGGTACTCGGGGCCGGTGAGGTAGGAGTACAGGTCCGGGGTCTCCGGCACGTACCCGATCCGCCGCCGGTGGCCGAGGATGTTCCGCTGGATGTCTTGGCCATCTACGCGGATCTCGCCGTCCGAGGGCTCGATGAGCCCGGCCACCATGTTGACCGTGGTCGACTTCCCGGAGCCGTTGGGTCCGAGATAGCCGAGCACCTCGCCGGGACGTACCGTGAAGCTGACGTCGCGGACCGCGGCCAGCGCACCGTAGTACTTGGAGACCCCTGTCACTTCGAGCATGCGACTCTCCCTCCGGATCGACGTCGAACAGCCTCCACCGGCGGCGCCGGGAATCGGATGCTCTCTCGTCACTGTCATAAAACCGTGCCCGGCTCGATTCGCACCACGCGCGCTGCCGGACCGATCGGGGTCCGCGCCGAGAAGGTTCGTCCAGAACGCGTGGGTGAGGACGACGGTCGGCTGCGCTCCCTCCCGGTCGTCCGTCGCCCTGAAGGAGCGGCCGAGCAATGGCCGTACGCCGAGCACGTCGAAGAACTCGGCGGTGACGCGCGCGCTCTCGATGGCGACCGGATCGCCGCGGCCGGTCAGGACGTAGCTGTATCCGTAGACGGTAGTCGGCAGGGCGGCGAGACTCTCGAAGCTGGTCGATTGCGCCCGCCACGCCAGGAACTCCGGATAGGAGAGCTCGATGAGGCGCGTCGGGTCGGTGCGGCTGGTCTTCCAGCCGGTGACGAGGCGCTCTTCCTGCGCGAACGGAAGGGGCTGTAGCACGACGGCGTCCAGCACGCCGAACATCGCCGTGCTCGCGCCGATGCCGATGGCCAGCGCGGCGATGGCGAGCCGCGAGACTCCCGAGGAGCGGTCCTTGAGCTGCCGTCGCAGGTCGCGACGCCGGAGCCGATGCAGCGCTTGCCGCCAGATCACCGCGCGTCTCCATCGGCGACATCGGGATTTCCGGCGGCGGATTCGTCCTGCGCGGCCTCTGTATCCGTCCATTCGTAAGCGCGCCACCGCCGCATCGATGCCTGTCGCGACCGGCTGAAGAAGAACCGGATATCGCGGTAGTTCTCGTCCTGCAGGCTCGCCCAGATGCCGTCCAGCACCGGCCCGCGATCCATGGAGCCGCGGAAGTGGTGGATCGTGCCGACCAACCCCCACCACAGGCGCACGCGCTCGATCAGCTCGAACTCGATGCGGGCCACCTCGCGTGCCTCCCGATCGATCCAGATCCGGCCGCGCGCCTTGTTGAGCGCACGATCCATGGGCCTTCGTACCGGAAGATCGCCGTCGCGCGGCGCGAACGCGATCCGGTAGCTTGGCCGGCCCCGCAGCACCTCTTCGCCGTCGAGCGTCAGGTCGTAGCGGGAGACGAGCTCTTCGTTGAACTCGAGGGCGTTCTCGTTGCGTTGCGGCTCTGTTTCCCCGGCGCGCAATCGGCGGAGCCGCTCTCGAAACGCCGCTTCGCGCTCGACCTCGCGGGCTCTTTGCTCCTCCGTCAGGGGCCGGCCGTCTATCGCGAGTCGCCGCCGAAACCCGGCGCCGTCGACGGGGACCCTCTCCCATTCCACGGTGGTCTCTTCGGTGATCGCGCCGTCCGCGTCGAACTCCCGGTCCTCGCTCGTCATCAGCACCCGATAGCGTTCGGCAGCCGTCCCCAGCTCCTCGTTCATGCGTTCGACCGCCTCGACGACCAGCGCGCGAACCTCGGCTTCGTCACGCTGCCCTTCGGTCGGCTCGAGGCCGAACGTAGCGCCGGCGCAGAGCGCGACCAGCACGGGCGGCAATCCCCAACGGGAGCTGGACATCACGTGACGAGGCGAAGAACTGCCGCGGGACCGGACCTGCATATGCGACTCCCCGCCCGCGCGGTGGCGGGCCGAACGTTGTGTGCCGCCGCGCGACGGCACAGGCTGCGTGCTACTCGAAACGGAGCACATCGGACGGATCGAGCGAGACGGCCCTCCGCACCGGACCCGCGCACGCCACGGCGACCAGCGCAGCGAACAACAGCGGCACGAGCACAAGCGTCGGCGGGTCGAGGGGAGGGACCTGAACCAGCAGGCTCTCGATCACCCGGCCGACGGCCATGGCGCCCGCCAGTCCGAGGAGCAGCCCGACGCCGACGCACGCCAGCACTCGACCCAGCGCCGTCCGGACTATCCGATGCGCCTGCGCGCCGAGCGCAATGCGAATCCCGATCTCCCGCGTTCGCTGCGTCACGGAACAGGCCGCGACGGCGTAGATTCCCACCGCGGCCAGGACGACGGCGAGCAAAGCGAATACGCCGAGCGTGCTGCTCAGCACGACGAACCACCATCGCCCCTCTTCGAAGATTGCCCCCATCGACCGCGCGCGGTGCACCGGCAGGTCCCGGTCGACCGCGCGCACCACGGCCCGTAGCTGCGGCACGAACGAATGCGGGGAGCGCTCGGTCAGGATCTGGAGACCGAGCCGGGGCCCGGCCTCCATGCGGTGGGGCAGGTGCACGACCGGAGTCCAATCGCGCCTCCGGAGGTCCCCCACCCGAATGTTCGGCCCGATGCCGACGATGGTCAGCCAGGGGCCCACGGATTCGTCCGGTCCCTGGACCCGGATGCGACGTCCGAGCGCTTCTTCGCCACCGAAGAAGAGTGTGGCGAATCTCTCGTTCACGACGGTTGCCTCAGACCCGGCATGCCCATCGCCTTCCGCCAGCGCGCGCCCTCGCAGAACGCGTGCGCCGAGCGCCTCGAAGTAGCGGGCGCCGACGCCCATGACGAGCACGTCGGAGGGCAGCTCCTCGGGCGTTGCCCGACCGTCCATTTCGACCATCGCGGTCGCTCGGGTCCTCACGACGCTGGCCGCGCGGACGCCGGGCGACGCGTTCAGGTCCCGCTCGAGCTCCGTGACGAATCGGATCTGTGCATCCGGCTTCGGGTACTGCCGGGCCGGCAGCGCGATTTCTCCGAACAGAACGTGTTCCGGATCGAAGCCCAGGTCCATCCTATAGAGCCGGTCGAGGCTCCGCAGCATCAACCCGGTTCCTCCCAGCAGAACGAGTGCGAGCGCTGCCTCGATGACAATCATCGCGGCGCTCAGGCGGCGGGCCCGGATGCCGTGCGTTCCCGAGCGGCCGCCTTCCTGCAGGAGCCTGCCCACCGGCGCTGCCGCAAGGTGCAGCAGCGGCGCGAGCCCGAAGAGCACGGTCGTCGCGACGCACACACAGAAGAAGAAGGCGATGACCGGCAGGTCGATCTCGAACGCCATCCAGGGCGGGATTCCCAGGTCCCGGGTGAGGAACTCGGCCAGCCGCACGCCCCCCGTCGCCACACCGAGTCCGGCCATGCCCCCGGCGCTTCCCAGGACGAGGCTCTCGACCGAGAGCTGCCGAACGACGTGCCACCGGGTGGCGCCCTGCGCGAGCCGGATGGCCACCTCGTGCGCCCGGTGCGCAGACCGCGCGATCAGGAGATTGGCGACGTTGGCGCAGGCGATCAGCAGGACGAACGCGACCGCGCCCATCAGCGTCAGGTAGATCAACCTGACGTGAATGCCGGTGGCCCAGTCGGTGAACGTCTGCACGATGGCGCCGGTGCTCTCGTTCGTCTCGGGGTGCTGCAGCCGGAGCCGGCCGGCGATGGCGCTCAGCTCTGCCTGCGCCTTCTCTATGTCCGCGCCCAACTGCAGGCGGCCGACCGTCGCCAGCCTGCGGGCGTCCCGGCGATCGAGCGTCCCGGTCGGTTGGAGCGCTTGCCAGAGCTCCGCGCGGAACGGAAACCGCACGCCCTCGGGCATCACGCCGATGACCGTCGCCGATTCACCGTCGACGCGCACGATGCTTCCGACGACTTCCGGGTTCCTCGCATACCGGTCCCGCCACACGCGGTGGCCGAGGATGACCGTTTTCTCGGCTCCGCGCCGGCCGTCCGCGGGCAGGAAATCGCGGCCCAGCAGGATCGGCTGACCCAGCAGACGGAACGTGTTCGGGGTGACGAGCGAGCCGTTCAGCGGCTCCGGTGCGTGTTCGGCGTCACCCAGGCTCATGCGGCCGTCGACCGTGAACGCGGCCAGGCCGCTGAGGGAGGTTGCAGCGCGACGGTAGTCCTCGAAGTCCGGGAGCGATACGCGCTGGGACCGGCTGCTCGGGTCGCTGCTCGACCAGACGTTGACGATGCGTTCGGGATGGGCGTAGGGCAGACCGCGGACGAAGATCGCGTGGACCATCGCGTAAACCGTCACGTTGAGCCCTATGCCCAGTCCCAGCGTCGTGACGGCCAGGGCTACGAGGGACCGGTCGCGGGCCAGACGACGGAAGGCGTAGTGCAGATCGCGCCCGAGGTCCTCGATCCACCGGGTGCGGTGGACATCGCGGCACATCTCCTTGACCTGGTCGAGGCCGCCGAACTCGAGGCGCGTCCGGCGGCGGGCCTCGCCCGCGGACATCCCCGCTCGGACGTAGTCGGCCACCTGCCGCTCGACGTGGTCGCGCAGCTCGGCGTCCAGCTCGTCCTCCGCCCGGCAGCGAAGCCGAGGCCGCCGCCACCAGCTCACCGCGCGCCTCCGCCCGCGGTGCCGAGAATCAGCCCGACGGCCTCGGCCAGCCGGGCCCAGCTCTCGGTCTCCGCCTGCAACTGCGCGCGGCCCTTGGGCGTCAGCCGATAGAACTTCGCGGCGCGGCCGGTGTCGGACGGCTTCCACTCCGCGGCCAGCAGTCCCCGCCGTTCCAGCCGGTGGAGCGCGGGATAGAGCGAGCCCTGGGGCACCTGGAGCACGTCGCGCGAGACCTGCTTGATCCTCTGGGCGATGCCGTAGCCGTGAATCGGGCCGGTAGCCGCGACCTGCAGCACCAGCAGGTCCAGAGTGCCCTGCGGCAGGTCGGTCCTGGGCGTGGTCATCTCTCCATACCTCTGGCTTCTACATGTACAGGATTACATGTAGAAGGTCAAGGTATTAAGAGAGCTGCGCCAGCCGCGCGCGCCGGGGCGGGCGTCGCGTACCCCTCTCAGGGCGACGACAGCAGGAAGTTGACGGTTACCGTCATCAGGACGGAGACCGGCGCGCCGTCGACCAGCGTGGGCTCGTACCGCCACTGCTCGACCGCAGCGATCGCCGCCTCTTCGAGCTCCGGCACCGAACGCAATACCTCGATGTTGCCCACCTCGCCCGTCGGGTCGATGGTCGCTTCCAGAACTACCAGGCCCTGAACGCCGGCTTCCCGGGCTGCGGGGGGATAGACCGGCGGGACATCGTGGATCTTCGCAGGCGGCGGGACCCCGTTGCCGATCCGGACGGGATCGTCCGGGCGGCCGGAGGGCTGGCCGGGATCGTCGAGCACGGTCTGCAGCTCGTCGAGCACGCGCTGCAACTGTTGCTGGAGGGCGGCGGCCCGCTCGACGAGCTCCGCGATGCGCTCGCTCGACGGCTCCGACGGAGGCTCCTGCCCGACCGCGCCGCCGATCGACTCGGGGAGCCGGCCGGCCGTGGCCGGCGCTGTTCCGGTCGCGGCCGACTCCGCCCCGGTCCGCGGTTGGCGACTCGCCGGTATCCGCGATAGCACCAGCTCTTCTTCACGCTGCTCCCCCACTTCCAGCGAGAACCGCTGAAACAGCGGCTCGAAGCCCGGTGTGTTCACGGCAAGGCTGTACTCGCCCGGTCCCAGATCGAAGATCTCGAAGCTGCCGTCGTCACGCCCGATCAATTGCGCCGATGCGCTCCTGCTCCTGCTGAGGCGTGTGACGTCGGGATTCCGAACGACCCTCCCGGCCCGATCGACGAACGCATAGCGCATCGGACCCGCGGGCTGCCAAGCTTCGCGGATGGTGAACGTGATGGAGGGATTCCGAACGGCGTTCCCGGCCTGATCGACGACGGCGCCGCTGATCCGGGCGGTCTGCGCGGCGACCTGCAGGCCGGCGACGATGATCGAGGCCGGCACGAGCAGGCCCAGGCTCCAGAAGCGGGCGCGGCGCGTCATCGGACGCCGGTTCGTGTGCGAATTCAACATGGCGGACAACCTCCGTTCCAGGTGTGACGGACGCGCCATCGCCGGCGCCGGCAACCACGTCCGCCGGTGTTTCCGAGCCTCTCTCGCAAGTTCGAGGAGCTGCGTCGCGCAGGTGGCGGCCGGGACGCCCCGCGCCAGGACGAGGTCGTCGGCCGCGTGCTCGCTCTCGCGGCGCAGCCGGGCACGGACCACCCACGCCAGCGGGTTGAACCACCAGACACAGCGCAACGCCTCGGCCGCCATCTGCAGCAGCCAGTCGCCGTGGCGCGCGTGCGCCAGCTCGTGCAGCAGGACGACGCGCATCCGCTCCGCCGACCACTCGGCCGCCGCGGCCGGCAGCATGACGGCCGGCCGCCGCCAGCCCCACGTCGCCACCAGTTCCGGGCGCGGACCGAACAGCAGCTCGACGCCGCGTCTCAGGCCGCACGACCGCGCGAGGTCGGCGCACAGGCTGTGCCACGGCCCATCCGTCACGCGGCTCGACGACGCGCGGAGCCAGCGGAGTCTCGCCAACCCGACCAGGAGCACGCCGGTGCTGGCGACCGCCCCCGCGAGCCAGATCGTCACGACCAGCCAGCCGACGACGTGGCCGCTCGCGACGGCCGCCACCGCGCGTCCGGAGCGGCCGAGTCGGAAAGCTGTCGACTCGGACGCAACGGCAGGTCCGAGCACATCGGCATCCGCCGTGAACAGGGCGTAGGGACGCAGCCCGAGCATGTCGAAGACGCGGCCGGCACTCCAGTCGAGCGCCCCGACCGGCACCACCCGCACCACCGGCGGAACAGGCAGGACGTGGAGGGCGGGCGCCGCGCAAGCCAAGACGACGCCGACCGCCAGCACCCAGCGCCTCGCGGCCGCCGACCCGGTGCGCAGGCAGAGGGCGCCGGCCAGCACGAGGAGCAGGATCGCCGACACCTTGACGGTCAACGCGGCCAGCAGGCTCATGACGGTTCCTCCGGCTCGTCGCGTACGTCGCTCCTGTCCGGCCCGCTGCCTCGTGACGCGCCGGCGGCTCGACCGGCGCTCCGTTGCACCGTTCTCGCGTCCGCGACGATCCGTGCGATCCGGTCGAGCTCCGGCTCGGTCAGGTGCCTCGCCTCGCCGCCGAGCAGCGCCGCCACAGCCTGCTCGGCTGACCCGTCGAAGAACGTCTCGACCAGATGCAGCAATGCCGACCGGCGCGCGGTCCGGCGAGGGGTCACCGGGCGATACACGTACCGCAACCCCTCCTCCTCGTGGCGCACGTGCCCCTTCTTCTCGAGGATGCGCAGTTGCGTGCGCACCGTCGAGGACGCCGGGTCGCCGGGGAGTTCCTGCCGGACGACGCTGGCCGGGGCCCGGCCGTGCCGGAAGAGGATGTCCATGATCTGTCGCTCGCGACGCGACAGCCGGCTGTGCCACGGTGTCTTCATGTGCATGGGAGTTCAGTCGGTGGCTGCCGGCACCTGTTGGCCCGGCAGGTTATTTTTATAGCATATGGGTTACTAAATTAACAACAATTCTCTTTGAAGAGGCCCGGAGGGCCAGCAGGGGAAAACGTCAGCAATTGTTGCTCTTGGGGGAGGTGGGCCTTTCCTGGTGGTCTGGGGCCACGCTGCGGCATTGACCGTGGCGAACCATTGGAAATACCATCATGGCATGACAATTACCATCGACCGGGCAGGTCGCATTGTCGTGCCCAAGAGTCTTCGCGAGCGCTTCAACCTGGTCGCGGGCACGGAGTTGGAGATCGAAGCCCGTGGCGAGTTCCTGCAGCTCAGCCGGACGGGAGCCGAGCCTGCGCTCCTGAGGAAGATGGGGATTCTGGTGCACCACGGCGGCGATCGCGCGAACCTGGACGTCGCAGCGTTCATCCGGGCAGAGCGCGACTCGAGGAGCCGCCGGATTCTTCCCGGGGGCGCCGAGTAGTGCGCGTTCTCTTCGATACCTCGGTCCTGGTGCCGGCGGTCGTCGACCAGTTGGCCAACCACGAGGCGGCGCTCAACGCGCTGGTGAGCTACACCGCCGGCGACCATGCGGGGTATTGCTCGACGCACGCGCTCGCCGAGTGCTACGCCACGTTGACCGCCTTGCCGTTACCGCGACGCGTCCAGCCCGTGGAGGCCAGACGACTCGTCGAGGAGAGTCTCCTGGCGCGACTGACGGTGGTCCCTTTGATCGAGGCCGACTACCTCGACGCCATCCGGCGTGTCAGCCACGGCGGACTCTCCAGCGGCGTCGTCTACGACGCGCTGCATGTCCGCTGCGCGGAGAGAATCCCAGTGGACCGCATCCTCACATGCAATCTGCCGGACTTCGAGCGTCTCCGACCGGCCGGCATCGTCGTCATGGGCCCGTGAGGTCGTCCGAGGATGGGTGCCGCGGCCGGGGCCGGATCTTCAGTTGTACTCGGTGCCACCCTTGCGCGTCAGGTAGCTGCCGGAGACGCTCTTCAGGATCACGCGTCCGAACTCGGCAGAATCCCGTTCGGTCGCCGGCCTCACCACGACGCCCTCGCGCAGGTGCTTCCCGCCGAGTGCGGTCGCGCCGTCGGTCTGCTCGTTCAGCGCCGCGATGCTGAACGGCCCTCGATACAGAACCGGCACGAGCGGGAACAGGTCGCCCAGGGACGTCTCGATCTCGCTCGGGGCGAGGTAACGGCCGTGCCCCGGCTCGCCGACGTAGGCGTCGAACACCCGGAACGCGGGATTGGGTTCGCCGTAGTGCAGATCCTGCACGCCGCGCCCGTACACCTCGCCGAGCACGTAGAACGGCTGCCCGGTACCGGCGACGCGGGCGCGCGCGGTCTCGAACGCGGCCTCGAAGGCGCGCCACGTGCGCACGTAGAGGTTCTTCTGATTCGCCTCGTTCAGAATCAGCGCCATCCCCCTGTCGGACATGCCCTTGGAGGTGACGATGGGGCCGTGGTCGGGATGCCATCCCAGGCAGCACCAGGAGCCGTGCAGCTTCTCCGTGACGACGACCGGCTCGCCGTCCCGCAGCTCGCCGGGGTACTTCTTGACGTTCTCGATGTCGTAGTGGAGCGTCGCTCCGTGCACCGGCCGCACCTCGCCCTGCATGGCGACGGGGATCGGCGGCTCGTACTTCAACAGCTCGAGCAGCTCGGTAACCGTGTCGCCCGCGGCGACCGGCCGGCCGCGAATCATGCCGTCGCGGACCGGGTAGACGAGTCCCTGGGACAGCGCGCCGCGCAGCTTCACCGCCTTGACGCGGTTCTTCCGGCTCCCGGCGAGCTTGCCTTCGAGACCGAGCTCGGCGATGAGCCAGTCGGGGCAGACGGCGCCTTCCGGGATGTAGGCGGCGAGGTCGCCGTCGGTGAAGGATCCCTTCCCGACGACGCAGCGAAAACCGCCGACCGCCGCCAGCTCCAGGCGGTCGGCGTTCGGATGGGGTTCTATGCGCAAGGCATGGATTCTGGATTCGAAAGTGGCCATGAGACATGATACGTGCATGGCCGTCAACGTGCGATCCGTTGTGCGAGTCCGCCCCGGATCGTCTATCCTGACGACCGATTCGCATCATCCGCAGCCGCAAGTCGAGGTGGTTTCGTACAGCCGTGGGGTAGCCGATGTCCGACCGTCATGCGCCGAGCCGAACGACCGCAGCGATCCTCTGTTCCGTCGTCTGCCTGGCGACGATTGGCCTGCACGCGGAGGACTGGCCCCAGTGGCGCGGCGTCAACCGGGACGCGGTGTGGAACGACACCGGCCTCATCGAGCGCTTCGCCGCCGGCGGGCTGGTCGCCAAGTGGCGCACGCCGATTCGCGGCGGCTTCGCCGGGCCGGCGGTGGCCGGCGGCCGCGTCTTCGTCCTCGACTACCAGGAGACGCCGGGCAGCCGCACCATGGACGGCCACGAGCGGCTGCTCGTGCTCGACGAGCAGACCGGCGAGGTGCTCTGGACCCGCGAGTGGCCGGCGACCTACCGCAACATCCACTTCAAGTTCGCGATCGGCCCGCGGGCGACCCCCACGGTGGACGGCGACCGGGTCTACATCCTCGGCGCGGCCGGGATGCTCTCGTGCTTCGACGTCGCGACGGGCGATCTGCTCTGGCGCGTCGACACGGTCGCCGACTACGGCGTCACGGTGCCCGTGTTCGGCGTGTCGCAGTCGCCGCTGGTCGAGGGCGGCAACCTGATCGCGCTGCTCGGCGGCGAGCCGGATGCGATGGTGGTGGCCTTCGACAAACTGGCCGGCGCCGAGGCGTGGCGCGCCATCGAGACGACCTCCGAGCCGGGCTACTCCTCGCCGATCGTGACTACCGCCGGCGGCGTCCGGCAGTTGATCGTCTGGCACGCGGCGGCGGTGACGTCGCTCGATCCGGCGACCGGCGATACCTGGTGGCAGTACGACTTCCCGGTGCCGAGCGGGCTGACCATCGGCACGCCGGTTCGCAGCGGGCGCTACCTGCTGGTGACGCAGGTGGAGAACGGCGGCCTGATGCTGGCGCTCAACGCCGACCGCCCCGCGGCGCGCATGCTCTGGGAGGGCACCAACCCCAACCGGACCGACCGGCCGCCGCAGGGGGCGACCCTGTCGACGCCGATCGTCGCGGGGGACGTGATGTACGGCCTCAGCAGCTACGGCGAGTTCCGCGGCCTCGACGCGGCGACCGGCGAGCGGCTCTGGTCGACCGACCGGCTGACGCCGCACGAGCGGTGGGCGAACTCGTACCTGGTGCGGAACGGGGACCGCTGGTTCGTCATCAACGAGACCGGCGAGCTGGTCATCGCGCGCTTCACGCCCGCCGGGTACGAGGAGGTCGACCGCACGCTGCTGCTGACGCCGACCACCCGCACCCGCGGCGGCGCCTCCGGCCGCTGGGACGACCGCGCGGTCCTGTGGTCGCACCCGGCGTTCGCCAACCGCCACGTCGTCGCGCGCAACGACGCCGAGGTGGTGCGGCTGTCGCTCGCGGCCGACGACTACGACTGATGAGATTCCTGACCGCTGGCGTCTTCGCTCTCTTCCTTTCTTCCGCCGCGCTCGTCGCCCAGGAGGTGGACGCCGCCAACGACTGGTGGCAGTGGGGCGGTCCGAGCCGCGACTTCCTCTACGATGCTGAGGGATTGGCCGGGACGTGGCCCGCGGAGGGGCCGCCGGTCCTCTGGAGCCGGCCGCTCGGGGCCGGGCATTCTGCGATCATCGCCGGTGGCGGCCGGTTGTACACGATGTACCGCGTGGCCTACGGGGAAGGCGGCAGCTCGCCGTGGGGTGGGGAGGAGGCGGTCATCGCGCTCGATGCGGCGACCGGCGAGACGCTCTGGGAGTACGCCTACGCTTCGGTCGTGCAGGACTTCGACCAGGGCGCCGGCCCGCACGCGACGCCGCTGCTGCTCGGGGATCGGCTGTTCACGATCGGCACGAACAAGGAGCTGCACGTCTTCGACGCGGCGACGGGCGAGATCGCCTGGGCCCGGAACTTCGTGACCGACTTCGGCGCCCCACCGCTGCTCATCCGCTCGATGATCAAGTCGGGCTACGGCGTGAGTCCGCTGCCGTACAAGGACACGATCATCGTGCAGGTGGGCGGCCCCGGTCAGGCGGTGATGGCGTTGCGGCAGGACGACGGGAGCGTCGTCTGGCGCAGCGGCAGCTTTCTGGTGTCGGAGGCGCCGCCCGGGCTCATCGACTTCGACGGCGAGCGGCACCTGGTGGTCTTCGCCGGGCAGGCCGTCGTCGGGCTCGATCCCGACAGCGGCCAGATCCTGTGGGCGCACCCGCACGATGCCGGCAACGACTTCAACTTCCAGATCCCGCTCTGGAGCGACGAGGACGACATCCTCTTCCTCTCGTCCGGCTACATCGGGGGCAGCCGCGCGATCCGGCTCTCGAAGGACGGGGGCGTGACGCGCGTCGAGGAGCTCTGGTACGACCCGCAGCTCCGCTTCACGTTCCTCAACCCGATACGCCTGGGCGACTTCGTCTACGGCACGAGCGGCCAGGGTGCGACGGCCATCATGACCGCGACGCACGTCGCCACCGGCGAGACGGCGTGGCGCGAGCGCGGCTTCAGCCGGGCGAGCCTGCTGCACGCCGACGGCAAGACGCTGATCCTGGAGGAGGACGGCGACCTGAGCCTGGTCGTCCTGGCGCCGGGCGGCATGACGCGGCTGGCGTCGACGCCGCTCTTCGACACGCGCTCCTGGACCGCGCCGACGCTGGTCGGGACCACGCTGTACGCGCGTGACCGCGAGAAGATCGTCGCGTTGGATCTGTCGGAGTAGTGCGGCCCTCACCCTCGCTCGGAGCAGCCTCTCGGCGCGGGAACTTCGTGCGGTGCGCGCGGTGCGCGCGCGGAGCCCAGGCGGCCTTACCGCTGCTGGTGGGTGAAGTCCTTGCAGGGCATCGCCCACGCCTCGCAGGCGCCGACCGGCCGGTCCTTCAGATAGACGAGCCGGTTCTTCGTTACGCCCTCCGGCGTCGTGGTCGTCACCTCTACGGTGAGGCGGCCGCCGCCGTCGCTCAGCGTCATCACCTCGTGCATCCGCATCTCGCCCCGCGTGCCTTCCGCCACCAGATGCCTGCCTTCCCAACGCGCGGCGGCGCGCATGGTGGTGTCGCGTCCGACCGGAATCGTTCCCTCCTGTCCGGGCGTGTAGTGCCACGCCTTCAGCCCGTTCGTCTCGGTGCCGATGACCACCGTGTCGTTGGCGGCGTGGGTGACGAAGAGCCGGTCGATGGAGGCGCCGCCGCGGCCGCCGCTGAATGCCGGCGGCGTGATGTCGCTGGCCTCGCGGTCGAGCGTCCAGAATCCGGAGAAGTTCGGGGCCTGGGCGTGGGCCGCCGCACCGGAGAGCACGAGCAGCAGGGCGAGCACGGCGCGCAGGATCGGCATGGGACGATACTCTACCGGAACCTGCGAGCGGCGGGGGCCGCGGTAGTGTCTCGGAGACACTGCCGGAGGCGCGCGACTCCCTGAAGTTGCGAGGCTCCCCCCGAACGCGCTCACGCGCGTCGGCTCAGGCGACCGTCAGCGAGCGCGCCAGGGCGTTCCTCACGGCCTTGCCGTCCCGCTTCGACAGTCTGCCGAGCTTGCGGAGGATCAGGTTCTCATCGAGCGTGAAGAGCTTCAGGCGGACCTTGCAGGGAACCTGAAGTCCGGCTTTGCGCCACTCCTGAAGCGGCACGTCGCTCGGCCAGTCGCTCCGAGCCGATGTGATCATCGCCAGGATCGATTGCGCATGCGCGTCGTTGAACGCCGCCGAAGACACCACCAGCGCCGGGCGGCGCTTCGCTGTCGGACGGTCCGTGAACGGGAAGGGCACGGCGACGACGTCGAGCGGCTCAAAGGTCACGCCAGGCGTTCTCGTCTTCCGGCGAGGCCCACTCGCTCAGGGTCGCGGAAACACCTTGCAGGTAGTCGTCCTGCGCCCGGGTGACCTTCCGAACGATCAGGTGGTCGTCCCGTGCCTCGAACGAGATGACGTCGCCGTCGTGGAGATCGAGATCGTCTCGCATGCGTTTTGGAATCGTCGTCTGCCCGCGCGCGGTTATCTTGGCGATGTCCATGTTCCTATTATGCACCATTCAAGGAATTTCTAGAATACCGTATGTAGGTATTTCTGATTTCCCTGATCGTGGAAGCGCCATCTACTCCGACCATCAGATCTCGAACCCGACGGTACGCATCAGTTCCAGCGCGTTGCCCTTCCCGACCACCCCCGGACGCAACGTGTAGTCGAAGTGGAGCTTTCCGTTCGTGAGGTGATCCGTGAAATGGACGTTCTCGGCTCGCGGGCCCAGCGCGTCCGTGATTGCCGTCAGCGCCAGGTCGTGCGTCGTCACCAGGCCGATGGCGTCCCGTTGCACGAGGGCGCGGACGACCGCATCGGCGCCGATGCGCCGGTCGTGCGAGTTCGTGCCGTGCAGGCATTCGTCGATCAGGAACAGGACCGGCATTGCGCCGGCCGGCACGCCGTCCCCGCGGGCGCCGGCTGGCGCGTCGTCCTCGCGGGACGCGCCGTCGAGACCGTCACGTTCCACCGCGTCGTCCGGGCTCGACGCCGGCGCCGAGGTCCTGGCCAGGATGGTCCTCAGCCGCACGATCTCGGCATGAAAGCGGGAGCTGCCGTCCTGCAGCGAGTCGGTGATCCGGATCGAGGCGCCGACGGCCAGGGAGGACATCCGCAGCCGCCGCGCCCGCACCGGCGCCCCCGCCTGGGCGAGCACGGTGTTGACCCCGATGGTGCGGAGCAGCGTGCTCTTCCCCGACATGTTCGAGCCGCTCAGGACGAGCACCTGCGGCCGGCCGTCCAGGCGAACGTCGTTTGCGACGGCTCCGGCGTTCAGCAGCGGATGCGCGAGGGCTTCCGCCTCGAAACGGTGCGCCCCGTCCAGGGGCTCCGGCCAGACGTCATGGGGTCGCTCGAAGCGGTAGCCGGCGAGGGACGCCAGTGCCTCCATTTCGCCGACGGTGTCGAGCCAGGCGCCCAACTTCGGGCCCGACGCGAGGCGCCAGCGCTCGACGAAGTGCGCGAGGTGCACGTCCCAGACCAGGAAGAATCCGAAGAGCCGGGCGAACGCGTTGTGACGCGAATCCACCTGCTCCATCAGTTGGGTCAGCCGCGCCACCTGCCTTGACGGCGCCTCGCCGCCCACGTCCAGCCGGGCGCGCAACTCGGCGAGGCGCGGCGCGCGGAAGCGTTCGGCTTCGAGCCGGCCGAGCACGGCGCCGAGCAGCGCGACATCCCGTGCCGCGCTGTCGATTCCCTTGAAGACCCGGGCCACTGTCGGCTGGACGCGCAACTGCACGATCGCCACCCCCACCACGGCCGCGACGAAGTACCAGCCCAGCAGCGACCGGACGCCGTCGCTCAGATCCAGCGAGCGTCCCGCCGCCAGTGCGTAGGCCGTACCGGCGGCGAGGGCCACCGCCCCGGCGACCGATGCAATGCGTCCCGCCGCCAGCAGCCCCGGCGAATCGAACGCGGGCGGCGCCGCACCCCAGGCGGCGAGCGCCTGCGCATCGACCGCGGCCCGCGTGTCGTCGCCCAGGACCGCCAGGTCCTCCCGCAGGTCCAGGTTGGGTGTGAGCTCGTCGACCGCCGCCTGCCTCGCGCGGACGACCGGGGGCGCGGCAGGGGCGAGCAGCCAGCCGGCGAGCGTCGCCATGCCGCGGCGGGTCCGGGCGGCGCAGAGGCGCTGGAACAGCGAGCCGTCGCCGAACAGGTCGAGGTCGGCCGCGTACAGGTGTTTCGGGTCGGCGAACTCGTCGCCGCGCTCGCCGGTCCCGGCCCAGGCGTCGTCCAGCCGCGCGAGGCCGCGGTCGTAGAAGGCGATGGCCCGTTCGAGCCGGCTGCGCTCGGTCTCTATCCGGTCGAGGCGAAACCCGAGCCAGACGACGCTGGCCACGGGCGCCAGCATCCACCAGCCGGAGTATCCCGCCCCGCCGACGATGCCGATCCCCAGCACCGCGGCCATGCCTACGAGGAGCAACCGGACCGTGCCGGTGGCGTGGTGCCGCCGGTCGGCGGCTCCGTGAGCCGTCCGGCGCGCGGCACGCCGCTCCGTGTACACGCGGCGGGGATCCTCCGGGGTTGCCGATGGGACGGACATCCGTTCATTCTCGCAGGTGGGCGCCGGCGTCCCCGTCTTCGCTGTGGGCAATCGGGGCGCGAACGCCGGGTCGCTGCCCTGGTCGCCGCCCCGCGGATTGGTATCTCTCATGAGTGTGTCCCGTCGCTTTCAGTTCGCCTGGTACGCGCAGCACCTGCTGGGCGAGCTCGTGCTCATCTACCCGGTGGCCGCCATCATGATGAGCGAGCACGGCGTCGGGCCCCTCGATCTGTCGTTGCTGTTCGCGCTCTGGTCGCTGGCGGTCGTCTCTGCCGAGGTGCCCACCGGCGCCCTGGCCGACCGGGTATCGCGCCGGCGGCTGCTCATCGTGTCGCGGCTTGTCAAGGGCTGTTGCTTCCTTACGTGGTGGGTGCTCCCCGGGTTCTGGGGCTACCTGGCGGGCTTCGTCTGCTGGGGCGTCGCGTCGACGCTCCGTTCGGGCACCGCCGAGTCAGTGCTGCACGACACGCTGTCGGCGGCGGGCGCACCCGAGCAGTTCGAGCAGATCTACGGTCGGGCCGCCGCGGCGGGGCACGTCGGCCTGGTGGCGTCCTTTCTCGCCGGCGGTCTTCTCGCCGGCCGCGTGGGATTCGGGATCCCCCTAGCGCTGTCCGTCGTCGGCCCGTGGCTGGCGGCCATCGCGATTGCGGCGGGTGTGGCCGATCCGCCGCGCGGCGGATCGGCACGCGCTCGCAACGAAGCCTTCCGGGAGACGTTGCGTGCCGGATTGCGGGAGGCCCGGTCCAGCGTGCGCTTGCTGCACGTCATCGGCATGACGGCGACCATCGCGTGCATCTGGGAGGTCTTCGAAGAGTACCTGCCCGTCTACTTGCTGGAGAAAGGGACGTTCACGTTGGGCGCCATCGGTGTGACGTTCGCGTGTGCGTCCGGCGCGACCATCGCTGCCGCGGCGGCGGCGCATCGGCTGCCGTTTCGGTCCCTGCGCGCCATCGCGGTGGCGTTCGGCGTCGCCGGCGCATTGCTGCTCGCATCCACCGTCGCGGCGGGCGTTCCTGCCGCGGCCTTGCTGATCGCCTCCGCAGGCGTCAACGGCGCGGCCGGTGTCCTGCTGGCCGGCCGGCTCCAGCGCTCGATCCGCGGTCATGCACGCGCCACCGTGACCTCCGTCGCCGGCATGGGGCAGGAAGTCGTCGGGATCCTGCTCTACATGGCGGTCGGCGCCGGGGCCGGGATGACGGACTGGCACGGCGGAGTCGGGTTGCTGGGCGTCCTGGCGCTCGTGCTGTGCATCGGCTTCGTGGCGGCACCGGCGCGAAGCTGAGGAGTGATTGATGCGCAGTGGCCCCTTCCCGATGGTCCCGGATCGCCTGCCCCGGCCCAGGCGCGCCAGTTCGGGGCTACCACAAGCCTGACTTCAATCTGCTTCTTCGCCGTCTGATTCCGACTCAGGTCGGTCGTCTGTCGTGAGCGCCTGGAGCGGGCATACCAGCGCGACGGCCAGTTTTCGGATGGTCTCCAGCGTCGGAGGCTGCACGGCAACCTCGATTCTCTCGATGACCGCCCTGTCCACTCCGCTCAGATCGGCCAACTCCTGTCGAGACAGGCTGGGCTCGGGGTCTACCGAACAGCGGCGCCGAAGTAGCGCGTCAGGTCCGGCTTCGTGTCGCGCAGAATCTCCACGATGGCCTGCCGGTCGACGCGCGTCAGGTGTTCGTAGCGCGGGTCGCGGTCGGCGCCCGACAGCACCTGCCACAGGCGCCGGTAGACGGCATCCTTGGCGTCCGGGGGCAGGGCGTCGAAAGCCGCCGTGTAGATCATGTAGCTGCACGGATAGCGGAACAGGCGGAGGTCGAGGTCGATCTCCCGCAGCGTCCGCCCGCGCCGATCGAAGGGCCCGCGCGCCTCGAACATCGCTTCGAATCCGGCGGTTCCGACCATACGGTCCGTCAGCGGCGACTCGTCGACGAACAGCATGTAGTCGACGATCGCGCGCACCGCCGCGCGCAGCGTATCGTCGTCACCCCCCGCCGCGCGCGGTGTCGCATTCCCGTCCACCGTCCCCGGCGTGCGGAACAGCCCGCGGGAGGCGCGGCCCTCGTAGGCCGCGACCCGGAACTCCCACCCGGTCCGGATGAGCAGGTTCGTCATGTGCGTCTGGTGCTCCAGCACCATCAGCGCCGCGATGTCGCTGTACGGGGTCAGGTAGTCGGACGTGTCGAACCGGTCCTCGACGGTGGGCAGGTTGAAGTTGGCGTCGTCCTCCAGCAGCATGGGCTCGTTCGGATCGGTCGCCACCGTGTTGCCGACGTGCGGGCCCAGGCCGGTGTTGCCGGTGACGTACCAGCCGCCCCAGCGTGACGAGATCGGGGTGCGCTGGTCGACGGGAATCGAGACGTACGGTACGCCCTCCGGATCGATGACGGCGCTGCCGACGGCCAGCCCCGGCAGGCCGAGCGTCGCGTCCGAGACGTGGCATTCGAGACAGGCCTGGGGCCGCTGGAAACCGCGGGCGCGGCGGCGTTGTGAAAGCGCGTAGAGCATCACGCCCTGCCGCGGGTCGAGGGCGGCCAGCTCGAGTGCCGAAGCCCCGCGGATCCAGGCCACGGCGATGTCGTCGGTGAAGTAGATGGCGCGTGGGTTGTCCGGGCCGATGAACTCCGACTGCAGGCTGGTCTTCGAGAAGACGAGGGTCTGCGACTCGATGGGCACGTCGAGGGCGTCGAGTACGGCCGGCAGGAATCCGCGACGGGAGTCGAACGCGAGCGACGCCTCGCCGGTCCGCAGCCGCTCGTTCAACTGCGCCACCCGATCGGTTCGGGGGCGGGTGCCGTACTCGATGGCGGGATGCCGGAACGAGGCCGAGAAGCGTTCGGCCAGCGTCGCCGCGCCGGCGCCGGTCGTGGCGAGGAGCCCGCCGACGATCACCGTGGCGCGGGCGATGGCCGCGCGGTTCGGCATCGTTCTACGGGAGGAAGACGAGCATGAACACCATGCCCGCGATGCTGAGGAGCGGGCCGATCACGATCGGCCCGTAGACGGCCTTGATGACCCTGACGCCGGCCTCCAGCCGCGCGATGTCCGTTGCCAACGGCATGAGATCCGCCTTGGTGACGAGTTGCTCCCCAACTGTAACCGCCGCTGCCCGCGCTGACAACCGGCGTGAACCTCGCCGAAATCGCCGGGCAGGTATCCGATCCGCGCGGCAGCAGGGTGCCGGTTGCGACGCGGCGCTCCTGCGACGCGGCGGGCGCATTCCCGACCGGCCCTGTAAACTGTAGGGTCTTCAAGGCGTCAATCCAATGCCACGATTCCGCACGCTTCTCGCGCTCGCTCTGTGCATGCTGACCGCCGCGGCGGACCTCGCCGCGCAGCCCCGCGGCGGACTCCGGATGGGCGGCCACGGGCCGGATCGGCCGCGCGTGGACGACGCCACCCTCGCCGAGCCGGGCGCCGGCTACGGCATGCTCACGGGCCGCCCGCGCGTCCGGGTGTCCCGGGCCGACACGCCGCCGGAGATCGACGGCCGTCTCGACGACGAGGTGTGGCGCACGGCGGCGATGCTCTCCGAGTTCGTTCAGCAGGCGCCGCTCGACGGCGCCCCGGCGACCGAGGACACCGAGATCTACATCTCCTACGACAGCGAGCACATCTACTTCGCCTTCTACCTGCACTACTCCGACCCGAGCATCATGCGGGCCAACCGGGTGGACCGCGACACGGCGTGGCAGGACGATCTGATGACGGTCTACCTCGACACGTTCATGGATCAGCAGGTCTGCTACGACTTCGATCTCAACGGCTACAACGTGCAGGGCGACGGCATCATCAACGCCAGCCAGTCTCGCGGAGGACCGATTCCGATCGCCGACCGGTCGTGGGAGGCGCTGTTCTACAGCGGCACGCAGATCGTCGAGGACGGCTTTACGGCGGAGATGGCGATCCCGTTCAAGAGCTTCCGCTATCCGGAGCGGCCGCCCGGCGTGGAGCACCGCTGGGGCTTCCAGTTCGTGCGCGAGATCAAGGGCAAGAACCAGGAGAACGTGGTCTGGGCGCCGATGTCGCGCGACGTCCAGAGCTTTATGGCGCAGATGGGCGTGCTCGAGGGAATGACCGACCTGTCGACCAGCCGCAACCTGGAGGTCCTGCCGTCGTTCACCGCCATCCAGTACAGCTCGATAGACCAGGAAACAGGTGACTTCGTCAACCGGGGCACCGACCCGGAAGGGGGCGTGAACGTCAAGTACGGCATCACGTCGAACCTGACGGCCGACTTCACCGCCAACCCCGACTTCTCGCAGATCGAGTCGGACCTGCCGCAGATCGAGGTCAACCAGCGCTTTCCCCTGTTCTTTCCCGAGCTGCGGCCGTTCTTTCTGGAGGGCGCGGAGATCTTCGAGTTCGTCTCGCCGGTCGACCTGGTGCATACCCGCACGTTGGTCGATCCGAACGTCGGGGCGAAGCTGACCGGCAAGGTCGGCAACACGACGCTCGGCGTGATGATGACCGACGACGAGGCGCCGGGGAAGCGGGACGACCCGAACGACCCCGGCTTCGGCAGGAACGCGCAGGTGGCGATCGGGCGGGCGCGCTACGACCTGTACTCGGAGTCGCACATCGGGGCGCTGGTGACGGACCGCGAGTTCCTCGACGGGTACAACCGCGTGGGGGGCGTCGACGGCCAGTTCCGGCTGAGCCAGGCCACCCGCTTCAACTTCGTCGCGTTCCAGTCGCAGGATCGGGACGAGCAGGGCGTCGAACGCAGCGGACCGATGCTCGGCGCCATGGTCGCGCACGAGGGCCGCAACCTGCAGGCCAGGTTCTTCGGGGCGCGCATCGACCCCGACTTCCGCACCGACGTGGGGTTCCTCCAGCGCGTGGACCAGCGGCTCGGGGGCGCCAACGTGGGGTACCGCTGGTGGCCGGAGCACTGGCTCATCAGTTGGGGGCCGACCCTCGACTACCAGCGCAGCTACACGCACGCCGGCATTCTGGAGGACGAGATCATCGATGCCGGGCTGAACCTCGACTTCTCCCGGAACATCAACGTCTCCGGGAACGCCATCCAGGCGCACGAGCGGTTCGGGGGCGTGGATTTCGACCGCCGCAACTACAACCTCTCCACGTTCATCAGCACGAGCCGCCTGTTCTCGCTCGGCGGCAGCTACCGGTGGGGCGACGAGATCTACTACATCGATCGCCGGAATCCGTATCTGGGACGCGGCAACAGCGCGTCGCTGTCCGCCACGATACGGCCGGATCCGCGGTGGTCGTCGCAGCTCAACCTCGTCACCAGCCGCTTCTTCGACGACCGCAACGGCAGCCACGAGGTGTTCAACGTGCAGGTCCTGCGGGCGCTGTCGACGTTCACGTTCACCGACCGGCTGCTGCTCCGGAACATCTCCGAGTACAACTCGTTCCGGGGCACGCTGGGGACGAACCTGCTCCTCACCTACCGCATCAACGCGCTGACCGTCTTCTACGTCGGCTACGATGATCATTACCGGCAGGAGGACCTGATCGATGTGCACGATTCGCGGTTCTTCCAGTCGACGGCCTTCCGGCGGACGAATCGTGCGCTCTTCACCAAGCTGCGGATTCTGTTCCGCTACTGACGCCGCAAGGTCGCGAAGGGGCGGGTGACGCATGAGTGACGATGTCGGGAAGATCGACAAGCCGGAGGCGGAGTGGCGCGAGCTGCTCTCGCAGGAGTCTTACGCGGTCCTGTTCAAGGATGCGACCGAGCCGCCCGGCTCCAGTGACCTGAACCACGAGACGCGCGAGGGGACGTTCGTCTGTGCGGCCTGCAACCTGCCGCTCTTCGAGTCGTCCGCCAAGTACGAGAGCGGGACCGGTTGGCCCAGCTTCTTCGACGCCATGCCCGGCCGCGTCGACACCAGGACCGATTTCAAGCTGATCCTGCCCCGCACCGAGTACCACTGTGCGCGTTGCGGAGGGCACCAGGGACACGTCTTCAAGGACGGCCCGCGACCGACCGGACAGCGCTACTGCAACAACGGCGTGGCGCTGCGGTTCGTCCCGGCCGGCGAGGAGCTGCCGCCGCTTCGTGACTGAGACCCGATATGCCGAGGAGGACCGAGAGCGTCGAGATCGATGGCGAACGCGCGAGGACCTGAAAGAGTAGATGTCCAGAACAGTGCGGTGGCTGGTGGCTTTGTTCGTGACGGTCGCGATACAGGCCGCGTCCGCCCAGGAGTGGACCGGATGGCGCGGTCCGGAACGTGACGGGATCGCGCCGGCTTCGCAGACGCCGGAGACGTGGCCCGAGGCACTCGCCCGCGCGTGGCGGGTTGAGGTTGGTGAGGGCTACTCCTCGCCGGTGGTTTCCGGGGTGCGTGTCTTCGTCCACAGCCGGGAGGGCGATGCCGAGGTCGTGACCGCGTTCGAGCTGTCGAGCGGCGCGCGCCTCTGGCAACAGGACTACCCGGCGCTTTACGTCCAGAACACCATCGTTCCTGGTGGTCTGCCGGGTCCGTTTGCGACGCCGGCCGTGGATGGCGGGCGCGTGTTCACCCTCGGCGCGGCCGGGATTCTGTCGAGCTGGGACGCGGCGTCGGGCGCGCTGCTCTGGCGGAACGACTACTCCGCGTCGGTGCAGGTGACCGGCCTGTTCTGCGGCACCTCGGCTTCGCCGCTGGTCGCCGGCGGGATGCTGATCGTGCAGGTCGGTAGCGACGCCGGCGGTGGCCGCGTGCTCGCGCTGGATCCGGCGACAGGCGAGGAGGTCTGGGTCTGGCGGGGCGTCGGTCCCGGATATGCGTCGCCGGTCGTGGTCGAGATCGAGGGGCAGCGCCAGGTGGTGACGTTGACCGAATCGTCTGTCGTCGGGCTCGATGCGGCCAACGGCGAGCTACTCTGGAGCGTGCCGTTCACCGACGAATGGCACGAGAACATCACGACGCCGGTCTGGACGGGCGAGCACCTGGTGGTCTCCGGTCCCCGCCGGGGGACGCACGCGTTCGCGATCCGGCGCCAGGGTGACGGCTGGGAGGCTGCGCCCGCCTGGAGCAACGCGAGGGTGACGATGTACATGAGCTCGCCGGTGCTGGCCGCCGGCACGCTCTACGGGCACTCGTCGACGCGCAGCGGCCAGTTCGTGGCGCTGGACTCCGCCACCGGCGCCGTGCGGTGGGCGAGCGAGGGACGCGAGGGCGACCACGCGTCCGTGCTGCTCGCAGGTGACGATCTCCTGCTGCTGACCAGCGACGCCGAGCTGTTCGTGGCGGAGCGGAACGCGGAGGCGTTTTCCGTCGCGCGCCAGTACGAGGTCGCGGACGGGGCCACATGGTCCATGCCGGTTCCCTTGCCCGACGGCTTGCTTGTCCGGGACGCGACCAGCCTCTTGCGCCTCGTTCCGGTCGACTAGCGTGCCGTGCGCAATGAACTGGAACCGGCAGCGGTCTACCGGTGCGACCCGGTCGCCGATGCCTGACGAACGTCACGCCGGGGAGCTCCACCCACGGGATATCAGCCGCCGGAACGAATCACCGCGGTCCGCCAATTCTCACGCCGCATACCAGTGATGACCACCGGCCGGCGTATCGCCCTCGGCTTCTGGCTGGCCGTTACAGTGGGGCTCAGCGTGCTGTACGTCGCCCGGCCGGACCTTATCGAGCCGGCGCGGCTCGTCGGCGTGCTCCGGCAGTCGGGTCCGTTCGTACTGTTCGGCTACGCCGTCGTGAGCGTCCTGCGTCCGGTGACGCTGATTCCGAGCACAGTGCTGATCGTCGTCGGGACGCTCCTCTTCCCGGATCGCTACTGGACCGTGTTCGCCGTCTCGCTCGGCGGGGTCGTCGCCTCAGCCGGGCTCATCTACTACTTCTTCGACTTCCTTGGGCTGACCGAGCTGTTTGAGCGGCGGCACGCGGCGCGCGTCCGCTGGCTGCAGGAGCAGATCCGCCTGCGCGGTTTCTGGATCGTCGTCGGCTGGTCGGTCTTCCCCGCCGTGCCGACCGACGCCATCTGCTACGTCGCCGGCTCCCTGCGCATGCCGATCGGCAAGTTCCTGCTCGGCGTGACCCTTGGCGAGATCCCGGTGGTTGCGTTCTACGTCACGGGCGGGACGTGGCTGTTCGGATCCTGAAGGGTTTGCCGTGAGGGGTCGCGGGCTCCGGTCGTCAGGTTCGTTCGTGCTGACCGCCTGGGCTGCCCGGTGCGGGTATGCCTACCGCGTCAGCGGGACGTCGGCGCGGCCCGCACGGTGACTGTCGCGTCGAATCAGCGCTGTCGCGCCGGCACCCACGCGGTGGTGCGCCCGCCGATCGTGAGGTGCTCGATCGGCTCGCCGCCTGTCGTGCGCGCGTCGTCCTGCTTGCCCCAGCGCCGGTGGAACAGCCACGTGCGGGGATAGCGGGAGTTGTCGGCGTCGTCTTTCACCGCGCGCTTGACGATGGCGCCGAGCCGGGCCCGCAGGCGCCGCGCCTCGGCGTCGGTCAGGGACGACGCCCGCCGCCGCGGATCGATGCCAGCCTGGAAGAGTACCTCGTCCGCGATCCAGTTGCCCACCCCCGCTGCGAACGACTGGTTGAGGAGCAGCGACTTGAGGATGCCGCCGCGCCCCCGCAGCAGCTCGGAGAAGCGCTTGGGCGACGGCATCGCGAGCAGCGGGTCGAAGCCGAGCTTCGCGATGGGCGGCTCGCGCTCGGGGTCGTCGCGCAACAGGATGCGCCCGAGTCGGCGCCCGTCGGTCATCGCCAGTTCGCCGCCGTCGTCCAGGTGCAGGCGGATCTTCACGAAGCGCGGTGGCCAGATCGAAGTGTCCTCGCGCGGTCCCGACCTCAGTTGCAGTGGCGTCGAGGCCGGCGTCTTGAAGCCGCCCGTCATCCCGAAGTGGAAGAGCGGATGCGGCGGCGCGTCCAGCTCCAGCCAGAGCTGCTTGCCCCAGCGTTTCGTTGCGACGACCCGCTTGCCCTCGAGCGCGCGACGCCAGCGTTCCGGCTTCACCTTGTCGAACACGATCGGGTCGTCGGCGCACCACACTTGCTCGATGCGGCGCCCGCCTGTCATCGCTTCCGCCAGCTTGCGTCCCCGTTCCACTTCCGGCAGCTCCGGCAAGTCCCCTCCTTGACTCCCCGGGGATGGTAGCCCAGCGTCGAACGAGTTGCCGAGCCCGACGTACGGCCCGTGTGTTTCCTGGTCCACGAAAAAGCGTGACTTTGTGCAAGCCCGCGCGTAGTATCTCGGGTCGGCAGGCTCAGCCGGGAGAACGGAGCCGTCTGGTGAGTGCGCAACGGCCGGTCGTCGTCAATCAACGGGAACTGGATTGGGAGAGTTGGCCCCACCCGGGCCTCGCCGCCAGGAGTCCGGTGCGCTGGAAGCTCCTCGTCGCCGGCGAGCGCGGTCCGAGCCGCGGGCTCGTCACGGGCATCGCGGAAGTGCCACCCGGCGCGTCGCTGTTGCTCCACCACCATGAACCCGAGGAGACGTACTACGTCGTCAATGGTCACGGGTGCATGGAGATTGACGGTTGCGAAGCGGCGCTCGGCCCGGGCTCGGCGGTCTACATTCCCCCCAACGCCCGGGATGTCGTCCACTGCACCGGCGCCGAGCCGCTGGTCTTCGTGTTCTGCTTCGCCCGCGACAGATTCGATCAGGTCGACTACCGCTTCGATGTCTGAGAGCTCATGGTCCCCCGTGCTCCGTCGAAGCGCGGCGCGGCACGCGGCTTGCTTCTCGTCAGGCCAATCGCAGACGTTGTAGGAGAAGGACAAAGGGGGAATCATATGGGCATGGAAGCGGGAACGATGGCGCTGCTGACGCTGTTCACCGCGCTGATCACGGCGCTGCTGTCGCTCGTGAACGCCGTCGGCGTGCTGCTGGTCAACGGCAAGGTCGATCGGCTGGCGAAACGGGTCGAATGGCTGACGGGACGGGTCGAACGACTGACCGGGCGCGTCGAGGCTCTCGAGGGCACGGTTCAGTCGATGGTCAGCGCCATCGCAGGCAGTGTCCGCGGAGCGTCCGAGTAGGCCGACGCTTCAATTCTGGGCGCCTGGCCTCCGTCGCAAGCCCAGAGCACTACGCCTCCTTACGCCTCCAGGAGCTGCAACTCTATTGGGAAGGACAGGCCAGTGAAGCAACATCGCACCGACGCTTTGACGGCAATTCTTGACGAATTGGAAGACTTCACGATCGATTTGAACACGTACTACGATGTTTTCTCGGGATAGGCCGTTGATCCGGTTGACTGCGCTTGAGACTGACACGGACCGGAACATCCAACAGGGCTATATGCAGATCATGGCCGGGGCAATGACCGGAATCCGCAACCCAGAAGCGCACGGGAACCTCGATCCGGGTGATAGAAGGGCTCTACATCTTATATGTCTCGCGAGTCTCCTTATGGACAAGATTGACGAGCGTGCTTGATGTGTCGCCTCCCTTGACGGGTCGACTCGGTTCCACGGGTCAGGGGGGGCAGGGAGCAGGTGACGTCAACGTCCAAAGGGTCAGCGTGTCCACGTCCTTGACGAAGAACCGGTTGCCGGAGATCGCCGGTTGGGCCCACGTGGCGCTGTCGGCGACAGTATACCGCACGATTGGTTCGAAGCCGGCGCGGCTGGCGCGCGCCACGATCAGCTCGGCGTCGTCGTTGAGCAGGAAGAGCAGTCGTTCCGTCTTGGCGATGGCGGTGTTCTCCGCCTGACGGGGCGGTCCCAGCCACAGCGTTGTCCCGGTGTTCGCATCGAGTGCGAAGAACTGCCCCCGCCTGCGCTCGGTCAGACCGAACAGGGTGTCGGCGACCACGACCGGGTTGGTCATCGCCGTCGAGACGTCGTCGTTCCGCCATGCGTTCTCGACCACCCACTCGCCGTCGCGGCGGCTTGGTTGCAGAGCTCGAATCCCCATGTTCTGGGCACCGACGATGATTCGCCCCGCGTGCTCGAGCGGGGTGATGGTGTAGACGTACGGCGATCCGAACGGATAGGTCCAGAGCACGACTCCATCGTGCGCGGACAGTCCCACCACGCTATCCTGCGATACCGACACCACTTGCCGAACTCCGTCCAACTCGACGATCAGTGGCGACGCGTAAGTGAAGGTGCCCGCCGTTCTCCATACGACAGCCCCGGTATCGCCATCGAACGCGGTCAGCGCGTCGTAGTTGCCGGTATGTGCGAAGATGAGGTCGCCGTCGGCTGCCGGCGACGAGGCGGTGCCGTAGAAGGGCTGCTCGGCCGGCCTCGGGGTCTGCCACAGGAGGCGGCCGTTCGTTGCGTCGAAGGCCGAGACGATGCCGCTGATGCCGAGGGGGAAGAGCTTGCCGTCGAAGAAGAGGGGAGTGGCCTTGGGTCCCGATCCGTGGACGATCGTGGCTGAGAAAATGTCGTACGGCGCGGCGTACGTCGTTTGCCAGAGGACCGAACCGGTTTCCGCATCCAGCGCCGTGACCACCTCGTCGTCGTTCCGGCGCGAGAACGCGAACACCCGGTCACCGACGATGAGCGGAGTGGCGTAGCCCTCGCCAACCTGCACCGCCCATTGCCGCGTCAGCTCGGCGGGCCAGACCGGCGGCTCGACGAACCCGCTCGCACCGCCGTCGCGGTGGCGCCCTCGCCATTGCGGATAGTCGAATTGCCCCAACTGGGCCGCCGTCGTCGCGGCGACGCTGACCAGCAGCACGAGGACGGTCACGTTCGGATAGGTCCGCATGCCTGGTCTGCTGCTCACTCGGCCAACAGTTGTCGGATCTCCGCTTCGAGAGCGGTCCGGTCGACGAGACCGACATGCGCGGCGGCCAGCCGCCCCCGGCGGTCGATGAGCCAAGTCGTCGGCAGCACCGTGATCGGACCGAAGGGCGCCAGCCGCTCCGCGGTGTCGGCGACTGCGATGCGGTAGTTGACCGGCTCCCGATCCAGAAACGGGCGCACGACGTCCCAGGCGGTGTCATCGACGGAGACGCCGAGCACGCCGAAACCGCGCTCGGCGAACGCATTCTGGAACGCCACGAACCAAGGCATCTCGATGCGGCACGGTCCGCACCAGGTCGCCCAGAAGTTCAGGAGGAGCACTCGTCCGGCGTAGTCCGCCAGCGTCGCACGGCCGCTCTCCATCGCCGGCAGGCTGAAGTCGGGCGCCTTGGTGCGTTGTTCGACCGGAACGAGCCGGGGCGTGGTCTGTCGACGTGCGGACAACGTGACCCCTGTGCCGACCTCCCGGTCCGGCCGCCGAGAGGTCCATTCGGATGTCGGCAGCGCGATCGCGCCATCACCGGTGACGTTGCTGCTCGATGCCTCGGGTCCGCCGCCACCGCCGAGGTCGCCGGGCTCGTTCCGCCACCGCTCCACGGAAACCAGCACCGCCACGAGCAGAGCCGTGGCGCCGGCGGCCAGCAACCAGACATGAACCGGACGCTGTCTCGCTGCCGTGGCACGCGTCCTCAGTTGCTCCAGTGCCCACTCGGTTTCCGGTTCGCTTTTCGGGGTCGGACCCAGGGCTGCCATGCGGTCGTCCACCCAGCGTTCGAGGTCGCGATCGTCATGTGTGGCCATGGCGTTTGATGTACTCCTTGCGAAACGCCTGTCGAGCCCGGCGCAGCAGGGTGCCGACGGAGGGGGGCTTGAGCTCGAGCGTCGCCGCCAGCTCCTCGTAGCTGCACCCGTGGTTGCGGAGCAGCAGCAGCGCGGCGTACTCGCGTCGAATGGCGGCAAGGACGCGAAGCACGCGCCGGCGTTCTTCTCCGGCCGCCGCGTTGTCCTCCGGGGTCGGCGCGTCCCCGACGAGCCTCAGGAGCGGTGCAAGGCGAGCCCGCCGGCGCGCACGGCGCAACTCGTCGATACCCAGTCGCAGAGCCGTGCGCAGCACCCATGCCGCCGCGCCGGGGCCGTGCGCGCGGGGAGTGCGCCACAGCCTGAGGAACGCGTCGACCGCCAGTTCCTCGGCGCGCCCGGGGTCCCGCACCACCCGCGAAACGATGCTGGTGACGCGTCCGTACTGCGTCCGAAACAGGCCGTCGAAGTCGAACGGCGAGTCGGCCAGCCCGGTATCGCGAATCGTGCCGACCGCTCCACCCGATGTGCTCACACCCTTAGAACGCCTGGGAGCCCGGAATTGTGACGCCCGACTTCGCAGCGACCACTTGTCGCAAGCCGTTCAACGCGTGACCCGAATCCACGCGGCATGCGGCCGACGGTGGTCTGGACTTCATCAGTCCACGCGCAGGGCGCGGAAAACGTCGAGTCTGACCATGCGCCGGGCCGGTCCCGCGAAGGCAGCCGTGCAGACCGCGACGAGCAGCAGGAGCCCCCCCCACACCAACGGGTCCGCCGGCGTGATCTCGTACTCGAGGCCGTCCCACTCCGCCAGGCCGAACCGCCGCCCGACCGCCGTCCCCTCCGGCCAGAAGCGCTGGGCCCTGGCGTGGCTGACGATGGCCACGCGCGGCGATTCCGGCGTGTCGGCCGTGGTGAAAGTCCGCCCCTGCAGCAGCGGGACGCCCAGCGTGTCGAAGTAGTCGGCCGACACGCCCGCCGTGTCCACCGGCGTACCGCGGTCGGCCGGCCCGTGCAGGCCCGGCACGAGGATATTCTGCGGACTGAACGACAGATCCAGGGGCGCCCGCGAGACCAGCGCCGCCGCCTCCACTCCCGGCATCGACTGCACCCGTTCGAGCGCAGTGTGAATGAATCGGTCCGCGCGTTCCCGCTCGTAGCCGATCACGTTCAGGTCGGTACCGACCGCCGCGATGCGGTCAGGCTCGAACCCGAGCGAGACTCCGGCCGTCGTCCCCACCGCGCCGCGGGCCAGAAGGCCCGCGAGCACCAGCGAGGGCACTGTAGCCGCCAATTGTCCCGCCACCAACGCATCGTGCAGCAGCCTGCGGCGACCGCCGGCGCGGGTCGGCACGGCGACGAGCGTGAAGCCGGGAATCCGTCGCGCGCCGCGTAGCGCGTACCCGAGGTCGCGGACGAGGTCTTCGAGCGGGCAGGCCTGTCGCCGGCGTGCGGTTCGGGCGCAGCGCTCCGTCAGAAGGCGAAGCCCATTACGTACATGCCGGTACCCGTGATGGACGAGAGGCACAGGCCCACGAAGGCGAGCTTGCCCCAACGCCGGTGCGTCCGGCCGAAGGGCCCGGGAAGCGTGCGGGAGAAGCGCCGCCACGAGAGCACGGCCAGCCAGCACCAGACGACGAACGTCGGGATGGCGACCGCGAGGTGTACGGCGAAGAGGGCGACCATCGACGGCCCGTACAGCGAGCTCGCTCGGTAGGCGTCCCCGGCGCTGCCGAACCGGATGCTGATCTCCAGCATCAGGACGGCGACGATCGCGCCCGCCAGGAGGCCGGCCTGGAGGTTGCGGTGCTCGCGGTGGCGGCGCATCGCCGCGAGGCGAAGCGCGTAGACCATCAGGAACGGGGCGAGAACGAAGAAGACGATCGCGAGATCGATGAAGACGTCCGCGCGTGTCCCGAGAAAGCCGGTGGTTGGCACGGACGACTCCTTCCGGATGAGAATTCGACGGCCGGTCCGCCGGAACCGATCCCGGCGCGCGAGCGCACGGGCTCATTGTGCACGCAGCGCCACCGAGGGCGCTACTCGAACCGCGCGCAGCGCCGGAACGGCGTGCGCGGCGACGCCGACGGCGACCAGCACGGCCAGCGCTCCGCTCCAAGCCAGCGCGTCCGTCGCGTCGATGCCGAACAGGACGCCGGCGGTCGCCCGGGCAGCCGCGAACGCCGCTACCGCGCCCAGCGCCGCGCCGGACGCGACCAGGATGGCCCCCTGGCGGACAACGAGTCCCAGCACGTCGCGGCGCGTTGCGCCGAGCGCCATGCGGATCCCGATTTCCTGCGTCCGCCGCACGATCGCGTAGGCGATGATGCCGTACAGGCCGACGGTGGCCAGCCAGACGGCCACCAGTCCCGCCGCGCCGAGCATCCCGGCGAGGAGTTGCGCCGGAAGCAACTGGGCAGCCACGTTGTCGCGCAGCGTGAGCCCCTCCAGGAAGACCAGATCCGGATCGATCGCCCGCAACGCGCCCTGCATCGCGGCGCCGAGCGCGCCCGCGGCGCCCTCGGTGCGCGCGAGCAGCACCGGGGCTGGCAACAGGTTGGCGCGACTCTGGGACGCTGCGAAGTGGACGTACGGGGTGGGCGGCTCCTGCAGGAAACGGACCTTGTAGTCGCGGACGACGCCGACGATCTCGACCGTCGGACGGTCACCGCCGGCACCCGCCGGACGAATCCGCCGGCCGACGGCGCTCCGGCCGGGCCAGAAACGCCGGGCGAGCGCCTCGTTGACGATTGCCGCCCGCGGAGACCCGGCCGTGTCGACGGCGTCGTCGAATGGTCTCCCTTCGAGGATCGGCACGCCGAGCGCGTCGAAGTAGGCTTCGCCGACCGCCACCGTCTCGACCGGCAGGGACGGCGGGTCCGGCGCCGGCTCATCAGCCGGCTCGATGCCGCTGCGGCTGAAATTGATGGACAGGGGCGCCCGGCTGGCCCGCGCGACCGCCTGTACGCCCGGCAGCGCCCGCACCTGTTCCCGTGCGCGTTCGAAAAAGCGATCCGCTGCGTCATGGTCGTAGCCGGACAGGCCCAGGGCGATGGTGACCGAGGCGATGCCGTCGGCGGAGAAACCGGGTTCGATGCGGTTCGTCACGAGCAGGTTCCGCGCCAGCAGGCCGGCCATGACGAGCAGCACCAGACAGACGGCGATCTGCAGCGCAACCAGTGCCTCGCGCAGGCTCCACCGGCGGTTCCCCAGCGACCACGTGTGAATACGACCGGCGAGCTCGCCCAGCACGCTCGCCCGCGTGCCGGTCCACGCCGGCATGAGGCCGGCCGCGATGCCGGCGGCCATGGCCGCGACGACCGACATCGCGAGCACCCGGCCGTTCAGCGACAGATCGAGCGCAACCGGCACCAGCAACGACACGCGGACGGCAGCGAGTCCCTCGAGGAGTCCCCAGGCCAGCGCGATACCGCCGGCCACGCCGAGCAGCGCCAGCATCACGCTCTCGACGAGCAACTGCCGCAGCAGGCGTCCGCGGCTCGCCCCGACCGCAAGACGCAGGCCGATCTCCCGCCGCCGCGCCGATGCCCGCGCCAGCAGGAGCCCCGCGACGTTCGCACAAGCGATCAGCAACACCAGTCCGATCAGCACGAGCAGGCTGAGCGCTCCCGCGCGCAGGCGATCCTCGAACATCGGATGGGTCGACACATCGCCCGTCGGGACGACGGTCACGCGAAGTCCCTCGTTCGAATCGGGGAACTCCTCCTCCAGCGCCTGCATTACGCTGTTCAGGTCATCGGCAGCGCCGGCGGCGGTGTTGCCGTCCCGGAGTCTCCCTTTCACGAACAGCCAGCGGAGTCCCCGGCTCTCCAGCCGGGTAGCTCCGGGCGAGGGCGATCCGTTGTGCATCACCGTGGGCTGGATGTCGTCGACCCAGGTCATCGGCATCCAGAACCCCGGCGTGAGGATGGGCGGCGTCAGGCCCCCGAAGCCCTCCGGCGCCACGCCGACGACGGCGTAGGAACGACCGCCGATCCGGAGCGATCGTCCAATGACGTCCCGATCGTTGCCGAACAGGTCGGACCACAGCCCGGACGAGATCACCACCACCGGGATCGAGCCGGGACGGTCGTCTTCCGGCAGCAACGTGCGCCCATGCGCCACGGGAACACCCAGCACCTGAAAGTAGTTGCCCGTGACCGCCTCGCCGGCCAGCGCCCGGGTCCGGTCACCGATTCCGACCGCCCCTACCGCAGGTGCGTAGCCCAACAGCCCGGTGAGGGCTCGAGTATCACGATGCAAGTCCAGGTAGTCGGGATACGAGCTGCCGTACCAGGAGAAACCGTCCACGTTGCTGGTATAGACGTCGACGAGTTGCTCCGGTCGATCGACCGGCAGCCGTCGCAGGAGCGTCGCGTCCAGGAACGCGAAGAGCGCCGTATTGAGGCCGATACCGATGGCGAGAGAGAAGGCCGCGACCGCCGACAATCCCGGGTGTTTCCGGATCAGCCGCAGCGCGTAGACGATGTCCTGATGGAGGGCGTCGAGTTGCCGGATACCCCAGCTCTGCCGGCAGTCGTCCTTGACGACGTCCACCTGGCCGAACTCTACCCGTGCCCGCCGCCGGGCTTCCCGAGGTGGGAGTCCGCGCGCCACGTGCTGCTCGGTCGCGCGTTCGAGATGGAAGCGCAGCTCGTCGTCGAGGTCTTCCTCCGCCGCACTTCGGCGAAACACGGTGCGCAGGCGGTAGCGGATGTCGTCGAGCATCGCCGCCTCCCGGCTACCGGGCATCCAGCACGTGTCCGACCGCCGTGGTCAACGCACGCCACGCCTCGACGTCGGACTCGAGCTGCCGGCGCCCCTTCGCCGTCAGCGTGTAGTACTTCGCCCGCCGGTTGTGCTCGGAGGTTCCCCACGAGGACGCGATCCAGCCGCGCCGCTCCAGGCGATGCAACGCCGGATAGAGCGATCCCTGGCGGATCGCCAGTACCTCGCGCGACACCTGCCGAATGCGCTCGGAGATGCCCCAGCCGTGCCGCGGCCCGAGCGCCAGCGTCTTCAGAATCAGCAGATCGAGCGTGCCCTGCGGCAGGTCGAGACGGTCGGTCATGGTTGTTCCCTTTGCCCGGCGTGCTACCTGCCCGCCGGCTCGGGTATGACCTCGGCCCGCGCAACGGAGACCGTCTCCGGCGCAACCGGTACAGTGGTGGTCGCTCCCGCCGGCAGGGTGTAGGTTCCGAGTGTCGCCATCAGTACGACCTCGATCTCAAAGTGTCGGATTTCGGTACCGGGCCCGCGGAGTCTGCTCGTCCGCGCGGAGATCCTGCCGGCGCGGCTCCCGGCGAGCGTCGCGCGATCAGTTACTCGCCGCGCGGCCGGCGCCGGAAACGTAGTCGCCCGCAACCGCGGGCCGCTCCTCGTACTTCGACGGGCACTTGGCCATGATGCCGTCCGCGTCGATGTGGAACGTGTCGCCGTCGAGCCGGCCGGTCGCGACCACTTCGGCGTGGTTGTCGAACGTGTCCGGCACGATGCCCGTGTAGACCGCGTTCAGCACGTGCGTGCGACCCTCCACGCTGTCGGCGATCTCGAAGCGGTAGTCCAGGGTCTTCGGCCGGCGCATCACGTTGGCCGCGTAGCCGTGCACCTGCAGCGGCTTGCCGTCCCAAGTCGCGGGCTCGGCCATCACCTCCTCGACCTCCAGGTAGTACTGCGTGCCGTCCTGCATCGTCGTCCACAGCAGGCCGACGAACGCGGCGCACAGAATGCCGGTGGTCAACAGGATCTTCACGGCTTTGTCAGGCATGAGTCGCACTCCTCCCTCGCGGTCGGCGACTCGTATCGTCGAGGGCCGCGAGGCTGTCGCTTGTTGCTCGATTCGCCCGACGCAGCGCCGGTGCGTGCGAGCGTAGTCCGCACGGTGTCGGGAGCACGGCGACCAGCAGCCCGCGGTTCGACGGCATCGGGTTCACCCGGCCTCTCTCCCTTGTACTTCGACAAGAACGAGAGTAGCATGGTTCCTGTCGAAGCGCAAGGCAAACGCGCCGAGGGAGATTCGCCGAATCGCGGATCGCCGCCAAACCCGCCGCTGCTTAGGCTCCGTGTGCGGCTCCGGCGCCCGCCGCCCCAAGGGCTTCCGCTGCAGCACTCACTCCGTTGCGTTTCTGCAGCGCAAGCTCCTGGAACACGTCACGCCTCGTCCGGCGTCGCGCTCAAGGCGGCCTGCATCGCGGCGGCCAGCCGTTCCCAGCCTGCCGCGTCTTCCTCGAAGCGCCGCCGCCCGGCGCGGGTGAGCCGGTAGTACTTGGCGCGGCGCCGGTTCTCGCTCTCGCCCCATTCCGACTCGATGAGGCCCTGGTGCTCCAGTCGGTTGAGGGCCGGGTAGAGGGAGCCCTGCGGTACGTCGAGGGCCTCTCCGGAAATCTGCTTGATTCGCAGCAGCACGCCGTAGCCGTGTAGCCGTTCCAGCGAGATCGCCTTGAGGATCAGCAGGTCGAGGGTGCCGGGGAGCACGCCGGCGGACTTGGAGTCCATTCCTGTCTCCTAGATTTTCTAGGAGAGTAGCACGGGATTCCTAGCTGCGCAAGGGGAACGGACCCGCTGGAATCAATCTGGCCATGCGTTGTTCCCGTTCCCAGCCGCTGAACTCATCCCGCCGGATCGGATTGCACGCATAGCCGCGCCAATGGCGCTTCTCGAGGGTTTCGACCCGGAATCGCTCCAAGGTATCGGTCAGGGCTCTAATGCGTGAAGGCGGCTCTCGTTGTTCCGAGCAGCCGCGCGAGGATGTCCAGCGCGTCGACGAGCGCCTGCTTGAGCGTCAGCCGAAGAATTCTCGCGGGACTTATGGGCTTCGTCCGGACGCCGCATGGTCGCTTGGGTGAGCCGAACGGTTCGGTTCCGACATCGCCTCATCGTACGGAAGCCGGAGTTGGGGCGAGGCGAAGTCGGACCGCTTTTCGCGCCGTTCCTCCGCGTCCTTGCGGCGTCCGTAGACGAACACGGCGACCAAGCCTGCGAGTGCAGTGACGATTGCCGTTAGCCCGCTGGCGTCTTTTCCGAGAGCAATCAGCACGCAGCCGCCGATGACGGCCGTCAGGGCCAAGATGAAGCCAAGCGTCTGGCCCCTCCGTTCAGCACTCAGCTTCCCGTCGATGGCGCGGGATTCGAGCGCATGGCGGTGGGTGAGCTGCTGTTCGGTCATCGCTACGATGCGCTCCGCGCAGCCTGAGAAGGCCTCGTTGTACTTCGCGAGGAATCCGGGAGGCGGAAGCGGGCCCTGAAACGACTGGGTGATGGAGACCCGCTCGAGGGCTTCGGATGCCCGATTCGCCGGCTGTGCAGGCTCAGTCTCGGCTGGCTTCGTGGGCAGCTTCGGCGGTTGGCGGTTGGGCCGTCGTCGGCTCACGTTCCACCTTCATCATGGCGTCAGCCAGTTCCTGGCCGACGATGTGCCAGTCGCTGTAGATCGCCCGTGCATCGGCAAGGTCGTCGCTGGCGCTGTCGTTGTAGGCGTCGTACACGCCGAACAGATCGAGCAGGCGTGCGGCCCCGGACCAGACGGACGGCATCGCGAAAAGATAGTCGGTTCGCATAAGGCAACCAGAGCGTATCAGTACGCTTCACTCTTTTGTACTACAGAATCGCCCGAACGGATCACTCCGCATCCTTGACGGCAGCGATCAGGTCCAGCACCGCCTTCTTCCCGTCGCCGAAGAACATCAGCGTGTTGTCGGCTGCGAACAGCGGGTTGGGGATGCCGGCGAAGCCGGGGGAGAGGCTGCGCTTGATCACCACCACGGTGCGCGACTGGTCCACGTTCAGGATCGGCATGCCGGCGATCGGGCTCTCCGGGTCGGTACGGGCGTCGGGGTTGACGATGTCGTTGGCGCCGATCACGAGGCTGACGTCGGTCTGCTCGAAGGAGGGGTTGATGGCGTCCATCTCCTTCAGCTTGTCGTAGTCGACGTCGGCTTCGGCCAGCAGCACGTTCATGTGGCCCGGCATGCGGCCGGCCACCGGGTGGATGGCGTACTCCACCTCGACGCCGCGCGATTCGAGCAGGTTGGCGAGGTCGCGCACCTGGTGCTGCGCCTGCGACACCGCGAGGCCGTAGCCCGGCACGATGACCGCCCGGCGCGCGCCGTCGAAGAGCATCGCCACCTCTTCGGCGGAGGTGCTCTTGACCCGCCCCGCGTAGATCGCGTCGGCGTCGGACTTCGATCCGCCACTCTCGGCGATCGCCCCGACCAGGACGTTGATCAGGGACCGGTTCATCGCCTTGCACATGATCCGCGTCAGGATGAGGCCGGAAGCGCCGACCAGCGAGCCGGTGATGATCAGGATGTTGTTGTTGAGCACGAATCCGGTCGAGGCGGCGGCCAGTCCGGAGTAGGAATTGAGCAGGGCGATGGCGACCGGCATGTCGGCCCCGCCGATCGGAATCGTCAGCAGGATGCCGAGGACCGACGCGATGCCGACCAGGCCGGCGTAGAACGCTATGGTGCCCGGCTCGCTGACCACCATCACGCCGCAGCCGAGGGCCGCGATGGCGAGGAGGCCGTTCAGCATCTGTTGGCCGGGGAAGAGGACGGGCCGGTCCGGCAACAGCAGCCCGCGCAGCTTGTCGAACGCCACCAGGCTGCCCCAGAAGGTGACCGAGCCGATGAGCCCGGAGGCGACGGTGGCCACCGTGGTCTGAGCCGGCGGATCGGTCGCGCCGACCAGCACGGCGCCGGCAACCAGCGCCGAGGCGCCGCCGCCGAAGGCGTTCAGCAGCGCCACCATCTCCGGCATGGCGGTCATCTCGATGCGCAGCGCCAGCGTCGCCCCGATCGCCGCGCCGAGCACGACGCCACCGAGGATCAAGCCGTAGGCCTCGCCGCCCGTGCCGAGGATCTCCCGGTCGAGCAGCGTCGCCACCACCGCCAGCAGCATCCCGCTGGCGCCCAGCAGGTTGCCCCGCACCGCGGTGCGCGGATGGGTCAGGCCGCGGATGCCGAGGATGAACAGCACCGAGGCCGCGAGATAGATGAGATTGATGACGCTGTCCACAATCGATTCCGTTCAACCGCGGCCGCCGGCCGGGCGTCTGCGCCGCGGGAGTTTCGCGCCGGCGGCGCTTCCGGCGCACCGCAAGGTCGCTCCTAGTCCTTCTTCCGGAACATCCCGAGCATGCGGTGGGTTACCAGGAATCCGCCGACCACGTTGATCGTCGCGATCACGAGCGCCAGGAAGCCGAGGATCGTCGTCGCCTGGTTGGACGAGGCGACCGACAGCATCGCGCCGATGATGGTGATGCCCGAGATCGCGTTGCTGCCCGACATCAGCGGCGTGTGCAGCAGCGGCGGCACCTTGGTGATGATCTCGAAGCCGACGAAGACCGCCAGCATGAAGATGGTCAGCAGCGGAATGAGCGCGTCCATCGGAACAGTGCTTCCTCCTTCATGTCGCTCGCCCGTCGGCGCCGAGCAGCTCCCGCACCCGCGGATGCACCACCCGGCCCTCGTGCGAGACCAGCGTGCCGGCCGTGATCTCGTCGTCGAGATCCAGCGCCAGCGCGCCGTCCTTCACCAGGTGCAGCAGCAGCGTCGAGATGTTCTTCGCGTACATCTGCGAGGCGTGGTACGGCACCGTCGACGTGAGGTTGGTCGGCCCGAGGATGGTGACGCCGTTCGAGGAGACGACGACCTCGTCGCCCTTCGTGAGCTCGCAGTTGCCGCCCCGCTCGGCCGCCAGATCGACCACCACCGACCCCGGCGCCATGCCGGCCACCATTTCCGCCGTCACCAGGATGGGCGCCGTCTTGCCCGGGACGAGGGCGGTCGTGATGACCACGTCGCTGTTGGCCACCACGCGCGTCATGGTCTCGCGCTGCCGCCGGTAGAACGACTCGTCCTGCGCCTTCGCGTAACCGCCGGCGTCCTCCGATTCGCCGGTCTCGAGGGGCAGCTCGACGAAGTTGGCGCCCAGGCTCTCGACCTGCTCCTTGACGACCGGGCGCACGTCGTAGGCCTCCACCCGCGCGCCGAGGCGGCGGGCGGAGGCAATCGCCTGCAGGCCGGCCACGCCGGCGCCGACGACGAAGACCCGCGCCGGGGTGATGGTGCCCGCCGCCGTCATCATCATCGGGAACATCCGCGGCAGCGCGCCGGCCGCCAGTAGCACCGCCTTGTAACCGGCGATGGTCGCCATCGACGACAGCGCGTCCATGCTCTGGGCCCGCGTGATGCGCGGGATGAGCTCCATCGAGAGTGCACTGACGCCCCGCTCGGCGACGGCCCGGGCCGCGGCGGGCTCGCCGAGGGGCTCGGAGAACCCGATGACGGTCTGTCCCGCCCGCAGCAGCTCCGCGTCGGCGCGGCCCGCTTCTCCGGCGGCCCCGGGGCTCCGAACCTGGAGGACGACGTCCGCCTCTGCGAAGAGCCGCCCGCGCGATTCGGCGATCCGGGCGCCCTTCTCCGTGTAGGCGGCGTCCGGGAACCCCGCCGCCGCGCCCGCCGATCCCTCGACCAGAACGTCGAGCGACGCCTTGGTCAAGGCCGGCAACGCCCCGGGCACCAGCGCCACGCGCCGCTCGCCCGGGAACGTCTCCTTCGGGACGCCGACGATCATGGCAGCCGGTACGCGACCAGCAGGCCTCCGTAGCCGCCGCCGCTCGTTGCCACGACGATGTACTGCTTGCCGTCGATGGAGTAGGTCATCGGCGAGCCGGTCTGCTGGGTCGGCATCTGCACCGCGCCGAGCTCCGCGCCCGTCATCTTGTCGTAGGCCCGGAGCATGGCCCCCGTCACGCCGTCCTCGTTCGTGAAGTTGCCGCCGTCGCCCGCGATCACCAGCGTCTTGGTGACGAGCGTGCCGACCCGTCCCGGCCGGCCGGTGCGCGGGATGTCCACTCCCTGCAGCAGCCGGTGGTTGCGGATGTTGTCGGCGGTCTCGCCATGCGCCACCTGCCACAGGATCTCGCCCTTGTTGAGATCGATGGCGGTGATGCGGCCCCACGGCGGCCGGATGATCGGGATGCCCTCGACGTTCAACGCATCCTGCCGCGCGCTCACCCCCTCGGGCCGGCCGCGGATGAAATTCATGTCCGACCGCTCGGGGTCGTTGACGAGCCCGAGGTTCGTCACCTCGGTCTTCGAGTACTGGTAGAAGATGCCGGTCTCGGGGTCGAACGAGCCGCCCGGCCAGTTGACGCCGCCGGTGGACGCCGGCACCTGCAGCGTGCCGTAGGTCCCGTCGGCCGTCCCGACCGAGGGGGGCGTATAGATCGAGCGCCCGTAGCGGAAACGGCCGAGGACCTCCAGTGCGCGGGCCTTGAGCTCCGGCGTGAAATCGACCAGGTCGTCGGGTCCGATGCCCTGCTGGTCGAAGGCCGGCGGCTTCGTCGGATGCGGCTGGGTCGGCGCCAGGATCTCGCCGGGGATGTCGGAGGCCGCCACCGGCTGCTCGACGATCGGCCACACCGGCTCGCCCGTCTCGCGGTCGAAGACGAAGAGCCACGACTGCTTGGTCGGCAGCGCCACCGCCTTGATGTCGCGCCCGTCCACGGTGATGTCGGTCAGGACCGGCCCGGCCGGCAGGTCCCAGTCCCAGACGTCGTGGTGCGTGATCTGGTAGTGCCAGCGCCGCTCCCCGGTCTCGAGGTCGAGCGCGACGAGGCTGTCCGAGAACAGGTTGTCGCCGAGCCGGTGCCCGCCGTAGTAGTCGTTGGTCGGC
>Ga0209543_1000383_pt1 | contig 58705 bp, 39 predicted proteins | sample MesohylFT_FD_187296 | JGI IMG/M metagenome (GOLD analysis project Ga0209543, IMG submission 187296) | Host-associated microbial community of the marine sponge Aplysina aerophoba from Gulf of Piran - sponge mesohyl, lysed by freeze-thaw... | ecosystem: Host-associated > Porifera > Sponge >...
ACCGACGGTGATCGGTTTGGACCGGAATCAGTGATCGGTTTGGACCGGAATCAGTGATCGGTTTGGACCGGAATCAGTGATCGGTTTGGACCGGAATCAGTGATCGGTTTGGACCGGAATCCCCACCGCAGCCGCGAGTTCGAGGCGCACTGGTTCGAGACGGGCACGCCGACCTTCCTGCTGGAGACGCTGGTCGAGCGCGGCGTCAGCGCGCTGGCGCTGGATCGCCTGGTCGGCAGCGCGCGGCTGCTGGGCACTTTCGACGTGGATTCGATCCCGACCGAGGCGCTCCTGTTCGAGACCGGCTATCTCACCATCGAGGCGACGGACGCGTCGCGCAACGTCGTGGCCTTCGACCACGAGATCGCCTGATCGGGTAGGTCGATCTACCATGGCACGATGACCGCACGGTGCGCGCGCAACGCAGGGTGGCTGGCTCTTGCCGGCTGGCTGGCCGCCTGCGGGGCCGAAACGACGGCTCCTCCCGACACTGCCGGGACGAGCTCGCCCGCGGTCCTGTCCATCGAGCACGACGGCGACTGGTTCGTCGACCGGGCCTCGGAGTCGGGGCTCGATTTCGTCCACTCCAACGGGATGACGGGCAGCTTCTATCAGCCGGAGATGATGGGTCCCGGTGTCGGGTTTCTCGACTACGACAACGACGGCGACCTCGACGTCTACTTCGTGCAGGGAGGGCGGCTCGGTGACGGCGAGGCGCTGCTGGCCCCGCCCCCGGACCAGCCTCCCGGCGACCGCCTCTTCCGCAACGATCTCGACACGGGACCGGGCGGCGAGCGCCGGATGCGGTTCACCGACGTGACCGGGGAGGCCGGCATCGCGTCCCGCGGGTACGGCATGGGCGTGGCTGCCGGCGACTACGACAACGACGGCTGGATCGACATCTACACCACGCGATTCGGGCCGAACCAGATGTTCCGCAACCGGGGCGACGGGACGTTCACCGACGCCACGGCGGAGACCGGCACCGGCGATGCGGGTCTGAGCGTGCCCGCCACCTTCTTCGACTACGACCGCGACGGCCAGCTCGACCTGTTCGTCGGCAACTACCTGCACTACAGCATCGAGACCCACTGGCAGTGCTACGCGCAGTCGGGTCCGGCCGACTACTGCCCGCCCGAGGTCAGTCCGCCGCAGCCGGATCGCCTGTACCGCAATCGCGGCGACGGCACGTTCGCCGACGTGACGTTCGAGGCCGGCATGGGACGCGAGTACGGGCCGGGGCTCGGCGCGTCGGCCGCCGACTTCGACAACGACGGCTGGCTCGACCTGTTCGTCGCCAACGACCAGCAGGACAACCAGTTGTGGATCAACCAGCGTGACGGCACCTTCCGGAACCGCGCGCTGCTGTGGGGTACCGCCTTCGGCGCCACCGGCGTGGCCAAGGCCGACATGGGCGTCGACGCCGGGGACTTCGACAACGACGGCGACGAGGATCTGTTCATCACCGAGCTGACGGGCCAGGGGAGCACCCTGTACGTCAACGACGGCGGGATGTTCAGGGACGAGAGCGCGGGCCGGGGCATACGCGCCGCCAGCCTGCCCTACACCGGCTTCGGGACCGGGTGGCTCGACATCGACAACGACGGCTGGCTGGATCTGATCGCCGTCAACGGCACCGTGACGCTGGATCTGGAGACGTACGGATCGGACAACCCGTTCGCCCTGCAGCAGCGCAACCAGGTGTTCCGCAACCGCGGCGGCGAGCGGTTCGAGGACGTGACGGACCGCGCCGGCGCGGCGTTCGCCCTGTCGGAGGTGAGCCGAGGCGCGGCGTTCGGCGACGTCGACAACGACGGCGACACCGACGTGCTCATCGCCAACGGCGCAGGGCCCGTGCGTCTGCTCGTCAACGAGGTGGGGCACCTGCGCGAGTGGATCGGCCTGCGGCTCGTGGGACGCGAGACGCCGCGCGACATGCTCGGGGCACGGGTGGAGGTGGTCATGCCGGACGGCTCGACGCGCTGGCGCCGGGCCCGCGCGGACGGCAGCTACGCCTCGGCCAGCGATCCGCGCGTGATCGTCGGTCTGGGGAAATGGGTGGGTGCGTTCAGCGTGCGGGTCACCTGGCCGAGCGGAGCCGTGGAGGAATGGGAAGGCCTGCCGAGCGGGCGGTACACGACCCTGACGGAAGGAAAAGGCCGGCAGCCATGACGGCAGCAGGCGGTGTTCGCAGGCCGGCGGCGGACGATCCGTCAGCCGGGAGAATGCGGCCGGCGGCGCGAACGCCAGGGTTCGCGAGGCAGAATCGCGGGCTGGCGGGGCAAGCGCCGGAGCTTGCCGGGAGCCCTCCGGCGCGAACGGCGCTGTTGGCAGTGATCTCTGTCGCGTTGGCCGCTGCGGCGCTCGCCGGTTGCGCCGCCTCCGATGAGCCGGCTTCGGTGGCAGGGGATACGCCGCTTCCGCCGGTCGTGCTGCCCCGGCTGGCGGGCCTCGAGCCGGCGGTACAGGATCAGGTCCGCGCGCGGCACGCGGCCGTGCTTGCGCTCGATGGTGACGGAACAGCGTCGCCGGTTGCATTGGCGGAGGCGTACGGCGAGTTCGGCCTGGTGCTGCAGGCGGCGGGATTCTACGAGGCCGCCGAGGACGCCTACCTGCATGCGCAGGCGGGGGCGCCGGACGCCGTGCGCTGGCCGTACTACCTGGCGCACCTGTACCAGTTGACCGGACAGCGGGGACGGGCGCTCGAGCGCTTCCGGCACGTCGCCGCGCTCGATCCCTCCAACCTGCCGGCTCTGGTCTGGCTCGGGGAGATGTACCTCGATCAGGGAGAGCCGGCGGCCGCCGAGGGCGTGTACGACCGGGCCCTGGCCCTGCAGCCCGCCTCGCCCGCGGTCCTCGCCGGCATGGGTCGGGCCGCGCTGGCGGGCGGCGATGCGGCGCGCGCCGCCACCTACCTGGAGCGCGCCCTGGCCGTCGACCCGGCGGCGACGAGCCTCCACTACAGCCTGGGCATGGCCTACCGCGACCTCGGCCGGTTGGAGCTGGCCGAGCAGTATCTGCGGCAGCGGGGCGGCGGGGCGCCCGCGCTGCCCGACCCGTTGCTCCAGGAGTCGACCGGTCTTCTGGACAGCCCGCTGGCCCACGAGCGGCGCGGATCGCGTGCACTGAGCGCGGGTCGTCACGCCGAGGCGGCCGAGGCGTTCCGGGCCGGGCTCGCGCTGACGCCGGACGATCCGACCCTGCGGCACCGCCTCGGGGTGGCGCTGAGCATGGCGGGCGACACCCGCGGCGCGACAGCGCAGTTCGAGGCGGCGCTGGCGGTGGCGCCGGACCTCGCCGACGCGCACTTCAGTCTCGGCGAGCTGCTGGCGCGGGACGGCCGCTACGGCGAGGCCATCGCGCGCTATGAGGCCGCGGTCGAGCGCCGCCCCGGCTACGTGGACGCGCGGATGGCGCTGGCCGACACGCTGAGCCTCGCCGGGCGGCTGGGTGACGCCGCTGAGGAGTTCGAGCGAGTGGTCGAGGCGGATCCGGCCTCCGACCAGGCGTGGATGGGGCGGGGGGTCGCGCTCGTCCAGCTCGGACGGCATCGGGAGGCGCGCGGGTGGCTCGAGCGGGCGCAGCTCGTGCATCCCGGCCATGCGCTGCTGACCAACCTGCTGCTACGGGTGCTGGCGGCGGCGTCGGACGCCCGGGTGCGGGACGGCGAGCGCGCGCTGGCGCTGATGGACGAGCGGCTCCGCGGAGACACGAGCATCGAGACCTACGAGACGCGGGCCATGGTGTACGCCGAGCTGGGGCGCTACGACGAAGCGGCGACGTGGCAGCGGCGCGCCATCGCGGCGGCGCAGCAGGCGGGGCAGGCGCCCCGCGCGCGCGGTCTCGCCGCGAACCTCACGCGCTACGAACAGGGGCGTCCGAGCCGGTCGCCGCTGTGAGCCTCCGGGTTGCTGCATGGCGGAATCGCGAGCCGAGCGCGTGCCAGCGATGCTAGACTGCCAAGCCGTAGTGACGATCCGGGCCGCGTTGCTGGGAATCTGCGTCGCGCTGACCGCCGGCTGCGGCGAACCGGGGGGCCGGGCCGCGGGCGACGGCCCCGTCGATGCGGGGGCGGGGTCCCGAACGGCGGGTGACTGGTTCGTCGACGGCGCGGTCGACAGCGGCCTCGATTTCGTCCACTTCAACGGCGCGTCGGGCGAGTTCTACTACCCGGAGATCCTGCCTCCCGGCGTCGGCCTGTTCGACTACGACAACGACGGCGATCTCGACGTCTACCTGGTGCAGGGGCGGGCGCTCGGCCAGGGCGCGACCGCGGGCGGTGCGCCTGCTCCGCCGAAGGGGGCGCTGCCGCTGAGGGGGAGACTCTACCGCAACGACCTGGAAGCGGCGCCGGACGGCTCGCGGACGCTGCGCTTCGTGGACGTCACCGGGGGGAGCGGAATCGACGCGGACGGGTTCGGACTCGGAGTGGCGGCCGGCGACGTGAACAACGACGGCTGGACCGACCTGTTCCTGACCAACTTCGGGCCCGCCCGCCTGTACCTGAACCAGGGCGACGGCACCTTTCGGGACGCGCCGGAAGCCGGGGGCATCGACGGCGCGCCGGGATTCGGCGTCTCGGCCGCGTTCGCCGACTTCGATCGGGACGGCTGGCTCGATCTGTACGTGGGCCACAACGTCAACTACGCGCTGGACAACACGATCGAGTGCTCCAACGTGACGGGCGCCAGCGACTATTGCCCGCCGGAGACCTACGGCGGGACACCCGATCATCTCTACCGCAACACCGGCGGCGGACGGTTCGTCGACGTGAGCGACTCGGCCCTGGTGGGCGGCCAGTTCGGCCCGGCCCTCGGCGTCGCGGTGGCCGACTACGACGGCGACGGCTGGATCGATATCTACGTGGCCAACGACGCCACCGAGAACCTGCTGTGGATCAACCAGCAGGACGGGACCTTCCGCGACGTGGCGCTGCTGGCCGGCGCGGCCCTGAGCGGCATGGGACTGGCCGAGGCGAGCATGGGGGTGGACGCCGGCGACTACGACAACGACGGCGACGAAGACCTCTTCATGACCCACATCACGAACGAGGGCAACAACCTCTACGTCAACGACGGGACGGCTTCGTTCCGGGATCGGAGCACCGTCTCGGGACTCGGCGCCGGCAGCCTGCCGTATACCGGGTGGGGGACCACCTGGTTCGACTACGACAACGACGGCTGGCTCGACCTGCTGGCGGTCAACGGCACCGTCATCGCCAGTCCGGGGCCGGCGGACCGTCCGTTCCCGTACGACCAGCGCAAGTCGCTTTTTCGCAACCTGGGCGACGGCACCTTCGAGGACGTGACCGGCGCCGCCGGCGCGGTGTTCGAGCTGTCGGAGACGGGTCGGGGGGCGGCGTTCGGCGACGTCGACAACGACGGCGACGTCGACGTGGTGGTGGGGAACGACACCGGTCCCGTGCGGCTGCTGATCAATCGGATCGGCAACCGGCGGCACTGGATCGGGCTGCGGCTCGTCGGCGCCGGGGGGCGCGACATGCTCGGGGCGCGGGTGGCGGTACGGCGGCCCGGTGAGCCGACGCTGTGGCGCCGCGCCCGGTCGGACGGCAGTTACGCCTCGGCCAACGATCCGCGGGTGCTCGCCGGTCTGGGGGACTCGGAGGTCCGTCCCGCCGTGGAGGTGCGTTGGCCGGACGGGCGGACGGAGACCTGGGAGGAGGTCGAGGTCGACCGATGGACGACGCTCGAGCAGGGAACGGGGAGTTCCTGATGCCAGCGGGATGGACGTCCGAGGCGGAAGGGCGGGTCGTCATGGGGCGGCTGGCGCCGATGCGTGGGTTGGCGCCGATGCGTGGGCCGGCGCCGATGTGTGGGCCGCTGGCGATGCGTCGGCGGGCGACGATGCTGGCGCTCACGGCGCTGATCGCAGGATGCTCCGCACCGAACGGGCCCGCCTCCCGGGACTCGCAGGCGCCGGTGGACATGGCGGCCGGAACGCAGGCCTCCGCGGACGCGGCGGCATCCTGCGGGGAAGCGCTGCCGGATCTCGGCCGCGTGGGCGAATCGGTGCGGACGCAGGTCCGCGACCGCCATGCCGCGTTGCCGCCGCGCGACGAGCGGGCCCGTCTCACCGCCGAGCTGGCGGCCGAGGCCGTCGGCGTGATGGGGATGACGTTCATGGCGGCGTGGTTCACCGACGAGGCCGAGCCGTGCCTGCGCGAGGCGGCGGCCCTGGCCCCCGACGACGTGCGCTGGCCCTACTATCTGGCGCAGTTGTACCGCGACCGCGGCGCGCTGGACGAATCGGCCGCGTTCTTCGAGCAGGTCCTCCGCATCCAGCCGGAGGATCCGACGACGCTGTTCTGGCTGGGCGACATCCGCCTGGAGCAGGGCAGGCCCGACGAGGCCGAGCCGCTCTTCGCACAGGCGCTGGCGCTGTTTCCGTCGTCGCTGTCGGCGCGCTACGGCCTGGCCCAGACGGCGCTGCTCGAGGAGGACTTCCGCCGCGCCGCCGACCTGCTGGAGGAGATCCTGGCGCGCAACCCGCAGATCGGCGCGGTGCACTACCCGCTCGGCATGGCCTATCGGGGGCTGGGGGACGACGCGAAGGCCGAAGAGCACCTGCGGCGGCGCGAGAACGCCGAGATCCGGCCCGCGGACCCGCTGATGGCGGCGCTCGACTCGCTCCTCACGACCGCCGGCACCTACGAGAACAGCGGTCTGGAGTCGCTCGACCGGCAGGAATGGCCGGCCGCGATAGCGCAGTTCCGGCAGGGGCTCGAGCTGGATCCCGACGACCCGGGGCTGCGGCACCGGCTCGGCACGGCGCTGTTCATGACCGGCGATCTGGACGGCGCGATGGCCGAGTTCCAGCGGGTCGTGCGGACCACCCCCGACTACTTCCCGTCGCACTACAGCATCGGCGTGCTGCTGCAGGAGACGGGACGGCATGCCGAGGCGGTTGCTCGGTTCCGGACCGCGCTGCGCCACCGGCCCGGGGACGATGCCGTGCACCTGCGGATGGCGATCAGCCTGCGGCGCGCGGGCGATCCCGAGTCGTCGCTGTCGTACTACGAGCTGGTGCTGCGCACGAACCCGGACGCGCTCGAGGCCCGGTTCGGATACGCGATGGCCCTCGTGCAGCTCGGGCGCTACCGCGAGGCGCACGACCGCCTGGCGACCGCGATGGACGCGTTTCCCCGGGAGACCTCCTTCGCGCACGCGCTGGCCCGGCTGCTCGCCGCCGCGCCCGACCCGACGATCCGCAACGGCCGGCGGGCGATGACGCTGGTCGAGCAGGTCATGGACGCGGAGCCGGAGCCGACCCTCGATCTCGGTGAGACGATGGCGATGACGCTGGCCGAGCTGGGCCGCTTCGGCGAGGCCGCCGAGGTGCAGCGTGCGCTGATCGGCGCGGCGGAGCTCGCGCAGTTGCCGGAGGCGGTCCGGCACCTGACCGTGAATCTCCGGCGTTACGAGAGAGGAGAGCCATGCCGCACGCCGTGGCCGGCCGACGCCATGCCGTGATCTTCGGCCGGAGGGCTTCGAGTGGTGCGCGGGGACGGTGCGCCGAGCCCCGGCTCCGTCCTTCGCATCTTCGCCGATTCGTCTTCGTCGCCGCCTTCGTCGTCGTTTGCGTCGTGGCGCACGCGGCGTTGCCGGCGCAGACGGCGCAGCAGTTCCACCTCACGGTGCTCGATCGGGACGGTGTCCCGATCGTCGATCTGCAGCCCGGCGACGTGACCGTCACCGAGAACGGCGTGCCGGGGCATGTGACGCACCTCGTGCGGCCGAGCGCGCCGGCCGACGTGTTTCTCCTGGTCGACACGAGTCGCAACCTCGTCTCCGCGACGCCCCACCTGCGGCGGGCGTTGCTGGCCTTCATAGACAGGCTGGCGGGCAGCGCGCGGATGTCGTTGATGGTGTTCGGCGGCACGCCGAGGAACGTGGTGGCGCCCACCATGCGCACGGCCGAGATGCGCGAGGCGATTGCGCTGCTGTTTCCCAGTCCCGGATTCAACAGCTACTTCAACAATGCGTTGATCGAAGCGCGTCGAAGGATCATCGAGGAGTTGCCGCGGCGTCCCGTGATCGTCGTCGTCACGTCGTCGGGCGCGAGCCGGCAGCCGTCGGATCGCTACCGCAGGGACTTCCTGAACCCGTTGACGCAGGTCGGCACGCCGATGCACATCGTCGCGCTGCGCCGGCGGCCGGGCGATCTGCTGGGCAGCCTCGCCGAGATTGCGGCGCGTACCGGGGGGCGGTTCGCCACCGTCGCCAACCACACGCGGCTGGAGGAGCCGCTCGCCGCCATCGCCGACGAGATTCTGGCGCAGTACGTGCTGACCTACATCCGTCCCGCGTTGCCGGCCGATGCCGACCCGGTCGACATCCGCTTGAGCGTCGCGCGCGAGGACATCACCATCCGCGTCTCGCCCGTACTGTGACGCGCGCGCGATGCGGGCGGCGATCGTCCGGTCCGGCGCCCGTCCTCCGACCGACTTCGCGTATAGTGAACCGACCCGGCAGCGAAGGAGAACCGCCATGGCGATGTCCACGCGAACGCTCAGCTCGTCGCGTCTACGCACGTTCGCCGCCGCCGCCGCCGTTCTCGCGCTCTGGATGGCAGTGGAAGCGGTCCTCCCCGCGCAGTCCGCGCAGCAGCTCTACCTGACCGTGCTCGACGACGACGGTCAACCCGTGGTCGACCTGCGGCCGTACGAGATCTCCGTCGCGGAGAATGGCGTGCGCTGCGAGGTGCTCTATCTGGCCCGCCCCAGCGGCCCGGCCGACGTGTCGATACTGGTCGATACCAGCGAGGCGGTCGTGCCCTCCACCACGCACGTGCGGCGGGCGTTGACCCGGTTCGTGGATGCCCTCGACGGCTACGCGCGCATGTCGTTGATGACCTTCGGCGACCTGCCCGTACGGGTCGTGCCGCCGACCACCCGCGTCAGCGCGATGCGGGACGCGGTCGACCGGGTGTTTCCCGCCGTCGGTGCGATCCCGCGCTTCCAGGACGCGCTGATCCAGACGGTGCGCGACATCCAGAACCGCGAGCCGAACCGGCCCACGCTGGTGATCATCACCTCGGACCAGGTGCCGGGCGCGTTCGCCACCGAGTCGCCCAACACGTCGGCCCGCCCGGTCGAGCAGGTCATCGGCGTGCTGCAGGCCATCGGCGCGCCGGTGCACATCGTGGCCCTGCGGAGCGGCGCTTCGTTCGACATCGTGGGACGCGGCGTCTTCGACCGGGCGTCCGCCTTCAGCGGCACCGCCGACAACAACATGCGCAACTCGATCATGGCCCGCGAGACCCGCGACTGGCTGATGGCGCTCGAGACCGCATCGAGTCGGACCGGCGGCCGGCTCGTAAACACCTACGCCAGCGCCGGCATCGCAACGCCGTTGATCGAGATCGCCAACGAGATAGCCGGCCAGTACGTGCTGACCTATTCCCGCGCGGCGCTCCCGCTCGACACCGAAACGCTCGAGATCCAGATCGGAATCGCGCGCGAGGATGTCACGGTGCGGGTGACGCCCGTCATCTGAACCCGATGGCAGTTCCCGCCGGCTTCGGCGACCGATGCGCGCGGCGGGATGGTCCGTCGCGGTTCGCCTCGGTCTTCGCGTCGTGAAGCGGACGTTGCTGGCGTGGTCGGGGGCGGCGGCGCTGGCCGCGTGCGCTCCATCCGGTTCCGGATCGTCCGAGTCGGTCGGGTCCGACGCGTCGCCCGTGGCTCCGCTCGAGCCCGCCATCGAGCTCTTCGCCGACCGGGCGGGCGAGACCGGCCTGGACTTCGTCCACTTCAACGGCATGACGGGCGGCTTCTACCAGCCGGAGATGATGGGGCCCGGCGCGGGTCTCTTCGACTACGACAACGACGGGGACCTCGACGTCTATCTGGTGCAGGGCGAGCTGCTCGGTGACGGGACGCCGCTGATGCCGTTGCCGGCAGGACAACCGCCGGGCGACAGGCTGTACCGGAACGACCTCGAGGTGCGGCCAGACGGGACGCGGACGCTCCGGTTCACCGACGTTACGGAGAAGAGCGGCCTGCCCGGCGGCTACGGCATGGGGGTGGCGGCGGGCGACTACGACAACGACGGTCGGGTCGATCTGTACCTGACGCGCTTCGGGCGGAATCGGATGCTGCGCAACCGGGGCGACGGGACCTTCGCCGACGTATCCGCCGAAACCGGCACCGACGAGCCTTCCTGGGGCGTGCCGGCGGCGTTTCTCGACTTCGACCGCGACGGCTGGCTCGACCTGTTCGTCGGCAACTATCTGAACTACACGCTGGACACGCACACGCAGTGCTACAACCGGTCGGGGCCGCCCGACTACTGTCCGCCGGAGGTCAGCCCGCCCGCGCCGAGCCGGCTGTACCGCAACCGGGGCGACGGGACGTTCGCCGACGTCACCGCGGCGGCCGGGCTGGGCCGGGAGTTCGGGCCCGCGCTCGGGGCCGCGTCGGCCGACTTCGACAACGACGGCTGGATCGATCTGTTCGTCGCCAACGACCAGCAGGAGAATCAGCTCTGGATGAACCAGCGCGATGGCGGGTTTCTCAACCTGGCCCTGCTGCAGGGCGTGGCGCTGGGCGCGGCGGGGGACGCGAAGGCGGACATGGGGGTCGACGCGGCCGACTTCGACAACGACGGCGATGAGGACCTGTTCATCACCGAGCTGACCGGGCAGGGGAGCACGCTCTACGTCAACGACGGCACCGGGCTGTTCGAGGACCTGAGCGCCGCCTACGGCATCCGCGCCGCGAGTCTGCCCTATACCGGGTTCGGAGCCGGCTGGCTCGACATCGACAACGACGGCTGGCTCGATGTCGTGGCCGTCAACGGCGCGGTGACGCAGCGACTCGAGTCGCTCGGGCCGGAGAATCCCTTCCCGTTGGACCAGCGCAACCAGGTGTTCCGCAACCTCGCCGGAACGCGTTTCGAGGACGTGACCGCGCGGGCCGGCGCGGCGTTCGCCCGGTCCGCGGTGAGCCGCGGCGCGGCGTTCGGCGACATCGACAACGACGGCGACACGGACGTGCTGGTGGCGAACGCCGCCGGCCGGGTAGAGCTGCTGATAAACCAGGTGGGTCACCGCCGCGACTGGATCGGATTGGACCTGGTGGGCGGCGATGCCGGGCGCACGATGGTCGGCGCGCGCGTGGCGGTCGTCGGCTCGGATGGGGTGACGCGCCGGCGCCGGGCGCGGGTGGACGGCAGCTACGCGTCGGCGCACGACCCACGGGTGCTGGTCGGGCTCGGGGACGAGGGGGCGGACACGTTGACCGTACAGGTCACCTGGCCGGACGGGCGGTCGGAGGCGTGGTCGGACGTGCCGGTCGGGCGCTACAGCGCGCTGTCGCAGGGCGAGGGAGAGCCGCAATGAACACGTGGCCATCGCGGTCGTGGTGTGGGAGGCGGCGCTCCCTGTCGATCGGTGGGCTCCTGGCGGCCGTCGCCCTGGCGGCGGCCTGCGGCGGCGCCGGATCGTCCGGTTCCGAGGGGCCGGCATTGTCTGACCCGGGCCCGTTCGACTGGTCCGGCCCGCAGGCAGTGGATCAGCCCGATCTCTCGGGGTTGGCCCCGCCCGTGCAGGCGCAGTTGCGGGAACGGTACGCCGCCGTGTCGGCTGCGGCGGACCATGCCGGGGCGTCACGTGCCGCGCTCGGAGACGCCTACGGCGAGCTCGGCCTCATCCTGATGGCCGCCGACTATCGAGACCGGGCAGAGATCGCCTTGCGGAATGCGCACGGGCTGGCGGCTTCCGTCATGCGCTGGCCCTACTATCTCGCGCACCTGCACCGCCAGCGGGGTGACCGCGAGCGCGCGGCGGACTTCTATGCCCGCGCCCTGGCACTGGAGCCGACCAACCTCGCGGCCCTGGTCTGGCTCGGGCGCATGGAGCTCGACCGCGGGCGTCCGGCCGCGGCGAGCGCCGCGTTCGAACGGGCGCTGGCGGTCGATCCGGCCTCCGCCGCCGCCCTGGCCGGCGCCGGGCGCGCCGCCCTGGCGGCGCGTGATGCGGGGCGGGCGGTGGGTTACCTCGAGCGCGCGCTGGCCATCGCGCCGTCGGCGGCCAGCCTGCACTACAACCTGGGCATGGCGCACCGGGCGCTGGGCAACCTCGACGCGGCCCGGGCGCATCTGGCGCGGCGGGGCGAGGGTGTGCCGGCGCCGCCGGATCCGTTGATGCAGGCGTACAACGGCCTGCTGCGGAGCGCTCTCGCGTACGAGATCCGGGGCATGCGGGCCATGGACGCCCGGCGGTTCGACGAGGCGGCGGCGATCTTCCGCGCGGGGCTGGCCGAGACGCCGGACGATGCCTCGCTGCGGCACCGGTTGGGGACCGCCCTGATGATGGCCGGCGATGCCGCGGGCGCCGTCGAGCAGTTCGAGGCGACGCTGCGGGTCGCGCCGGACTTCGAGAAGGCGCACTTCGGGATCGGGGTGCTATCGGGCATGAACGGCCGTCACGCCGAGGCGATCGCGCGCTATGCGGCGGCGGTCGAATTGCGGCCGAACTACCTGGAGGCGCGGCTCGGGCTGGCCGAAGCGCTCCGTCTCACGGGCCGGCTGGAAGAGGCCGCGGCCGAGTTCGCCGAGGCGATCCGCATCGATCCCGCGTTCGCGGAGGCCTGGATGGTGCGGGCCGTCATCCTGGTCCAGCTCGGCCGGACCCGCGAGGCGGGCGAGTGGTTGCGCGAGGCGCTGCTCGTCCATCCGGGCCATCCCGATCTCACCGGGTTGCTGGCGCAGGTCGAGGCGGGCTGAGCTCAGCGCGGCGCGCGGTCGCCGGTCATGGCGAGCGCCCGCGCCAGACCGCTCGCTATATCGGGGTCTTCCGGCGCGGCCTCCTGCGCCAAGCGGTAATGCCGGACCGCTTCCTCCGTTTCGCCGCGGGCCAGCAGCACGTTCGCCAGGTTGTAGTGCGCGCCGGAGTGGCCGGGGTCGAAGCGCACGGCCAACCGGTAGTGGACGAGCGCCTCGTCGAGGGCGCCCGTGGCGGTCAGCAGGCCCCCGAGGTTGTTGTGCGCCTGCGGATAATCGGGGCGCAACGCGATCGCGCGCCGGTAGGCGGCCATGGCCGCCGCCGCATCGCCCTCGGCCAGGGCCACGCCGCCCAGGTTGAAGTGCGCGTCGGGGAAGTCCGGAGCCAGCGCGACGGCCCGCTCCAGGTGCTCGCGCGCCAGCGCCACCTGACCGACATCGAGATAGCGGACCGCGAGCGCCGCGTGGTTCACGGGGTCGGCCGGGTCGGCGCGGAGCAGCGACTGGTAGCCGAGGATGTCGTCTCGCGTCCGCTTGACGGCCAGACTCTGCGCCAGCCTGCCCGGATCGCCGACCGGGAGCACCTGCAGCATCAACTCGGCCATCTCGTCGGTGGCCTGCGGTCCGAAGCCGACGGCGACCGGGGGATCGCGCGGATTGTGCGGATTGGCGGTCGAGTTGTCGAACGTGAAGCGCACCCGCAGCCGCGTGCCGGCGGGCAGATGGACAGGCTCGCGGTAGCGGTACTCGTCCTGCCAGTTGAAGTCCCAGTCGTCGATCCGCAGCAGCGGTTCCTCAGTGCCGTCCGGAAGGGTGGCCGTGGCCTCGACGCGCTTTCCCAGGTAGTGCATGTGGGGCGCGATTCCCAGCACGTCGACCGCGATCGGCAGTTGGTAGCGGTCTTCGATGACGTGGGCGGGTTCTCCCGCCGGGATGCGGATGGCCTTCGACGTGAGGAGCACGGACACCGGCGTCAGCGTCGCCGGGCCGTCCGCGAAGTGGAGTCCGATCGCCGGCTGCACGTCGACCGGCTCGCGAGCGGGCAGGAGGTGGAGCTGCAATACCAGGTCGGTGCCGGGCTCGAGCGGCCAGGCGATCGCGGCGGGGAGCTCCACCGGGACCTTGCCGGGCGCCCAGCCCAGGAAGTGGCCGGCGGGAAACCGCGCGTGATCGAGCATGAGCCCGTCGTAGCCCGGCTCGGCGTCCTCCGCGTCGAGGGCGCGGGCGCCGCCGGTTCCGTCCAGGAGGATGCGGGCGTGGTGGATCACGCGCCCGCCGGCCGCGCCCGGCCGCAGCTCGACGGCGCGCACCCAGCGGCGTTCGTCGAGCGCCGCCGGCAGCACGAAGTTGCGGTAGACATCGGTGCCGCCGGCGGGCAGACGGAACGGCGTCGCCATCGTCACGACGCGGTCCGGCGTCCCGAGCTGCCAGCCGTCGCCGGTCGCGGGCGGCGCGGGGTGGTCGGCCGGGTCGCCCTCCGGCGCGCCGGCCGCCGCCCAGCCGGCGAGCAGGGCGATCTCGGCGTCCGCCAGGCGCCGTTCGTTGCGAAAGCGGCGGTGGTCCGGGACGGGCTTCCAGGGCGGCATCCGTCGCTCGGAGGTGGCCGCGGCAATCCGGGCCGCCCGCTCGCGGACTTCGTCATAGGTCGTCAGGCTGAACGGACCGATGCCTCCCGGACGGTGGCAGCCGACACAGTTGGCGTCCAGGATCGGGGCGACGTCGCGGTTGAACGTCACGGGGGCTCCGCCCTGTCCGGCCGCCCCGGATGTCCCGCCCGCGGCGGCGGCGGTGGGAAGGATGCCGGCGGCGACGAGGGACGCCCCGGCGACTCGCAGGACGATCCGTCCGGGCGGGGTCCCGCAGGTCCGCCTCATCGCGCCGGCCGCAGCGGCTGTCGCTGCTGGTAGAGCGCCAGGCGGCGTTGCAGCTCGGACATCACTGCGGGGCTCCCAATTCCGGCGGCGAGCGCGATGGTCTGCCGCTGCGCCGCCGCCGCGTCGTCGAAGCGGCCCGCCGCGGCGTAGGCGGCGGCCAGCGTGGCCTGGACGTTGACGTCTCGCCGGCCGGTCAGCGTTGCCGCGCGTTCGGCGAGCGCGACGGCCTCGGCGGGCGCCTGCAGGCCCGCGCCGGCGTCCGTGGCGAGGATCCAGGCGAGGGACATCAGCGACTCGATGCCGTCCGGCTCCGACGCCAGCGCGAGGCGGTAGTGCCGGACGGCGTCGGCGGGCCTGCCGGTCGACGCCAGCGCGCTGGCGAAGTTGTTGTGCGCCGCCGCGTTGCCGGCGTCCAGGGCCACCGCGCGCTCGAAGTAGGGGGTCGCCTCGGCGAGCCGGCCGAGCGCCTTCAGGACCGCCCCGAGGTTGTTGTGCGCCGCCGCGTGCGCGGGACGCAGGGCTACCGCGCGGCGAAAGTGGCGCAACGCCTCGTCGAGCGCACCGCCCGCCGCCAGCAACGTCGCCAGGTTGTAGTGCGCGGTCGCCGACGCCGGATCCAGCTCGAGCGATCGCCGGTAGTGGCGGATCGCGGCCGCGGTGCGGTCGGCGGTCATGTAGAGCACCGCCACGTCCCGATGGAGCACCGGGTTGTCCGGATCGGCGGCGAGCATCGACTCGTAGCCGACGATGTCCTCGTTGATCACCTTCGGCATGAAGGTCCGCACGAGCGTCTGGCGGTCCGCCTCCGAACGCGGCAGCAATTGCAGCCACAGATCGCCCATCTCGTCGTTGGAGAACTGTCCGAACCGCACGCGGCGCGGCGGATGGTCCGGGTTGCGCGGGTTGGCCGCGGAGTTGTCGTAGACATACTCCATGGCGACCGTCGTGCCGGCCGGCAGGAACGGGCGCGTCTCGTAGCGGTAGACGTCCTGCCAGTTGAAGTCCCAGTCGGAGATGCGAATCAGCGGCTCGGTCCGGCCGTCGGGGAACGTGGCGAAGCCGTTGATCTCCGTTGCGCGAAAGTGCGCGTGCGGCTGGATGCCGATCAGCTCCGCGCCGACCGGCAGCGTGAACCGGTCGCGGATGACGTAGCGTGGCTCGCCGGGCGGCATGTCGATGCTCTGGCGGCCGAGGCGCATCATCATCGGGGTGCGCACCGGCGGGTCGTCGGTGAAGTAGAGCCCGACACTGGCCCGGATCGACTCCGGCCGGCCGGTCGACTGCATGTGGAGCTGGATGACGAAGTCGCTGCCCGGTTCCAGGCGCCAGGCCATGTCCGTCTCGGCCAGCGGGGGAAGCTGGCCCGGGGTCCAGCCCAGGAAGTGTCCGTCGGGGTAGTGCGCCTGGGGGCTGATGGGTCCCTCGTAGCCGGGCGCCGGATCCTGCTCGTCGAGCTGCCGGGACGAGCGCGTCCGATCCAGGCGCAGGTTCGCGTGGTGCGCCACCCTGGCGTTGCCGGGCCGGAACTCGATGCCGGCGACGAAGGCGGTGCCTTCGATCGGGATCGGCAGCACGAAGTTGCGAAACGTGTCGGGGCCGTCGGCCGGCACCGAGTACGGCTCCGGCATCGTGACGATCACGTCCGGGGTGCCGAGCCGCCATCCCTCGGGCCAGGCCGGTTGCGGCGGCACGCGGCTCGGATCGCCCGCGGGCGCTCCCGCCTCGGCCCAGCGCCTGAAGAGCGCGACATCATCGTCCGAGAGCCGGCGGGAGCCGATGAAGGGGCCGCCGAACCCGGGTTCCGGTTTCCACGGGGGCATGAAACGGGTGGCCGTCACCTCGGCGATCTGCCGCGCCCGGCGCCGCGCGTCGTCGTACGTCAGCAGAGGAAACGGCCCCACTTCGCCCGGCCGGTGGCACGGCGCGCAATGCTCGATGATCAGCGGGGAGATGTCGTCCGCGAAGGTCGGCGTGACCGCCGGCTGCGCAGCCTGGGCCGCCTGGGCCGCAGCCGGTGCGCCGGCCTCGGGCGCCGCCGCCGCGCCGCGGGCACCGTCTGGCGCCGCGACGCCGCACGCGAGGAGCGTTGCGGCGAGGACGCGACGGACAGGGGAGCGCCATCGGCTGCGGCGTGGCATGGTTTCGGGGCGTTCCGGCCCCGACATCATTATCGCAACGGAGCGCGCTCTGCTTCAATCCCCGGCGACCGGTTCGCCCCGCAGCCGCGGGAGCCCGGCGCGGATCTCGTCGGTGGTCAGCCCCAGGAGGCCGGCCGCGGCGACGAGCGCGTCCAGGTCGGCCGGGTAGAGCCGCCGGCGGGCCGGGTCGGCCAGGCCGGCGAGGTTGCGCGGCGCGATCAGATCGCGCATGGCCCCGAGGAGCGGCTCGCGCGGCCGCTGGTCCAGGAACCGGTCCGCCTCTGCGACGATGCGTACGAGCACGGGATCGGTGGCGCCGAGGAAGCCGGACCAGGCCCACTCTCCACCGCATTCCCGGGGCGCGGGGCACAGGCGCTGGCGCGCCTCGCTGAAGCTGGCCGCCGCGAAGTAGACCTGGACCCAGGCATCGAACGCGGCGAAGTCGTCCCGCCGGCGGTAGGCCGGCTCGATCAGGCGGCGCAGGTGGTCCGCCTCGGAGCGGAGCAGGGCGTCGTAGCGCTCGAGGCCGGCGGTCAGCCGGTCGCCTCCGGCCACCGCGGGCCCCGCGCCGCCTTCGAGGAGCAGGCCGAGGCGCTCGACGCCGAGCAGGCTCCACGCGATGCCGGTGGAGAAGAGCGGGCTCCAGAACTGGAGGACGTGCGGCAGCAGCGCCCAGCCTTCGCCCGCCGCGCGCGACGATCTGCGCTGCAGGCGCGCCATCGCGGCCACGGGGCGCACCGGGGAAGCCGCTTCGTACTGCGCGGCGAGCGAGGGATAGCGCCGCGTGAGTGCGTGGAACGCGTCGGCGGGAGGGCGTTCCGCGATCGACCGCCAGGTCTCCGCGCCCTCGATGACGAAGCCGGTGCTGACCACGCCGTGGTCGAACGTCAGCTCGTACATCCAACCCTCGTCGAGGAGATGATGGACGGCGGCCAGCTCGTCGGGGTAGGGACCCGCCGGGAACGCCGCGCCGGCGCCGGCGACGCGGCGCAGCGGCTGCACGCCCCGGAAGTGACCGTAGACCAGGCCCGTGCGGAGTGCTCCGCGCGGCAGGGCCGTCTCCAGCCCGAGCTGCCGGGCCAGGAAGCCGCCGGGCCCCGAGGCGTCGACGATCAGATCGGCTTCCAGACGCACGGCGGCGCCCCGCCGCGCTCCGCTCGGATGGAACCGGCCGGCACGGCGCTCCAGCCCGTCGAGGACGGTGCGGTCCAGGTACCGTACTCCCGCGGCCTCCGCGCGCTGGACCAGGAAGGCATCGACGTCTTCCCGCAGCCAGTGCGCGTCCGCCACGGCGTCGTTCGGGCTGGCCGCCACGAGCAGGCGGTTGCGGTTGGACTCGTCGTTCTCGAAACGACGTCCCCGCGCGTGCCGGTAGAAGGTGAAGCCGCGCTTGAGTCCCCGCCGCAGCTCGGGCACGCGCGCCGACCACCGGCCGCAGGCGGCGAGGGCGTGCAGGTCGTCCAGCCCGTAGCGGGCGGCCAGCCGCTCCAGCGCGATGGCGGCCAGCGGCGTCGACGATTCGCCGAGCGCGAACCGCGGGTGCGAGCCCCGTTCCACCAGGGTGACGTCGTGCCCGGCCACCCGGGCGACGCGCGCCAGGATCGAGCCGGCGAACCCGGAGCCTACGATGACGACGCGCATGCCCGGCAGCGGACGGGTGGACCCGGACTGCCCGTGAGGTTGAAGCGCCGCAGCCGGGCGATTCGTGCGGGCCGGCAGCGCCGGCACCTCAGGCAGCGGTCGATGTCCCAGAGGTCCACCGTGACCACGGCGCCCGAGACGCGGGCGCAGCTCTCCATCGCTTCCTCGATCAGGTCCAGCGCCGGCGGCGTCCACAGCCCCTGCTCGCGGAGTTCGTCCATGGCGCCGTTGCCGTCGCGGCTCGGGATCAGGGTGACGTGCCGGGCCCCCCGGTCGACCGCGTGGCGTACTGCGTCCAGGGCCGATTCGACTGCCCGCGCCGCTGGTACGAAGGGCGCCGGCAGCAGCACGAACGCCCGCAGGCCGATGCCGGCGCTCGTGAGGCGGGCCGCCGCGGAATCGAAGTCCTCGAGCGTCATCCCCTTGTTGAGCCGCGCCAGCGCCGCCGCATCGGCGGTCTCCAGGCCCATCGCCACCTCGAGCCGGTCGGGGATGCGATCCGCGAACTCCAGGCAGCGCCGCCCGACCAGCCGCGGGTGGCACTCGACGATCACGCGGTCGAAGGGCTGCAGAAGGTCCGCGATGGACGCATCGTCGCCCGGCGGCACGGCGCGCGGGTCGAAGAAGTTGCTCGCGTTGTAGAGCTTGACGCCGCACGTCGCCGGCAGCGTCCCCGTCTCGCGGAGCGCGATCTCCAATTGCCGCGCAATGGCGCCTGGCGGCGTCGGTCCGTCGAGGGTCCGACGCCAGAGGTCGCAGTAGATGCAGGTGAAGGGGCACTCGGCGCCTGCGAGCAGCACGTGCAGCACGACCGGGCGGGAGCCGTCGAGCCTGCGTTCCGCTTCCCGGAAATGGGCTATGGGCCGGGCGGGGTCGGGTTCGATCTTCGAAGCCCGCCGCGAGCGTATCCAGGCGGTCGTACTGCTGTCCGCGGGAAGCACGGAGGCCGCATCGCGCTCGGTTCCCGTCGTGCGCCCGTCGTCCGGGTGCGGCGCCGGATCAGGCACGCGGCGCATACCGCGCGAGGAAATAGCCGCGGTAACGCTCGGTGTCTCCGGAGAACAGAGCATCGAACGCCTCGTCTCCCATCGCGCCGTGCTGGAAGCGGCGTTTCGCGAAGACCGGCAGCTCCCGGCCCAGCACCTGCCGGATGCCGCGGCTCAGTACCTCGCCCTTCAGGGCGTACAGGCGCTCGTGCGAACCCCCGCTGATCTCGTCGAACGGAATGCCCTCGGCCACGGCGATTACGTTCGGCGCGGTGTAGGGGCTGACCAGGTGGAAGCCGTACCGCCGGGCGGGCGCGTAACCGCGGACGCAGCCGCGGCTGAGGCCTCCGCTGTAGGTCAGCGAGTGCTTGACGGCGTCCACGCCCCAGCCCTCCTGGTACAGCATGCGGTTGGAGACGACGCTGCGGATGGTGAGCTCGGTGTTCTCCTCGATCGGGTAGTCCTTCAGGTTCTCGTCGCCGCCGTCTCCGTCGAAGAGCCAGCTCCAGGCCGGATAGCGCTGGCGGATCCCGGCCAGCAGCGCCAAGGCGACGGTGGCGCATTCGACGTCCCGCGGCTTGTAGTCCTCGATGGCCGCCACGGCGTCTCTCGGATCCAGTCTGTCTGCCGGCCCGTCGATCTCTTCCAGCAGGAACTCGAGGCCGGTCTCGCGCACGAAGCGGCGGGCCTGCGCCGCGTCCTCGCCGCCGCCCTCCACGGCCAGGGTGAACGCCTTGAGCCGCGCCGGCGACTCCTGCCGCTGCAGGAGCGCATCGTGCAGGCACAGCAGCAGTGCGCCGCTGTCCAGACCGCCCGAGAACAGCACGCCGAGCGGCTCGTTCGCCGGTGCTGCGTCGAGCCACGCGTGGATCTCCGCCAGCGCGGCCTCGACGTACCGGCGGCCGATGAGGTTCAGGTCCGGCGGCAGGTCGGCCATCGGCGGCGCGAAGAACCGCGTGTAGCGCGGGTTCGGGTCGGGGCAGCCCACCAGTGCAATCTCCGTTACGTGGTGCGCCGGGACCATGCGTGTATAGGTCGGGTGGAACTGGCTTGCGTAGCCCTCGCCTTCGAGGAAGCGGTGGATGCGGTCGATGCGGTCGGCCACTACGAGGAGAGGGCCGGCCGTTTCCTTGGCCAGGAAGTACCGCAACGGGCGGCCGAGGCTGCGGGCCAGCCGCACGCGCTCGCCCTCCCGCGCGACGAGGGCGAACGAGCCGTGGATGCCCAGTACGGCTTCCGGATCGTCCGCGAGCACCCGCCGGCGCGCCGCGTCGACCGTCATGTTGAGGACGTGCTGCTCCTCGTCGGGAATGAGGTTTGCCACTCGATGGACCGGAAGTTGGGTGACGACGGTGCTGGCTGCCATGACAAGAGACCTCTGCTCCGATTCTAACAGTCCTGGATCGGTGACCCCGGTTCGCGGCAGCGGCACGGTCGACGTGTTGTCGAGTTGCTGGTACGATCCCTTTCTGGACCACGCCCGGCTCCCGCGCCCGTCGTTGGCCCGGAACGTGCATTGGCTGAAGTCATGATTCGCATCGACACCATCGAAGATCTCGTTCGCGTGCTCGACGACCATCCGGACTGGCGAGAGGCGGTGCGCGCGCGCCTGCTGTCGCGCGCGCTGCTCGATCTACCGTCGGAATTCTCGGCGTTCGTTGCCGAGACGCGGGCGTTCGTTGCGGAGTCGAAGGCGTTCCGCGAGGAGATGGAAACGTCCGTTGCGGAGACGAAGGCGTTTCGTGAGGAGATGACGGCGTTCGTAGCGGAGATGAAGGCGTTTCGTGAGGAGATGACGGCGTTCGTAGCGGAGACGAAGGCGTTCCGGGAAGAGATGACGGCGTTCGTTGCGGAGACGAAGGCGTTTCGTGAGGAGATGACGGCGTTCGTAGCGGAGACGAAGGCGTTCCGGGAAGAGATGATGGCGTTCGTGGCGGAGATGACAACCTTCGTTGCGGAGACGAAGGCGTTCAAGGCGGAGATGCATGATTTCGTCGCGGCGACGAACCGGCAGTTCAAGTCGATACGCGACGATCTGGGCGTGCTCAAGGGAGCCCACGCACGAAACGCGGCCGAACGCAACCTCGGGTTGATAGCGCGCTCCATGGGGTTGCGGCGCCGCCGGGTGCTCGACGGCGAGCAGTTGTTCGATCTCGCCCGGGAGGCGGGCGCCGACATGGGTGACGGCGCGATAGAGAGCTATCTGCAGGCGGATCTGGTGTTCGAGGCGGAGGACGATCGGGGCACGACGGTGTACGTGGCCCTGGAAGTGTCCTACACGGCGAACGGCCGGGACACGACCCGGGCGATGCGCAATGCGGAGCTGGTCGCCCGCTTCACCGGGTCCGGCTGCCGCGCGGCCGTGGCGAGCCTGCGGGTCGACGATCGGATTGCCGAGCTGGTCGAATCCGGCCGCGTCGCCTGGTATCGCCTGCCGCGCCGGGCGCTGGAGGCTGCCTGATCCGTACCAGTTGGGAAGCATGACCGGACCGACTCGAAGATCCCGTGTCGAGGAGACCGGCCGTTCGTTGCCGGCCGCGCCGGACCGCGTGTCGACCCTGCTCTTCATCGGTTTCGCGGTGTTGCTGCTGAACGCCATGTGGCTGGTCGCCGCGCCGAGCGCATCCCTCGGGTACGTGATCCAGGTCGTGGCGCACCCGTTGCTGGGGTTGGCGCTCGCGGCCGCAGCCGGACCGTGGTTGAGACGCCGCCTGCCGCAGTTGGGGCGTCTGGCGTGCGCCGGGCTCGGATCGCTTGCGGCCGGGCTGCTGCTGGGGTGCGGCGTGCTCGTCCTGGGCGCCACGCGCCCCTACGAGTGGCTGCTCGATCTCCACGTGGCGACGTCGGCAGCCGGCGCCGTGCTTCTGGCGGCGCATCTTTGGCGGACGGCGCCGAATCTTCGACCAGGACGCCGGGCGGTTCGCGGCGCCCTCGCCGCGCTCGCCCTGGGGGCAGCTCTTGCACCCGTGGCCCGGGCTGCTTGGGATGCCGACTGGCGGCAGGCCCACCGCATCGTCAACCCCCTGCGGCCGCCCGCGACCATGGAGGGCGAAGGGGCGGGCCCGGACAGCCCGTTCTTTCCGTCGTCGGCGCGCACCAACACCGGCGACGTGATTCCCGCGGATTTCTTTCTGACGAGCGAGGCGTGCGGGCGGTGCCACACGGACATCTACGAGCAGTGGAACTCGTCCGCCCACCATTTCTCGTCCTTCAACAACCAGTGGTACCGGCGCTCCATCGAGTACATGCAGGACGTGGTGGGCACGCGGCCGTCGAAATGGTGCGCCGGCTGCCACGATCACGCCGTCTTCTTCAACGGGCGCTTCGACCGGCCGATCCGGGAGCAGATCGACACGCCCGAAGCGCAGGCGGGGCTGGGCTGCACCTCCTGCCACTCGATCGTGCACGTCGGCGGCACGATGGGGCAGGGGGACTTCACCGTCGAGTACCCGCCCCTGCACGACCTGGCCGCGAGCGAGGCGCCGTTGCTGCGCTGGGCGCACGATCTGGTCACCGAGCTCGCTCCGGAGCCCCACCGGCGCACGTTCCTGAAGCCGTTCCACCGCGAGGACAGCGCCGAGTTCTGCTCCGCGTGCCACAAGGTCCATCTGGATGTGCCGGTCAACGGCTACCGCTGGATCCGCGGCTTCAACGAGTACGACAACTGGCAGGCGTCCGGGGTGTCTGGGCAGGGCGCCCGCTCGTTCTACTACCCGGAGCGGCCGCTCACCTGCAACGACTGCCACATGCCGCTCGTGCGGTCGGACGATCCGGCCGCCGACGACGGCTACGTGCGTTCGCACCGCTTCCCGGGGGCGAACACGGCGCTGCCGTTCGTCAACGGTGACGACGAACAGTTGCGGATCGTGCAGGACTTCCTGCGGGACGGGCAGATCTCGGTCGACGTGTTCGGAATCACGCGTGCCGAGGAGACCGCGTCGCCGGGGGCGGCGAACGAGCGGAGCGCCGAGCCGCGGCTGGCGAGCACGTTCGCGGTGGGCGAGGAGTCGGCCCGTTTCGGCGCCGGGGGTGTGGTGACGACGCCGGCCGAGGTGATCGCGCCGCTCGATCTGGACCCGGTCTCGGTGCGGCGCGGCGAGTCGGTGCGCGTGGAGGTGGTGGTCCGGACGCGCAAGGTGGGGCACTTCTTTCCCGGGGGCACGGTCGACGCCTTCGACGTGTGGGTGGAGTTCGAGGCCGTCGACGACACCGGGCGCGTGCTGCTGCACAGCGGCGCGGCGGCCGACGGGGGCAGCGGCCCGGTGGATCCGGGGGCCCACTTCTACCGCAGCCTGCAGCTCGACGCGCACGGCAACCCGATCAACAAGCGCAATGCCTGGATGACCCGGTCGGTCGCCTACGTCCGGTTGATTCCGCCCGGCGCGGCCGACACCGTGCACTACCGGCTGCGGGTGCCGGAGGATGCCGGCGACCGCATTTTCCTGCGGGCGAAGGTCAACTACCGCAAGTTCGCGTGGTGGAACACGCAGTGGGCGTTCGCCGGGGTGCGCGATGCGAAGGCGGCGCCCGCGACCCCCGACTACGACGACGCGGAGTGGAGCTTCACCGGCGACACCGGCGACGTCTCCGGAGGCATCAAGGCGATCCCGGACATCCCGACGACGGTGATGGCCGAGGCGGAGGCGTCGCTCGTGGTGATCGACACGGACGCGCCGCTGCCGGAGGTCCCCCGGCGCTCGGCGCCCTCCCTGCGCGAGCGCTGGAACGACTACGGCATCGGCCTGCTGCTGCAGGGCGACCTGCGGGGCGCCGAGGCGGCGTTCCGAACGGTGATGGAGATCGAGCCGGACTATGCCGACGGGCCCGTCAACGCGGCCCGCGCGCGCCTGCAGGAAGGGGACGTGGAGACCGCGATCCCGCTGCTGGAGAAGGCGCTGGAGCTGGCGCCGGGACTGGCGCGCGCCCATTACTTCCTGGGCACCGCGCTGCGGGCGCTCGGACGCTACGACGAGGCGCTGGCCGAGTTCGAGGCGGCGCGGGCGCAGTACCCGCGCGACCGGGTGGTGTTGAACCAGATCGGCCGCATCCACTTCCTGGAGCGGCGCTTCGACGAGGCGGTGGCCACCTTCGAATCCGTGCTGCGCATCGATCCGGAGGATCTGCAGGCGCACTACAACCTGATGCTGAGCCATCAGGGAGCGGGGCGTCCCGAGGAGGCCGCCCGCGAGCGAGCGCTGTACGAGCGCTTCAAGGCGGACGAGTCGGCCCAGGCCATCACCGGTCCCTTCCGGCGCGCCTCGCCGGAGGACAACAACGAGCGGCAGGCGATTCACGAGCACGGCGCGCCGGCCCGGCCGGCGCACTGATGGAAGCGAGCGAACCCGGCACGATGATTCGCACGCTGCCGCCGCGCCCGGTGTTCCGCGCCGCTTTCGGCGCCGGCGCCATCGTGCTGGCCGCCGCGGCCGGCTGCGGCGGGCCGGCCGGGGAAGAGTCTCCCGACACCGCATCCGGGCCCGACACGCCGCGGGCGGAGACCGTGGCCGCCGCGCGGGTAGTCCCCATCGTCTTCACCGACGTCACCGCCGATGCGGGCATCCGGTTCACCCACAACACCGGGGCGTTCGGCGAGAAGTACCTCCCCGAGACCCTCGGCGCCGGGGCGCTCTGGCTGGACGCCGACGGCGACGGCCGGCAGGACCTGCTGCTGGTCAACTCGACCGACTGGCCGGGACAGGGCGAGGGCACGCCGCCGGCGCTGTACCGCAACGACGGCAACTGGTCCTTCACCGACGTCACCCGCGGATCCGGACTCGATACCCCGATCTACGGCATCGGCGGGGCCGCGGCCGACTACGACAACGACGGGCACGCCGACTTGTACCTGGCCGCGCTCGGTCCCAATCGTCTCTACAGGGGAAGAGGGGACGGCACGTTCGCGGACGTTACCGGGGAGGCCGGGGTCGGCGATCCCGGGTTCTCGACCAGCGCCCTCTGGTTCGACTACGACGGCGACGGGCATCTCGATCTCTTCGTCGCCAACTACGTCGAATGGACGGCGGAGACCGACCTGTTCTGCACGCTCGACGGCGAGACCAAGTCGTACTGCACGCCGGAGTCGTACCCGGGGCAGAGCGCCACGCTGTACCGCAACCGCGGCGACGGGACGTTCGAGGACGTGACGGCGGCCGCCGGCGTGGAGGCGCCGTCGGCCAAGGGGCTCGGCGTGGTGATGCTCGATTCCGACGCCGACGGCTGGATGGACCTGTTCGTGGCCAACGACACGCAGCCGAACCAGTTGTTCCGCAACCGGGGCGACGGCACGTTCGAGGACATCGCGGTCACGGCCGCCGTGGCGTTCAGCGAGACCGGGGTGGCGCGCGCCGGCATGGGGGCCGACGCGGCGGACTACGCCGACTCGGGGCTGCCCGGACTGGTCATCGGCAACTTCTCGAACGAGATGCTGGCCCTGTACCACAACGAGGGCAACGGGCTCTTCATCGACGAGGCGCCGCGCTCGCCGCTCGGCAGGGCGACGCTGCTGACGCTGACGTTCGGCTGCTTCTTCTTCGACGCGGATCTGGATGGCCGCCTCGACATCTTCGCCGCCAACGGCCACGTGGCGGACGACGTCGGGCGGGTCCAGTCGCAGGTGAGCCATGCCCAGCGCCCGCAGCTCTTCCGCAACCTGGGCGGCGGGCGGTTCGAGGAGGCGAGCGCCGCCGGCGGGGGGCTGGAGACACCGCTGGTCGGACGCGGAGCGGCGTACGCCGACGCGGACGGCGACGGGGACCTCGACGTCGTGATCACCGCCAACGGCGGCGCGCCACGACTGTTGCGCAACGATACCGCGGCCGGCGGATCGTTGCGGGTGCGGCTCGTCGGGACTGCCGCGAACCGCGACGGCATAGGAGCGCGCGTCGAGGCGACGGCTGGCGGGCCGACCCGATGGCGGCGGGTGCGGACCGGATCGAGCTACGCCTCGCAGAGCGAGCTGCCCGTGACGTTCGGTTTGGGCGCCGCGCCGCGGGTGGACGCGGTGCGGGTGGTCTGGCCCGGCGGGCGCGTCGACGAGGTCGGGCCCGTCGAGGCCAATCGGCGAATCACCATCGAGGAAGGCGCCGGGATCGTCGAGACGAGCCCGATTGAACGATGACCGGACTCCCGGGAAGGCCATGCCGGTGACGAGATGAACGGGATGGGCGCGCGCCGGCCGGTGGGGGCTGCCCGGTTCGGGCGCCGACTGCTCCGGCTGCGGCCCGCCAGTCTTGCGGCCTGTGCGGCGGCGCTGCTCCTGGCGGGCGACGCCCCGGACGCCGCCGCGCAACCGGTCGCGACCGCGGTCCGGGTCGCCGAGCCCCCGGCCATCGACGGACTGCTGGCCGACGACGTGTGGCGGCAGGCCGCGCGCCTCTCCACGTTCGTGCAGACGGCGCCGGTCGAGGGGGCCGAGTCGACCGAGTCGACCGAGGTGTACATCGCCTACGATGGCGAGAACCTCTACGTCGGCGTCCGCGCGCGGTACGCGGATACCGGCCTGATGCGGGCCAACCGGGCCGACCGGGATCAGATCGCCGAGGACGACACCGTCTCGCTCTTCTTCGACCCGTTCCGCGACCGCCAGCGCGCGTACCAGTTCACGGTGAACGGTTTCGGCGTGCAGGGGGACGCCATCGTCAACTCGACCGGCCTGCGCAACCGGACCCAGCGGCGGGCCCTCGGCTCGCAGGGCAGAGGCTCGTCGGAGACACCCCCCAGCGGCATTCCGGAAGGGGACATCTCCTGGGACGCGCTCTTCGTCTCGGCCGGCGCGCCGTCGGACGAAGGCTGGACGGCGGAGCTGGCGATTCCGTTCAAGAGCCTGCGGTACCCACCGGTCGACGAGGGCGAGTCGCACCGCTGGGGATTCCAGGTCTCGCGCTCGATCAAGGGCAAGGACGAGACGGTCGTCTGGTCCCCGGTCTCCAGGAACATAGCCCAGTTTCTGGCGCAGATGGGGGTGCTCGAGGGGCTTACCGATCTGTCGACCAGCCGCAACCTGGAGATCCTGCCGACGGTTACGGCCTTCCGCCTCGGTGCGCTGGACGCGGGCGGGGCGTTCGTCGACGACGACGTGGCCGAGGCCGGACTCAACCTGAAGTACGGCATCTCGTCCGACCTGACCGCCGACTTCACGATCAACCCCGACTTCTCCCAGATCGAATCGGACCTGCCCCAGATCGACGTGAACCAGCGGTTCCCGCTCTTCTACCCCGAGCTGCGGCCGTTCTTCCTGGAAGGGCAGGAGATCTTCAACGTCTTCGCGCCGATCACCCCGATCCACACCCGGACCATCATCGATCCCCGCTACGGCGGCAAGGTGAGCGGCAAGGTGGGCCGCAGCTCGGTCGGCCTGCTGTTCGCGGACGACGAGGCGCCCGGGAAGCGCGACGATCCGTCGGACCCGGCGTTCGGCCGGACCGCCAACGTCGCCATCGGCCGCGCGCGCTTCGACCTGTACCCGGAGTCGTTCGTCGGGGCGACGATGACCAACCGCGACTTCATGGACGGCTACAGCCGGATGGCCGCGTTCGATTCCAACATGCGCCTGGGTGCCACCAACCGCTGGAACGTCTTCCTGTCGCGGTCGTGGCACCGCGACGAGCAGGGAGTCGAGCGCGTGGGCGAGACGATGGGGACCTTCTTCAACCACGTGGGGCGGAACGTGAACTTCTCCGCCTTCTACGGCGGCACGAGTCCCGACTTCCGCATCGACACCGGCTTCGTTCGACGGGTCGACGACAAGCGCATGTTCACCAACCTGGCCTACCGCTGGTGGCCGGAGCACTGGCTGGTCAACTGGGGCCCGCGCGTACGGTACGGGCGGAACTACTCGTACGACGACGTGCTGATGGACGAGACCGTCGGCGGCGGCCTCGACTTCACCTTCGCGCGCAACGTGCGGCTGGGGTTGAGCGCGGAGCGGGCGCTCGAACGGTACGGCGGCGTCGACTTCTGGAAGTGGAACCACGGCGTCGACTTCGACGTCAACGCCAGCCGGCGGATCGCGCTGGTCGGCAGCCTGTCGTGGGGCGAGTCGATCCGCTACAGCGGGATGCCGTTTCTCGGCCGCGGCCGTCTCGGCAGCCTGACCGCGATCTTCCGCCCGGTCTCGCGGCTGCAGTCGCAGTTGAACGTGGAGTTGAGCCGGCTCGAGGATCCGCGCACGGCGACGCTGGTGTTCGACATCCGGGTGCTGCGGGCGCTGACGACGTTCCAGTTCACCGAACGGCTGCTGCTCCGCAACATCCTGGAGTACAACTCGTTCGACAGGACCCTGGACGGCAACCTGCTGCTGACCTACCGGGTCAACTCCGGGACGGTGTTCTACCTGGGCTACGACGGCCACTACCAGCAGCAGGACCGGCTGGATCCGCTGGACCCGATGCGCTACCTGACGCCCCGTTACCGCCGGACCAACCGCGCGATCTTCACGAAGATCTCGTACCTCTTCCGGTACTGACCGGGTGGCGCCGGTTCTACCTGCGTGCCGACCCGGGCGCTTCCGTGGGCGTGACGGATGCCGCCCCTGCCGGCGCCGCCGGGGGCGCATCGGGCAACGGCAGCATGTAGTGGGTCCGGGACCGGACCTCCGCGCCCTCGCGGGCCACTTCCACCTGCAGGCGCCGCGTCCGCCGCGTCTCGTCCGGGTTGGACGAGTAGAAGCCGAGCACGTAGTAGTCGCTCGTCTCGGCGTCGATCTCGGTGAACGCCTCGCGGAACGTGTTGCGGTTCACCACCGCGATCCCGCCGGTCAGCTCCGCCAGCGTCCGCAGCGACGAGTGCTGCTTGCGGATGTACTCGTTCCACTCGGTGGTCCGCAGATCGAAATCGAGATCGGGGATGGTGGTCAGCCCGCGGACGTCGATGGTGTAGAACGAGACGTTGGCGCGGTTCGCCTCGTCGATCAGCAGCAGCAGCTCGTTGTGCAGCTCCGAGTCGCTGAACACCTCGCCGAACGCGTCGACCGTCGCGAACTGATCGAGGGCCGGCTCGTCGAACTCCGGCAGATCGACGCCGTCGAAGAACCCCACCTGCTGCATCGACTCGATGCGCGCGTTGACGCGGCTGTCGTCGAACGGATTGAAGTTGTAGCCGGCGCTCACGTACAGGAAGACCTTGCGCCGGTGCCGGATCTGTTCGAGCCCCCGCACGGTCTCTCGCGCCGTCTTGAACGCGACGTGGGCGCGCCAGCGCGACTCGCCGAGCGATGAGAGCTGCGTCGCGCGTTCGATGAGCTGGCGCGGATCGAACGCCTCGCCCACCGCCCGGTCGATGGCGCGCAACCGGTTCCGGTCGGCCGTCATCTGCACGCGGATCGCCGACTTCCCGCTCGAGATGATGCCGAACTCGTCGCCCTCGTGGATCAGCGTCTCGGGCAGCAGCTCCATCACCCGGTGGATCAACGGCGTGTCCGGCGGCCGGATGTGCAGGTCGTCGATGAAGATGACGAAGATCCGTCCCGGCGTCGCGCTCGCTGCCGGGGCGGTCCGTCCGGGCAGGATGATCCCTTCCGGCACCGGCGGCGGGGGCAGCAACTGGTTGAACACCCGCCCGCCGTGCACGAGGACCAGCGACGCGATGCGCTGGGGCTGGCCGTCCTCGTAGATCGTGAAGTCGTCGAGGGTCAGGTCGGGCAGGAACTGGCCGTCGCCGTCCCGCACGATGACGTCGGTGGTGACCAGCGTGACGCCCGACCGGAACACCGGCGGCGGCTGCGCCGAGGCGGGGGCGAGGGCGCCGGCCGCGAGCACCGCCGCGACCAGAAACGAGGTCTTCAGGGGGAGCTGCAACGACATGCTTCGCAGTATAGCGCGGGTTCGCACGTTGCTTGCGCGGCGGGATGGCCGCGACTACAATCGCGGCAAGAAGGGTTCACGTCGGCCGAGCAGGCCGAAGGCCTGAACGGTCAGACGCAGAATCACGGCGATTCGTTCCGTTCGATCGCGAGGTGTTCATGTCGCACGCGTTCAGGCAACGGGTTCGTTTCGGCGCTGTCACTTCCGCCGCGCTCTGCGCGGCTCTCTTGTGTACGGCCGGTGCGTCGGCCCAGCAGCTCGGCGCCATCGCCGGGCAGGTCACCGACAACACCGGGGGCGTGCTGCCCGGCGTCACCGTGGAGGTGACCTCCGCCGCGATGGGTGCGCCGCAGGTGGCGTTCACCGACGGGGCCGGGCTGTACAGCGTGGTGCAGCTCCCCCTCGGAGACTACACCGTCACGTTCACCCTGCCCGGCTTCTCGACGGTCGTCCGCGACGGGATCACCATCGGCGCCGGGTTCACGGCGACGATCGACGCCCAGATGGCCGTCGGTTCGGTCGAGGAGACGATTACCGTGACCGGCGAGGCGCCGGTGGTCGACGTGCAGACCGTCCGCCAGCAGGCGGTGCTCGACACCGAGGAACTCGACGTCCTGCCGGTGGGCAACTACGGACTGCAGACGATCGCCCAGGTGACTCCCGGGTTCACCGAGGATCGGGCGGACGTCGGGGGCACCCGCGACACCTGGTCGGCGCAGGGGGCCTACCGCTTCTATCACGGCAAGCCGGGCACCCGCGCGTCGTTCAACGGCTTCCGGAACCAGTACTACATCGGCACCGCGTCCGGCTCCGGCTACATCACCAACTCCGACACCATCGGGGAGATGCAGGTCGAGATCGCCGGCATGGGCGCCGAGAACGGATCGGGCAGCACGACGATCAACGCCATTCCGCGGGAGGGGAGCAACACCTTCACCGCGTCGCTCAACACGAAGTACTCCGGCGGCGGCATGCAGTCGGAGAACCTGACCCCCGAGCTGAAGGAGTTCGGCATCGAGCCGCCGCAGATGGTCAACATCTGGCGCGCCGCCGGCACCATGGGCGGCCCGATCGTGACGGACAAGGCCTGGTATTACGCCTCCATCGCGCGCTGGGGCCGCCGCATCCAGCCGCCGGGCGGCTTCTTCAACGCCCTGCAGGGGCACAACCAGTTCGGTCTGGCGGGCGCCGCGTTCCCCGACCCCCGCACGGCCGGGCAGTACGAGATCGAGGACCCGTTCGGCCTCCGCGGCGGACCCGGCACGCCGGGCTTCTACAACACCCGGACCATCTTCCACGAGCGCGACCCGAACCGCCCGGCCTTCGACTACGACTGGAACCGGACCCACGCCGTCCGCCTCACCTGGCAGGCGGCCGAGCGGCACCGTTTCGCGAGCTTCCTCGACATCCAGAAGGACTGCCGCTGCACCACCGGCTACACGGGACAGTTCGCCATCGAGAACGAGAACGGGTGGGACATGTGGCCCAACGGCGTCGTGCAGGGTTCGTGGACATCGCCCGTTACCACGCGCCTCCTGCTCGAGGCGGGCGGCGGCTGGCAGACCGCGAACTGGGTCAACTTCCCGGCCACCGGGGTGGTCGACGGCCAGGATCGCCACATCCGTGACGCGGGCACCGGCTACCGGTGGGGCTCGCCGTTGCTCAACATCGCCCCGCGGGCGCGGACCGGCCGGAGCATGGAGTACTTCCGGATGTCGTACGTCACCGGCTCGCACAACTTCCGCGTCGGTCTGACGCTGGAGCAGGCGTTCAACGACGAGGAGCGGACCACCGGCCACGCGGACACGCTGTGGTGGCTGCTGTTCAACGGCAATCCGCTGCGCCTCTACTACTACGCGCAGCCGTACTTCCAGCAGGAACGGATGCACTCGGAGCTGGGCCTCTATGTCCAGGATTCGTGGACGGTCGGGAATCTCACGTTGACCGGCGGCATACGGACCGACTACGTCTCGATGGGCTTCCCGGCGTCCCAGTTGGATGCCGGACCCTTCGTGCCGGCGCGGACGGTGCCGGCGCTGTCCGGCGTGCCGGACTGGACCGACGTCAACCCGCGCGGCGGCATCAGCTACGACCTGACCGGCGACGGCCGGACCGCGGTGAAGGTGTCGATGGGCCGCTTCAACGAGCTGACGCGGAGCCGCCTGACGCGCGAATTCCACCCGTTCACGTCGTCGGTCTCGTCGGCGTGGCGGGCCTGGCAGGACGTCAACCAGAACTGGATCCCGGACTGCGATACGCGGGACTTCACGCCGAACGGGGAGTGCGGCGCCATCGACAACGTCAACTACGGCCAGTTCCCGGATCTGGGTCCCGAGGACTACGTCTTCGGCAACCTGGAGGGATGCTCGGAAGCCAGCCCGGAGGCCTGCCCGGCCACTGCCTTCGATCCGGATGTCCTGTACGACAACCGGCCGTACACCTGGGACTTCCTGGCCGAGATGCAGCGTGAGCTGCTGACCGGGCTGTCGGTCAGCGCCGGCTACAACCGGAACTGGTCGGGCGGCTACTGGGTGTCGGACAACCTGCTGACCAGACCCGGGGACTACGACGAGTACTGCATCTCGGCGCCGTCGGGCGGGCGGCTGTTCGACGTCGTCGGCGACATCTCGCCGGGCCAGACGCTCTGCGGGTACTACGACATCCGGCCGGAGCTGTTCGGCCAGAGCAAGCGGCTGGTGACGCTTGCCGACAAGTACGGGGCGCAGACCCGGGAATGGAACGGATTCGTCTTCTCGGTCGACGGCCGGCTGCCGAACGGCATCCGCGTGACCGGCGGGCTCGACCTCGGAACGCAGTCGGTCAGCAACTGCTTCACCGTGGACGAGCCGAACCAGCCGCGCGACCTGTTCAACGCCCTGCCGCCGGGCGGCCCGAACTGCAGCCACGTGCATTCGTGGGGCAATCTGGCCGACTTCCGGATGCACGGCGACATCCCGCTGCCGTCGGACTTCACGCTGAGCTGGATCTACAAGAACACCCCGGGGACGCCCATCAACGCGGTCGGCGACTTCACCAACGCCGACATCCACTGCTGGGCGGACGGCAACGGCAACTGCGATCCGACGAGCACGCGGACCGGCTTCTCCGGCAGCTCCACCCGGACGCTCGCCATCACCGCGCCGAACCAGTACTTCACGAAGCGGTTCACGCAGCTCGACCTGCGGTTCCTCCGGACGTTCAACCTCGGCGACATACGGCTCGACACCAGCATCGACCTCTACAACGCGATGAACTCCAACTCGGTCCAGTCGATCGAGAACACCATCGGCATCGCGTTCGGCCGGCCGATCACGGTCCTGGACGCCCGGGTCCTGCAGGTGTACGCGAACCTGCGCTTCTAGCGCGGCCTTGCGGTCGCGCCGGGGGCTTCGCCGGCGCGAAACCCCCGGCGTCGCATGAAGTCGAGAGGAGGAAGACGATGACTGCGAGTACGAGCTGGAAGCGGATGACGGCGCTGGCGCTGACGCTGGCGCTGGTGATGGCGCACGCGCCTTCGGCGTTCGCGGGAAGTCTGCTGGATTCGGCCCTGAAGGCCGCGTCGGAGGTGACCGCCCTACAGGCGCCGCCGGCTGATCGCGAGGCGGCGGTTGCCGGCTCGCTTGCCCGGCCGCGGGAGACCCGGGCCGCGGCGATGCAGGCGCCGGCGGGAGATGGTGACCGCGGCCGGTCGGGCAGGGTATGGGGGCTCATCGCCGCCGGCGTCGGGATAGGCCTGGCCATGATGGTGATCGACCGCAAGGTCGAGGACTCCACGCCGTCGACGCGGCGCGAACGCCGCGACGGCTGCAACCTGTTCTGTTCCTGATGCCGGCCGTGCGCGGGCGGCGTCTGGCGGCGTTGCTGCTGCTCGCGCCGGCGTTGCCGGGCTGGGCCTGCGGCGGGGCGGACTCGTCTGCGTCCGGCATGCGCGGGCGGGATGGGAGCACGGCGGTCGAGCGTCCGCTGGAGCCCGTCGTCCTCCCCGACCTCGCGCAGGTCAGCGACTCGGTCCGCGAGCAGATAGAGTCCCGCTGGCGGCCGGTCGACAGTCTGCAGGCCGCGGGGCGGGCCCCTGCCGCGAGCGCGGCGGAGACCTACGGCGCACTCGGCATGGTGCTCATGGCGGCGGAGCTCCCCGGCGCCGCCGTCCCGGCGTTCCGGAACGCGCAGGCGCTGGCTCCGGCCGAGGTCCGCTGGCCCTACTATCTCGCGCACCTGCATCGTGATGCCGGCGCGCTCGACGAGGCGGCCGATCGCTTCGAGGCGGCGCTGCGGCTGCAGCCGGACGACATGGCCGTCCTGGTCTGGCTGGGCGACGTGCGCCTGGCGCAGGGAGACGCGGAGGCCGCCGCGCCGCTGTTCGCGCGCGCCCTGCAGCTCTATCCCGATTCGCTCTCCGCACGGTTCGGGTTGGCCCGCGTCGCGCTGATGCGTGAGGAGTTCGAGCCGGCGGCCCGGGGTCTGGAGGAGATCCTGGAGCTGGAGCCCGCCGCGACCGCGGCCCACTATCCGCTCGGGCAGGCCTACCTGCGGCTCGGCGAGCCCGAGCGGGCACGGGAGCACCTGGGGCAGCGGGAGGCGGCCGATATCCGGCCCGCCGACCCGCTGATGGCCGCGCTGGACCGGGTGCTGGAGAGCGCCCAGGCCTACGAGACGCGCGGCATCGAGGCGCTCAACCGCGAGGACTGGGACGGGGCGGTCGCCGCGTTCCGCCGCGGCCTGGAGATCGATCCCGCCGACGCGGAGCTCCGCCACCGGCTCGGAACGGCGCTCTATCTGCGGGGCGACCGGGGGACGGCGCGCACGGAGCTGGAGCAGGCCGCGGCGGATGCGCCCGAGCTGCCGCAGGCGCACTACAGCCTGGGGGTGCTGCTGCAGGAGGAAGGCAGGCACCGGGAAGCGGCCGAACGCTTCGCCGCGGCGCTGCGGGCGCGGTCGTCGTACACGGAGGCGCGCCTGCGCCTGGCCGACAGCCTGCGCCGGTCGAACGATCCGGAGGGCGCCCTGGCGCAGTACCGGCAGGCGTCGCGGATGAACCCGGACCTTGTCGAGGCCGCGTTCGGAGAGGCGATGGCGCTGGCCGTGCTTCGCCGCTGGGCTGCCGCCCGCGCGCGGCTCGAGCAGGCGCTGGAGGCGTACCCGGACGATGCAGGCGTGGCGCACGCACTCGCGCGTCTGCTGGCCTCGGCGCCGGACGGGCGCGTCCGCGACGGGGCGCGGGCGCTGGCCATGGCGGATCGTCTCGCCTCGCGGGGGAGGAACCTCGACCTGGGGGAGACGATGGCGATGGCGCTGGCCGAGGTCGGCGCCTTCGACCGCGCGGCGGCGCTGCAGCGGGACCTCATCGCCGGAGCCGCGCGCGCCGGGCTCGCCGGCGTGTCCGGCCGGTTGCAGGAAAACCTGCGGCGCTACGAGCGGGGTGAGGCGTGCCGCACGCCGTGGCCCGACGGGGCCGTCCCGTGACGTCCGCCGACCGGCGTCGCGCTTCCCGGCGACCGGTCGCGGTAGTGGTCGCGTGCGCGGTGCTGGGTGCGGGCGTTTCCGGCGCCGGGGGGCAGACCGGCGCACCCACCGCGTCGACCTTCACCGACGTGACGGCGCAGGCCGGCATCGACTTCACGCACGACAACGGCGCCGCGGGCGACCATTGGTACCCGGAGCTGTTCGGCGGCGGGGTCGCCGTGCTCGACCTGGACGGCGACGAGTGGCCCGACCTGCTGTTCGTCAACGGCAGGCGGTGGGGATCGGCCGGCGAGACCCGCCATGGTCTGTTCCGCAACAACCACGACGGCACGTTCGCCGACGTCTTCGCGGGCAGCGGCCTGGACGGCGCCGAGATCTACGGCCTGGGTGCGGCCGTGGCCGACTACGACAACGACGGCCACGACGACATCTTCCTGACCACGGTCGACGGGGGGCGGCTGTACTGGAACGCGGGGAACGGCACCTTCCGCGACGTGAGCGCCGGCTCGAGCGTCGGCGACGGCGGGTTCGCGGTCAGCGCCGCGTGGCTCGACTACGACCGCGACGGTCTGGTCGACCTCTTCGTCGGGAACTATGTGGACTGGTCGCGCGAGACCGACACGGGCTGCGGCAATCCGCCGGGTTACTGCGGGCCCGACGCGTACCGTCCGGTCGCGCCCACCCTGTACCGCAACCTCGGGCAGGGCCGCTTCGAGGACGTCACCGCGCAGGCAGGCCTCGACGACCCGACCGACAAGGCGATGGGGGTCGCGGTGCTCGACTACGATGCCGACGGCTGGCCCGACGTGTTCGTCGGCAGCGACCGCGTGCCGGCCAAGCTGTACCACAACGACGGTGCGGGACGATTCGTCGACGTGGGCCTGCGCGCCGGCGTGTCCCTGAGCGAGCGGGGGCGGGCGCGCGCGAACATGGGAGTGGACGCGGCCGACTACGACCGGTCGGGCCGGCCGGACATCCTCGTCGGCAACTTTCTCCACGAGATGCTCGGCCTCTATCGCGACGCGGGCGACGGCTTCTACGTGGACGCCGCGCCCCGCACCGCGGTGGGCCGCGCCAGCTTCCAGTCGGTCACCTGGGCGGTGTTCTTTCTGGACGTCGATCTCGATGGCTTCCTCGACATCTTCGCCGCGAACGGCGGCACCGACGAGTCGCAGGGGATGCTGGATTCGCGGGCGCGGCTCAGCCAGCCGCCGCTGCTGCTTCGAAACCAGGGCGACGGCACGTTCGAGGACGTCAGCCGCGCGGCAGGCGAGGCGTTCGGCCGGCCGGCCATGGGGCGGGGGGCCGCCTACGCCGACTTCGACTTCGACGGCGATCTCGACCTCGTGCTCACCGCGCTGAACGGCCCCGCGCGGCTGCTCCGCAACGACGGGGGTGACCGGAACAACTGGCTGCGAGTCCGTCTGACCGGCGCCGGCTCGAACAGGCGCGGCATCGGGGCCTCCGTGCGACTGACGAGCCCATCAGGCGAGCAGCGGCGGACCGTGCGCAGCGGGTCGAGCTATGCCTCGCAGAGCGAGCTGCCGTTGACGTTCGGGCTCGGGGCGGACCCCATGGTGGAGACGCTGGAGGTGACGTGGCCGTCGGGCGTCACGCAGCGGTTCACGGACGTCTCTCCCAACCGGCGGATCGTCATCGACGAGGCGGCCGGCCTCCGGCGATCAACGTCCGCGCCGTGACAATTGCAGCAGCTCTTCCTCGATGAGCCGCGTGAAGAACTCGAACGGCGGCAGGAACGGCGGCGGCTCCGGCGCGAGCCTACCGTTGACGAGGAAGCTGGGGCTGGCGTGCAGGCCGTAACGGATGGCCTCTTCGAGTGCGTCCAGGATCGTCCTGTGCGTTGCCCCGCCCGCGACGCAGGCGTCGAATCGATCCACATCGAGACCCGCCTCGCCCGCCGCCTGCCGGAGACGGAACGCGTCGAGCACCGCGGGCCGTGACAGCAGTGCGTCGTGGAACGGCCAGAATCGCTCCTGCAGATTGGCGCACTGCGCGGCCTGCGCAGCCTGGATCGCGGCGGGGCGGTCGGGCGGGGGCAGGTGCTTGAACACGATCCGGACCCGGTCGCCGTACGTCTCCCGGACGCGTCCGAACGCCGCGGCGAACCGACCGTAGTCGGCGTTCTGGAAGTCGCCGAACACGACCAGCTCGACCGGGGCGGTCTGCGGACCGAGCCGTGCGTCCTGCGCCGTGCGCTCCACGGCTACCCGGGGCGCATCCAGGGCCAACTCGGCGTTGATGGAGACAGCGGTCAGCTCCTCCAGGTAGTTCATCCTGGCCAGCTCGCGCGCCGTCACCCGTTCCAGCCACGCGCGCAGGGCCGGTTCCATCTGCTCGTAGCTGGCGCCGCGCGCGGCGGTGCCCACGTCCGCGTAGAGGGAACGGACCGCCGACTCGGGCATCTCGACGATCCGCGGCGGGATCTCCCGTTCGAGCAACGCTTCGGGCGTCAAGCCCTGCGCATCCGCCTCGTGGGCGATGAGCGCCTCGGCCACCAGCGTGTCGGTGAAGCGCCAGCGGGTGTCGTGGATCTCGCGCGCCAGCGCGACGAAGCCGCCGGGATCCTGCCGCCGCCACTCGCGATCCACCTCGGCTACCGTGATGACGCGATTGCCTACCCGTGCGGCCACCGCATCCGGATCCGCGGCCAGCCGGGGCCCGTCCGTGCCGCCGGTCCTCGCCGCCGGCGCCGGTCCCGCGCCGGAGCGGGTGACGGGCGTCGACCCGCCGGCCGCCGCGCCGCCGTGCAGGGCGACGTCGAGCGACGCGTGCTCTCCGGCCCCCGAGCCGCGGCTGACGGTCAGGACATAGTCGCCCGGGGGCATGAGCGAGACCGGCGCGGCGGCGACGATCTCGTCATCGGTGGCCGAGCGGACCGCGAGCGGCACCAGGTCGAGGGTGACGAAGGGGGTCCGTCCGAAGCCCGCGCCGGCGATGGTCAGCGTTCCCGCCTGCGGCGCGGGCCGCGCGGAGCGCAACACGAGCGGGGATGTCCCAGCCGGCTGCGCGCCCGCCGTCCCGACGACCATTCCGAGGGCGAGAGCGACAGCGCCTGCGACCTTGCCGGACATGGTACGGTTCGCAAGAATATCAAGGATTCATGGTGGTGAACGTGCGTAAATCAGGTTTCTTCGCTTTGTCGTTCGCTTCGTTCGGATCGATCGTTGCCGGCTGGCGGCGACTCGCGCTGGCCGCGTCCGTGCTGGCCGTCGCGGCAGCGGGTACAGGGAATTGGGTCGGATGCGCACCCGCGGGGGTGCCGCCGGCCGGCTCCGCCGAGTATCGCGAGACGGTGCGCATCTTCTACCGGGGACTGGCGTCGCTCGAGGTGGGCCTGCTGAGCGACGCCCGCGACCAGTTCCTGCGGGCGAGCGAGCTGGCGCCCCGAGAGCCGGCCGTCCACGGCAATCTGGCCATCGCCCAGGTGGGCGTGGGCGACGACGAGGGCGCAGCGGCGGCGCTGGAGACAGCCTACTCGCTGGCGCCGGACAGCGGCGAGATTGCCTTCCTGCAGGGCCAGCTCGCCAGTTTCAGCGGGCGGTTCGAGGACGCGGTCGCGCAGTATCAGCGCGCGGCGGCGCTCGACGCCGATCACACGCGGACCCGGTTCGCGCTCGCCCAGGAGCTGGAGCGGGGCGGGGCCGAAACCGATCTGCCGGAGGCGCGGCGCTGGCTGGAGGACGTTCTGGACCGCCGCCCGGACAATCTGGCGGTGCTGCTCGAGCGGGTCCGCTGGGCCGCCCGTACCGGAGACGCCGACGTCGTCGGCGACACCATCGACCGTCTGACCCGGCTCGGCGACGCGTGGCCCGAGCTGGCCGTGACCCAGCTCGACGGCCTGACGGAGGCGGCGGCCGGCGGCGACCTGGCGCGGGCGGCCACCATGGCGCAGTTGCTCCGCAACGTGCTGGTCCGCACGCCGGCCTTCCGCGAGGACCTGGCCGTGGTCAGTGTCAGCGCGGAACAGATCGCGGCGCCGCTGGCGCGCTTCCTGCGGATGGCGACGCCGCCGGCGACCGCGGCGGCGCCTGACGAGACGCTCGCCTACGTGGCGGAGCCGATCGCGGCGCTGGGGGCGGGGGGCGCCGATGCGGCCGCGTTGGCGTTGGTGCATGGCGGCGAGGACGCGGCGCCGGTGATCGTCGCCACGGACGGCGAGACGGTGCGGCGCACGGATGCGGCCGGGTCGGAGCCCGGGTTCGCCTTTCCCGGCGGTGCGTCCGGGGCGCGGCCGGCCGCCGAGGCGCTGCTCCCGCTGGACTGGAACGGCGACTACCGCATGGACCTCGCCCTGGTCGGCGCCGGAGGGTTCCGCCTGCTCGCGCGGGCCGAGGACGGCGGGTTCGAAGAGATGACGCCGGGACCGGTGGACGACACCATGGCCGGCAGTCTCGCCGGGTACGGCGCCTGGGCCGCCGACATCGAGATGGACGGAGACCTGGACATCGTGCTGGGGCCGGTGTCCGCGGCGCCGTGGGTGCTGCGCAACAACGCCGACGGCACGTGGCGGGCGGTGCGGCCGTTCCCGGAGATCGTCGGCCTGCGCGGCTTCGCATGGGGCGATCTCGACGTCGACGGCGACCCGGACGCGGTCCTGCTCGACGCCGACGGCAACGTACACCCGCTCGAGAACCTCCAGGCGGGGCGGTTCGGCGCGTGGCCGGCGTGGGAGTCCGCGAGTCGCCTCGTCGGCCTGGCTCTGGGCGACCTGAACGCGGACGGCACCCTCGACGTGGTTACTCTCGACGCGGCGGGGGAGGTGTGGCGCACGAGCTGGAACGACGGGACTTGGAATCGCGAACGCATCGCCGAATGGCCCGCCGTCCCGGCCGACGCCGCCCCGGGATCGCGGCGTCTGCTGCCGGCCGACCTGGACAACAACGGGGCCCTCGATCTGCTCGGCTCGGGACCGCAGGGCACACGCGTATGGTTGGCCGATGAGCGGTCCGTGCTCCGTGGGGATGCTCTCGATGCGCCGATCACCGCCGAGGTGTACGGCATCGCCGACCTCGACGCCGACGGCTGGCTCGACCTGGTGGGCGTGGAGGATGGCGTGGCGGTGCGCCTGCGCGGGCAGGGCAGCGCCGGCTACGGCTGGCAGCAGATCCGCCCGCGGGCGCACGTCGCGGCCGGCGATCAGCGGATCAACGCCTTCGGGGTCGGCGGGGAGATTGAGGTGCGCGCCGGACTGCTCGTGCAGAAGCAGGTGCTCTCCGGGGCTCCCGTCCATTTCGGCCTGGGCGAGCAGCCGCGGATCGACGTGGCCCGCGTCGCGTGGCCCAACGGGGTCGTGCAGGCCGACTTCGAGCTGGCCGCGCGGGAGGTGTTCGTCGCCGAGCAGCGCCTGAAGGGCTCGTGCCCCTGGCTCTTCGCGTACGACGGCAGCGGCCTGCGCTTCGTCACCGACGTTCTATGGCGGTCGCCGCTCGGGATGCGCATCAACGCGCAGGATACGGCCGGGGTCACCCAGACCGAGGACCGCGTGCTGATTCGCGGCGATCAGCTCGCTCCGCGCGACGGGCAGTACGACCTGCGCATCACCGCCGAGCTCTGGGAGACCCACTTCTTCGACCATGCGTCGCTCGTAGTCGTCGATCACCCGGAAGACACGGAGGTCTTCGTCGACGAGCGCTTCGCGCGGGATCCGGCGCCCCTCGACCCCATCGTGACGGGACGCTCGCAGCCGATCGCCGGCGCCTGGGACGATGCGGGCAGGGACGTGAGCGAGCTCGTCCGGAAGCGCGACGAGCGTTACGTCGCCACCTTCGAGCGCGGGACGCACCAGGGGATCACGCGCGACCACTTCCTGGAGATCGATCTCGGTCCCGACGTCGATGCGCACCCCGCGCTGCGGCTGCTGGCCTACGGCTGGCTCTACCCGACCGACAGCAGCATCAACGTCGCACTGGGGCAGAGCAGTCTGCCGGCGCCCCGCGGGGTGGCGGTGGAGGCGCTGGACGGCAAGGGGCGCTGGACCGTCATGCACGCCGACCTGGGCTTTCCGGCCGGCAAGCTCAAGACGATGGTCATCCCCGTCGAACGCCTCGCCGACGGCCGCTATCCCCGCCGCCTGCGGCTGCGCACCAACCTGGAGATCTACTGGGACCGGATCACCTGGGCCCCGCTGCGCGACGACGCCCGTCTCGACACCGTGCGGCTCGCCCCGGTCGTCGCCGACCTTCGCTACCGCGGCTACAACGTGACCGAGTACGTCGGCCCGCGCCGCCTGGAGCTTCCGCGCTACGAGCTGGCCAGCCTCCGCCCCCGCTGGCGCGACCTGGTCGGCTACCACACCCGCTTCGGCGACGTACGCGAGCTGCTCGCCGACGTCGAGGACCGCTACGTGATCATGAACGCCGGCGACGAGCTCCGTCTCCGCTTCGAGGCCCCGCCGGCCCCGCCCGAAGGTTGGCGCCGCGACTACGTCCTGATCGCCGACGGCTGGGTCAAGGACGGCGACTTCAACACCGCGCACTCGAAGACCGTCGGTCCGCTGCCGTCGCACGACGAGCCGAATTACGACCCCGACGCTTCTCCCGCCCTGGAGGACGACCCCGTCTACCGGCGCTACCAGGACGACTGGCGAGAGTACCACACCCGGTTCGTCGCCCCGGATGGGTTCCTGCGCGGGTTGCGCGGTCCGAACGATCGCTGAGCGTCCGCAAGTGTCGATGGCGGCCATGCACCGATCGGGTCGCGTGCATGGGGCAGTGGCTGGAGGCGTGGCAGACGTGCACTGTGTTCAGCTCGTACGATTCCAGGCCAATTCCAGGCCACCGCCCAAATATGCATGAAGTATCATATGATTGATCTGAATGGTGCGACGAAGCCGCTCTCGAGTCGAGTGCCGTCGTGAGCATCGACGACTCGACCCGCGACAAGCTCCTGCGCCGCGCGAGGCGCCGCGGCAAACGAACGTCGGAGTTCACGCGGACGCGCCCGACGGATTGGCGGCCCGGGGACGTACAGAATCCTGATGGTTTGCTGCTCCCGTACTTCGACGACGATTCAGCTTGGGAGTTGATCGCATCCAGACTCGAGAAGGGACATGACGTCGAGACCATCGTTCTGGACCAGCCACCCGGCAAGACAGGCTACGTCATGAAGATCGATCTCAATCCGGGGAGGCCGCTGCTCTACGTCAAGCTTGAACTTGGGCCCAGGATGGTCATCGGGCGCAGCTTTCACGAATCGGAACGGAAATGAGGGTACTGCCTGTGGCGGGCACACGTTCAACGCGAACGCCTGAGGCTGTCGGCCAACCGGATCGGCCCTGTGTACGATGCGGGGCGGATGCGGTCGACACTATCGACCATCGTCACACGTTCCGGTACGGGTCCGGCGAGTCGGCGGCTGACCTGACTGTGACCCTCCCCGTGCGCCGATGCGGGAAGTGTGGCTTCGAGTTCCTCGACCGGGAATCGGAGAGGATCAAGCTGGAGGCGATCTGTGAGCACCTCGGCGTTCTGTCGCCCTCGGGGATACGACGGATCAGAGAACGCTACGGAATGACGCAGGCCGAGTTCGCCGAGGTCACCGGACTGGGTACCGCGACGCTGGTCCGTTGGGAAAACGGCTCGATGAACCATACTCGGGCGTACGACCGTTACATGCGACTGCTGGAGAACCGTCGGACCATGAACGAGCTCAGAAGACTGGGCGAACCAGCCACGCCCGACAGCGACCTGACGAAGACGGTCGAGGGTCGATGGCGAGCGTTGAGAGACGCCAATCGCCGCAAGGGAACCCGTTTCTCTTTGCGTCGCAACGCCGATGCTCGACCATCTAGTCGAGGAGGTGGCACACAGCGGAGACGCCGGGTCCAACCGGTTCGCGATGCTGCATCGACGAACTGACGCCATGTACGTTACGACTTTCTACTCCTTCAAGGGCGGCGTCGGGCGGACGATGGCGCTCGTGAACGTGGCGGTTGAACTCGCGCAACGGGGGCGCCGGGTGCTCGCCGTGGACTTCGACCTGGAGGCCCCCGGGCTCGATACGTTCAACATTCTCCGGTCCCGGAAGAGACGTCCGGGAATCGTCGACTTCGTGACGGAGTACCTCGACACGGGTAGGGCTCCCGAGGTCGAACGATTCATCCACGACTCGAAGCACGTTGGCGAGAACGGCGGCTGTCTGCAGGTGATGCCGTCGGGTGAACAGCACGATCAGTATGCCACGAACTTCCGGGAGATTGACTGGTTCGATTTGTATGAGCGCCGCGACGGGTATCTGCTGTTCGAGGATCTCAAGGCGCAGTGGGAGCAGTTGCTTCGACCAGATTACGTGCTGATCGACTCTCGTACAGGCCACACGGACACTGGTGGCATCTGCACCCGGCAGCTTCCCGATGCGGTCGTGATTCTGTTCTTCCCGAATGACCAGAATCTTCGCGGTCTGACCAAGATTGTGCAGGACATCCGGTCTGAAGCCGAGAATTCGCGTAACAAGAAAATCGACCTGCATTTCGTGATGTCCAATGTGCCGGACCTGGATGACGAGGATCGAGTACTCCGAAAGAAGATTGAGGCGTTCCGAGAGAATCTAGGTTTCGGTGGCGAGCCTCTGGTATTGCACAGATACGACAGCCTCTCGCTCCTCAACCAGGTAATCTTTGCGGAGGACAGACCGAGCAGCCGACTTGCGAGGGAGTATCGCGAAGTCGTCGACGCGATCGTCGGTCGGAATCTAACCGACCGGGAGGCGGCGCTACGCTACATCGAAGAGGCCGGTGACCGTCGTTGGGATGTGACGTATGGGTCTTCCGAAGAGATCGAGCAACGGCTCCGGAAAATAGAGGAGTCACATGCAGACGACGGAGAGGTGCTCTTCGCACTCGGCAAGCTGAGGGAGGACGACCGGCAACGGGAAAGGGCCGAGGCGCTGTTCGGCCGTGCGATGGAGACAGGATGGGATGATCCGGAGGCGTACCTGAGGCGCGCACGTCTCCGAGCGGATAGAAACGATTCGGCAGGAGCGAGTGAAGATGCACTGCGCATCCTGGAGGCCGAGCGCCTGGCTCCTTCGCTCGTTCTGGCTGCGGCGCGGCTCATTGGGGCCAGCCGCGCCGTTGATGTGGCAGCGTCGTCGGCGGTGACGTCCACGAGCGCTGGTGGTCGAATCTGGATTGCCGGTGAGCTGGAGCGTACGCCCGACGAGGTCGCGGTCGCGGTTTGCCTCTTGGAGCCGCTGGTCGAAGATCCCACGCTGTCGGCAGGGGAGCGGGAGTCCGCAAGAAGCCAATTGTCGTCCCGGTACCTCGGCGTCGGAAGATGTGGCGCGGCGGTGGCGTTGCTGCGTCACGAGTCGCACGGTGTCGGCGACATGGAGATTGAGGACGCGTTCAACTATGGGATGGCATTGTGGGGGCAGGCAGGCGAGGTCGTGGCTGCGCCGTTCCATAGATTCCTCGAGCTGGACGAAGAACGAGAAGAACGGGAGCCTACGCCGGGGCGAACACACCGCGTGGCTCTCGCGTATTGGGCGACTGGGAATCCTGCGGAGGCAAGCCAGTACTTGGGAGACGCGCGCGCCGGGTTTCCCCCTGAAGGTACAGGTGACTCGATCTCGGCATTCTGGACTTTCAGTTACTGGCGATATCGCAGGGTTCCCGACAGCGAGTTCCTGGAGGATCTCGACGAGATCGAGGCGCTGATCAAGGGTGATTCTTCCCGCAAGCCCCGCTTCATGACGGCGGCGAAGAGCTCATCGGAGTGAGGTCGCGGTTGCTGCCGCGTGACAGTCCCCACCCTCGCCAGATGCAGTAGACGGCAGGGAACACCAGCAGCACGACGACGGCCGTTGTCACCACCCCGCCCACCATCGGCGCCGCGATGCGTTTCATCACGTCGGCCCCGGTGCCGGTGCTCCACATGATGGGCAGCAGCCCCAGCGCGGTGGTGGCGCTCAACATCACGACCGGCCGGACGCGTCGAGCCGCCCCATCGAACACGGCCTGCCGGAGCTCGGTGAGCGTTCCAAGACGTCCTTCGGCCTGGGCCGCGTCGCAAGCCCGGTCGAGATAGAGCAGCATCACCACCCCGGTCTCGGCGCTCAGCCCCGCCAGCGCGATGATGCCCACCCACACGGCGATGCTCAGGTTGTAGCCGAGCGCATAGAGCAGCCAGAAGGTGCCGATCAGCGACAGGGGCACGGCGGTCAGTACGATCAACGTCCGGGCGACGGATCGCGTGCTGGCGTAGATGGTCAGGAAGATCAGCAGCACGGTGATCGGAACGACGAGCTGCATCCGTTCCTGCGCGCGCACCATGTATTCGTACTGGCCGCTCCAACCGAGGCTGTAGCCGGTGGGAATGTCCACCTGTGCGGCGACGGCCTGTCGGGCGCGCTCTACGTAGGTCCCGACGTCCACGTCCTCGATGTCGACATAGACCCAGGCGTTCGGGCGCGCCTGCTCGCTCTTGATGGCCGGCGGTCCCTTGACGAACGACATGGTCGTCAGGTGGCCGAGCGGAATCTGCTGGCGGGTCGGGGTCTGGACGAGGATGTCGCGCAGCGCCGCGGGGCTGTCGCGCAGGTCCCGGCTGTAGCGCAGGTTGACGGGGTAGCGTTCGAGTCCCTCCACCGTGGTCGTGATGTTCATGCCGCCGATGGCCGTCTGGATGACATCCTGCACGTCGCCGACGGTGAGCCCGTAGCGGGCGATCTCGTCGCGGCGGACCGAGAAGTTCAGGTAGTTCCCGCCCATCACCCGCTCGGCGTACGCCGAGCGGGTTCCCGGCACCCCACGGACGACGGCCTCCACGTCGCGGCCCACCGCTTCGAGCACCGTCAGGTCGGGGCCGGAGATCTTGATGCCCACCGGGGTCTTGATGCCGGTCGACAGCATGTCGATGCGGGTCTTGATCGGCATCGTCCAGGCGTTGGTGACGCCCGGGAACCGGATCGCCCGGTTCATCTCGTCGGTCAGCCGCTCGGGCGTCATGCCGGGCCGCCAGGCGTCCTCCGGCTTGAGCTTGATGGTGGTCTCCAGCATGCTCAGCGGCGCCGGATCGGTCGCGGTGTCGGCGCGGCCGACCTTGCCGAAGACGTGCTCCACCTCCGGGAAGGTGCGCAGGATGCGGTCGGTCTGCTGCAGGATCTCGCGCGCCTTGGTGATCGACACCCCCGGCAGGGTCGTCGGCATGTAGAGCAGGTCTCCCTCCCAGAGCGGCGGCATGAACTCGGACCCCAGCCGCGAGAACGGCACGACGGTGACAACCAGCGCCGCCAGCGTCACGACGACGACCGCCCAGCGTCCGGCGAGCGCGAGCCGCAGCACGGGCCGGTACAGCGCCATGAGCAGCCACGAGAGCGGGTTGGCATGCGCCGACACGACGCGGCCGCGTATCCAGTAGCCCACCAGCACGGGGACCAGTGTGATGGAGAGCAGGGCGGCGGCGGCCATGGCGTAGGTCTTGGTGAACGCCAGCGGCTTGAAGAGCCGGCCCTCCTGCGCCTCCAGGGTGAAGATGGGGGCGAACGAGATCGTGATCACCAGCAGCGCGAAGAACAGGGTGGGACCCACCTCGGTGGCCGCGCGGGTGACGATCTGCCAGTGCGGCAGGCGGCCGCGGTCGCGCTCCAGGTGCCGGTGCGCGTTCTCGACCATCACGATCGCGGCGTCCACCATTGCGCCGATGGCGATCGCGATGCCGCCCAGGGACATGATGTTGGCGTTGATGCCCTGCAGGTACATCACGATGAGGGCCATCAGCACCGCCAGCGGCAGGGTCAACACTGCGACCAGCGCCGAGCGGACGTGCAGCAGGAAGACGGCGCAGACCAGGGCGACGATGGCCATCTCCTCCAGCAGCTTTTCCCGCAGGGTGTCGATGGAGCGTTCGATCAGCGCCGTACGGTCGTAGACCGGGACGACCTCCACCCCTTCCGGCAGGCCGGATTGCAGCTCCCCGAGCCGAACCTTGACCCGCTGGACCACGTCGTGCACGTTGGCGCCGTAGCGCACGACGACGATGCCGCCGACCACCTCGCCGTCACCGTTCAGCTCGGCCAGACCGCGGCGGATGTCCGGGCCTATCTGTACCGTGGCGACGTCCTGCACCGAGATCGGGGTTCCGGAGTCGTCGACCCCCAGCGCGATCCGTTTCACGTCGTCGACGCCCTGGATGTAGCCCTCGCCGCGCACCATGAACTCGGCCTCGGACATTTCCAGCACCCGCCCGCCGACGTCGTTGTTGCTCCGCTGCACGGCGCTGCGGATGCGCGACAGCGGGATGTCGTAGGCGCGCAGGCGGTTCGGGTCCACGGTGATCTGGTACTGCTTGACGAAGCCGCCGATGCTGGCGACCTCGGACACGCCGGGCACCGCGGTCAGCTCGTACTTGAGAAACCAGTCCTGCAGCGACCGCAGCTCGGCGAGGTCGACGTCGTCGGAGCGCAGGGCGTACATATAGGCCCAGCCGACGCCGGTGGCGTCCGGGCCGAGGGTCGGCGTGACGCCGGCGGGCAGGCGTCCGCCCACGTAGTTCAGGTACTCCAGGACCCGGCTGCGCGCCCAGTACAGGTCCGTGCCGTCCTCGAAGATCACGTAGACGAACGAGAAGCCGAAGAACGAGTAGCCGCGCACCACCGTGGCGGAGGGGACGGCCAGCATCTGCGTGGTGATGGGATAGGTGACCTGATCCTCGACCACCTGCGGGGCCTGCCCCGGGTAGTCGGTGAAGATGATCACCTGCACGTCGGAGAGATCGGGCAGCGCGTCGAGGGGCATGGCCCGCAGGGCGTAGATGCCGCCGAAGGCGATGCACACCGCCGCGAGGACGACCAGGAAGCGGTTGCCGATCGACCACTCGATGACGCTGGCGAGCATCGGTCTTCTCCCGGCTCCGGGTCAGTGCTGGTGGCCGGCCGGCATCGACTGCATCTCGACGCCCGAATCGAGGTTGCGGACGGCCGCCGTCAGGTTGCTCTCGGAGTCGATGAGGAACTGCGCCGACACGACGATGGTGTCGCCGTCGGCGACCCCGTCCAGCACCTCCCACACGCCGTCGCCCTGGCGCCCGAGGGTGACGGCGGCGACCTGGAACGTCCCCGGCGACCGCTCCAGCACGACCAGGTCGCGGGTGCCGCCGCGGATGACGGCCTCCTCCGGCACGGTCAGGGCGTTGCGCGCCACCGGCACGTCGAACGTCACGTTGGCGTACATCCCGGCGCGCAGCGTCAGATCGGGGTTCTCCAGCTCGATGGAGACCGTCATCGTGCGCGTCCGCTCGTCGAAATGCGGATACAGGTAACGGACGAATCCGGTGTACGGCCTTCCCGGCCGGTAGGGAAGCTCGACGCGCGCCCGCTGGCCGACGCGCATCGCCTCGACCTGGTGCTCGAATACCTCGACGTCGACCCAGATGGTGGTCAGATCGGCCATCTTGTAGAGGTTCATGCCGGCCCGCACGTGCATCCCGTCGAGGGCCTGGTCGAGCTTCTCGACGACGACGCCGGTGACCGGGGAGAGGACCGACAGCGTGCGGCGCGGGGTCCGTTCGCGCTCGAGCGTGGCCATCTGCTCGTCGGTGATGTCCCAGTAGTTGAGCCGCGCGCGGGTCGAGTCGACCAGCGAGCGCGCGCGCTCGGCGATCGCGGGGTACTCGGACGTTTCGAGCCGCGCCGCGTAGTCGACCGCCTGCAGGTATTCCATCTGGGTGGTGACGAGCTGCGGGCTGTAGATGTCGAACAGGACCTGTCCCGCCTCGACCGTCTCGCCGAGGTAGTTCACCGCCACGTTCTCGATCCAGCCGTCGTACTTCGTGTTGACCCAGGCGATCTGCCGGTCGTTGTGGGCGAGGGTGCCGACCGTGCGAATGGTCTGGGCGATGTTGCTCCGAACGATCGGCTCGGTGCGGACGCCGATGCTCTGCACGAAGCCCGGGTCGATCCGTACCGTGCCCGGCGGCAGGCTCCCTCCGTCGCTCGCGTAGACGGGCACCAGATCCATGCCCATCGGGGACCTGCCGGGCCGGTCCGAGGTGAAGGTGGGGTCCATCGGCGCGCGCCAGTACAGGATCTCCCGATCGTCGCCGGCGGGCGCTGTCCCGGGCGGCGCCGCGAACGTGGGCGCCGGGGCTTCACCAAGAGAGGAGAAGACGCGGGCGGACCACTGCCGGCCCGCGGGATTGACGGTCGCCAGCAGCGTGGCGGCGATGCCCAGTCCGAAGCTCGCGACGCCGATCGCCAGCGCTTTCTTCATGGCGTCCTCCCGATTCCGGGCACCCGCGTGCCTATCGCGCGTTCGAGGGCGGTGAGCGCGATGAGGAGGTCGGAGAGATAACGTGCGCGCAGCGAGCGCACGTCGATCAGCGTCCGCTCGCTGTCGAGCAGCTCGATGACGCCGAGCTGACCCGTCTCGTACGCGGTCTCGGTGGCGCGCAGCGCCTCCTCGGTCTGCGGAATCAGCACGGTGTCGAGCAGGTCGATCTGCCGGTCCAGGGTCTCCAGCCGGACGACCGCCTCCTGGACCTCCATCTCCATGGCGTTGCGCGCCGCCGCCCGCTGCCGGGTGCGAACATGCAACTCGTCGTTCGCCTGCTCGACGCCGGCCCGGTAGCGCGCGCTCCAGAGCGGCAGCGAAGCCCCCACGGAGACCGTGACGGCGTTCCTGCCGCTGTCGGGCGGCAGCGGAAGACCGGCGAACTCGTCGCGGCGGCCGACGTTGGTCACGCCCACGCTCGCGGTGAAGCCCGGCCGGGAGTGCTTCTTCGCCAGCTCGATGGAGTGCTCGCTGCCTTCGATGAGCGCGGCCGCCGCCCGCAACTCGTGGCGGTATCGCTCTCCCAGGCGGTAGAGCCGCTCCCGGTCGACGTCGACGACGGGCCGCGACAGGGGAGGCACGGCAGGTGCCAGCTCCTCGGCGGGGCGGTCGAGCAGCGTGTTGAGGCGCGCCGCAAGGGCGGCGCGCTGCCGCTCGAGGACGAGCCGGCGGTCGACGACGCGGCTGATCTCCGCCTGCAGCCGGATCACGGCCTGCTGCAGGCCCTGGCCGGTGGCATAGCGGGCGCTGGCCAGCGTCTCGTAGTGCCCGAGCAACGACTGCTCCTCGCGGGCGAGACCGAGCGCGGCGTCGACGTATCCCAGGTCGTAGTAGGCCTCCTTGACCCGCGCGACGACGTCCCGCCGCTCCGCCTCGTAGCGGTGATGCAGGGCCGTCGCCTCCAGCACGGCCACCCGTCCCCGCAGCTCGAGGGTGCCGAACCACGGAAAGGCCTGGGTCAGCGTGACGCTGTTGAGCTGCGGGCCGACACGCGTCTCCACGCTGCGCAGCGCCTGGGTGAAGCTGACCACAGGGTCGGGCAGTGCGGTCACCTGCGGCACCTGCCGCCGGGCCGCTTCGTAGCGCGCGTGCGCTTCGAGGACGGTCGGGTTCCGTTCGACCGCCGCGGTCACGTAGGCGCGCAGATCCGGCGCCGTGGCATGGAAGTCCGGCGCGTTGCCCGGCGTGTCCTCCGGCGGCCCCGGCTGCGCGGCGGCGAGCGTCGAGAACAGGCTCCCGGCGATCAGACCGGTCGCGAGACCGGCCGCGTGGCGCCTGGGAAAAGAAGCGTGCATGTGATCGTCCCCGTGTTTCCTCGTGTTCGAGGCGACATCCGTTGTCCGCCGGGCACGGTCCCCACGACGGTTCCGGTGCGCGGGAACGGGGGTTCGGCGGCACGCGAACCCGCGTCGAACCCGGGCGCTCGGGCGGACAGACGACGGACGTGACGGAGGAGGGCGATCAGATCAGCAGAGAGGCGTGCCGCAGGAACAGCCGCGGCGATACGGATTGGGGCCGAGGGTGGTCGGCGTGCCACCCGATGTGCGGTGCCGCGTATCGCTCGCCTTCGACGGCAGGCACCGGAGCCGCGTCGGCTTCGGAAGCCGCCGGCACGGACGGCTTCACGACGACCGTGGCGCAGCAGGTGAACGCGGCGGAGGTGTCGCCGTGGTGGTCCTGAGGCCGATCGTGGCAGCTCGATGCGGCGGGCGTGGCCGCCGCCGTCGCCATCAGGGGGCACAGGACGATGGCCGCCAGCAGGGCGCAGCCGACCCCGCCAACGATTCGCCGCCGTCCGGTTCGCAGCATGCCTCCATGGTGGCACAATCCTCCCGGTTATGCACGAGGTGCGTTAAGATCCGTCGGTTGTGCGCTCCGCAGGGCGCGCGAAGGGAGAGTGCCCACGTGTCGGATGCAAGCGTGACCGGGACCGTCGGACCCGTCGCCGGCGAAGCGCTCGATCCCGAGCGGATCCAATGGCTCAAGAACGTGCCGTTCCTCGCCATCCAGCTCGCCTGTCTGCTGGTGTTCTGGACCGGCGTTTCGCCGGTGGCGCTGGTGATCGGTTTCGTGACGCTGTTCGCGCGGATGTTCGGTCTGACCGCCGGCTACCACCGTTACTTCTGTCACCGGGCGTTCAAGACCAGCCGCGCGTTCCAGTTCGTCCTGGCGTGGCTCGGCGCCTCGGCCGCGCAGCGCGGGCCGCTCTGGTGGGGCGGGCACCACCGCTGGCACCACCGCCATTCGGACACGGCGCAGGATGTCCATCCGCCGGGCGTCAAGGGAATCCTGTGGGCGCACGCCGGCTGGATCATGGCCGCCGGCAACGATCGGACGCGGGTCGAGTGGATCCGTGACTTCGCGAAGTTCCCGGAGCTGCAGTGGCTCGACGACCACCACTACGTCGCCCCGGTGAGCCTCGGCGTCGCGCTGTTCGGGCTCGGGCACTGGCTCGGCGCCGCCTATCCGGAGCTGGGCGTGAGCGGCGCGCAGCTCGTCGTGGTGGCGCTGCTCTGCAGCACCACCCTGCTCTACCACGTCACCTTCGCCGTCAACTCGATCGGCCATTGCTTCGGCAGCCGGCGCTACGAGACGAACGACGCCAGCCGCAACAGCCTCTGGCTGGCCCTGGTGACCGGCGGCGAGGGCTGGCACAACAACCACCACCGTTATCCGGCCTCCGAGCGCCAGGGCTTCTACTGGTGGGAGGTCGACTTCACCCACTACGGCGTCGTGCTGCTGTCGTGGTTCGGGGTGGTCTGGGACGTCCGCGGGCCGTCGGCCGACGTGGTCCGCGAAGGCGCACGCTGAGTAGATCGGGTTCTGGAACGGCCGATCTCGCCGACCGGCGCAAGGAGCGGCTACCCCGGGAGGGAGACGGAACGCCGTCGCACGTTGCCGCCCCTTCTCGGGACGCGGTACGCTGCATGGGCATGGACCGGCGGCTCCTGACGCGCGTCGTGCTGCGGAACTACAAGAGCGTTGCCGCGTGAGATGTCGCACCTGCTCAGCTCTCGTTCCTCGTCGGCCCGAATGGATCGGGGAAGAGCAATTTTCTCGACGCGTTGCGCTTTGTCGCCGATTCGCTGCGATTCTCGATCGATCACGCTCTGCGGGACCGTGGCGGCATCAACGAGGTGCGGCGCCGGTCGGGAGGCCATCCCACGCACTTCGGGATCCGTGTTGCCTTCAATCTCACCGAGTCATGGGGACACTACGCGTTCAGGGTGGGCGCCAGACCCCAGGGCGGCTACGAGGTGCAGCGTGAAGAATGCTATGTGTTTCGCAGAGACCGCGAGCAGACACACTTCTATGATGTGGAGAGCGGACGTGTCGCCAGGAGTACTCTCCCCGCTCCTCCGGCTGCCGTTGCCGACCGTCTGTACCTGGTCAACGCATCGGGTCTCGATGCCTTTCGGCCGATCTACGACGCGCTGTCCGGCATAGGGTTCTACAACCTGAATCCCGAGGCGATCCGGGACCTTCAACCGCCCGACCCGGGGGACCTCCTGAAGCGGGACGGTGGCAACGCGGCCAGTGTGCTGTCCAGTCTTGCAACCCGGTCTCCGGCCTTCAAGAAACGAATCGAGCAATATCTCGGGAAGGTGGTTCCAGGCATCGTAGGTGTCGATCGGCGATCTGTCGGACCGAGGGACACTCTGGAGTTCCGTCAGGTGGTCCGGGGAGCGCAATATCCGTGGCCGTTCTTCGCGAGCAACATGTCCGACGGAACGCTGAGGGCGTTCGGCGTGCTCCTGGCGCTGTTCCAGGGCACCGGTGACGATGTGCCGCGTCGCCGGCTGGTTGGTATCGAAGAACCGGAAGTGGCCCTGCATCCCGCGGCTGCCGGTGTCCTGATAGACGGTTTGCGGGACGCGGCCGAGCACACCCAGGTGTTCGTGACCAGCCACAGCCAGCCACAGCCCCGATCTGCTCGACGATGACGAGATCTCGGCCGACTCGATCTTCGCCGTAGTGGCGGAACATGGCGAGACTCGCATCGGACCGCTGAACGACGTCGGACGTGCCGTACTGAGGGATCAGCTCTACACGGCCGGCGAGTTGCTCCGGATGGGGCAGATCGAGCCGGACCCGAAACTCGCGAACGTCACGCCGAAGCAGATCGAGCTGTTCGGCCCCGAGTCGTGATCCGTGCCCCGAATCGCCAATATCGTCGAAGGACACCGGCGAGGTAGAGGCTGTGCCCATCCTGTTGCGGCGGATCGCCGAACGGGTATCACCGCGCGTCACGACAACGTTACCGAGAAACGCTGCACCAACCGGCGCTCACGACGATCTTCGACCTGGACGCAGCGCGCGCGGCGCCATCGTTCGACAAGCTGTGGAGGGATGTGACGGCGCTGCTCCAATCGGACTACTAGCCCGACAACCGTCGCCTCCGGCTCCGATTGCCGCCCAACGGAAGCGGAAGGAGTCTCCCGAGACGGCTCGGTTCACCGCGCGCCGGACATCCCCCTGAACGTCAGCTTCTGCATGCCCGCGCCTGTCGCCGCCACGTAGAGATTGCCCTGGGAATCGGCCGCGATATGGTGGCCGGCGCCCAGGATGCCCGCCGGGCGGACCGTGCCGAGGATCTCGAGCGCGGCGCGGTCGACGACGACGATGCCGTCATCGCCGCCGACGTAGAGGAACCGTTGCTCCGCGTCGGGGGACAGGGTCAGATTGCGGGCGAAGGGCGTGTCGGGGGTGATTACCTGTCCCACGAACGCGCCACCCAGCGTGAACACCTGCACGCGGCGATGCTCGCGGTCGGCCGCGTACACCATGCCGTCGTTCGACACCCGGATGGCGTGGAGGACATTGAAATATCCAGGACCGGGATCCGAGAAGCTCGTCGGGTTAACCACCTGACACTGGTCGTCGTCCACCGGCGTGTCGCCGAAGGCTCCCCACCGCCGCTTGAAGCGGCCGGTCTCGGCGTCGAACACGGCGACGCGGCGGTTGCCGTAGCCGTCGGCCACGAACAGCTCGTTGGTCGGCGGATGGACCTGCTGGTCCGCCGGCCGGTGGAGGTTCAGCATGTCGGCGTTGCCGCCGCTCCCGTCGCTGCGGCCGATCTGCATGACGAATTCGCCGTCCTGCGTGAACTTCAGCAACTGGTCGTCGCTGACCGGCTCGACCCGGGGCACGCCGTTGGTGGGGCAGTTGTTGCCGCCCAGCCAGACGAAGCCCTCGTGATCGATGTGCAGGCCGTGCTCCCGCTGGGGCCACTCGTAGCCGGCGCCCGGACCGCCCCACGCCTTGATGAAGTTGCCTTCCGTATCGAAGACGACAACCGGCGGCGCCGCCATCGCGTCCTGCTCGGCCGGGAGCGTCAGGGGGCGGTGCAGGACCCATACGTTGTCCTCCGCGTCGACGGCGATGCTGGAGGGAGCGCCGAGCCTCATCTCCGCCGGCACCGTGGGCCACGCCCCGTCGACCTCGAAGATCGGCAGGTTGGGACCCTGCGACGTCTCGACGGACGGCGCCGAACCGGACAGCCATGCCGGTGCCGCAGTGGCGCCCGCGGCCACGACGAGTGCCATGAGAACCGCACGACGCAGCCGTTTGCTCTGCATGATGCCTCCCCCTCGCAACTTGCGGGCGACGACTATAGCACGGGCGCCTGCGCGACCTCCCGGTCGCGTCGGGAGTCTCGCAAGCGCGAAACGCCCGCGGCGACCGGCGCTGGATTGACACGCCCGAGCGCATCCGTAACCATCCTGCCTGGAACGGGCGAGGAGGCACCGAATGTCAGAGAGCGGACTCGGACGACTCACAGCGTGTCTGGTCGGGATCTGTCTCGCCGCGGGGAGCATCGCCACGGCATAGCCAACACCCGGTTCTATGCGCGGTTGACGGACACGAGGATCTCCGACGGCGGCGGGGTGATGTGGGTGTTCGCGCTCCCGGAGAGTGCAGGTGCGCCGTAGGTTGTCAAGGAGGTGTCAGATGAGCGACGTCACGACGTGGGTTCGGCGGGTGGTACCGGGCGAGAGGCCCGAGGGCATCGACCTGTCGCCGGTGGATTCGACCACGCTCGAGGTTACCCTCGAGATGCCGATGGGCGACGGTGCCGGCCCCGGCTGCTTGTACTGGATTGGCGCCATGTAGGCCGGCCGCTCGGGTCAGCACTTTCGGCTGGCGTTTCCCGTATGCGCATGCCTGTCGTCTCCGACGCCGCGTCCCGTGCCCGTGCCGCCAGTCCGCGTCCGGGTCCGGATGACCCGCGCATTCACCCCACCGCTCTCGTCGCTCACGATACCCGGATCGCGCCCGACGTCGTCATCGGCCAGGGCGCTCTGATCGGCGTTGCCACCAGCCTTGCTCCTGGTGTCGACATCGGCCGCGACGCGGTCGTGGGTGCCGGTGTCTCCGTAGGCCCGTTCTGTGTCGTCGGCGCCGAGGCGACCCTGTCGGACGACGTCAGGCTCGAGCACGGCTCCGTCGTCATGCCGCGTGTGCGCGTGGGTCCGGCTACCGTTGTCGGCGCACGTTCGGTCGTCGACTCGGGGTCGGTCGTCGGTTCGCATTGCACGTTCGATCCGGACTGCTACGTCGGAGAGAACGCGCGCGTCGGGGTCGACGTCTGCATCGCTTCCGGCGCCACCGTTGGCGACGGCGCCGTTCGCCATCCGCAGTCCGAGAGTTTCTTGTCCTGTCCGCCCCTCACGCTCGGTGACGGCGTGCGCATCGGCTCCGACGTCGCCGTTGCGCCGGGTGCTGCGGTCGGCCACCGCACGCACGTCGACCAGGACACGGTGATCGGCCCTTCCGCGCGGCTCGGGTCTTTCGTGCGCGTGTCGTCGGGCGTGCGTGTGGCGCCCAACGCCGAGGTGGGAGATCATTCCGCGCTCGCCCCTTGCTGTGCGGTGGACGGGCTGGTCGGCCGCAAGTGCCGCCTCGGCCGTGGCGTGGCGGTTGCAGCGGGAGCCAGGGTCGTGGACGGCGTTCAGTTGAAAGCCGGCGTGCGCGTCCGCTCGGATACGCAGGCTCCGTCCGGGTCCGTGGCTGCGCTCACCGCGCCGAGCGCGCCCCGGGTCTCGCTGCGGGTTTCTCGTCGGCCCCGCACCGTTCTCGGGCGCGTTCTGGCTCCGCTCCGCGGCGCGCTTCGTTCGATCTGGCCGGGCTCGCAGCGATGAGAACAGCGAAGGCGCCGGGACCATCGAGGGTGGCGTCCCCAACGGGATTCGAACCCGTGTCTCAGCCTTGAAAGGGCTGGATCCTAGGCCTCTGGACGATGGGGACGTCCGGGAGAGCAGATCAAAAAAGTATACACGGCGGGGCCGGACGGCGCGGGAATCGGTAGGAATCGGTTCGTGGCCGGCCGATCAGGACCCCGAGCCCAGCAGCGGGGTGCGGCCCTGGCGCAAGCCATGGGCACGTTTGACCAGGCATGCGTCAGCAGGTGGACCGGCTCCTGAGCAATCGAGGCATCAACGTCTGGACCTTCTTCGCCCACTGGACGCCGTGCCTCATCGGCGCCCGCACCGAAGTGGTCGTCGCGCTGGATTGGACGAGTTTTGCGGCCGCGAGCAGGAGACGATCGTGCTGTCGATGTTGACCCGGCATGGGCGGGCAACGCCCCTTCAGCACGTTGCGCCCACCGCCGAGCACGGCAGCGGTCTCCTCGACCACCGGCGCCGGCAACGACCCGCTCAAGGTCAACTCGTCGATGCATGACCTTGCGGACCTCCCCCGGATTCAGGCGGGGGATTAGTCCACTCGACCCCCATCGGCGTCGGGGGTCACCGCGATGTCGAGAGCAGCCGCTCGCAGTGGTTCGTGGTCCCATGGTCGGCGTTCTATCCCGCTTTCCGAACGGGAATCCACGGGCCTCCAGAAGCTCTTTCTGGAATACTCTGGTGCCGTTGCATCAGCCCGTCAAGGGTCTCCATGCGGCTCCGCGAGGTCGCGCGCGTACACGAACGCTGGACCCTGCTGCGCAATCAGGCGGTATGGCGAAGCGTCGCTCGCGTCGGGTGCGACGTCCGTGAACAGGAACTCGGCATCTTCTATGCCGGTGGCAAGGAACGCCTCCGTGAACATGAACAATGACCGGTCGTGGATGGCCACCGGGATACCGGCCTTGTACAGTTGCAGCACGACGCCAGCGGCCTCCGTCCACCGCCCTTGTATCCGAATCAGCGGGCGGCTGCGGCCATGTCGCCGGAGGTCCTCTTCAACTGCCGCAAACAGCGCGCGGGACCGCTCCCGATCTTGGCGCAGGTAACCTGTTCCATCGAGGAACCGCTGGTGGTTGGCGTGCAGGACGGAAACACCCTGAACAGCCAGCAAGGAACCGAACAGTGCCACTGTCACCGGTCCGGCGACTGACGAGACCCGAAGCCGGTGCAGGGAGAGTGCGCCCTGGGCCCGGTCCATCGCGAGACCGAGCAGCGTGGCCGTGTTGATCACACCGACAATGGAGATCCAGAAGACCAAGTAGGCGCGGAGCGGCCCGTCCACTCGCGTGATTGACCACAACGCCGCGCATACCGCGACGAGACCGACAAGGCACAAGGCAGCCGGAAAGGCACGGCGCGTCTTCGCCGCCCAGAGACCTCCCGCCGCCAGCAGCAGCAGTTGCAGCACGCTCCATACGATCGCCGTCAGATCGAAATCAGTGGCCGACGGAAGCGATCCCCCGTACGGGATACGCGCACCGAACTCGATTGGGTGTGGCTCTTCTTCGTTGACCGTTTTTCCCCCTGTTCATAGGCATTTTCGCCCGCGGACGGTTCCTTTTCTGTTCATTTTCGCGGGGACAGAAC